>ERZ1026884.650-NODE-650-length-21896-cov-5.795156_pt1 | contig 21896 bp, 20 predicted proteins | sample MGYA00380172_ERZ1026884 | MGnify/ENA primary metagenome ERZ1026884 (study PRJEB33269, sample SAMEA4719808) | human gut metagenome | biome: human-associated habitat; feature: organic feature; material: feces | place: Cameroon | collected 2013-10 ... | reverse complement strand
TTAAAAATCTGAGAGTCAGATCAGAGAGAAAGAAAAAGGAGAAAACAGTATGAAGAAAAAACAGATGAACAAGTTGATGGCTGTTGTTCTGACTGTATCAATGGCGGCAGGAATGTTGGCAGGATGTGGAAACAATATGACAGCGACAGAAGAGAAAGACACGCAGACAGTGGCAGAGTCCGTGGAAACTGAAACAGAAAAAACAGAAGAGGCAAAAGAAACAAATGGGGAAGTGCCGACGTTAATCTGGTGGACAACGGGCGGAACGCCTGCAGCTGATTTTGATGAGGCGATAGAAAAAATCAGTGATTATACAGAAGAAAAAATAGGGGTACGTCTTCAGGTAAAGATTGCCGGTTGGGGAGATTATGGAACGAAGATGAATAATATCATCAACACCGGGGAGTATTTTGATATTATGTTCGTCAATAATACAAATTATAACAAATTTGTAAATCTGAATGCGCTGGAAGATCTTACAGAATTGGTGCAGACAGAAACGCCGGAGCTGTATGAATATATTCCGGAGCAGTTATGGAAAGGCATTGAAGTGAAAGGAAATGTCTATGCAGTTCCTACCTACAAGGACTCTTCCTTGACGCAGTTCTGGATGATTGATGATCAGTATGTACAAAAGTACAATATTGACATGGGCAGCATTAAAGATTTTGCGTCCCTGGATCCGATTATGCGAAAGATGAAAGAAGGAGAGGGAAAGAATTTTTATCCTTTACAGCTTTATAAGTCCAGCCATAATGGATTATTTTATAGCTATGATGGTTTAGCGGCAGGACTTAGTCCGGTTGGTGTCAGAATTGATGATAAATCCAGAACCGTTGTCTGCACACTGGAACAGGACGATATAAAGGAAAAAATAAATTATCTGCACAGCTGGTATCAGGATGGCATTATCAATCCCGATGCAAATGTTATAACAGAAGCTGGAAAGGGGCAGCCTATAGCAAACGCACAGGCATGGCCGGCCGCTGTAACACAGTTTGAAAACCAGAATGGTGTTGAAAAATATGATATAGTGAAGACTTTTGGACCACTTTACAGTACAGAAACAATTCAGGGTTCTATGAATGCAATTTCTGCAAACTCCAAGTATAAAAAAGAAGCGTTAAAGCTTCTGCAGCTGATGAATACCGATTCCAAGCTGCGCGATATGTGTGCATATGGCACAGAAGGCAACTTTATGAAATATGAAGAAGATGGAACTGTAACACGTCTTCGTGATGACTGGACATGGCCTTCTTACACACAGGGATCCTTCTTTATTCTTTCTACGGTAAGTGGAAGCGATCCGGATGCATGGGAGCAGATTAAGGAACAGAATGAATCTGCGACAGAGTCTACCTGTCTTGGATTTGCCCTGAACGCAGAACCGATTCAGAATGAATTATCGAATTGTGTAACTGTATGGGAAAAATACAAATCTGATTTTCTGACCGGCGCATCCGATCCGGAGACTGTTCTGCCGCAGTGCATCGAAGAATTAAAGGCTGCAGGCATGGATAAGATCATCGAAGAAGCCCAGAAACAGATTGATGAATATTTTGCAGAATAAAGCTATTGTGTAAAAAAACAGGCGCCGCAGTCGATACGGCGCCTGTTTGGGGAGAAGGGAAAGTCTGTGGCATCGGATGGATGGAACTCTTTTAGTAAAAGAAAGTACAGAAATGTCAAACAGCCTGTATAATAGAGCTGAAGTGAATGAAACACAAAATTACAGAGGGAGAAACAGAAATGGTAAAATTTTTACAGGAAGCGGCGCGCGTTGTGCCGTCGAAGCGCCAGCTGGACTGGTATGAGCTGGAAAGCTATGCGTTTATTCATTTTGGGGTAAATACCTTTACCAACCGGGAATGGGGAGAGGGAACCGAGCCGGAATCTATTTTTAATCCGGAAAAGCTGGATTGCGATCAGTGGGTGGAAGCGATCAGGGCAGCAGGCATGAAAGGAATGGTGCTGACGGCAAAGCATCACGACGGTTTCTGTCTTTGGCCTTCCAAATATACGGAGCATTCTGTGAAAAACAGTCCCTGCAAAAAAGACGTTGTCCGGGAAGCTGCCGAAGCATGTAAAAGGGGCGGCATCAAGTTTGGGTTTTATCTGTCCCCGTGGGATCGGAACGCTTCCTGCTACGGGACGCCGGAATATAACGACTATTTCTGCAATCAGCTGACAGAGCTTCTGACCGAATATGGCGATATTTTTTACGTCTGGTTCGACAACGCCTGCGGCGAAGGACCAAACGGCAGAAAACAGGTCTATGACTTCCCGCGCTATATCGAGCTGATCCGGAAATATCAGCCCAATGCAGTTATTTTTAATGATTTCGGACCGGATATCCGGTGGTGCGGCAATGAAGCCGGAAAGCCGAGACATTCCGAATGGGCGGTTGTTCCGTCTGAGCTGTGCTATCTGTCAAAAATCCAGACCGGAGCCGGACCGATGGCGGAGGAAGGAAGCCTTTCTTGGATTTACAATACCGAACAGGAGTTAGGTACGATGCCGAATATTCTCTACACGAAGGGTCTGACCTTTACGCCTGCGGAAATCAATATGTCTATCCGTCCGGGCTGGTTCTGGCATCTGGAAGAAGAGCCGCATTCGCTGGAACGCCTGTTTACTACCTATCTGGGTAGTGTCGGGGCGAATGCGTGTATGCACCTGAATTTGCCGCCTAACACAGACGGACGGATAGATGAGCGGGACGTAAAGCGCCTCAAAGAGTTCGGCGCACTGCTGCAAGAAGAGTTCGGCACCGAGTTAGATGCGGAAATTAAGGAAGAAGAAAGCCCCAAAACCCAGAAGGTTTATACGATTTCCTTAAAGCAGCCGACCGACCAGATCCGCTATGTTTCGCTGCGGGAAGATCTGACCAAGGGTCAGCGCGTAGAGGGCTTTCGGATTACGGCGCAGTCCGGCAGCGGCAACCAGTATCCGCTGTATCAGGGTACTGTCATCGGCAACCGCAAAATCTGCCAGCTGCAGAATCCCTTCGGCGAGCAGAACCCACTGATCAACGACATGGAAGACCGCATCTGCCGGATTCAGGTACAGATCACTGCGGCGAGGGATGAAGTGTTCTTAAAAGAGATTAAAATCTACTAAAAATGGATGCCCCTGAACAATCTGAAAGCAAACGGCGGCAGGATTGCCATTTCCGTATACGATGCGCAGAGCCTGGAGGGGTATCAGATCAAGGGAACAGCCGAATATGTGACAAAAGGAGATCTGGTAAACATGTTTAAAGCTATGGTGGAAAAGATGTTCCAGGGCGCTGCAACAGCAAAGGGCGTGCTTGTTATCACACCCTCCCGCGTAATTGTCACTACGCCCGGTGCAGAAAATAAAAAAGAGCTTTAAGCGACAACAGAAATGTACTAATAAATTTCATAGTAACTTCAAAAAAGATCACCTTCAGGCTATAATGAGACAAAAAAGCTTGAAGGTGATTTTTATGGCAAAATATAAGAAAAAGCTGGAAGATGATATCCGCTGTCCTCTGGAATATGGACTTACGATATTTGGAGGAAAGTGGAAATCCCGGATTATCTGCGTATTGTCTGTAAATGCCAGACTGCGTTACAGCGAAATTCGGAGGGAATTGTATAATGTTACAGATGCGGTTCTTTCTACAGCGCTGAAAGATCTGATAGAAGACGGGATTGTTGACAGAAAATCTTATGATGAGATTCCCCCGAAAGTGGAATATTCCCTGACAGAAAAAGGAAAATCAGTTGTACCTATTTTGCAGAGTATCTGTCAGTGGTCTGATATTTTTTATAAAGAAGATGCGGAAAATGAAATGGTACAGTGCCAGAAATGCGACCACCGCAGATAAGGAGAGAGAATATGCTTCAATATACGGAAGAGAAATGTTTTACGCAAAAACAGGTACAGCAGCTGTTTTTATCGGTTCACTGGATTTCCGGAAATTACCCGGAACGGTTGTATAAGGCACTTATGAATTCCTCAACGGTTCTTACCGTGTGGGACGGCGAAAAACTGGTCGGACTTACCCGGGTGCTGGACGATACGGAAATGCTGGCACAGATCCATTATGTACTGGTTCATCCGGATTATCAGGGACAGGGAATTGCCGGGAAAATGATCGAGCATATCAAAGAAAAATATAAGAACTTTCTGTATATTGAGGGAATGCCGGAGGATAAAAATAACGTACCGTTCTATGAGAAGCACGGATTTTCTGTTATGAAAAACGGTGCGGCAATCCAGATCCGCAATCTGACGTAAATTGTATGATAAAATGGCTGAGAAAAGCAGCGGAATCCGTTATGGAATTTCCGGCAAGCAGAAAGGATGGCGTAAGAATGGAAATCAAAAGCATACTGATCAAAGACACGACAAGAGAAGAGCGCATCCGCATTGTACAGGAGGGATTGAGCCAGTGCGGCGGAGCGTGTGATTTCTGCAATGGATGCGATAATCTGGGCGGCGGATCGGTGGACACCTTTTATGAGCCGTATATCAACGGAGAAAAAGAACTACGCCAGATCAATGAGGAATACAGGTTCAATTCGGTAAGATAAAATGCCACGAAAAAGAGCTGCCGCAGGGCAGCTCTTTGACATTATTCCAGCAGCTTCTGAAGTGCCTCCCAGGCAACGCAGAACGCCTTTTCCGTGTTGTTTTCGGTGCGGACGGCTGCATTGTGCTCCAGCGCTGCAAGACCGCTGAAATTGGCTAAATGTGGCTCCAGACTTAAATACCCGTGATAGCCGGAAGCGTCCAGCTTCCGGAAAATCTCAGGCAGATGTCCGTCGCCTGTGCCTGCCGGAACGACCTCTCCGGTTGCAAAAAGCGCGTCCTTGACGTGGACATAGGAGATATAGGAGGAGAGCATTTCGTAAGCCTCTAACGTGTCCTGATTGCACTGGATGAAGTTTGCAAAGTCGAATGTGCAGGAGAAGTGCTTACCTGCAAACTGCTGCATTAAATCGAGGCAGCGGGGTGCGTCGTCGCCGTAAATACCTTTTTCATTTTCATGCAGCAGGATGATATTGTTGTGCGCAGCCTCTGCAACCATCGCCTCCGTCCGGAAGAGCACCTCGGAGCGGCAGTCTGCCGCAGTGCGGTTTTCCGGGATATAGAAGCTGAACATACGGATAAAGGGCGTTTCGAAGATGTCTGCCATCTGTTCCGTATGGGAAAGCTTCTGCAGGTGCGCATCGAAATCGTCGTCAATTCCGATTTTGCCGATCGGAGAACCGATGGCGGAAATGCGGATATTTGCCTGATCGAGCTTTTTCTTTACCTCTTTTGCAAAATCCATTGTAAAATCGGATACATTTATGCCGTCTGCGCTGCGCAGCTCGATATGGGAAATGCCGAGCCGGGTCAGCACTTCGATTTGGCGGTCTAAGGATTCTGCGATCTCATCCGCGAAGCAGCTGACCGGGCAGGAAGAGAGGAGTTTCTGTTGTGTAGTCATGACGGGTTACCTCGTTGTTTCTGAAAATGTAGGGCGGGACGGCGGCAGCGTATTTGATGCCGCCTGTCTGTTTCGGACGTGCCGCCTGTTTTATCCGATCAGCGTTACGTTGTGTCCATTTCGTGCGGATTCGTAGGTTCCGAGCATCAGTCGGATACTCGGTTCCATCGTTTCGAGGTTGAGCGCGAAACGGCGGTTTTCTTTTAATGCCTGATAGAAATCGGAGATGCACGCGGTATGTCCGGTTCCCCAGTAGCTCTTGCCGATCGGCGTCAGCTCTTCCACACAAAGCTGATAGGGTTCTGTATCTTTGGGATAAACTGTAACGTGCGGGTCTTCCACACGGATCGTCATGTTTTCGCAGGCGATTTCGATCAGCGGAGGGACGTCTGCACAGTAAGCGGTCGTCGCATAGAAGTTTGCATGGATGCCGTTAAAATCGATATAGGCTTCAAGCGTATCCTCGACCTCGATGATGTCCTTTAAATGATGGTTGGTCAGGGTCGCATCGACAGCGGTCGGATCGCCCAGCAAAAAGCAGAGAAGATCCTGCGTGTGGACGGACTGGTTGATCAAAACGCCGCCGCCCTCGGTTTTTAAGCTGCCTCTCCAGCCGCTTTCGGTATAATAGGCAGCACCTCTGCACCAGGTCACAAATGCGCGCGCGCCGAGGACTTTTCCGGCTTTCCCGGAAGTGATCAGGTCTTTTGCAGCGCGGATGCTCGCGTTATAGCGGTTCTGGTAGCAGAAGCCGAGCTGTGCGTCAGATTTTGCAGCAGCTTTTTTCAGTTCTTCGAGCTGGTCAAAAGAGATAGCCGGCGGTTTTTCCATAAACACGTTGATGTTTCGTTCCAGGGCATAAATTGCCATCGGCACATGAAGGTAATGCGGGGTGCAGATATGCAGTACGTCCGGGGTTTCGGCATCAAGCATGCTTTCGAGGGAAGGGTAGGGCTTTGTGTGGAACGTTTCTGCATAGTGCTGCGCTTTTTCAGGTTTGATATCGGCAGCAGCGATAAATTCCGTATCGACCCCGGAGGTCAGGACGCTGCCATGTACAGCGGCAATGCCGCCGCAGCCAACGAGACAGGTTTTCATGCGTTTGCGCCTCCTTTGTCAGCATCTTCGGAAACCTTGCTTCCATAGCTTCCGGAGGTGTCGAAGGTGGTTTCCGTCACTGCGGTTTTAGCTTTGGAGGTTTTACGGTGCCCGTTTAATTTTTCGAGGAAAAGGTCTTCATCGATCGGCAGGGTAACCGTCTGGTCTGTCCAGGAGGAAAGATGCATCGCATTGGAAAGCTCCAGACCTCGGATCCCCTCGGTCCCGTCTGCAACGAGTGGCTCGCCGCGCAGGATCGCGCCTGCAAAAGCATTCAATACGCCGACATGCTGCGGATTTTTGCCGTCCAGTTCGATTGTGACCTCATGTCCGGCGGGCTGTTCGAAGCCGCCTGTCGCCGTAAAGCAGAAGTCGCGTTCGCTCTGTTCGAGCTCGAAGAACGTCAGCTTGTCATGCTCTGCTACGAGTTTGCCGCGTTCCAAAGTAATTTCAAAGCGGTTCGTGCCGGGAGCGTCTGCTGTGGTTGTGACAAAAACGCCGGTTGCGCCATTCGGGAATTCGAGATAAGCGGTTACGTCGTCCTCGACCTCGATCTGGTGCCATTTGCCGTTGTGGCAGAAGGCGCGGACGCGGCAGGGCAGTCCGCAGATCCACTGCAGGAGATCCAGATTATGCGGGCACTGATTTAACAGCACGCCGCCGCCCTCGCCGTCCCAGGTTGCGCGCCAGCCGCCGGAGTTATAGTAAGCCTGTGTGCGGTACCAGTCGGTGATAATCCAGTTGACACGTTTGATCTGACCGTATTTGCCACTCTGTACCATTTCGTGCATCTTTCTGTAAACGCAGTTGGTACGCTGGTTGAACATCATGCCGAAGACCTTGCCGGAGCGGGCGGCGGCTTCGTTCATCTCCCGCACCTGTTTGGTATAAACGCCGGCGGGCTTTTCGCTCATGACATGAAGTCCGTGCTCAAAAGCGAGAATCGCAAGGCGCGGATGCTCGTAGTGGGGCGTTGCGATGATAACAGCGTCGCACAGACCGGATTCGATCAGCTGGTCGCCGTTTTCAAAAATGGTGACGTCGGCGGGCAGGGTTTCCTTTGCCCAGTCGCGTCTGGACTGCCGCAGATCTGCGGCGGCGGTCAGTTTGAGTTCAGGCGTCAGTCCGGCAAGGATGTTATTGCAGTGGCTGCTGCCCATATTTCCAAGGCCGATGATGCCAAGTTTTACCTGATTCATAAGTACCTCCTCTTGATGTGGAAATAACCGGCGAGGCAAACGCTCTGCCTGTGCCGGTTCTGATCTGGCAGCGGGAATTGTGCTGCCGGATGGAAGGTTGGCTTAGCAGTAGCCAGCCTTTGTCAGATTTTCATAGCTGGTCTTTAAGCAGTCGAAGGGGCTTTCCCCATAGCAGTCATCCTGCTCAACCAGCATATATTTGCAGTTGGAAGCTTCCAGTGCGTGGAAAATAGCGGGAAAGTTTAAGTTGCCTTCCATAACCGGAGCCATGACCGGCTGCCAGTTTTTTACCTTCATATCTTTTAAGTGGACGCAGGGAATCCGGTCGCTCATCTGCGAAATCCAGTCACAGACGTCAGCGCCTGCTGCAGCAACCCAGTAAGTATCGAGCGTGACTCCCATTTCATCCGGTGCAAAGCCCTCGAGGAGATATTCCAAAATCCGGCGGTTGGGCGCAGCATTTGGAAGATTTTCTGCGGCAAAAGTTTCGAACTCGAGGTTATGGTTGTGGTACATGAAAAGCTTTCCTGCCGCCGCAATTTTTTTCGCAGGCTCTTTAAAGTCTGAAATAAAATGGGAAAGCCATTCTTTGGTACGGTATTTGTCCGGCATGCAGCCAAGACCGATATAGTTGCAGCCGAGGATATCGTGCTCTTTGATGAGCGCGTCAGTGTCGTGCAGAATCCGTTCCGGATCGCTGTGGGTCAGGACGATGGAAATGCCCGCGCGGTCACAGATTTCCCGGATCTGCTCCGGTTTAATCTGTTTGGAAACAGCAGAAAGCTGGACGATTTTGTAGCCGATGTCTGCGATTTTCTGTATGGTACAGGTAAAGTCCTCGACCGTCTGTGTATAGCTGCGGACGGTATAGAGCTGTGCCCCTGTCTGTAGCATGAGAAAGTTCCCCCTTTTGATGGATGCTGTCTGCAGGGCGAACATTCGAAAGCCTGAAGCGGATGGAATGTTCGCCCTGATATCATGCATTCTTATGATAGCCCCATTATAGCAGAAAGACGATTGCATGAAAAGTTGGTTATATTGCAAAAGTTGCGGACGGCGAATGCCGTGTGCAGGCTGCAGCGATTTTAGCCGGTGCGTCCAATGGGTCCACGTGCGTTTAAAACCGGAAATATTCCTTTGCGTTTTGGTAGCAGATTTTCTGCACCAGATCAAAGAGCACGTCCGGATCGTCCGGAAATTCTCCGTTTTCAACGGCAGTGCCGATTTTGCGGCAGAGAATCCGGCGGAAATATTCATGCCGCGGGAATGACAAAAAGCTTCTGGAATCCGTCAGCATGCCGACAAAGCCGGAGAGCAGACCGATATTTGCGAGGATGTCCATCTGCTGTTCCATGCCGGAAATGTGATCCTGAAACCACCATGCGCTGCCGAGCTGAATTTTGCTGCGGATTCCGGTTTCATTGCCCTGAAAGTTTCCAGCCATCGAAGCGAGCATGGCGGTGTCCTTCGGGTTTAAGTTATAAAGGATGGTGCGCGGCAGTTCGGCGGATTTGTCCATTTCGTTTAACAGACCGGAAAGCTGCTTCGCACAGGAAAAATCGTGGATGGAGTCAAAGCCGCTGTCTGCGCCGAGCTTTGTAAACATCCGGTCGGAGTTGTTGCGCAGCGCGCCGATGTGGAACTGCATGACGAGGCTTCTGCGCGCATATTTCCGGCCGAGCTGTGTCAGCACATAGCCCCGGTATTGTCCGGCTTCTTCGGCGGTGACGGGCTGACCGAGCAGGCGTTTCTGATAAACAGCTTCTGCTTGTTCTTTGGTTGCAGGAACGAAAAAGAGCCCTTCCAGGCTGTGGTCGGTGACGCGGCAGCCGTTTTCTACAAAGAAGTCCAGCCGGGAAACAACGGCATCCAACAGACCGGAAAGCGTGGAAACGTCTTTTTTGGAAACATCGGAAAGGCGGTTCAGATAAGCAGGGAAAGCAGCTTTCTCGATGTCTAATACATTGCCGGGGCGGAAACTCGGAAGCACTTTGATTTCAAAGCCTTCCTCTGCGAGCAGGCGGTGCCATTTTAAATCGTCTGCCGGATCGTCCGTCGTGCAGAGCGCTTCGACATTCTGGCGGCGCAAAAGGTTTCGGACGGAATATTCCGGCGTTTGCAGCAGGGCGTTGCAGGTCTCCCAGATTTCGTCAGCCGTTTTTAAGGATAACGTTTTGCGGACGTTAAAATAGCGCTGCAGCTCCAGATGTGTCCATTGATAGAGCGGGTTTCCGAAGCAGTTGGAAACAGTATCCGCCCAGGCGTCAAATTTTTCGCGCCAGGGCGCATTCCCGGTGATTTTTTCCTCCGCAACGCCGTTTGCCCGCATCGCGCGCCATTTGTAGTGGTCGCCGCCAAGCCAGACCTGCGCGATATTGTCAAAGCAGCGGTCTTCATAGATTTCCTGCGGGCTTAAATGATTGTGAAAATCCAGAATCGGCAGGTCTGCCGCGCAGTCCTGATAGAGACGGTGTGCCGTCTGGTTGGGTAATAAAAAGGTTTCATCCATAAAAGGTTTCATAGTTTACGGTTCCTTTCTGAAGGAGTATTGCGCTGAAGGCAGAGCGAACCCGTAGGTCGCCGTGAAAGCCTTCAGCGCGCTGCACCAGCGATTGTCGCGGTTCGCGATGGGCTTACTTCAATTGGCGCTGCAGCGTCTTGCGGACAGAGCCAGGTGCCTGGCACATTTCCATAAACAGGCTGCAGACCGTCTCTGCGAGCCCGGCTTTTACTAAATCGACGCCGAATACGGTTGTATTGGAGAAAAGCGGCGTCAAAAGCTGCATCACCTCATCAGCCTGGCTGGCGGCAGCAGCGTCTGCTGCGCGCTGCAGAAGTAGAGTCAGCTCGGACAGCATCGGGTCAGGGCTGGGCGTAAATGCCTGACCGGAATCCTCTGTGCCGACAAGGTAGCGCAGCCATCCGGCGAGGACGAGCGGGACTGCACGCAGATTTTTGACAGAAGCGGCATCTTTTTTTGCCCAGGCGCGAATGGTCTGTCCGAAGCGGACAGAAAGCTTCTGGGACGTATCGGTGGCAATCCGCTGCGGCGTATCCGGCAAAAACGGGTTGGGCAGGCGTTTTTTCAAAACATCTGTCAGAAATTCCTCCGGGTTTAGGATACCGGGATTGGTCACGACAGGCATTCCCTCCCTCCAGCCGAGCGTTTCGATCAGACAAAGCAGGTCGGGATCGTCCATTTCCTCAAAAATCCGGTGATAGCCGAGCAGACAGCCGAAAACGGCGAGTGCGGTATGCAGCGGGTTTAAACAGGAGCAGACCTTCATCCGTTCGGTTTTCTGAACCGTTTCCCGGTCGGTAAATAAAAATCCGGCGTCCTCCAGCGGCGGACGTCCGTTCGGAAACGCGTCCTCTAAAACGAGGTATTCGCATTCCTCCGCGTTGACAAACGGTGCGATATAGGTGCTTTTGGAGGTTATGACAGGCTCCATGTCCGTAAAGCCGTCTTTTTCGAACATCGCTTTGACGGTGTCGTCCGGACGGGGAGTGATTTTGTCGATCATCGTCCAGGGAAACGAGACTTTTTCAGGGTCTTTTAAATATGCTGCAAAGCCAGGCTCTGCCAGTCCGTTTTGCACCCATGCGTCTGCAAACGCTGAAACAGCGTGGAATAAGCGGTCGCTGTTTTGCGAGCAGTTGTCCATGCTGACCATTGCGACCGGGAGCGCGCCTGTCTGATAACGGACATAGAGCAGTGCAGCGACCTTGCCGGGATAGCTGACCGGGGCAGCGGGACCCGCCTGAAAATCATGCGCAACCGCATCGAAGAGCGTTCCGTCTGCACCGGAAAGCTGATACCCTTTTTCGGTGATCGTAAAGGTCGCCAGCTGCAGGGATGGAGCCTGAAAAATGGTTTTCAGACGGGAAAATTCATCCGGTGCAGAAGCCGGATCGAGGACGAGCGATTCGGTCACACTGCCGATTACCGTTTTTTTCAGTTTGCCGTCGGCGCAAAGCGTGACGAGAATGCTCAGCTGGTCGTGTGGCGCGTAAATTTTGGAAACAATCTCTTCGTCATAGCCTTCGACGGCGATGATTCCGCGGTCAGACAATCCTTTCTGCAAAAGGGTGTGGGCTGCGGCAGCGGGAAACGCGCGGAAGATATTTCCAGCTCCAAAATGAACCCAGACCGGCGCGTCAGAAGTTTTTTGACGGGTGTCTATTAAGGAATATTCCGGGAGCTGATAACCGTCCTGAAGCAGGGTGTTGGCGGATTCGGACAACTGAGACAGGGTCAGGTTCATTTGGCTTTATCCTCCTTTTCGATGGCTTCCCAGAGGCCGTTTAAGTAGGCGGCTCCGAGCGCGCGGTCGTAAAGACCATAGCCGGGCATCGCCTTTTCTCCCCAGATCATGCGTCCGTGGTCGGGACGGATCGGGCCGGTAAAGCCGATGTCATACAGGGCGCGCATGATGGCGTGCATATCAAAGGAACCGTCGGAGGAAAGGTGCGCAGCTTCCTCGAAATCGTCTCTGGAATTGAATTTTAAGTTGCGGACATGGGCGAAGTGGATTCTGCCCTTTAAGCTGCGGATCATATCCGGCAGGTCGTTGTCGGGATTGGTGCCGTAAGAGCCGGAGCAGAACGTTACGCCGTTGTGGACGTTATCGACCATGTGCATCATGCGCAGAATATTTTCCTTGCAGGTGATGATGCGGGGCAGTCCGAACACGCTCCACGCAGGATCGTCGGGATGGATCGCCATGTTGATGTTATAACGGTCGCAGACGGGCATGATGCGTTCCAGAAAATATTTCAGATTGTCAAACAGTTGCTCGGCGTCCACATTTTTATATAAGTCAAACAGCTCCTGAATGTGCGCCATGCGTTCCGGTTCCCAGCCGGGCATGACCGTGCCATTTGTATGGGAAGAAATGGAAGCAAACATCTCATCCGGGCGCAGCGCGTCCACCGCCTTCTGGGTGTAGGCGAGAACCGTTGAGCCGTCCGGGCGTTTTCTGGCAAGCTCGGTGCGCGTCCAGTCAAAGACCGGCATGAAATTGTAGCAGACCAGATGGATATCCTCCTGTCCGAGATGCTCCAGCGTTTCGATATAATTGTCGATGTAGCGGTCGCGGTCGGCACTGCCGGTTTTGATTGCGTCGTGGACGTTGACGCTTTCGATGCCGGAAATATGCAGTCCGGCTGCCTCGACCTCCTCCTTGAGCGCGTGGATGCGTTCGCGGCTCCAGACTTCGCCCGGTGTAGTGTCATAGAGCGTGGTGATGACTCCGGTAACGCCCGGAATCTGGCGGATCTGGGACAGGGTCACGGTGTCGAATGCCGATCCGTACCAGCGCAGTATCATTTCCATGGAAAAGCCCTCCTTTTTTATGGTAACGTCCTGCGGCAGAGCGGAAGCATGTCGCAGGTGGAGAATCCTGCAGAGCAGGATTCTGTTTTTGCTGCCGGTTCGAGCATTGCAGAGTACGCGGTTCGCACAGCGTAAAATACGCCAAAACGGGCAGCTCCCCTCTTTGTTTCCAGTATAGGAGAAGCTTTGTGAAAAAGCGATTGGGCGGATTGTTGCATAGATTGTAAAAGCTGCGATTTCGTGTTAGACTTGTGGAAAGAGAAGCTTATATCTTACAGAAAGGACGTCTCATGAAAAAGGAGTTAGAGAGCAGATTTGTCACGCGTCAATACATGCTGGCGCAGGATTTCGAGATTTATTATTACAGCGACAGCGGGATGAAAGAGGTACGGACGCATTCCCATGATTATTATGAATTTTATTTTTTCCTTGAAGGGGACGTCTGCATGAAAATCGGTGAGCGGTCGTATCGACCAAGCTATGGGGATATTATTCTGATCCCGCCCAAAATCCAGCATTGTGCGATGATTCTGGATTCCACAAAGCCGTACCGGCGGTTCGTGTTCTGGATCAGCTGCGAATACGCCGATCAGCTGCAGAAACAGTCAGAGAGCTATGGATATGTTTTAAAAAGGGCGATGGAACGGCAGAAATACGTCCTGCATCAGGAAGAGATCGCATTTCGGGAAACGCAGTCAAAGGTATTTCGGCTGCTGGAGGAGGTGCGGCAGGACAGATTCGGAAAAGAAGAGAAGATCTCCCTCTGCATCGGAGATCTTCTGCTTCATCTGAACCGGGAGGCGTACAGTCAGGAGCATCCGATCCGGGAGCGGGCGATACAGGGACTGTATGAGCTGATGATGGACTACATCGAAGAGCATCTGAAAGAAAATCTGGAGCTGGACGAGCTTGCGCGCGTCTTCCATGTGAGCAAATATCATATTTCGCATGTTTTTAAAGAAGAAACCGGGATTTCCGTGCATCAGTATATCCTGAAAAAAAGGCTGGACGCCTGCAAGAATGCCATCCGCAGCGGGGATAAAATCACGAGCGTATATCCGGTGTTCGGATTTCGGGATTACTCCGCCTTTTACCGGGCATTTCGAAAGGAGTACGGGATTTCCCCGAAAGAGTACCGGGAGATGCTGGAGAAGCTGGAGTAACTGAATTTCAGCCCAAAAGCATTGACAGACAGGTTTCCCTCAGGTAGAATATACTTAACAGAACCCGCCACGCTTAGTCTTGTTTTGCAAGAATGCGCAACCCGGCGGGACTTTTTATACCCAGAGGGAGGTGAGCCATGTATACATATCCTAAGAATTTTCTATCCGTTACACAACTAATCCAAAAACTCAAGGACGCTGGAATGGTAATCGACGCAAATGACACAGCTGAAATGGCATTAACAACGATTGGTTATTATCGATTGAAGGGATACAGTTTTCATCTTATTGATCCCGCAACCAAAAAGTATATAAAAGGAACAACCCTGTCCGATGTTATAAAGTTGTACCATTTTGATACGGAGCTGTCCCATTTATTGTTCCGCTATTTATCACAAATTGAAGTTGCGTTAAGATCACGACTTGTTAACGCGTTCCAGATCACCCAGGATGCTCTCGTTTTAAACGATCCCTCTGTATTTAAAGATAAGAAAACATTCTGGAAAAATCAGAGTACTATTGCAGCTGAAATCAGTCGTTCAAATGATGTTTTCATAGAGCATAACTTCAATAATCACGATGGAGCTGTTCCCATATGGGCAGTTGTCGAGGTAATGTCGTTCGGAACCATATCAAAAATCATCAAAAATATGAAAACCGGCGGTGACAGCGCATTTTCTGAGCTGATTAAACATTATAAATTTCAAAACAGCAAGGGACAAGCTATTCATCCATCAAAAGATATGTTTACATCCTGGATTCAGGCTGTTTCTATAATGCGAAATATTTGTGCCCACAACGGTCGTATTTACAACCGCACCATCAGCACTAGACCACAGCTTATTTATTCTGATATCATCCAGCCGCATCCCCGATATAATGGTTTATATCAGATTATGCTTTCTATGAAGTATCTTCGTCCAACCGATGATTCCTGGGCGACTTTTGCGGCAGATTTCAAACGGTTATTGAAGGAATATTCTGATGTTTGCGATTTGCGAAGACTAAATTTTCCATCCGACTGGGAAAGCCATTTTTAATAGGTCTCATACTTTTCATATATCTGCATATACTGCTGTTGATAGAACCAATCAAGCCTCTTGCAGATGCTCAAATCGATTGGACTTTCAGGAGAGACGATATCTTTTCGTCTCTCCGTTAAAAATAAAAAAAAGGAACCTTTCAAATTTCCCTACGGAAATTCAGAAGTAGCGCTCTAAAATGGAACCTTCTAAATTCCCTATGGGAATTTAGAAGTAGCGCCCTAAAAGGAACCTTTCAAATTTCTTGCGGAAATTTGAAAGTAGCGCAAAAAAAGAGAGCCTTGCGGCTCTCTTTTTTTGCTTCATTCTCGTCCATCCCAGCAGTAGGTGCAGAGTTTGTCTTTGTCCAGGCCAACAGATTCGATCATGTCGTCGAGTCTGTGGTAGCGCAGGGTTGTGAACTTTAACTGGCTGCAGATCCGGCGGATCATTTCCTGATACTGGTCGGATTCGGGGTCTGCATAAACCTCGAGGTTCGGATACTTATCGGTGCCCTCCATGTCCTGAATGACACGGCGGGTGATCAGATCCATCTCCGAAGAGGAACGGGAGAAGTTTAAGTATTTACAGCCATAGAGCAGGGGAGGACATGCGGGACGGATATGTACCTCTCTTGCACCGCTTTGGTATAAAAATTCAGTTGTTTCCCGCAGCTGTGTACCACGGACAATGGAGTCGTCAATCAACAGCAGGCTTCTGTTCTGAATCAGGTCATGAACCGGGATCAGCTTCATCTTTGCGATGAGGTTTCGGCGGCTCTGCATGGTCGGCATAAAGGAACGCGGCCAGGTAGGCGTATATTTGATGAACGGTCTGGAATAGGGAATACCGGATTCATTGGCGTAACCGATGGCATGTGCAACGCCGGAATCCGGTACGCCTGCGACGATATCGGGATGAATCGTGCCGGCATCTCTTTTTGCGAGGGCAGCGCCGCAGTTATAACGCATGCGCTCCACGCTGATACCTTCGTAGGTGGAAGAGGGATATCCATAATAAATCCAGAGGAATGTGCAGATTTTCATCTTTTTGCCGGGAGCGACCAGCGTGCGGACCCCTTCGGGAGTCATGATGACAATTTCTCCGGGACCGAGCTCCCGCAGTGGCTGATAGCCGAGGTTTAAATAGGAAAATCCTTCAAAAGCGAGACAGTGCGCACCTTCCTTGCGTCCGAGGGAAATCGGGGTACGTCCCAGCTTGTCGCGGGCTGCGTAGATTCCCTTGGGGGTTAAAAGGGCGATCGACATGGAACCGTCGATGATATCCTGCGCGTACTGAATGCCCTCGATCAGGTTTTCTTTCTGGTTGATCAGAGCAGCAACGGCTTCGGTTGCGTTGATTTCACCGCCGCTCAATTCAAAGAAATGGGTCGGGGATGAATTCATGATCTTATCGACGATCGTATCGATGTTGTTGATTTTGCCGATGGTCATGATTGCATATGTGCCGTGGTGGGAGCGGATCAGCAGGGGCTGAGGCTCATAGTCGGAGATACAGCCGATTCCGAGATGTCCGCTTAAGTTGTTCAAGTCTTTGTCAAATTTGGTTCGGAAAGGAGTGTTTTCAATGTTGTGAATTGCCCGATGAAAACCTTCCTTTTGGTGATAAACCGTCATTCCGGCACGCCTTGTTCCCAGATGGGAATGATAGTCCGTTCCGAAAAACAGGTCAAAAATACAGTCTTCTTTTGATGCTACTCCAAAAAATCCGCTCATTTTCGTCCTCCGGTATAAAAAATTGTTTCAGGCCATACGCACTTATTGTAGCACAGACATTTCAGAAGCACAAATAAAATTATTTTGATTGTTTGCTGTATTCTTTTGGCGAACATCCATAGGTCTGTGTGAAAATGCGGTAAAAATAGCTGAAATTATGGTAGCCGACGTCCATACAGATATCCGTAATGGCGAGCGAGGTCGTGCGCAGAAGCCATGCCGCCTGCGACAGCCGTTTTTCCTGCAAAAGTTCGGTATAGGTTTTCTGGGTACAGGAGCGGATCAGACGGCTGAGCTGGTACAGCTCCAGGTGCATGCTTTCTGCCAGCACCTGCAAAGAGCCGTCGCGGTAGTTTTCTTCAATATAGGAAAGCACCCGAAAGGTCAGCTCGTTGGAGTAGGAGTCCTTGCCGGTTTCCAGACGGTCCGTCTCGTTGATCAGATGCAAAAATAAAAGCCCCATGGTTGTCTGATTCAGGCTCCGGGTGTTGGGCTGGCGGTGCAGCAGCATCCAGATCAGGTTCTCCATCAGGTTCTGGATGGGGACGCTGTCAGCAACCTTAAAGTGCAGATATCCGATCTGCCCGGAACGGTTTTTCAGACAGTCTACCAAAAAGGTGCGAATCAGGTTATTGTCCGCGCCGATCATATCGAGCGTCCGGTCGAAAAATTCCGGCAGGATGATGAAGTTGACGGCGATATCGTTTTCTCCGGCGGGCAGGATTTCCTGAATCGCGCGGGGACTTAAAAACAGCAGCTCGCCGGTGTGGAGGGTCACAGGCGCCTGGTTGATCAGGTGCGTCGTCGTGCCGCTACACATGTAGACGACCTCGATGTAGTTGTGCGTGTGCGCGGGGAAATGGATAAAACGCGTGTGCGGGCGCAGTTCGATGAGCTTGCCGCGCACTAAAAGCCGCCTGCTGTCCACAATCCGGGATGCGTCGAGATTATACAGGGAGGGATCGATATCTGTGGAGCCGTTTAAGATCGCCTGTTCCTCCGGTGTGGTTTTGTGAAGTTCTTTTAAAATATCTTCCCGCATGGGCTTCTCCGTTCTGTAGGGCTGTGCTGTTGGCAAATCGCAGTCCGATGGCGATGCGTGTCAGGCACAGACATATCCAAAATCTGTTTGAAATGAGTGTATCAAAAAAAGAATATCAGGACAAGAAAATCCTGCAAATCAGGTTATATTTTTCTGCAAGCCGCGTGATAGGAATAAGACGTACAGAATGATAAAGTAAAGAAAAGAACGGTTCGGGGCAAAAAAGGAGGCTGCTATGGGGGAATATTATTTGGCGATCGATATCGGCGCATCCAGCGGACGGCATATGCTGGGGCACATGGAAAACGGTCGCCTTGTGGCGGAAGAAATCTACCGTTTTGCAAATGGACTGACGAAGAAAATGAGCGAAACCGGCGATGCAGAGCTCTGCTGGGATGCAGACGGACTGTTTGCCCAGATCAAGGAGGGCATGAAGCGCTGTAAAGCGGCTGGAAAGATCCCAGTCAGCGTCAGCATCGACACGTGGGGCGTTGATTTTGTTTTGCTGAACAGGAACGGAGAGCGGATCGGGAATGCGGTCGGTTATCGGGACATGCGGACACAGGGCATGGACAGCGTGGTCGAACGGAAAATTTCCATGGAGGCGCTTTATCAGAGAACCGGAATCCAGAAGCAGATTTTCAATACGATCTATCAGCTGACGGCGCTTCAGGAAAAGATGCCGGAGGTTCTCAAACAGGCAGAGACGCTTTTGCTGATGCCGGATTATTTTCACTACCTGCTGACCGGCAAATGTGCGACGGAATATACGAACGCGACGACGACGCAGCTTGTCAGCCCGGCAACCAGAGACTGGGACTGGGAGCTGATAGAACTGCTCAGGCTTCCCCAAAAGATATTCTGTCCGATTGTTGCGCCGGGAACGCTTCTCGGGACGCTGACAAAAGAGGTGGAAAAAGAAGTCGGATTTTCTTGCAAAGTGATTCTGTCAGCAACCCACGATACCGGTTCTGCAGTGGCGGCAGTGCCGTGCCGGGAGCAGGACGTGCTCTATATCAGCTCCGGTACGTGGTCGCTGATGGGGACGGAGAGAAAAGAAGCCGACTGTTCAGAACAAAGCCGGGCGCACAATTTCACGAATGAGGGCGGCGTGGAATACAGATACCGTTACCTGAAAAATATCATGGGGCTTTGGATGATCCAGTCGGTGCAAAAGGAGCTGCCGGAAAAATATTCTTTTGCAGAGCTTTGCAGGCTGGCGGAGGAAGCAAAAATCGAATCGCTGGTGGACTGCGATGATAGCCGGTTCTTATCGCCGGAGTCGATGGTTAAAGCGTTGCAGGCTGTCTGCAAAGAGCAGGGACAGCAGATACCGAAGACGCCGGGAGAGCTGTCGCGGGTGATTTATCGAAGCCTTGCGGTCTGCTATGCAAAGACGCTGCAGGAGCTGGAAGAAATGACGGGCGTATCGTATCCTGCCATCTATATCGTTGGCGGCGGCTCAAATGCGGATTATTTAAACCGTCTGACCGCGCAGGCGTCAAAACGAAAGGTATATGCCGGGCTGTCCGAGGCGACTGCAATCGGCAATCTGGCAGTGCAGATGCTGCATGATAAAACATGGAAAACGTTACAGGAAGCGAGAAGCTGTATCGGCGCATCTTGTGAAGTAAAAAAATATGAACCGTAGGACAGAATTTTTCCTTCGGAAAAACAAGGAGGATTACATGACAACAGAACAGAGATATGAATCGGCAAGAGAACAGTACAAGGCGATCGGCGTGGACACGGACGCAGCGATTGAAAAACTGAAAAACGTCGCAATTTCCATGCATTGCTGGCAGGGAGACGATGTGACGGGCTTCGACCATGACGGACCGCTGTCTGGCGGCATTCAGGCGACCGGCAATTATCCGGGCAAGGCGAGGACACCGAAGGAGCTGATGGACGATATGGACCAGGCGCTTTCTCTGATTCCCGGCAAACACAAGATCAATCTGCATGCAAGCTATGCGATTTTTGAGGACGGCGAATTCGCAGATCGCGACGCATTGGAACCGAGGCATTTTCGCAAATGGGTCGAGTATGCAAAAGAAAGAAACATGGGAATCGATTTTAACCCGACGTTTTTCTCCCATGAAAAGGCAGCAGAGTTTACGCTATCCAGCCCGGACGAAGAAATTCGTCAGTTTTGGATTCGACATGGGCAGGCATGTATCCGCATTTCCCAGTATTTTGCAGAAGAACTGGGGCAGTCCTGTGTGATGAATATCTGGATTCCGGACGGCTATAAGGATATTCCGGCAGACCGGCTCGGACCGAGGGCACGTTTTAAAGATTCGCTGGATCAGATTTTATCGATTCCGTATGACCGCTCCAAGGTTTATGTGTGCCTCGAGTCCAAGGTATTTGGCATCGGTCTGGAATCCTATACGGTCGGCTCGAGCGAATTTTGCTTGAATTATGCGGCGAAAAACGGTATTATCAGCCTGATGGATAATGGACATTATCATCCGACCGAGGTGGTTTCGGACAAGATTTCGTCCCTGCTTTTGTTCAATGAAAAAATAGCCCTGCATGTGACAAGACCGGTGCGCTGGGATTCCGATCATGTGGTGCTGTTCGACGACGAGATCAAGGAGATTGCAAAAGAAATTGTCCGCAATGATGCGCTGGATCGGGTATTTCTGGCGACGGATTATTTCGATGCAAGCATCAACCGCATCAGCGCGTGGGTAGTCGGCATCCGAAATTTGCAAAAGGCACTTTTGTTTGCCCTGCTGCAGCCAAACGAAACGTTGAAAAATCTACAGGATCGCAGCAATTACAGCGAGCTGATGGTGATGCAGGAGGAACTGAAATTTTATCCGTTTGCGGACGTCTGGAAGGAGTTCTGCAGGCAAAGCAGCGTGCCGGGCGGAAGCGAATGGTTCGAACAGGTGCGCGCGTATGAAAAAGCCGTTCTGTGGAAAAGAAAATAACATTTTGTTGTCGTAAGCGGCAGTGCATCGGCGGAAATGGAGAGACTATGAAAGTATTGGAAGCGCCCTTTGTACAGGGCTTTATGAGAATGGCGGACGATGGTTGGCAGCAGGGCTGGCATGAGAGAAACGGCGGAAATTTAAGCTATCGTATTTGTACAGAAGAAATCGAGAGTGTGAAAGAAGCGCTTTGCACGGACGGTGAATGGAGGCCGATCGGGACAGCTGTGCCGGAGCTTGCCGGGGAATATTTCCTCGTAACCGGCAGCGGAAAGTTTTTTCGGAATGTCCTGCGCGACCCGGAGGATTCGATCTGTATTCTGAAAGTTGATGAAACCGGAGAGCAGTATCAGATTCAGTGGGGGCTGATTCATGGTGGACGCCCGACGAGCGAGCTTCCGAGCCACCTGATGAACCATGCGGTAAAAAAAGAACTGACAAACGGTGCGTATCGGGTCATTTATCATGCGCATACGACAAATGTGATCGCGCTGACCTTTGTTTTGCCGCTGTCGGATGAAGTGTTTACAAGACAGCTGTGGGAAATGGCGACGGAGTGTCCGGTCGTATTTCCGGACGGCGTCGGCGTCGTTCCCTGGATGGTGCCTGGCGGACGGGATATCGCAGTTGCGACCAGCGAGCTGATGAAAAAATATGATGTGGCGATCTGGGCGCATCACGGCATTTTCTGCGCGGGACCGGACTTTGACATCACATTCGGGCTTGCCCATACGGTGGAAAAATCCGCGGAGATTTTGGTGAAAACCCTTTCCATCCGTCCGGACAAGCTTCAGACGATTACGCCGGAGGATTTCCGCGCGCTGGCAAAAGATTTTAAAGTGACATTACCGGAGAGATTTTTGTATGAAACAAAATAAAAACCGCGGGCTTTGGC
>ERZ1026884.648-NODE-648-length-21968-cov-11.955962_pt1 | contig 21968 bp, 19 predicted proteins | sample MGYA00380172_ERZ1026884 | MGnify/ENA primary metagenome ERZ1026884 (study PRJEB33269, sample SAMEA4719808) | human gut metagenome | biome: human-associated habitat; feature: organic feature; material: feces | place: Cameroon | collected 2013-10 ... | reverse complement strand
ATACAACAGAAGTTGGCACTCCTATCCAGCCACAGGCTACCACTGAGGATTCTACTCAGCAGGAGACACCAGCCGAAACAACGACTGATACTCCTATAGCAACAGAAGAGAACACCCAGGCAGAGCAGCCAGCTACTGTTCAGGAGACACCACAGGAGAATTCCCAGGAGGAGACAACTCAGCAGCAGGAGGCTACTGAGACAGAGCAGCAGGCAAATGCTGAATAAGAAATCACAAGAGAGTTCTGTAGAGTTCAATAGAGTTCTATTTGCAGACGACATATTTAAGAGAATTAATTGGAAAAGCGTAGAATCCTGCTGGCAGTGATGCCAGCAGGATTCTGCGTTATTATCACCCATTGATAAATATCACTTCATCAGCCGCTCTACCCATTCATTAAACAAAGGGCATTTCTCACGAATCTTCTCCAAACCAATGTCCATAGCAACACAAATGCCAACAACTACCTTATTATAATCAGGAATAGCAGCTATCAATCGTTTGGACGGAGCTGTCTCAGGACTATTGTTGATAAGCTCTGGTGACTGACCAATGTGCTAACTCTTCGCTATTCAGCCGATTGATGGTTGTACCATCTTCGTTCTGATTAACAGTCAAGACATCCTCTGGCTCAAAGTTACTAATCAGTTCAGCACTCTGAGTAGCAACGATAACTTGCGTACCCTTTTGTGCCGCCATCTTAATCAAACCCGAAAGTTTTTCGATAGCCACAGGATGCAAACCAAGCTCTGGCTCATCAATGATGATAACTCGTGGTAACCATGGCTGCATAAAGAGCACGGTCAAGGCAATAAAGCGAATGGTTCCATCCGACAAGTCGGTCGGTCCGTAAATCATAGAACTATACTTATCCTGCCATTGCAAGCGCACCATATCGGCTTCGGTTGGCTGGAAATAGAAGTCCAAGAAATAGGGAGCCACACTCTGAATGACACGGACGATGCGACGATAAGCCATCGGCTTCTCTCGCTGAATACGATAGAGGATAGCCGCCAGATTTTCACCATGCTCATACATACGATAAGCATCGTTCACGATATGGCTATCAGCCGTAAATGGAGAACGGCGACCTGTATCGTGGAAGTGAAACTTGCGGATTTGGGAGATATAGTTAGATAAATCTTCCTCTTTATGGTCTTTTAAACTCGACTCGTTCTGATACTCCGTTATAACATTTTTTCTCTCTAAATTTAAAGGACAAACATCATCGTAACAACCAATAGCTTCTTTTTCTACGATGAGTTTACCATCAGATTCCAATAATGCCAAGTCATATTCACTCTTAGCTATTAGCAAGCTCACAGCTATACGACCGGTAACTTTTCTGCCTTGATAGAGTAATTTATCTACTCCACCAACTTGAGCGACATACGCCCCTAATCTCTTCTCATAAATGTTACCTAACATTTCGAAAAGAGACAAGAAGTTACTCTTACCAGCTCCATTGGCACCTATCAAGAGATTGATAGGATGCAGTTGAACTGATAACTTTTTAAAAGACTTATATCCAAATATTCTTATCGAGTCCATATTATAGTTTCATTCAAATATAAAAGCAAAGGTACACTTTTTAAGTGTATTTACCAAATTATTTATTCAAAACTTTTGTTTTACTAGCAAAATCAAGCAAATTTTTCTATCACTAATTAAAAAAGTAACTACTCAGTCATCTTTATGCTTGATAAGTAGCCCTTTAGTAAAATCCAGGCAATTCCTCATTTTGAGCTATTACTCACCCTAAATGCGCTGTTCTTAAGGGAAGCGGGGTGAATATGTTGCAACAAAGGGACCTTAGATTCCCAAACTTTTTGCGGAATGTTTCCACACACTTTCCTCATTTTCCCCACCAAACTCTTTTGGTACATAAAACATAAACGACTGATAATCAACACATATCATTTTCACGATTCTTTTTGGCACGCAGATTGTGACTATGAATAGCGGGTCGACAATGAATCCACAAAGAAAGAATGTAAGTAACATTAAATAGTAACAATTTAAAAAATATACGATTATGAAGAAGTTTATGTTTGCAGCTATCGCAGCTATGGTAATGGTTTCAGTAAGCAACGTTTTTGCATCAAGCAGAATGGTAAGTAACGCAGAGGTAGCACCAGTTGATACCGTAGCTCCAGATGCTCCTTCAGATACAACAGAAGTTGGCACTCCTATCCAGCCACAGGCTACCACTGAGGATTCTACTCAGCAGGAGACACCAGCCGAAACTACTACAGATACTCCTGTAGCAACAGAAGAGAACACCCAGGCAGAGCAGCCAGCTACTGTTCAGGAGACTCCACAGGAGAATTCCCAGGAGGAGACAACTCAGCAGCAGGAGTCTGCAGAGACAGAGCAGCAGACAAATGCTGAATAAGAAATCACAGGAGATTTCTGTAGAGTTCTATAGAGTTCTATTTGCAGACGACATATTAAGAATAATAGGGAAAGCGTAGAATCCTGCTGGCAATGATGCCAGCAGGATTCTACGCTTTTTGATACAGAAGCATACACATGGATTTCTAAAGAGCAAGCCAAAAGTTTAAATCTATTAAACATTCCCGTTTTTTGTCATTAATGACACTTTTCGGGAATGACTATGATTATAAAAAGAGATTATCATTAAAATCATAACATAACAACAATGACTTTTAATAAGATGTCAATGGTGCAGTACAGAAACCGATACAGCGCCATCTTATCAGACCATTGAGTAGAGATCCTGCACCTTGTTATGGAGCATAGAAGCATAGAGAAGACCACTTTTCCATTCTTCAGGAATATGGCATATTCCAAATTTAGCACCCAGGATAGCCCCTGCTACTGCTGCATTGGTATCCGCATCTCCTCCTGATAAAACAATCTTCAGAATACCCTCTTTATACGAGGTTGCATGCCAATAAGCCCATAGGGCAGCCCCTAAAGTTCTGAGCGTATATCCCATACTCTTTTCATCATCCAGACAATAAGTATGCCGGCCAATTCCCATGCCTCCGTTCATCATCCATTCCTTAAACCTTCTGGCAATATCAAGAATATCTAACTTTTGACAAGCCACAAAGGAATCTAAGATGCATAGCATCATGTCGGTATCATCAGTCCAGTCGCCTCTTTGCCAACGACGACGATGATCATCCTGCACGATTTGTGAATAGTCCTCTATCCCATTAGGATAAAAACGATCCACCTCTTGCTTGGACATAAACTCCGTGCTCAGTCCCAAGGCATCTCCTACAGCTTGCCCGAAGATTGTGCCGAGGAATCTTTCTTTTATAGTTTCTTTTTCCATATTTTATTGTTTATACAACCAACAAATCGTAAAGTCATCCATATCTGGTAATAGTGCTGTACCGATTACACAGTTCCACTTTTTTAACGACAACACTTATTCCCTTTCATGCTCCTTCAGATACTTTTAGTCTAAGCCGAGAAGGGAAATATTTCCAAAGCAGATATCCCATTTTGAGTTCGACTAAACGTTCAAAAGTTCAACTAAGTTAGATTTCATCATTAGCGACTGATTTTCTGAGTATTATAACAAAGACGCAAGCTAAAGATTGACTAACTTCGACTAAAAGCTCGACTAACTTCAACTAAGTTCGACTAAACATCGTCTAAACCCCATCTTTTTCCATCAGCTAATTTTAAGATACCTTTTTCATAAGCGTAGAGAGGAAGATATCATCATGATACCCATCCTCCTGCCCCTGATCATATCCTGCATCATAGTATGGATTGATGCTAAGATTAAGGGCAGAAGTGGCATCATGATTTGTTCCGGTATTTATTATTGCAATAACTTTGCTTTCTGTGCCTGGAATTCTTCTTTCGCAAGAACTCCAGCATCCCTGAGCTGCACCAATTTGGTAAGTTCATCACCCAATTTGTTCAATGCCTCAAACAAAATAATACTTTTGGGACGATAAAGCAAATATATCAGTCCTCCGAAGAGCACTAGAATCAACGCTATAGCCCATTCCAAACAAGGGTACTTTCCTAACTTCTCTAGCACTCTGTCCATACTTTATCACATTCTATATTAATACCACTTTGCTACACCACCATGATGCGAACATGTACCTCTTCGACTTTGGCTAAAGCTATAAGTGCCATCACTACATAAGGCTGTTGCACCTGCAGGACGACCTCTATATCTTGTAGGAGATTGCACTCTATTTCCATAAGAATTTGTATAATAGCGATTTCTATAAGTAGTATGTGACCTTGATAACTTGTGGCTTCCATAAGATACTCTGTTCTTAGATAAATAAGATGCTTTAACATAACCTATATAGCTACCATATCTTACAGGTATCCACTTGCAATTACAATCATCATCAATTATCACAGGTGTACCTTTGGGAAGAACCATTACGACACGATTATTTATACCAGGTCCTTCTCTTAAATTCAATGCAACAGTAGTGTACTTTGTCTGTCCTACGATAGACAGACACGCTAACAACATTACCAGAAACAAATATACCCTTTTCATCTTCTTAACTTTTCAGCAAAGAGTTGCACCTCTTATAAAGAAAGTGCAACTCCATTAATCTTATATTCTCTTTAGCAAACTCCACATTTCACGAATCCAAAGCACAAATGAAGAGCCTATAATGATGATTACCCAATCCTCAAACTTCAGACCTGTTACATTGAAGAAATTCTGCAAACCAGGAATCTCTACCATAGCAATCTGACCAGCCAAAATGATAGTTGCAATAATCAACAAGCCCTTGCATCCCTTGAAATGAAGAGCACTCTTACCTGTCTCAAATGCTCTTGCACAGAAGAGATAGAAGAAGTGAGTCATCACGAAGATGGTGAAGAATAAGGTCAACTCGTAAGGAGTAAGACCATCAGATGCACCTAACTGGACGTTGAGTAAATCTGTTAACTGCGTAATATTCGAATGCTCAAAGACATAAAGTAATACAAGCAGCAACACAAAGAAGAATCCACCTACGCCCAAGATGTTCTGATACATCGCCTTATTCAGGATAAAGGCATTTCTATCTCTTGGCTTATCTTTCATCACGCTCTCTGATGGAGGCAAAGATGCCAATGCCATTGCAGCAAAAGTATCCATAATCAAGTTTACCCAAAGCATCTGAGTTACGGTAAGCGGACTTTCCTCGCCCATAAATGCACCAAAAAGAACGATAAAGCAAGCAGCCACATTCACAGTCAACTGGAAGAGCAAGAAACGTTGGATATTCTGATAGAGTGAACGTCCCCACATCACCGCCTTACCAATACTACTAAATGAGTTATCGATAATGGTAATATCAGATGCCTCCTTTGCTACAGAAGTACCATCACCCATAGACAAACCAACATGAGCAGCCTTCAAAGCTGGAGCATCGTTGGTTCCGTCACCAGTAACAGCAACGACTTGGTTCTTCCTTTGCAAAGCCTCAACTAATCGTTTCTTATCCATAGGACGAGCACGAGAGATTATCTTCAAATCTAAGACTCTCTTATCCAACTCTTCGTCAGAAAAAGCAGCAAACTCTGGACCAGTAATAATATTCTTATCACCATCCTTTGCTGTCCACAGACCAATTTGGCGACCGATTTCCTTAGCTGTACCAGGAGTATCACCAGTAACAATCTTCACATTGATACCGGCATTCATACATTCTGCAACGGCTGCAGGAACATCCAGACGAACAGGGTCGCTGATAGCCACAACACCCATAAAGGTTAAATTATCAGCCACAATCTTACCATCCTTGAATACGTCAGCCTTACTATCAATTATTTGATAAGCGAAGCCGAGGGTACGCATAGCTTGGTTCTGATATTCAACCAACTGATTCTCAATATCAGTTTTAGAAACATTGTTCTCGATGTTCTTGCACAAACCACTTACAATTTCAGGAGCACCCTTGACATAGAGAATTGTCTTGCCTTCAAACAAGGAAGACTTAACAATTGTTGCCATATACTTACGCTCCGTAGAGAAAGGCAACTCCTCCAAAACCTCAGCAGACTCACGTAGATTCAGATAATCAACGCCAGCCTTCTTGAGCCAAAGAAGCAAAGCGCCCTCTGTAGGATTACCCAATACTTTTACTGCCTCAGCATCTGAATAATCCAAAGAAGCAGTTGAATTGACCGCGATACCTTCCTCTATCAACAGACTACCCTTATCATTACCCAACGTCTGAGCAGAAAGACCATAGAAATTGGTATCATGCACTTGCATCTGATTCTGTGTTAAAGTACCAGTCTTATCGGTACAGATAACTGTCGTAGCACCCATTGTCTCACAAGCATGCATTTTACGAACTAAGTTGTTGGTCTTCATCATTCGAGTCATACTATAAGCCAAGCTCAGAGTAACAGCCATTGGCAAACCTTCTGGTACCGCAACAACCACAAGTGTTACTGCAATCATCAAGGTATCCAACGTATATGTAATCAGCTTAGCTATTTGCTCACCCGGCATCAAAGCATCATGGAAATAAACTACCATACCCATCAATATCACAAAATAGCCAATGATTGATGGAACAACAGCTTTCCAACTCCAGTCGTCAAACTTTTTAACAACCATCCAGAAGAAGATGCCTGTAGGAACCGCCAATGTCAAAACAATAGGACTCCAACCGAAGAACACCATCAGTTTGAGAACGATAATAAGCGCAGCGAAAATATAACTCAACTTGGTTATCAAGTCTGCCAATCCATCCAACTGTTCATTTAATGGTGTGCGAACACTATCATCTATCTGTGCTGCCTCAAAGACTTTACCATTTTCCGTTTTGTCGCCAACTGCCAAAACTTTGAAAATACCATGACCTTCCATCACCTTTGTACCACGCATCACATGGTTAGAAGGGAATGTTGCATCCTTATCAAACTCCTGTTCATGAATTGTTTTATGGCAAATAGGCTCACCAGTCAAAGAAGACTCATCAACATTCAAGGTAATCGCCTCTAAAAGTTCACCATCAGCAGGAATCTCCTCACCTGTATTTAACACGACAATATCACCAACAACGACATCTTTCTTCTTGATAGAAGTTGTGTTTCCATTTCGGATTACCTCTACCATTTCGTCGTCATTAACTTGGTTGAGAACCGAGAACTGCTTATCAGCCTTTAACTCAAAGACAAAGGCGATACCAGTGGCAAGCAAGATAGCCACAAAAATACCAACTGGCTCAAAGAATGTCTCTGCTCCTTCATGCAATCCCCAAAACTCATAGCAAGAAATGCCGATAGACAACACTCCGGCTATCAGCAAAATGATAATCAGAGGATCGCCAAACTTCTCTAGGAATTGTTTCCATAAAGGTTCTTTCTCTGGTGGTGTCAAGACATTGGCACCATGTTTACTACGGCTTTCGAGCACTTGGGCATCGGTCAAGCCTGTGTAATGATGTTTTTGTTCCATAATATAATTGTATTTAATACACTTGCGCCCTTTGATTATAAAAACGCTCATCATCAGGCACTATATTTATCGCTTGGCTATAATCTTTAAAAGCTTGTATGGTATCTTCCAAGTTTAAATATACTTGAGCTCTAGTACCATAAGCAAAAGCCTTATACTCCTTATCCTTGGATGGAATTTTCTTCACTGCAACGTTGGCAGCCGTCAAAGCCCGTCCAAACTCTTCGTTATAATTTCTCACCAAAGCTATCCATGCAAAGGCATAGCCATTGTCAGGATGTTCATTGATTTCCTTGTTCAGATAATCGAGAGCTTCCTCTGCATTATTGTTATTGATAGCCTCCACGCCCCGACTATAATTATAGCTATCAGGGCGTTTGATGTTATCAGCCAACATGACTGAAGAACACAAGACTAATATTGATAAATTAAATTGTCTCATAATATTTTATTATAATTTTTACCAGAAATATTTCTAATCAACATCAAGTATAAATGTTTATGAATTCATTCCACCACCCTTTTTGAATAACCATTTTGGGCTTATAAATCCAAGAACCTTTACCTCTATCATACACAAATGAACCTATATCTAAAGCATTACCTTTGCTTTTGTTGAGATTGTTTACAATAAACTCTCCCCAAACTTCCTTTAAACCATCGTCACATATACAAACCTCAACAGAATCAAGATGTTTGAAAGCTCTTTCTTCATCATAATTGCAAGAAACCAACTTTATAGCAGAAACTTTATCAGCATCAATCCTATCAAAATCTATACATATCGCTTCACAGTTATAATCTGTATGCTCTTCCATATAGAGAGCATGTTCCTCTGCAAGAAAAACTGTTCCTTCCAAATTAGAAGGGAATTTTCCTTCTATTTTATATTTCGAATTATAGTAAACAAAATCAGAATATGATGCAATTTTACCAGTCTCATTAAGTATAAATGCAGCTAGATCCAAATTGTCATCCCCCACCCACTTCAACGTAACAACGATTCTTCCTGTATAAAAATCTCGATTACGAACAGAGGGATTCCAACATCTATCATTAAAAGCCTTCGGAGTGTTAGTGTTGGCAACACTATCCATCTCTTTTTCCTCTATGTCTTTTTTCTTTTTATTACTTAAGAAATAACAGAACAAAACTACAGCTACAAGTATTGATAAAAATTCAACCATAATATTTAAATTTACGTTACTTTTACATTAAAATTCAGTACCATATAGCTACCCCACCATGATGCGAACAGGTACCCCTTCTATTTTGGCTAAAGCTATATGTACCATCTCTACAAAGAGCTGTAGCCCCAGCAGGTTTAGAATTGTATATTGTCGGTGACTGAACACGATTACCATACCTATTCGTATAATATCGAACTCTATTTGAACGCACCCTACTATTAGTGGGATTATAGAATGTGATTTTACGTCTAGGGATATTTGGCTTAAATTTGTGAGAGACAGGATTCTTTGATAAATATTTAGTTGAAACATAACCTACATAGCCATTATACTCCACTAAGACCCAAGAGCAATTGCAATCTTCATCAATAGTTACCGCAGTGCCTTTAGGTATTACTGTTAGGACATGCGAATGCGTATTTGCCTCATACAGCAAATTAATATTATTAGTAACATACTTTGTAAATCCAAAGCTATTCGTACAAAAAGACAACAGCAATGCTATAACATAATACAAAAAACTCTTATTCATATTATAAAGATATTAAATTAAACAAATACCGCATTAATCATTTTCAAACTCGGTTTCATTTATAGCTATTGTTTGGAAATTATTTTTTGCAGAACCATCAATAACATTTATTTCTAGTTTGTAGTTAACAATCTGAGTAGAATTTTTCATACCAAAGTCAAAAATATTTGTGCTTTTCTCATAAAAAGCATTCTTGGTAAATTTTCCTAAAGTATGATTCCCCTCAGTTTTTACCATCCAATCATTACCATATGCCAACTTTAGATAATATTTTCCTTGTGGTATTTCATTGACTGTCACAGTCTGACCTTCTGGAACAAATATATAACGAATACATTTGTGCTCTTTCAGACTCATAATTTTGACCGCCACACTAAAGCCTTGCCCTATAGTTATATCAAAATAGTTATCTTGTAAGCCATATACAGGTTTTATACCCATAGACTCATCAAAATCGCCACCTTCTGGTGTAGATAACTCCCATCCATTTGACATCATAGTTTCTTGAACAGGAGTTACAACATTATTGTCACCTTGCTTATCTTTTCCTACTAGTGAGCAAGAAGATAATAATGCCAAAACATATATAAAGAACAACAACTTTTTCATCATACTATAAGAATTCATGATAAATCATTAAAACCAACATCAACACAGCAATGATACGACTCAACAAACGCCAAGCCTTCCGATCATTTTTGTTTTTAACATGTCCATCAACAAAAAGAGGGACAACAAACCACAGCACAATTGCTAATACTATATATAGTATCATAGTCGTTTAGATTATGGGCAGGTGGTTATATAGTCTAACCATCTGCCCTAATTAAAAAATCTGATCCAATTTAGTGTACAAGACCATTACGGTACATTTCATTTACCTTTCCTTGGATCTCTGCATAATCATTACCTAACTTCTGCTTTCTAACAGAACCATTTCCGTAGATACCTCGAATCACTTGCTTAGCCTTAGCTTCAACAGAGCCTATTGAAGAACTTTCTGCATTGGACTCTTGCAGTGACTTTACATTTGTATCAACAGGTACGGATTCCTTAGATTGCATATTCTCCTTTTTGTCTTCAGTTTCTGTATTGTTAGATTCTTCATTAGAAACAACTGTTGGCTTCTCTTTTTTAAGAGTATCAGCTATCGTAGAATCCTTCTGGACAGAATCTTTTGTCAAAGAGTCTGTGGCAACAGCATCTGAATTTCCAGTAGACTGGTTATTGCCAAAAAGCACAAATCCAGCTATGACTACAACTATTAATGCAGCCAAACCTCCCAACAGCTTTTTACGACTTTTTGTAGGTGTAGGATTTGGGGCTATAGGTTCCTCTGTCTCCACTATCGAAGAGTTTTTTGTTTTAAGAGTAACCTTTCTTTTTAGTTCAACCATGTTCTTTTAAGAATTACAAATCAAAGCGAAACCAGGAATTTCCTCAAAAGCAGTTCCCAATTCCATGACACGGCTTTCGTTCTTTAAAGCGTATTGACCATCATTGTTCTTAATAGAACAAACACAATAAACATGTCCTTCTTCTTTGGAATCTGCAAGTACTTCCAAATAGTCACCAGAGTCACTTTGTAGCTCAACTCGACCTCCTTCATCTGCATAAGTAACATCCTCTCCCTCAATAGCCGCATCATAGTTGACAATGCAAACAAAAGCCTGTTCTATCTCATCAAGACTAGCAATATTTATCTGCTCAGTCTCTTCATTTCCCGGAGCAGGCTCTTTGTTATCGCCTAAATGCAACATATAAGGGAACTTATCCAATGACCCTAAGTCGCTCTTCTTACCACGATATTCATTCGAGAACACACCACCAACAGAACCGTCCTTTTTCTTAAAGAACAAACACAAGTCCAAATCTGTAGCTGAACTCCAAAACAACTTTACTTTCAATTTACCAGAGAAAGTAAAGGCACACTCCTCTTGCTTTTTACGAAGAGTAATTTTCTTTTTCAATGTAATTTCTGCCATAATAATATTACTTTTTAAATTATACAATTAAAAATCAAAATCATCTTTAGATACTTTCGATTTTCTATTTTTGTTCTCTAGTTGATTAGAACCAAAGAAATCATCGTTCTGCATTTTTCTCTTATTTATATTAGAACTTCTTTTTTTCTCCTTCATTGAAGAATCAAAAAAGTCTTCTTCCGATTTATTCTTTAAGAAATCCATTGCAGTTTCTTCCTCGAAAATTTGTTTAAACAGTATTTTCATTTCTGCAGAATGCTCAGTAAACTCTTTTTGCATAGCAGATAGTCTTTTCTTTGCGTCATCAAATTCTTTATCAACAAGCAAAGCTTTCACTTCGTTTATTTGTTGTTTAAAACTATTTTCTTTCTGCAGTTTCATTAACTTATCTTTTGCTATTTGCATATTACTTTCTAAGACATCATCATTTTTTATAGATAATGCCTTTTCTGTACACTCTACAACTTTATGCCAATCTTCATCAAAAAGGGCTTTATGTATCTGTTCATTTAACTGTTTCCACAGCTGCTCCTTTTCGTTAAACTTTATCCTATTATTTTTCAATTGTGCCAGACACTCTGTCCATTGTTTTTGATTATTGACATCAATACTCAATAACTCATTACAAGCTACTATAGACTTTTCAAAGTCCTCTGTATTTTCTTTCGGATGATTTACAATTTGTCTTAAAGTATCAATCCTTTGGTTTTGTTTTTTTAATTCCACTTGAATTTCTGAAGTTTTATGCAATGCCACTTCATTATGTTCATCAAAGGAAAGAACCTTTCTAAGTTCCTCCAAAGCCTCATTGTATGATTTTTGAGCCAAGAACAAATCTGCACGAGTCAAATACTCTTTAACTTGTGCAATATCATCTAAAGCCTTACGGGCTTTATCATGTATCATCTTTGCCTGTTCAGAAGAAGGCATCAAATTGAGAGCTGCATCACTTTGGGATAATGCATCTTGGTATTCATGCTCTTTGAAACTTGCCTCAGCACGTTGTATTATGCTGTTATATTGTTGCTGCTTCACCTTCTGCTCAGACAAAAGACGAGTAGCCTCTTCCTTCTTCGCCATCGCCTCTTTATCGTCAGGACGATGCGTTAACGCAATTTTTGCCCAATCTAACATTTGGGCATAATTTTGCTTTCTTTCAAAAACAGCAACATTTTCCATTGCCTCATTATATCTAAATTCAGCCTCTCGCGCTTCCTTATCTTTTTCCTGTTGTTCCTGGTTTCTACGCTTAGCTTCGTCCATACGGTCTTTTTCCTCTTTAGCCCTTTGCTTACGAACCAACTCCAACTCACCATTAGCCATAACAGCCTTAGTCTCCGCAGAAAACTGAGAACAATCAATAACCGAATAAACACCTATTATATTAGGTAGTTCCGTTTCTCTATAGAATAGATAATTTTTATCATCTAGTATATAACATGAGCGAATCGATTCCAAGAACTGCTTGTTTGTGAAAGTATTTCCTAGGAAAACCACACCCCTAACTTCATTATTGTTGACCTTAGACTTTTTCACAAAACTATCTATTTCACGAACAACATCATCAACAATAATATGTGTTCTTAAATCAATATCATTCTTCAAGACCATCACTGCATATTGATTTGTCATTCCTGAGAACGAGATATTATTGAGGCTAATAGGACGTCCATTTTTTACATTATCCAATTTTACAAGCCAATTATCTACTTCGGGTTCTAGTCTCTGATATTCTTTTTCAAGATCTGAAGTAGATGACAAAAAATTGGTGCGTTGATTGATACAACCAACAACATTTTCCAACAATGCACGGCTTCTCAAATCTCGACCATAGCCATCTAAAACCATCTCATTTTGAAGCACACAATCTTTTCCTTGTTTCTTAAACAAGGATACATGAAGATTTTCATTGCAAGCATTCAAAACCAAGACAAAGCCATCATCTTTAAGTTTATTATTCCTAACAGAATGTTCTAATGTCAAGTGCTCTATACGAGCTACAGATTCTTTCACATGGAAATGGTTTTGCCCCAATACTTTTGTCAAAAACAGAAAACGAGCATCATCACTAATATCTTTCGAAAAAGAAACATAAGTTTCAACCATTTCTGTCTCAGTCAAATCCATAGACTCTCTCAAAGAAGCCAAAATTCTTGAAGCTTTAAAAATATCACATAATTCTTGCTTTCTATTGTAATACAAAAAATGTGAATCACTTTGGGTCATCTTTGAGAATATATCCCCATAATAATGAGGCTCATTATTGCGATAATGAGATTGATTGTCTCTTCCATACACTATCTCATTATTGGTAGTATCTTCATAGAAATACAGCCAATAACGGTCCTCCTTATTATCAGGGATGACAAGACGAGGTACACCATCGGTGCAAACGGCTCCGATGATGTACCATTTATCTATATATAGTGTAAGTTCCTTCATTTTATTGATCAAAAACTTTCTTTATTAAAGTATCTAAGAAGCAAACGCCCTCTGCTATAATCAAAGGTTGGTGATAATGGAAGCTGCCATCCTCACTTTTTCTTGCCTTTCGATACTCAGTATCATTATTACAAATATAGCTAGCTATACGATTAGGCAAGTCTGCCAAATCGCTTCTCAATGCATTATCTGCCTGTGGATACAAATGAGTTTTTACACTGACAAAATCCAAGAAGATATTCATAAACTTCTCGAAATTCTCTATGCCTGAGAAATCAAAATTGTTCATTTCATTTGCAAAATAATCCCCAGTCAACTCATCTTCTGCTTGCAGCTCTTTGGGGGCACCATTAGCCATAATATATTTGACCCCAGACTCACCACAGATATCAGATTCTGAAGAAAAAGCCTTCTTTTCCAACTCTTTTGGATCACAAAGTCCTTTGGCAACTTCAGCTTTGTTATCTTCTGCTATCTCATCACGATAAACAACATCTAGTTCTTTACCAACTACCAATCTAACACCTGCATTAAGACAATCTGCATAGTATTCTCTTGTTGCACGTACTCCCGCTGAATTTATCAACCAGTGGAAAAGTCTTCCACCCTTACCAAAAGATAGTACATCAACCCTAGAAACACGTTCCAAATGCTCAGCTTTAATTGTTTTACCAATCAACATCCCAGAATAGTACAACAGCATGCCTGTTACATAAGCTGGTATCGTAAATACAAATTTTGCATTTACATCTATCGAGCTATAGAACTCCTCATAATCTTCTGTCGTTTTTAACTGGTCAAAGATACTATTCAAGAAATACGGTGCCTTTGAAGGCTCTGTTAACATTTCTTTTATGTTCGACACATACACATTGGTCTTATGCCCTTCATGGAAAGACAACAATGCCTGTCTGAACGTATCTGACTTAATAACAGCGTTGAAAAATACTCCTGCTGCTAAACGAACAGAACTTTCTCTATAAAGCGTTGCTTTATTTCCATTATCTGAATCCTTGGCAAGCAAAAGTATATCACTGGTGCTACCACCAACATCAATACCCAAGAACATATTGTTGCTATTGAGTCCGAAATTCTGCGAGAGAGCATAAGAGCATACAGCCTCAGCTTCCGTAACAGCATTCTGATGATATGCCAAAGTCGTCTTAGCACCAACTATTGGAGTTAACTTACAGAGACTATTGTAAATTTTATCCAATTCATTGATGTCTGCCTCCATCATCGAACCAGGACAACTCCACTCCAACGTTGTAGGCTTTATCTTATTAGTATAAAGATAAGCACATGTTTGCAACCATATAGACTTCAAAAAAGCACCTTTTTTTTGCTTTCCCTTATCATCATCCAACCATTTCATATTATAATGCAAGATACCAGCTTGGGTTGTAATCTCATACTGATCCATTTTCTTTACTAGAACATTTGGACGGTTTACCGGGACACCACCTGCGACTTCTAAAGATTCATTATAACAATTATAACGATTATCATGCTCATGAAGCCATGACTTAGTCTGTCCATTACCCGAAGGGTAATTCGTAAAGAACAACAATTCATTATTCTCCGCTATTGCTTTCGGGTCATTATTTTCCTGTCCAACTAATACAGAGCGGTAGTTTTCAAAATGAACAGGAGTAGCACCTTTGTTGTCTTCATTATAATAGACACAAGTATTGTTACTACCAAAGTCGATGCCGACTGTGGCAGTTCCCCTCATTTCGAAAGCAGTTCTATCCTCAATAACTTGAGGTCTAAAAATCAAGAAACCTGCATGTACTTCCTTGCCTGTATCTTTAACCGAAACGGAAAGACCAGCTAAAGGCTTGTCTGCCCCTACGATATTATACTTAGGCAAGTTTTCACCTTGCCCTGCAGGATAAGTAACTAACTTTTTTACATCCACAAGTTTTTCTTGATCTGGAGCTGGTTCATAATCTCCTGTCCAAAACTCTCCATCAATATTTTTCAAGAACTCACCACCCCATTTAAATATAGGCAGGAATTGCTCCTTGGCATCAGCAGTGAACTCTGAGTATAGATAATACTTATTCCATTTTTCTGAAACGAAGTTTGGCCACATAATAACTCTACCTTGATCAGTAATCCAATCAATTTCATACTCGCGAGTATTTAAAGTAACCTTTTGACCATCGATTTCTACAACCAATGTTACAGCCAACTGACCTGCATCGGTAATAACTCCAGACAAAGATGTATTACTACCTTCAGAATAGCCCAACAAACCTGAAAGACTATTTTTAAAGATATCTACACCTTTTTCTGACAAAGGTAAAGAAAAATAGCTAACACTACCATCCTTCAAATCCTTGACAGACAAATAAAAGACGGGAGCATCTGAAAGTTTTGGTCTTGCCACTGCATCTTCTTGAAATCCTATTACATACTTATCCTCACTTAATAACTTTTGGATATCACCAATTAACTTATACTCTCCATTATTAGTATAAGTAAAGGTATAATCAGGCTTCAAATAAACTGGTACATTACTATCAAACAAGATTGAGAATGGACATTCTAAGTTTGAATATTTTGCAATAGGTCCCTTGTCACGAAGGTTATTCCCACCGCGACTTAATAATTTTTGCTCCCAATTACGACTCATATCCTTAAATCCATTCAAATCTACGTTGGGTTTATTACCGCGTTGAGAATTTATCTTCTTCTCAAAATCAGCAAGATTCCCATTAAGATTCTTAACAAAAAGATATACCTTTTGCACTTGTTCTGGATCCAAGTAATTAGTAGGATCTTCAAACTTACCGTCTCTATACCAATTTATATCACTGGCATCACTTCCTAAATTATCATATGAAATGCCTGCAAAGACACCTGTTAAAGGTGAAGTTCCACCAACAAGATGATTCCTGTAATAAATCAATTGAATGAATGGCTGAGTGGCAGGATCTCTTTGAAGTAAATCTTGGTTACTCCACACATCTTTGTCTTCAAACAGCATTCTTCCAAAGGCAGACGCTATATCATAATCATCGCCCCTCGCATCCATAACGATAGGTTGGGAAAAGCGGATTCTATCGGGATACAAAGCAATTACTGCTAACAATCCTTTCCATTCTCCCAACAACAACTCATAATACTGTTGCAACCCCGACTTTTGGATATTCGGATCAGGAGCTGCTAAAGTCTGCAGGGCAAACTTAAACAACTTAGCACGCGCCCATGGAGTTGGGACACCAGAAATTAAACTTCCTAATTTATCTGCAGATAAATTCTCTAAGATTTTTCCAGTTTCAATTCCTTGAATATAAGAACGAGCCATAGTTAACTCATTCCATTGTCCTTGAGTTCCTGTAGTTATATCTGTATAACTTTTTATCAACAATGCTTTTGACATATTATAGCCCTTTCTTATTTGAAATTATAAAGTGAAGACAATGTATCGTAAATTAACTTATTAAGTTGTTCCCCATTATTCGTTATATTTTTCCAAGAGGAATCTTTGTCACGTGTAAGCAAGAACTGCTTTTTGAAAGAATCAAACTTTGAACCAAAAAGACCTGTAGAATAATGATTATCTTTGCCAATTCCCTCTGTTCTATATAAGTTCTTGTTCCAAGATAACTTCATTAAACTCTTCAAATCGGATGGAGAGAAAAGACTTGCATTAAACAAGAAATTATCGCCTCCACCTGCTGAACGATGAATCTGCTTTAACCATCCCTCAGAAAGAGTCCCATTAGCATTTACCCTAACAAAGAACAAATTGAAATATTCTTTCAAAGCCAGCACCTGATTTACATTAATATCCAAAAACTCTTGGATTTCCTTTACACCACCAGAACGAACGCTTTCTACGAAATCATCCGTTCCATTGCAGAACAACGAAAATGCTATCAATAGGCCAAACTTTTTGGCAAACTCCTCAGCTCTTTGTTGTCCCACAAAATCTTGGAAATCAAATTTTCCATTATTATTTATGGCACGATACTCATAATCAGTCTTAACATTTTGCTTATTGACTGCCAATACACTTTCATCCTCATTATAGAAACTTAACGCAGAAGAAGCTGCTAAAAGTTCAATATAATGAGAATCATTTTTCTGTTTTTCTCCACCGGTTATGGTCTCCGAAATATTATCTTTAGCCATTGGATTCCAGTTCAAGCTATCTGTGCCCATCATATAAAACTTCTGGTAAGTACTTTTTACCGTTGAATCATCTTCATAAAACATCATAGCGACCTGTGAATTAAGAGCAAACTTATCACTTGTAGCTATTACTTTTTGGTTGGCCAACTCATTGCTAGAAGGTGCCTTGAATGAAAAATAGGCAGTCAACAATGTAGATCCGAAATATGCACTCTTCAAAACATTAACGGCTCCATTAGTCATAATCTCTGCAGCTTTTGATATAGCTTGAGGTATAATAGGTATAGAAGAGGCACCTGTTCCGCCAAAAACAGATCCTAAGATAAACACTCTAGGATTACCAGTTTGAGCCTGCTTTGCCAATTCTCCCAAAAAAGACTTTAAGTCATTATTTGTCGGTGATTTTGCCGCTTCAATGATGGAATGGTACATCATCATAGAGCCTAAATGGGTTTGAGCACGATAGCCATGACGGAGATTAAATTCTTCAACAGTTTTTGCCAAAACGAGATCAGCTAAATCGGTCTCTTCACTATGATTATATTGAGTATCACTATAACCAAAAACATCCTTAAATGTACTTTTGTGCTCATAATTAGGACTAAACTCATAGTACTTAATATTAGCAGAAAAGAATGTATCTTGTAAGGCAACACGAGAAGAAACCTCCACACCTTTTGTTTTGACATATGCCTCCTTAACTTCTTTCAGACGAGAGAAGTTTCCATTATTTTTATCAGTATCCAAAGCTAATAAATGAATATCTGTATTGTCAAACATTCCCATGGCACAAAGATGAATCAATGATTCTATACACCTCATACCTGTACCACCGATACCTAATACAAAAAACTGCTTTGCCATAATCCTTATTTATTACGTTGTTTGCCTAATATTGAACCAAACTTTGCCTTACGAAATAGCGTTGTCATAATAAGCAAGCTAATACCAAAATACCCCAAAAGCACAGCAAACAAACACAGCAAATTGGTTTGTGAATACATGTGCTTAAAGCCAACATTGGCAATACGATGAACGTTAACTACGTCATTATAAATCCAAAATCCAAGTCCAGCGACGAAACCAATAATCACCCACCAAACTCTTCTTTTGACATATGACTTATCATTTCCTCCTTGCCAAGCAATCATGTTTGACACTAAATAAGCAATCGCAATGGCTATAAAACACACTGCAATTGCATAAATCCAAGTTGAATTTTGCAAATCTTGCAATTGACTTAATGTAGCAATCTGTCTCATATTCTTAGCTATTTTTCATTACTCTTAATATAAATTGTATAAATTAAAGCATTATCCATCATCTTCTTGATAGATGGATCTGTTAAGCATTGCTTAATACTTTCTGCAACAGAACTATTCATCTGTCCAGGTACATCTATGGATTGAAAATCAAACATCGACGAATAGTTATCAAAGACATAGTCCACCCCATTTACACAAATATCCACTTTTGTATAATTGTATGGAGAACCATCAAGACATACATCATTAAAGGCTGGATCTAAAAAGATATTGACCAAGCTATGAGTCTTGAATTCTTTCTCGTCCAAAGCAAAAACATTTGTTGTTTCTTGCAAAGGACTTTGCATTTTCACAGCTTTTAAGCCTGCAACTTTATTGCCATAGAATTCTGCATAAGGCTCATTGATATCATAAACCTTTAATGCAATATCTTTAATTCTAAAGCAGCCAAAAGAGTTTCTATCAATTTTCAATCCAGAAATTACCGGTTTACCAGTTGGCAAAGGATTTCCATTCTCATCAACATTTGTATTTAGATAGATGTTTTGGATACTATTCCAATCAATACTCCAGTTTTGAATTTCAAAATTTCCATATCCGTCTACTATAGCAGCCAAGTCTCCGTCAGGCTTCGAGTATGTTCCTTCGGCCATTATTGTTGGATGACTAACAGACATATGATATATATCAACATTCGGATATTTTTTCATATCTACACACTGCAAAATTCTGTCGTATATATTATTAGGTACACGAGAATCCGTAAACAAGAAATAAAAACGCTTCTTGTCAAAAACACTTCCATTATATGCCTCTTTATATGGTTCTGCTACAACATATATATCATGGCCTTTTTTCAACCATTTGCTAAAAACATCTTTCAAATATGGATCATTAACATGACTTTTTGCAACAGTTGGTTCATAATACTCTCCATCTGTCAACAACACACCTTCAGAATTTCCTTCAACAATATTTTCAGCTGCCGTCAAAATATCTGCATAATTAGTTTCTTGAATACTACTAAGCAGAGTAAACACCTTCCCAGTTTCCTTCTTTATGGAATCACCTTTTATTGAATAAAAGTTCTTTGTTGCAGCCGTCAAAGAAGGTATCATATCTGAAAAAAATGGAGAAGTTTTCAAAGCTTGCGCCATACAAGTTGAATAATCTACATACAAAGATAAATTATCTGAAGTCAACCAATTTTCATTACTTTCAAAGTTTATTTCTTGAAATTCGGAAAGGTATTTAACATCATTAGGTGTTTCTATATTTCCACAAGAACAAGAGCAAATCATTCCTATCCCCACAACAAGCGTTGCCATGGACAAAACATTTAGGCCTTTTGTCAACCATTTATTCATCGTATTAATAACACTTTGCGACCTGCTTGCTCCCTATTTACAAGTCTGATTAGTTTATCGGTTAATACGAACATAAAAAAAGCGTGGGAACTGCCTGTCGTCTGTCCCACTGATAGAGGCCTTCGCATTGCCCGATACTGCTGAACAGACAACGTTAGAGCCCACGCCGATATGATATAAGCCACCACATGGAGTATCTTACCTATTATTATAGGTATACAATACTCCATTGGCTGTGATATAATCACACCCGTAGACACCTACCGTTGCTAAGTCCATGACAGTATCTGAAAGTTGCGAAGTTTCTATCAGTCGTGAACAAAGCGCCAAGTATGCGCCTCAATATGTCGTGTCTCTTTCCCACCCTATTCTCCTCTATCATAAGGTTTAACCCTATATGAAAGGCTCGGCGTGGTTCGAGACTTTAGCTGCGAATTTTATGTTTTTATACATTTCATCCGCTAACCGCCTACAAAATTACAGAAAATTATCGAAACAACAAAACTTTTATCGAAAAAAAAATCAAAAAAGTTGTGTGAGGGGACACAATTAGAAAGGAGAAGCAGTCTTACTTGGCTAGCAACTTTAGATTTTGGGGAATGTTTCCACATAGTTTCCTCATTTTCCACACCATCTACTTTTGGTACACAAGACATAATCATCTGATAATCAACCTATATCATTTTCGTCCATCTTTTTGGCACGCAGATTGTGACTATGAATAGCGGGTTCGACAACGAATCCACAAAGAAAGTAAGTAACATTAAATAGTAACAATTTAAAAAATATACGATTATGAAGAAGTTTATGTTTGCAGCTATCGCAGCTATGGTAATGGTTTCAGTAAGCAACGTTTTTGCATCAAGCAGAATGGTAAGTAACGCAGAGATAGCACCAGTTGATACCGTGGCTCCGGATGCTCCTTCAGATACAACAGAAGTTGGCACCCCTATCAAGCCACAGGCTACCACTGAGGATTCTATCCAGCAGGAGAATACTCAGGAGGAGACAACTCAGCAGCAGGAGGCTACTGAGACTGAGCAGCAGGCAAATGCTGAATAAGAAGTCACAAGAGAGTTCTATTGAGTTCTATTTGCAGACGACGTATTAAGAATAATAGGGAAAGCGTAGAATCCTGCTGGCAGTGATGCCAGCAGGATTCTACGCTTTATTCATTAAGCAAATCCTACACAGGAATAAAATCCAGTTTCCTTCTCAATGAAATTTCAGTTTCGTAAAGACCAAATTTATATTAGCAAGGATTTAACGCGCGCATACGTATAAATGTTTTTCTTCAAAAAAAGTATCAAAGTCTCATTATTCAATGAAAAATGAAGGTTATATATCTAACACTCAGAATCTTTTATCGAATGAGACTTCTCTGAAAATAGCGAAAGAAGTATCATGAAAGTATCATAATTTTCAGGAAATGCATCATAAAAACACTAATAAGAAGCAGAAAAATGCTATTAATAAGCGGAAATAAGCTACAAAAACATATAAAAAATTGCTGTTTTCGGGCAATAAATACCCATTTTTCTCGTTATAATAGAAATTTTTACCAAAAACATAGCAACTATGGATGAAAAGGAACTTTTGAAAAAGGCTTTCGAATACG
>ERZ1026884.640-NODE-640-length-22198-cov-8.001716_pt1 | contig 22198 bp, 18 predicted proteins | sample MGYA00380172_ERZ1026884 | MGnify/ENA primary metagenome ERZ1026884 (study PRJEB33269, sample SAMEA4719808) | human gut metagenome | biome: human-associated habitat; feature: organic feature; material: feces | place: Cameroon | collected 2013-10 ... | reverse complement strand
TGGGCGTCAATCGTTAAATTTGGGGGAGGTGTCACTTTTGCCAAAAGTGACACTTGGAAACCTGTACACTTTCGCGACACAAAAGAATAAATTTTCCCCCGTAAACACTGGGAGAGTGAGCCGATTTTAACATTTAGAAATGCCACAAATTTGCAAAAAATTTGGATTTCGTTTTTTGCGTTGTAACTTTGCACTCGCAAGCTTGCTAAAACACCTCCATTTGGGTAAAAAACGATTCCGAAGGAACTCCGATACCATTTCGAAGGAATGCAACCCCATTTTGGAGCTATTACTAACCTAAAAAAACACTACTATCATGGTAAAAATTACTCCCATCGACATCATCAAGGGTGTCTCAGGTAAGTTTGGTGGCGACCCAAAAGAATACTTCGCTACGAACAAGTGCAGCTATCACATCCACTTGGCTAAGAGATTCAATCCCTTCCATGTAGGGTGTTCAAAATTCATATTATTTTTCCGTATGGCTTTGATAAAATGATTTCGTAAATAGTTGATATTCAACAATAATAAATATGGAAAATACCACGAATTATGTATCGTTATAATGGGGTAACCCATTTAACCATGCCCCTTATCGACGTCAAAAATCCGATAAATCGTGCAGAACAAAATTATGAATTTTGAACACCCTACCTAATGGGGTAATCCTTAATAATATGCTATTTACATTCGTTAACTGCGTTTTAAGAAAAATTTCGAGTGATAAAGTGATGCATAAGTTGTTGACTATCAATGATTTAATGTGTCACTTGTCACTTATCACTTGCACTATGTTTTTATTCTCTACTGTCCACGAAAATCTTTTAACAATCTCTTGAAACTCCTATAGATACAAGGCAAGCCACGAGAATGTAAGAACTCATGAATTGTAAACTTGGGTAAATTCAGTATATTCAGAAGAAAGTTTCTAAGACTTCCTTAAACACATCATTCGGGCACACTCTGTTAAAGAGATTCATGGAGGTGTTGAGCTTTAATACGTCGATGTTGCTTCCCATAATATGTCTGATGCTCTTATCTTTATGTAGCAAGAGCGCTCTGCAACATTCACGGAGTCTCTCACCCAATATTTCATGTTCAACATAGGCTCTTGCTTCACCTTCGCCATCCAAACCATAGAATTTTGCATTATGGCTATGTCCGAGTCCCTTTTGTTGTGGAAAGATATACCATATCCAGTGGCTTCTCTTTTGCCCATTTTTCAATTCTTCTAACGCTTGCGTATACGCAAAATCTTGCGCATCGATAAAGCGGAATAAGTTATATTGTGGTTGCTGAATATCTTGCCAACCGATAATATCCCAGAACTCAGAAGGAAGGCATACATTCTTTAGGTCGTGGCATCTCTTAAACATAGGAGCCACATCCAAAGGTCGCATTCCTGCAATGCCACAGCCAATCGGTGTTACAAGGAACGTCTTATCCGGATTGTTTTTTGCAAATTCAATGAATTCGTCCACATCCTTTTTCATGGCATCCATACCACTCATAGAATCGATGGCATAACTCATACCTTGCAAACCATGCCCTTGTCCTCGTATGGCTCCAAATTTCTCTAATGCGACTCTGGCTGCACCGCCATCATGTCGTCCCATGGCGTTTGAGCCAAAAACAAAGACTTCGCCTACAGCAAGACGATTGATGAGATGAGGGGTTACGCGAGTTTCAGGATTATTGGGTGACTGATCCAATTTTTTAAGTTCTTCTTCCTTCACCACAGGAAGCATCTTTTTCCATTCCTCAAGAAACTCTTTCATGTCATATTTTAAGTCCTTAAGTTCAGAAGGCTTATAGATGCCGCTCTTTGCCACATACTCAGCCACCTTCTTTTTCACCGTAGCCTCGGTCTTGAACTTTGCCATTTCCTTTGGGTCCAACTTAAAGTCAAACACCTTATAGGTTTTCTTGCCGTTGATCATCTCAAGTTTGAGGACTGAAATTTTTATGTTCTTACTCATTCTCTTTATCTTTTAGTTAATCAATTAATACCACTTTTACTTGAAAGGTAAAACAAGGTCGATTACTCAAGTTTTGTTCGTAAACGACTATATTTCAATAGATAGTGCAAGGTGAATGCAGCACATCAAGTTTACTTGAATGTTATGCTGAACCGCAGCCTATCTTATGCAAAGGTAAGGGATTAATTAAATAAAGCAATAGGGTAATGTTTATTATTGTATGAATTGATATGGTCTTTGTATGTTTTTTGATCTATAGGTCGATTTTTCTTTTTGCTCTTCTCTCACCTTACACTATCTTTGCTATCGCCAAGATAGGCTGCACCTCAGCAATACAAAATAAAAATCCAAAGGCTTTTTATTTTGTATTGCATTCGGTTTGCACTATCATTGCTTCACGAAGATAGGCTGCGGTTCGGCAATAAAAACGAAAATTTTATGACTTTCGTTTTGTATTGCGCTCACCTTGCACTTTCTTTGCTATCTCCAAGATAGGCTGCGGTTCGGCAATAAAAACGAAAATTTTATGACTTTCGTTTTGTATTGCGCTCACCTTGCACTATCTTTGCTATCGCCAAGATAGGCTGCACCTCAGCAATAAAAATAAAAATCCAAAGGCTTTTTATTTTGTATTGCATTCGGTTTGCACTATCTTTGCACCCATAACCAATAGCAAACCTACATGAGTAGTATATTTAAGAAAGTGTGGAGCTTCTGTTGTCTTATAGGACGAGGCTTCCGTAAGAGTTGGAGTTGGTATAAAAGCCAATACGTAGGTAGACCATGGTGGTATAAAACAATTACCGCTATATGGTCGTTCTTCGCCTTTATAGTTTTTTACTGCTTTGCCGTTTATTTCAATCTGTTTTGGCTTTTCGGCAAATCACCTTCAATCGAAGACATTATTCACCCTAAAACAGCTGCGGCTTCCGAAATATATAGCGCCGATGGCAAAATGTTGGGGCGTTATTACAACGAAAATCGTTCGCCCGTGCCCTACGACTCTATTAGTCCGGCATTCTTCGAAGCCTTAGTAGCTACCGAGGATGAGCGTTTCTTCCAACATAATGGTATTGACTATACGGGTATGTTTGCTGCAGCTAAAGATGCTGCATTGGGACATGCTCGTGGTGCTTCAACCATTACGCAGCAACTGGTAAAAAATATGTTCCGTGTGCGTACGCAGTATTCTACGGGACTGCTCGGACATGTGCCTGGCTTGCGCATCGTGATTATGAAGAGTAAGGAAATTATTATTGCCCGACTGATTGAACTCTTCTGCGATAAACGCGAAATTTTGAAGCTCTATGCCAATACCGTAGACTTTGGGTCGAATGCGTTTGGCATAAAAACTGCTGCGCACACCTACTTTAACACCACACCCATCAATCTGAAGCCCGAACAGGCGGCTGTGTTAGTAGGTTTGCTAAAAGCTACGTCGCAATATAATCCGCGCTTGAATCCTGACAAATCGCTCAAGCGTCGCAATGTGGTGCTCAATAATATGTATACTCATCGCGAAATGCTGAAAGAGCGTTTTGGCGATGTATATATTGCCGACCGCGAAACGCTGAACCGTTTGCAAGAAGAACCCATCAAGTTGGAATATACCGTGCAAAATGCCTTTGATGGTAGCTCGCTCTACTTCCGCGAAGCCGTGAAAGATTATATCGACAAAAACTTTCCTGATGTAGACCTTTATTCAGACGGTTTGAAAATCTACACCACGCTCGACTCGCGTATGCAAGATTGTGCCGAAAAGGCTGTACGCAATCAGATGAAGATTATACAGCGCAATTTCGATGCACACTGGCGTGGGGTGGGAGATCCTTGGCGCGACGAAAAGGGACAAATTATTCCTGGCTTTATTGAGGATAAGGTGAAGAAAACCGACACCTATAAAATTCTTGCAGCGCGTTTTCCCAACAATCCTGATTCGGTAGACTACTACCTGAATTTGCCGCACGATGTAGAATTATTTAGCTACGATGGTCCCATACATAAAACCATGTCGACAGTCGACTCCTTGAAATATATGGTGAAGTTTATGCACGCAGGCCTTGTGGCAATGGAGCCCGAAACGGGATATGTGCGAGCTTATGTGGGCGACATCGATTTTAAAACATGGCAATACGACAAGGTGCGTTCAATGCGTCAGCCAGGTTCTACGTTTAAACTCTTTGTCTATGCCGCAGCTATGAAGAAGGGACTTACCCCCTCAGACACGCGCAAAGACGAATATATAAGTATGCGTGTGTACGATAAGTTTAAGCACGATAGCGTAGATTGGCGTCCGCACAATGCGAATGGTCGTTTTAGTAATGCAGAGGTGCCACTCCGTTCGGCTTTTGCACGAAGCATCAATACAATTGCTGTGAAACTGGGTCAAGAGGCAGGAATCCCCGATGTGATTCAAACCGCACAAGACATGGGTATTAAGTCGCCACTCGACAACAATCCATCGTTGGCTTTAGGATCGAACGACGTGAATTTGCTTGAGTTGGTAAATGCTTACGGCACCGTAGCCGATGATGGTATGCACGTTGACCCTGTGTTTATTACAAAAATAACAGACTCAGATGGGAATGTGATTTTCGAAAATAAACTCGAAGAAAAGCGTGCCTTGTCAAAAGAAGAAGCCTTCTACATGCAGAAGCTACTCGAAGCCAGTGTGTATGATGCAGGTGGTACATCGCAACCCATTGTGGGTGGACAGTATTTAGGTCCGTACATGAAGAATTTGAGCATTGGTGGTAAAACGGGTACGTCGAACAATCACTCTGATGCTTGGTTTGTGGGTGTAACCCCCAGTTTGGTAGCTGGTGCATGGGTTGGTGGAGAATATCGTAGCATCCACTTCCGCACAGGAGCCTTAGGACAAGGTAGCCGCACGGCATTGCCCATTGTGGGTGCTTTCTTCCGTGGGGTAATGGATATTCCCGAATTGCGTGGCAAGTATCAGCGTAAATATGGCATGCCACCCACCGATATCGATGCTTCAAGTTACGAAGCTACTTTGGCTCCGCAACCTGCTGAAAACGATTCGTTGAGTAACGACTCTACATCAGCTTCTTATTCAGAATATGATGACGATCTTATGGGAGGCGAGGGTAAATCTGAAGAACCCAAAACAAACCACGAGGCCACAGAGCCTACCGAGTCTTCGTCGCACAATAAGGATAATGGCAGCTCTTCAACAACCAAGGGTAGTAAGAAGAGCAGTACAAGTCAGTCGTCAGAGGACTTGTTTGAATAAGTTAGGCTGAACACTCCAGTATTTAATAAACCGCCATGACAGCTTGCATTGCTGTCATGGCAGTTTGTCTATACCGGTGTGCATAATTCGTATTAGAACCACCCCCTATAGACAGAGTTGCTTGAAAAAACGCAACGAAAATGCAACATCTTTCTTGACATCGGAAAAAAAAGTGCGAGAATCATTGATTTTTAAGGCTTAAATGCGTAATTGCCTATACAGATTAGCGCATTGTTCACAAAAACTGTTTATAAGTTTAAAAAATATCCCACTTAAATTTTGTTATTCACCTTTTAAAAATTATCTTTGCATCGGTTATTACAGATTTTTATGAAGAATGAAGTTTTAGTTCCCGATTATATTTTTGAAACAAGTTGGGAAGTTTGTAATAAGGTGGGCGGCATCTACACGGTGCTCTCATCGCGAGCCAAGACACTGATGTCAACTTATCAAGACCGCGTCGTTTTTATCGGTCCTGATTTGAAACAACCTACGGCTAATGTTGATTTTTGTGATGATGAACGGTTGTTGCCCGAATGGAAAAAGGCTGCGGCTGATTTGGGCTTGAAGTGCAGAATTGGTCGTTGGATGGTTCCGGGTAAGCCTGTGGCTGTACTCGTTGATTTTGCCCCCTTCTTTGAGATTAAAGATAATATTTATGCCGAGGCGTGGGATTTATTCCGCGTCGATTCTATTAAGGCATATGGTGATTATGATGAGGCGTCGATGTTCTCGTATGCAGCAGGACGCTTTGTCGAAGCAGTGGTGTCGCTCTGCCTGAAGCCTACCGATAAGGTGGTATATCAGGCACACGAGTGGATGTCGGGTTTAGGTATGCTATTCTTAAAGAAGCATCAACCTAACGTGGCAACTATCTTTACCACACATGCTACCAGCATTGGTCGCTCAATTTGTGGTAACGACAAGCAACTCTATGCCTTCTTCGATGGATATAACGGCGACCAAATGGCAGCCGAGCTCCATATGGATGCAAAACATAGCATCGAGAAGCAAAGTGCATGGCATGCTGACTGTTTTACCACTGTGAGCACATTTACAGACCGCGAATGTAGTCAGTTGCTCGATAAGCCTGTCGATGTGGTATTGCCTAACGGTTTTGAAAACGATTTTGTGCCCAAGGGTAAAGACTTTACCGCTGTGCGCAAGCAGGCTCGTAAGTGCATCCTCGATGTGGCAAGTGCTTTGACTGGTGCTGCGATGCCCGACGATACGCTTATTGTGTCGACCAGTGGACGTAACGATTATCGTTGCAAAGGTTTCGATGTGTTCCTTGAGTCAATGGCTCAGCTTCGCGCCCAACTCAATGAGGAAGGTGGCAAGCGTCAGGTTTTGGCACTTATAGAGGTGCCTTGTTGGCTTGAAGGTCCACGTGCCGACTTGCAAGAGGCGTTGAAGAATCCTACTGGAAATGCGCTGCCTAACCCCATTATTACGCACGACTTGCACAATCTTAACGAAGATCGCATTGTTTGCACAATTCGTAAAATGGGCTTAGAAAATCGTCCCGAAGATCGCGTGAAGGTAATTCTCGTTCCTTGTTATCTTGAAGGAAACGATGGCATCTTTAACATGCCCTACTATCACTTGCTCGCAGCTAACGATTTGGCGCTCTATCCTTCGTACTACGAACCTTGGGGCTATACGCCACTTGAAAGTTGCGCATTCCATACTCCCTGTGTAACTACCGACTTGAGTGGTTTTGGTCAGTGGGTAGACGGTGTGCTGGGACATGAAGGTACTTTGGAGGATGGTGTGCGCGTAATTCACCGCGATGATAGCAATTACATGCAGGTGGCACAAGAGATGTGTCAAACTGTAAAGGACTTGCTCAATGCACCTTCAAAACAGCGTACAGTTATTCGCAATCACGCCGTGTCTATTGCTAACAAGGCACAGTGGAAGCACTTTATTAAGTATTATTTTGAAGCTTATAACTTTGCGCTGAGCAGAGTGGCTAAAAAGTAATATCGGTAGCGAATGAGCCAATATGGTTAAAACCGCATGGCTGTTCTCTCCAGAATAAACAGAAAAATAAATTATAAAACATAAAACCCAATGAACATTAAAATTAGCAATGCCAACCAGCCTTCGTGGAAGGTGGTTAACGTAAAGAGTCACATCCCCGAAGCATTGAAAAAATTGGACGAATTGGCCCATAACCTTTGGTGGTCTTGGAACACTGAAGCTTTGCAACTTTTTGCAAGCCTCGATGATGATCTCTGGAAAAAGGTCAGCAAGAATCCTATCGAATTGCTTCGCAGCATCGACTACGAACGCTTGATTGAGCTTTCGAAGGACGATGAAATCATTGCCCGCATGGACAAGGTGTATGGCGACTTCCGTAAGTATATGGATGTGAAGCCTAATCCCAAGCGTGCTTCTGTAGCTTACTTCTGCATGGAGTATGGTTTGAACCACGTATTGAAGATCTATTCAGGTGGTCTTGGTATCCTCGCTGGTGACTATTTGAAGGAGGCTTCAGATAGCAACGTGGATATGTGTGCCGTAGGTTTCCTCTATCGTTATGGTTACTTCAGCCAAACACTTTCAATGGATGGTCAGCAGATTGCTAACTACGAGGCTCAAGACTTTGACAGTCTCCCCATTGAACGTGTACTCGACAAGGATGGCAACCAAGTAATTGTAGATGTACCTTACCCCAACTTCATGGTTCACGCTGCTCTTTGGGTAGCTAACGTAGGTCGTATTAAGCTCTACTTGCTTGACACTGATAACGAGTTGAACTCAGAGTTCGACCGTCGCATCACACATTCACTCTATGGTGGTGACTGGGAAAACCGTATCAAGCAAGAATATTTGCTCGGTATTGGTGGTATGCTCGCCCTCAAGCAACTCGGCATCAAGAAAGACATTTACCACTGCAACGAAGGTCACGCAGCACTTTGCAACGTACAGCGTTTGGTTGACTATGTTGAAAGCGGCATGAGCTTTGAAGAAGCTCTCGAACTCGTTCGTGCTTCTTCACTCTACACTGTTCACACTCCCGTACCCGCAGGTCACGACTACTTTGACGAAGGTCTCTTCAATAAGTATATGAACCAGTTCCCCGGTCGCCTTGGTATCTCTTGGGACGACTTCATGGGCTTGGGTCGTACCAACCCCGATGATAAGGGCGAGAAGTTCTGTATGTCAACCTTCCTCTGCAAGACTTGTCAGGAAGTTAATGGTGTGAGCTGGCTCCATGGTCGCGTAAGTCAGCAGATGTTTAAGGGCATTTGGCCAGGTTATATGCCTGCCGAAGAGCGCCTTGATCACGCTGAACGTAGCCACGATGAATGGTTCGATATCTACAACCCCCATCCCGAAGAAAGCCATGTAGGTTATGTAACCAATGGTGTGCACTTCCCCACATGGTGTGCTAAGGAATGGCAGGCTGTTTATGCCAAGTATCTTGGTAAGGAATACATCCACGACCAGAGCAATGGTAAGATTTGGGAAAAGATTTACAATGTGCCCGATGAAGTTATCTGGAACACACGTGTAACTTTGAAGAACAAGTTGATTGACTATATCCGTGCTCGTTTCCGTGAAAACTGGCTCCGCAACCAGGGTGATCCCTCATTGGTTGTAAGTCTCCTCGACAAGATTAACCCCAACGCTTTGTTGATTGGTTTCGCTCGTCGTTTCGCTACTTACAAGCGTGCACACCTCCTCTTCTCAGACCTCGATCGCTTGGCTAAGATTGTTAACAATCCCGACTACCCCGTACAATTCCTCTTTGCAGGTAAGGCACACCCCGCTGATGGTGCTGGTCAGGGCTTGATTAAGAAGATCTATGAGATTTCTCAGCGTCCTGAGTTCATGGGTAAGATTCTCTTCCTCGATAACTACGACATGCAGTTGGCACGTCGCCTTGTTTCGGGTGTTGATATCTGGATGAATACTCCGACTCGTCCTCTCGAGGCATCTGGTACTTCAGGTGAAAAGGCATTGATGAATGGTGTTGTAAACCTCAGCGTACTCGATGGTTGGTGGTATGAAGGTTATCGTGAAGGTGCAGGTTGGGCATTGACCGATCGTCGCACTTATCAGAACCAAGGTTATCAGGATAAGCTTGATGCTTCTACAATCTACTCTATGCTTGAGCAGGAAATTATTCCTCTCTATTATGCACGCAACCGTAAGGGCTACTCAGAAAACTGGGTACGCACTGTGAAGAATTCTATTGCTTGCATCGCACCGCAGTATACTATGAAGCGTCAGCTCGATGATTACTACGATCGCTTCTACAATCCTGAAGCAGCTCGTTTCAAGACACTTGCTGCTAACGAAAATCAGCTTGCTAAGAGCATTGCTGCTTGGAAGGAAAGCGTTGCACAGCGTTGGGACAATATCCGCGTAGTAAGTTCAGAACGTAGCGAGAACCTCCAAAATGGTACACTCGTTAGCGGTAAGGAATTCACTGTGAAGCACGTTGTAGACGAACAGGGTCTTGACGATGCTATCGGCATTGACTTGGTGATTATTACAGGTACTGATGGCAACGAAAGCATCCACGAAGTAATGCCTATGAATGTGGTTAAGCATGAGGGCAACCTCTATACCTTTGAACTTACGGGTAGCTTAGACCTCGCTGGTTCATACAAGGTTGCTTACCGTATGTATCCTAAGAACAAGAACCTGCCTAATCGTCAGGACTTCTGCTATGTACGTTGGTTCAACTAATACCCAACGCATAGTTTGAATTATTGAAATATTCAAGACCACTCCTAAAAACATAAGGGGTGGTCTTGTCTTTAAACAGAGTGAGATATGAAAAAAATTAAGTTTTTGCTCTTTGCTTTGATGTTGCTGATGGCAGCTCCCATAGCGAATGCACAGAGCAAGTTTACAGTGCCTGTAACAGGACGAAAAGTAAGACTTTGGGTGAGCGATGAACAAGTGCTCAGCCTTAGCGAAAAGGAATATAAGAGCTATTTGACATCGGCTAAACTGTCGACCAATGCTACTCAAACTGCCATGGTGAAAAGAGTAGGGTCGCGCTTGGCAACAGCCGTAGAAACTTATCTGAAGCAAACCAACCGTATGGATGCTATTCAGAATTATAGCTGGGAGTTCAATCTTGTGCAAGATAACAGTGCTAATGCTTTCTGTATGCCAGGTGGTAAAATTGTGGTTTACGAAGGTTTGTTGCCTGTTACAAAAGATGAGGCATCACTTGCTGTTGTGCTTGGTCACGAAATAGCCCATGCTGTGGCAAAGCATTCGGCAGAACAACTCAGTACGCAAGTAAAACAAAATATGGGTGCTAAGTTGCTTGGTGCTGTGCTTGGTGTTTCGGGTGCAAGTACTACAACCTCTATTCTTACACAAACTGCCTTTTCGTTGGGCTCAAAATTGGGTTCGCTGAAATACTCACGCGATAACGAGAGCGAAGCAGACTACATGGGTTTGGTCTTTGCTGCTATGGCGGGTTATGACCCAAGTGTGGCAGTGAACTTTTGGCAACGCATGGCAGCAAACTCACAAAGTAGCAAGCTTGCTTTCTTAAGCGATCACCCCTCAGATGAAAAGCGTATTGCGAATATTAAGAAGTGGCTTCCTACAGCGCAAAAATATTATAAGCCTGTAGCCACAACTACAACGTCAAAGACTTCTACTACTAAAAAGTCATCTACCACAAAAAAGAAAACTACAAGTAAAAAGAAAACTGTAGCAAAAAAGACTACTAAGAAAAAGTAAGCATTAAAGAGTTGTGTAAGATTTTTTAATCTCAGTGATGGGATTTGAAAATCTTACACATTATTTTGTGAGCCTTGTTAATTGAAAAAATCTAATAGCTATACCTAAAACTTCGAATCGGTATAAAAAAATAAAAAAAATAGCTGCGTACATTGCAAGAAACGAAAGAATTGCGTAATTTTGCGTGCAATTAAAATCCCGACTTAGTATGACTTCTGATTTTATTGCTGACAAAATCGTTATGGACGGTCTCACGTTTGACGACGTCCTTTTAGTTCCCGCTTATTCTGACGTGCTTCCTCGCACTGTGTCATTGGCTACAAAGTTTTCTCGCAATATTGATTTGCAGATTCCCTTTGTAACAGCCGCTATGGACACTGTGACCGAATCGACTATGGCTATTGCCATTGCTCGTGAGGGTGGTATTGGTGTGATTCATAAGAATATGAGCATTGAAGACCAAGCCCGTCAGGTTGCTATCGTGAAGCGTGCCGAAAATGGTATGATTTACGACCCCGTAACTATCAAGCGTTACAAGACTGTAAAGGATGCACTCGACTTGATGTGCGAATATCACATTGGTGGTATCCCCGTTGTAGACGACGAAATGCACTTAGTAGGTATCGTAACGAACCGTGACCTCCGTTTTGAACGTGAACTCGACAAGCGTATTGATGAAGTAATGACCAAAGAAAACTTGGTTACTACCACTCAACAAACCGATTTGCTCGCTGCTGCACAGATTTTGCAAGAAAATAAAATTGAAAAGCTCCCCGTTGTAGACAAAGATGGTCACCTTGTGGGTCTTATTACATATAAAGATATTACAAAGGCAAAGGATAAACCCATGGCTTGTAAAGATGCTAAGGGCCGTTTGCGCGTAGCTGCTGGTGTAGGTGTTACAGCCGATACAATGCAGCGCATGGAAGCCTTGATTCAGGCTGGTGCAGATGCCATTGTAATTGATACTGCACATGGTCACTCAAAGTTTGTGATTGAAAAGCTCAAAGAGGCTAAGGCAAACTTTACGGGTGTTGATATTGTAGTAGGTAATGTGGCTACAGGTGATGCTGCTCGCATGTTGGTTGATGCTGGTGCAGATGCCATTAAGGTAGGTATTGGTCCGGGTTCAATCTGTACGACTCGTGTGGTTGCAGGTGTGGGTGTACCTCAGCTTTCAGCCGTATACGATGTAGCTTGTGCTTTGAAGGGCACAGGTGTACCTTTGATTGCTGATGGTGGTTTGCGCTACTCTGGCGACGTGGTTAAGGCTTTGGCAGCTGGTGGTTACAGTGTAATGATTGGTTCGCTTGTTGCTGGTACTGAAGAAAGCCCCGGCGAAACTGTAATCTTTAACGGTCGTAAGTTTAAGACTTACCGTGGTATGGGTTCGCTCGAAGCTATGGAGAATGGTTCAAAAGACCGTTACTTCCAAGGCAATGTAAAGGAAGTGAAGAAACTCGTTCCCGAGGGAATCGCTGGTCGTGTTCCTTACAAAGGTTCTGTACAAGAGGTAATCTACCAGATGGTAGGTGGTTTGCGCTCAGGTATGGGTTATTGCGGTGCTGCAACTATCGAGAAGTTGCACGATGCTAAGTTTGCTCGTATCACAGGTGCAGGTGTACTCGAAAGCCATCCGCACGACATCACAATTACAAGCGAGGCTCCTAACTATAGCCGTCCGGGAGAATAATATTTTATTGAATTTCCCCTAATGCAAATATGCTAATGTGTCAGTTTGCCCATGCACTCGTAGTGTCTGTAGCAGTGTTAAACACTTCTTTATAGACATATAGTCTTCATGTAGGCACATTGCTACATTAGCATATTTTGCGTTTTTGCAATCTATTTAGAATATGAAAAGAAACATCATAACAGCAACCCTCTTCGCCCTGGCTCTTACAGCTGGGGCGCAGTCGGCTACAGACCCCGTATTGATGGTGGTTAATGGCAAGCCGATTACGAAGAGCGAATTTGAGTATTCGTTCCATAAAAATGGCAATGTAAAAGATGCCGTAGAAAAGAAAACGGTGCAAGAATATGTGCCCATGTTCATCAACTATAAGTTGAAGGTGGCAGCAGCCGAGGCTGCACATCTCGATACTTTGTCGAGCTTTAAAAAGGAGTTCTGCACTTATCGCGACATGCAACTCACTCCTTATTTGGTAGACACAGCGTTTAACGACTCTATAGCACACCTTGTTTATGACAACACACTTAAGCAGTTGAATGGCAAGGACTTGATAGAAACTTCGCACATATTGATTCGTTTGGGACAGAAGGCTTCGGATGCTGAACGTGAACAGGCTAAGCATTTGGCAGATTCTATCTACAATGCTGTGAAGAATGGTGTTGACTTTGCTGAAATGGCACGTAAATACTCGGGCGATCCAGGTAGTGCAGCCAAGGGTGGTAAGTTGCCTATGGTGGGTCCTGGTCAGTTGGTAAAAGAATTTGAGGATGCGGCTTATGCACTGAAGGTGGGCGAAGTTTCAGCCCCTGTGCTTTCAGCTTTTGGTTATCATATTATTAAAATGGATAATCGCAAGTCGCTTGATTCGTTCGAAACCTTGAAGCCTGAAATTATGGCTATGCTGAAGCGTCAAAATATTGATGAGGCTTCGGCTGAGAGCAAGGTTAAAAAGATGGTTGCAGCATCGAATGGCAAGCTTACGCCCGAAGATGTGTATAACCAAATAGCTGAGGAACAGTCAAAGAATAATAGCGACCTTCGCAATCTTATTCAAGAATATCACGATGGTTTGTTGCTTTATGAAGTGAGCAAGCGCGAGGTATGGGATGTAGCTGCTGCCGACACCAAGGGGTTAGAGCAGTGGTATAAGAGCCACAAGGATACTTATAAGTGGGAGAAGCCTCGTTTCAAAGGTTTTGTATTCCATTGCAAAAACGCTAAGAATGCCAAGGCTGTAAAAAAATTATTGAAGAAGTATGGCGAAGGCGATTGGCGCAAGGAACTCAAGCAGCAGTTTAACAAAGACTCTGTAACGGTTTCGGTAAGTGGTCCTTATCTCTGCACACAGGGCGAGAATGCTACGATTGATGCCTATGCCTTCAAAACCGATGCTAAAGCCAAGACTCCTACAGGTTATGTGATGACAGGCGTAAGCGGTAAGGTGATGAAGCAGCCTAAGTCATACCTCGACGTGAAGGCACAAGTAACCAGTGACTACCAGGCTGAATGCGAAAAAAACTGGGTAGAAAAGTTGCGTAAGCAGTTTACTTTCTCGGTAAACGAGGATGTGCTGAAGACCGTAAAATAAGCATTTTTCATTATGACAAAGAAGATATGGTTAGCCTTGTTGGTTGCTGCTGCGCCTTTGTGGGGCGTTGCGCAGACTAATGTGGTAGATCAAGTAATTTGGGTGGTAGGTGACGAACCTATATTGCTCTCGGATGTGGAGGAAACTCGCATTAGTTCGGAGGCATACGGTCAGACCTATGACAACCCTTATTGCACGATTCCTGAGCAATTAGCCATTAGCAAATTGTTTGTACACCAAGCTGAATTAGACAGTGTGACGATTAGCGAAGCCGATGTAATTCGTGCCGTAGACAATCGTATTAGCGACCTTACGCAGGCTTATGGCTCGCGCGAGGCACTCGAGCAGATGGCTGGTAGAACAATATCGCAAATGCGCGAAAACTTGAAAAAGCAATATCGCGAACAGATGATGGCTGAGGACGTGCGCCAAAAGTTGACGAAGGACGTGAAGGCCACCCCTGCTGAGGTGCGTGAGTATTTTAAAAACGTGCCTACAGACAGTTTGCCTTTTATCCCTACGCAGGTTGAGGTGCAAATCATCACTTCTACACCCGCCATATCGCGTGCAGAGGTAGAACGCATCGAAGGTCAACTTCGTGATTATGCTAAGCGTGTAAATTCAGGTGAGGCAGATTTTTCAACCCTTGCCAAGTTCTATTCTGAGGATGGTTCTGCGCGTAATGGTGGTGAATTGGGTTATATGGGTCGCAACCAACTTGTGCCAGAGTTTGCCAATGTAGCTTTTGCGCTGAACGACCCTAAAAAGGTGTCGAAGATTGTGCGCAGTGAATATGGCTATCATATCATTCAGTTGATAGACAAACGTGGTGACAAGGTGAATGTGCGCCATATTTTGCTCAAACCGCGTGTTGACGAGGCCGATATGCAGCGTGGCATTGCTCGTCTCGACTCTATTGCCAATGATATTCGCAACAAAAAGTTTACGTTTGATTCTGCTGCCCTTGCACTCTCTGACGACAAGGATACGCGCAACAATCATGGTTTGATGGCGAATACTAATATGCAAACAGGGTCTATTAGTTCGCGTTTTGAAATGAAAGACCTTCCGCAAGATGTGGCTAAGGTGGTTGACACCTTAAAGGTGGGCGAAGTGTCACGTGCATTCCGCATGACTAATAAATCAGGTCAGGAAGTATGTGCTGTGGTGATGCTCAAAAATCGTATTGACGGACATCCTGCGAATATGACCGAGGACTTTCAAACGCTGCGCGAGGTTGTGATTGCTAAACGTAGCGAGGAAAAAATCGAGCAGTGGATTCAAGACAAAATCAATACTACCTATATCCGAATCAATCCTGATTGGCGTAATTGTCAATTCAAGTATAAGGGTTGGGTAAAATAAGTCATACTTAGTAAATATCAAAAAAGGAGACGCTATACATTTAGTTTGTCTCCTTTTTTGTGTAATCCTATAAATCGTAAAAGCGTAGGATTTTACAAACCAAAAATTAGATAGATGAAACTCAAAGAATTTATTTACGTAGCCTTAGTGGCACTGTTAGGCCTTCTATTGCTCACGGCATTTGTGGCGGATATTTTGAATGCCTCATTGGGTTGGTTCGGCACAATAGCCCATTCAGTAACTTCTCCTATAGCGTTGGGTGCTGGGGTGATATTTGCCTTGATATTTGGCAAGGTGTTTCCTAATTTCAATAAGCAAATGTCTAAGCGCATGCTGCAATATTCGGTGATCGGATTAGGTTTTGGCATGAATGTAGAAAAAGCCTTGCAGTCGGGTAGCGAGGGCATGCTTTTTACCATAGTCAGTGTGTTTGGAACCCTGGCATTAGGTTGGTTGTTGGGTCGTAAGATGTTGAAGGTAGATAGCCAAACCAGTTATCTCATCAGTTCGGGCACAGCCATTTGTGGTGGATCGGCTATTGCAGCAGTCGGACCTATTGTGAATGCAAAGTCCGAGAATATGTCTGTAGCATTGGGTGTAGTTTTTGTACTCAATGCCGTGGCGCTTTTTATATTTCCCAGTATAGGCACCGCCTTGGGCATGAGCATGAAGGAGTTTGGCATGTGGGCTGCCATTGCCATACACGACACCTCGTCGGTTGTGGGTGCAGGTGCAGCCTATGATCATCTTCATCCCGACTGGTTGGTGCAACAAGGGGTTAGTGCGCTCGAGGTAGCTACCACCATAAAACTAACCCGTGCTTTGTGGATTGTGGTGCTTGCACTTGTTACACCTTTTTTCTTTAAAAAGTCGCTGTCGCAAGTGTCGGGCGTGCGCAAACCTTGGTATCAGTCAGTGCCCCGCTTTATTGTGTGGTTTGTGGTAGTAATTCTAATCAACAGCTACATATTGGGCAATGCAGCTTTAATAGGCGAACCTGCATCCCATGCTTGTACCCTGGTTGGTTCGGGCATCAATAGTCTTGCTAAACATTTCATTACGTTATCACTCTTTTTTATAGGTGCTTCTCTCACACGCGACACATTAAAGCAAGTGGGACTCCGTCCCTTTGTAATGGGTGTGCTGTTGTGGATAAGTGTGAGCGCTATAAGTTTAGCCGTGATTATGGGATAGTGACGTGTGTTTGACTAATCCACAAAAAGAATGAAGGATTAAGAATCTGTATATAAGTAGTTTACAGATAACTTAATCCTTCATTTTTTTTAGGCTCGTTCTAATCATCAGAAATTTTAGAACCACCCTTAATATTCTCTTTCGCCAAAGATGGCAGTGCCAATGCGCACTAAGGTAGCACCTTCTTCCATGGCAATGTCATAGTCTTCAGACATGCCCCATGAGCGTTGGCAAAAAGCAGGGTCGTTGGCAAAGAAACGGGCTTTGGCTTCGTCAAAGCAAGCCCGTGCACGTTGAAATTCTTGGCGAATTTGCGCTCTGTTGTCCGTGTTCGACGCCATGCACATCATGCCAGCAATCTGCACATTCTTTAGTTCGCGCCATTCACCACTTTCAAGCAGTGCGAGGCACTCATCGGGCGTCATGCCATATTTTGTAGCCTCTTGTGCTACGCGTAGTTCGAGCAAGCAGTTAATAACACGATTGTGTTTTGCCGCCTGTTTGTTAATTTCGTTCAAGAGTTTTAGACTGTCTACAGCATGAATAAGCGAGATGTAAGGCGCAATATACTTCACCTTGTTAGGTTGCAAATGTCCTATAAAATGCCATTCAATGTCGGCAGGCAACGTAGCTTGTTTTTCGCGCAACTCCTGTGCACGACTTTCGCCAAAGATGCGTTGTCCTTCATCGTATGCCTCTTGAATAACTTCTGCTGGGTGAAATTTAGAGACGGCTACCAATTCTACACCCGGCTTGATGGTAGCTTTTACCTCTTTTAGGTGTATCATTTTATAAAGGGTTATGGGGTAAATAGGGGGGGGAGACTAAAATGAGGTTAAACCTCAATCGCCTAACCGCCACCTTTTTATAACTTATCCTTCGTATTCAGGTTTGCTTTCCTTCTTATGATGAACCACATAGTGGAATACATCCATGATTGCTGTTTCAGTGATAGAAGCAATGGTGTAGTCGAGCATAGAACCCTTCATGCCTTCGTCAAGTCGTTTGATGGCATCGCGCAAGTCGCTGGCTTGAATAAGTATGTTTTGCGAGGTTTTCTTCTCCTTACCACTTTTTTCGTCGAGTGTGATGAATACAAGTTTGGCACGGAAAAACTTATCGGCGCTATCATCGCCAGGCGCTTCGAACATCTCGGCATAGCGAGCACGCTTAATGTCGCTCACCTCGAAAACCCCCGTCATAAACGGAGTGATTTCTTCGATGATGCGAGCCTCGGCTTCAGTAAAGTTCAGTGCATCCACCAAGTAAGGCTCGTTCACCTTCTTTACCATGCCGTTCTCCATCGTCTTTTCGTATTTTACTTTGCATTCAAACCATTCGTTGTTCATTGTATTTCAGTATTTTGTGTGTGAAAATGAGTTTTAGAAGCACGAAATGTGCATCATTTGAGCAAGCAAAATTAGACATTTATTTTCACTTGACCTTTGTTGCGCGTAAATTTTCCGTATTCAATAGCATGTTTCGGACAAATGTGGTAACAGCGCAAACAGCCTGTGCAATGTCCTTTCCAGCGTGGATGTTGCGTGTGGTCGAGTTTCATATTGCCTAACGGACACTGCTTGGCACACAAACCACATCCGGTGCACAAATCCGTGTTCACCCAAAAGTGGCGGTCGGTGGTCAGTAGGGCGTTAAATGCAGGGCGTAGCACGTAGGTCTTTAGCCATGCCATGCTTCCGCGTGTAAGTTTGGTGGTAGCCGATTTGTTCTTAATAAAATCAGCTATTTGCTCAATTTGCTTGTGGGCTGCAGTCGTCTTTTTACTCTCAACTTCAACCGAGTCGATATCAAAACCCGGCAGACACACATACGTGTTGCGCATTTGCACAGAGAAAGCCGCATGTAGTTGCCACCCTTTTGCTTGTAAGGCGTGTTCTAAAATGCGGTCGGTATATCCCACGTCATCCCCACAAGTCATTACCGCGTAAGTATAGGGCTGTGCGTTTATGGTCGGTAGCTTTTTTATAAATTCGTCCACCACCTTAGGGATGCCCCAAGCATACACGGGGAATACCCATCCTACAGCCTCATTCTCGTTTTTTAGCGCTTCTAAAGCGGCAGCGGTGTGGCAAATGTCAATGGCTTGCGTATTTAAAATGGCAGCCAATTTTTGCGCCACTTGTTTTGAATTGCCTGTGCCAGAGAAGAAATAGAGCATAAAAAATTTTGATTTTAAACTAACTCAAATTTTTCGTAAAAACGAAATGCTTTTCAAACACCTTTTTAGCTTCGTCAACAGGGCGGTTGAAGATGCCGAAAATAGTACTTCCACTGCCACTCATCGCAGCGTATTCAGCCCCCATGTCGTAGAGCGTTTGTTTGATAGCAGCCAATTCGGGGTGGTTGGGGAACACCGAAGCCTCGAAATCGTTCACAACGGTGTTCTTCCATTCGGCAATGGGACGTTTAATAGCATCAGCCAAGGGGATTGCTGCAGGCTGTGGCACAACGTGTGCATACGCCTCTTTTGTAGATACAAAAACGTCGGGTTTAACCAATACAATGTATTTGCCCTTTAGCGAGAGTGGGATAGGGGTGAGAATGTCGCCAATGCCCGTAGCGTAGGCAGCACGGCTCTTAATGAAAAATGCACAGTCGGCACCAAACTTTGCCACTCGTTGTTCCATTTCTTCAGTCGAAAGTCCCAAGTTGAACATTTCGTTAAGTCCACACATCATGGCTGCAGCATCACTACTGCCTCCTCCCAATCCTGCACCCATTGGGATGTTTTTATAAAGAAAAATGTCTATGGCAGGCAGTTTAAACTCCTCTTTTAGTGCTAGGTAAACTTTAACCACAAGATTGTCTTTCGCATCACCTTCTACAGGTTTACCTCCAAGGTTAAGTCTGTAAGGCACCTCCTCGTCTTCAATGATTTTAATTTCTAAGTTGTCGCGTAGGGGGATGGGGTAAAAAACTGTTTCAAGATTGTGGTAACCATCTTCACGGCGTGCCACTACATTGAGACCTATATTTATTTTGCAGTTGGGGAGAAGAAGCATAAGTGCTAAGTATTAAGTGTTAAGTATTAAGTATTACACACTATTGCATTTTCGAAGCAATATGTAATAAGTAATATGTAATATGTAATGCAAACTATTGCATTCTTTACAAAATTACGATATTCGTTTGCTTCTACCAAATCTTTCTTCACAAACTTGTTCTAATTTCTGTCATACGCCAAAGTTTTTGTGTACTTTTGCAGAAATATTAAGAACGTACAATCATACATTCATTCATGAAAAAATACGTAAACGACCTTCGAGTTAGTGCCGTAGAAATCCCTCGTCAGGGTTACGTGTTGCTAAAACTCACACCAACTGAAGGATTGCTTCCCGAAATTCTTCCTGGACAATTTGTTGAGGTGCAGGTAAAAAATTCACCCTCCACCTTTTTGCGTCGTCCCATTTCAGTAAACTTTGTAGACTACGAAACCAACCAGTTGTGGTTGCTCATCCACGTGGTGGGCGAGGGTACACGTCATTTGGCTGAAAGCAAAGTGGGCGATGTCATAAACTGCATGTATCCCCTTGGTAACGGATTTACAATTCCCGAACGTGATGGTCGCAAAATACTCCTTGTGGGTGGTGGCGTAGGCACTGCTCCTCTGCTTTATTTTGGCAAGATGTTGCGCGAGGCAGGTTGCGAACCCGTATTTTTGTTGGGCGGACGCACAGGCGACGATCTTATGCAACTCGACCTTTTCGAACAGTTCGGTCGCGTATACGTTACCACCGAAGATGGTTCAAAGGGCGAACGTGGTTTTGTAACCAACCATAGCATTCTTAGCAAAGAACAATTTGACGGCGTTTCAACTTGTGGCCCCAAACCCATGATGGTAGCTGTGGCACGTTGGGCAGCATCTGTGGGCACTCCTTGCGAAGCCTCGCTCGAAAACCTTATGGCATGTGGCCTCGGCGCTTGTCTCTGCTGTGTAGAGAAGATGGCAGATGGCCATAATTTGTGTGTATGTAAAGAAGGACCCGTATTTAATATCAATAAACTGTCATGGCTCAGCTAAATGTGAAAGTAGGAGGTCTCGACCTCAAAAATCCCGTAATGACTGCCTCGGGCACGTTTGGTTACGGACTTGAATTTGCCGACTTTATAGATCTTAATCGTTTGGGCGGCTTTATTGTGAAAGGCACCACATTGCATGCGCGCGAGGGTAATGACTATCCGCGTATGGCAGAAACTCCCTCGGGTATGCTCAACTGTGTGGGTTTGCAAAACAAGGGTGTAGACTATTTCTGCGAGCACATTTATCCGCAACTCAAGGACATTGATAGCAATGTGCTTGTAAATGTGTCGGGTTCGTCGCCCGAGGACTATGCCGAATGTGCAGCTCGTATTGATGCGCTCGAGGGAATCCCTGGCATAGAGCTCAACATCTCATGTCCCAACGTGAAGGATGGTGGTATGGCATTTGGTGTGACCTGCGAGGGTGCTGCCAGTGTGGTGCGTGCCGTGCGTAAGCGTTACAGCAAAACACTCATAGTAAAGCTCTCGCCCAATGTAACCGACATTGCTTCAATAGCCAAGGCAGTTGAGGCTGAGGGTGCCGACAGTGTGTCGCTTATTAACACGTTAATGGGCATGAGCATTGACATTGAGCGTCGTCAGTCGCGTTTGAGCATTGGCACAGGTGGCTTGAGTGGTGCCTGCGTAAAGCCCGTAGCATTGCGTATGGTACACCAAGTAGCGCGTGCTGTAAACATTCCCGTAGTGGGTTTGGGGGGCATTATGAATGCAACCGACGCAATAGAGTTTTTGATGGCAGGTGCCACAGCCATTGAAATTGGCACTGCTAACTTCATAGACCCCACAACCACAATCCGTGTAATTGATGGCATGAACGAATGGCTCGACAATCACGGTGTGAAGGATGTACACGAAATCATTGGCTGCTTAAAGTGATTTTGAGTGTAAAGTTAAGTACATACTGAAAATGACAAATGATAAATGACAGTTTAACTCTTTGATTATCAGGTGGTTAGCTGTCATTTTGTCATTTGAAAAATTCTTTAATTCGTGGTTAATAGATGTAAAACGGAGTTTTGTGCATCTATTGTGTGTGACGAACCATAGAGTTAGACTTCTGACATTTTATGAGGCAGGTGCCCAAAATCCGATAAATCGTATTGTGCATTTTATGCCAATTCAGCACATCCTACGTGAAGGGGGTAAGCGATTTAGCCGTGTGGATGCGGTAGTTGCACTTGTTTGTGGCGAAGTACTCTTTCGACTTAGTGTCGCCAAATTTACCTAAGATGCCCTTGATGATGTCGATGGGAGTAATTTTTGCCATGATCGTAGATTTTTTGGGTTAGTGAATGGCTCCAAAATGGGTCCTGTGTTCCTTCGGAATGATATCGGAA
>ERZ1026884.638-NODE-638-length-22202-cov-7.824175_pt1 | contig 22202 bp, 15 predicted proteins | sample MGYA00380172_ERZ1026884 | MGnify/ENA primary metagenome ERZ1026884 (study PRJEB33269, sample SAMEA4719808) | human gut metagenome | biome: human-associated habitat; feature: organic feature; material: feces | place: Cameroon | collected 2013-10 ... | reverse complement strand
GTATATAGTTAAAAGCCTGTCGGTTAAAATCGGCAGGCTTTTTTGTAGTATGACGGGCATATCAATGCTCTGTGGTGAAAGTCCACCGAGGCGTAGTTGCCGACGAACTCAATAGCGACTCCCAAGGTTTGTATCGTGAGATGCAGGCGAGAAGAAGGGATAGCAAAATCGTAGCCTGACGGACAGAAACCTGATACTAAGGCGTATTAAGCGGATAAGTTGGCTACAAGCAACGAAGTCCAAAAAGGCAACCGTAACCTTAATGCGTAAATCAGGCAGGTAGACGAGGAAAGAGTATTGGTTTATCCCGTGAGGTCTCACAGACGGAGAAATCTGTAGTAACAGCGAACTGTGAGAAGTCAGCAGAGGTCATAGTACCGAGAAATCGGAAAGGACCGAACAATTCAAAATGTATGTTTCAAACAGAAAATCTGACAAGATGTGAAATCGAAGCGTAATTGAGAGGAAGCATCAGCACATAGGAAGGTTTGTTTGAAAGCGGAAAGGAGAAAAGACGGAATATGTCAGAAATGCTTGAAAAGATACTGAGCGACAAAAATATCGAACTTGCACAAAAGAAAGTATATTCAAACAAAGGAGCAAGCGGAATAGACGGAGTCACAGTCCAAGAACTCGAAGAATATATGAAAGAGAATTGGAACAGTATCAAGGAACAAATCCGAGAGAGAAAGTACAAACCGCAACCGGTATTAAGGGCAGAAATACCCAAGCCGAACGTAGGAGTGCGAAAGCTCGGTATCCCAACGGTAATTGACAGAGTAATAGAACAGGCAATAGTACAGGTGCTAACCCCAATATTTGACCCGATGTTCAGCGAAAACAGTTATGGTTTTCGACCGAACAGAAGATGTGAACAGGCAATAGTAAAATTGCTTGAATACTTTAATGACAGATATGTGTGGATAGTAGATATCGACCTTGAAAAATTCTTTGACAATGTACCGCAAGACAAGTTGATGAGTTATGTGGGTAGAGTAATACACGACGGAGATACAGAAAGCCTAATCAGGAAGTATCTCAAAGCAGGAGTAATGAACAAAGGCACATACGAAGCAACAGACATAGGCACACCCCAAGGGGGAAATTTATCACCATTGTTGAGTAACATAATGCTCAACGAACTTGACAAAGAACTTGAAAGCCGAGGACAGCGATTTACACGATATGCAGATGATGTAGTGATTGTGTTGAAAAGCAAAGCGGCGGCAACAAGGGTAATGTATTCCATAACAAGTTGGATAGAGAGGAAATTCGGATTAAAGGTAAATGCAACAAAAACAAAGATAACCCCACCGAGTAAACTGAAATATCTTGGCTTCGGATTTTGGAAAGACAAAACCGAATGGAAAGCAAGACCACACGAAAGTTCAGTAGAAAAGTTTAAAAGAAAACTCAAACAACTGTGCAAAAGAAGTTGGAGTGTAGACCTCACATACCGAATTAAGAAAATTAACGAGGTAACGAGAGGATGGATTAACTATTTCAGAATGGGCTCAATGAAACAAAAACTTAAAAGCAAAGACGAGCATTTGAGAACTATGATAAGGGTGATAATTTGGAAACAATGGAAAGTGCCAAAGAAAAGACTATGGGGACTATTGAAACTCGGAGTGGAAAAATCGATAGCACACAAGGAGGCAAATTGGGGAGACCATTACCAATTTGTAGCCCAAAAGTCGGTTCTTAAAAGAGCAATTTCTAAAGAAATACTGACCAAGCGAGGCTTAGTCAGTATAGAAGATTACTACCGAAAGGTAGCATATATTTAATTTTGAATTGAACCGCCCTGTGCCGAACGGCACGCAGGGTGGTGTGAGAGGGCGATTTGTTTCGCCCTACTCGATTATATAGAAATAAAACGGAGGTGTTTTTAACGAAACAAACAAAAGTAATTGCAATATGCAATCAAAAAGGCGGTGTAGGTAAAACTACAACCGCCTTAAATTTTGGAGTAGGTCTTGCAAAAGAGGGCAAGAAAGTCTTGCTTATCGACTGTGACCCACAAGGTGATTTGACAACAGCTTTGGGTTGGCGAGATACAGATAAACTTTCGGTTACTCTTGCAGACAAACTCGTCGAGTATATCGAAGAAAGAAACAAGAACCCTGCAAACGGTATTCTTCATCATAAAGAGAATATTGATTTACTTCCGGCTAACCTTGATTTGTCGGCACTTGAACTTAGTTTGGTAAACACAATGAGCCGTGAAACCGTGCTGAAAGGTTATGTAAATTCAATCAAAATTGCGTATGATTATGTGGTTATTGATTGTATGCCGTCTTTGAGCGTGCTTACGGTTAATGCATTGGTTGCTGCCGATTCGGTTATCATTCCTGTGCAGTCGCAATTTCTTGCAGCTAAAGGTATGACACAACTTGTTAAAACTATAAGTAAAGTTAAAAGACAAATTAACCCGTCACTTAAAATTGACGGTGTTTTGCTTACACTTGTAGATGGCAGAACTAACCTTTCCAAAAGTACAAAGGAAGCTATCGTAAATGACTACGGCAAATATCTTAAAATTTTTGATACGCAGATACCTATGGGTATTAAAGCGGCTGAAACTGCCATAAGCGGTAAATCAATATTTGCTTACGATAAAAATAGTAAGGTCGCAAAAGCGTATGAGGACTTTACGAAGGAGGTGTTGAAACTTGAGCGAAAAGAGAAAAACAGACTTCAGTCTGAACAGGCTCGATGATTTATTCACATCACAAAGCGAACGAGAAAACGGACTTACTCCGACTATAAAAGATATTCCGCTTAAAAAACTTGTGCCGTTTCCTAATCATCCGTTTAAGGTGCGTGATGATGAGGAAATGAATAAACTTGTTGAAAGCGTTTCTGAAAATGGAGTATTGGTTCCTGCTATTGTTCGTGAGAAAGATAACGGTGATTATGAAATTATCTCAGGACACAGACGAAAATTTGCAAGTGAGATAGCCGGTAAAAACACATTGCGTTGTATCGTTTCAAATTTGGACGATGACGCCGCAACCGTCATTATGGTTGACAGCAATATCCAAAGAGAAAATATTTTACCGAGTGAAAAGGCATTTGCATACAAAATGAAATTGGATGCGATGAATAGACAAGGTAAAAGAAACGATTTAACTTTATGCCAAGTTGGCACAAAGTTAAATTCTGCTCAAATAATTGCAGAAAACACAGGCGAAAGTACAAGGCAAGTCTTTAGATATATTCGCCTTACCTATCTTATCCCCGAACTGCTGCAAATGCTTGACGAGGGTAAAATGAAAATGTTACCGGCTGTCGAAATATCATTTCTTGATAAAGAATGTCAGCAAGATTTGTTGGAAGCAATAGAAAGCGAATGTTGTACTCCGTCTCACGCACAGGCTATTCGTATGCACAAGATGTTTAATGACGGAGAGCTCAACGGCGACACTATCCTTGATGTTATGTGTGAATTGAAACCTAATCAACAGGAAAGACTCATAATTCCACATAAGACGCTTGAAAAGTATATTCCGAAATCTGTTGCACCTGAAAAAAGGCAAGATTATGTGTGCAAGGCATTGGAGCATTACAACAAGTTTTTGAAAAGCAGAGCTGAAAGGGACAGCAGATAGTAGGAGTATATTTTTTCTATTCCCCCTCTTTTCAATATACCCCTTATTTAACATACAAACTTGCAGAAAAGAAAGAGCCTTATAAATCAAATAAAGGAATGATGTGTATGATTTAATAAACGCACCTTTGCCGAAATTACCAAAATCTGTTAAATTGGCGGTGAAAGCAAAGGAGGAATGCTTAATGAAAAAGTTAGTGATTTTGTGTATGGTTGCAGTTGTGCTAATCAGCGTATTTGTAGGTTGTTCGGTTAAAAACAGTGAGGCAAATGAAAATGCAGAAACAAGTTCTTTTTCTGCAAGTAAAGAAACAACACGGCCTATTTCGACTGCTGAAAATGATACGAAAGCCGATACAACAACTACTGCTCCAACTACAAATGCAAAAATAACGAGCACAACTTTAAACAAGATTGAGTTGAGTGAAACGGCCACGAAAAGAAAGGTTGTGTCTACAACATCAAAACCTATTAAAACAACAAAATCTACAACACAGCATACAAAAAAAGCAACGACTACATCAAAACAACCAACAACCCAAAAAGCAAGCCAATGCAGTAATAACAATAATCATTCAATGAAATGTGGTAATATGGGAAGATGGTTTGACAGCAAAGCGGATGTTAAAGCATATGTGGATTCAGTAATGAAATCTTGGGCAGATAAATGGGAAAGCGGAGAAATATCCGATGATGAATATTTTGCTAACTGCCCACAAGGTTATGAATGCTGGAGTTGCGGTTACTGCGGTAAATGGACAGGCAATTTTAAATAAACAATATCATAAATTTAAGCTGAGAAGATGTAACAATCTTCTCTTTTTTTATGCCTTAAAACAGGCAGAAAGGAAAAGTTATGAAAGATAAATTCAAAAGTTTTAGCAAAAGAATTGTGGCGATTCTTTTGTCGGTATTAACAGTTACGATGATGTTTCCGTTAAGTGCTTTTGCAGCAACGGAAAACCTCGGTGCGGTATCGGGTATGAAGGAACTTGACATCAGCGTTTCAAAACATTACGGACACGAAGTTCATACTACGAAAAAAGGCGGTACAACTTATCCGCTTTTCTGTATTGAATACGGCACAACATCGCCGAGTTCGTCATATCTTAAAGGCAAAAAAGCTATGGCAAGTGACACAGCAATTAAAGCTGCAAAGTGGATATTTGCAGGATATTATCTTGAACACGGCAACTCGATAGATTGGCAGGATATGGCTTACTGTCAGAAAAAAGTGTGGTCTATCTTCGGTTCTGATACAAGCTGGGATTTCAGCGACGGCGGATACAAAGCGTGGTGTGACAAGGCACAGGACAGAATGGACAACCTAAATAAAAAGCCGTCATTCAATAACACCAATGTCGGAACAATCGTTGCAGGGAACAGCCTTACCGTTACTGATACAAACAAGGTGCTTTCCGATTATCCTGCATTCACAAAAAACGGAAGCGGTTGGAGCATTACCCACAGCAAAAATTCAAATTCATTAACAATTAAGGTTGATAAGTCTTGTACTGCGTCAAGCTTTAAACTTGCTAACGGTGAATATTACAAAGACGGTACAGGCGATGACGATGAACTTTTGCTTTACTATCCCTATGGCAGCGAAGCATATCAAAAACTTATCTATTCGGCATATTATGACCCTGTTTCAATGGCTTTTTCGGGTTCGATTACTCCTCTTGGTGATATGAAGCTTGTCAAGACTTCGGAGGATGGCGTTGTAGCCGGTATTAACTTTACTGTCACAGGCGCTAATGGGTTTTCAAAAACCGTTACAACAAACGCAAACGGTGAAATTGATATTTCAGATTTAGTTCCGGGAACATATACGATTACGGAAGAAAACATTGACAGATATGTACCCAATCAATCGCAGACAATTACTGTTTCAAGCAACAAAACATCATCGGTCAGCTTCTATAACATACTCAAAAAATTCAGAGTAACCGTCACAAAACAAGACTACGAAAAAGGACACGCACAAGGTGATGCAAAATTAGGTGGTGCTGTTTATGGTTTGTATAAAGGCGATGACCTTGTTGCACAATATACAACCGACAGTAACGGTTCTTTTACAACAGACTATTATGTATGTGGTACTGATTGGACAATAAAAGAAATCAGTCCAAGTGAAGGTTATCTTTTAAATGATACCGTATATAGAGTCGGTGCGGATCCAAGGGATTACAACATTGAATATAACACAGCACCCGATATGACTGTTATGGAGCAAGTTATCAAGGGTAAAATCAGCATTATCAAACATACGGATAACGGCGATACCAAAATTGAAACACCCGAAAAAGGTGCGGAGTTCCAAGTCTATCTTAAATCGGCAGGTTCTTTTGTAAATGCCGACAAAGACGAACGAGATACTATTGTTTGTGACGAAGACGGCTTTGCAAGTACAAAATTACTTCCGTATGGAGTATATACAGTTCATCAAACCAAAGGCTGGGCAGGACGAGAACTTATCACCGATTTCGATGTCTTCATCAATAAAGACGGCAAGACTTACAAATTCCTTATCAACAACAAGAATTTTGAATCGTATCTCAAGGTAGTTAAGCTTGATAAAGAAACAGGAAAGCAGATAGTATACGAGGGTGCGGCATTCGAGATTTACGATAGTGATAATCACAGAGTTACAATGCAGTACACCTACCCTCAAGTGACATCAATTCATACCTTTTACACCAACAAAGAGGGATATTTAATCACACCCGAAAAGTTGCCGTATGGTGATTATACTCTTAAAGAAGTACAAGCACCGTATGGATATGTTCTTGACGATACTCCTATTCCGTTTGTAATCTCACAGGAGAATGCTTCAACCGATACAGGCGTAACCGTAGTAAAGGTCAAAGCAAAGGATATGGCTCAAAAAGGTGTTATCAACATTACTAAAACAGGTGAGATTTTTTCATCTGTTGAAGAAAATAACGATGTATATACCCCAAAATACAGCGTAGGCAATCTTAAAGGTGCGGTATTTGAAATTTATGCTGCTGAAGATATTACTACACTTGATGGTACTGTAAGATACGATCAAGGCTCATTGGTTGATACTATCACAACTGATAATAACGGTGTGGCTAAATCAAAAGAACTTTATCTTGGTAAATATACTGTGATTGAAAAGACTGCACCAAACGGATATGTTCATAATGCCGCCAAGTATGATGCTGAACTCACCTATGCAGGACAGAATGTTTCCGTTACCTCAACCGATCTTTCGGTGTATAACGATAGACAAAAGGTCGCTGTATTACTGAAAAAAGAAATGGATGAAGATAAAACTTTCAACCTCGGTAAAAATAATGAAATCTCATTCGTTCAGTTTGGCATTTACGCAAACGAAGATATTAAAACAAGTAACGGCGATGTTATTCCAAAAGACGCTTTAATTACATTTGCAAATTGTGATAAAAATGGAAGCATTGTCTTTGACTGTGATTTCCCGATTGGTTTTAAATGGTATGTAAAAGAGATTGCCACAGATAAGCATTATATCTTATCCGATACAAAATATGAGTTTGATACCGAATATCAAGGTCAGGACATAAAGGTTATTGATATTAAAATCAATAACGATAAAGCTATCGAAAACAATCTCATTTATGGTTCTGTTAAAGGCTTAAAAATTGACAGAGAAACGCAGAAAGTAATCAAGGGAGCAACCTTTGGTTTGTTCAAATCGGACATTACCGAATTCATAGAAAACAACGCAATCTTAACTGCTGTCACCGATGAAAGCGGCGTATTTGTTTTCAATAACATTCCTTATGGCGAATACCTTATAAAGGAACTTAAACCAGCCGACGGCTATCTTGATAATGAAGATATATTTACTGTAACAATCAAAGATAACGAGCAAGTGGTTGAAGTTACTGCAATCAATGATAAAGTGCCAGAATTAAAGACAACGGCAACCGTCAATGGCAAAAAGGAAGCAGTTGCAAAAGGCGAAATAACTATAAAAGACACAGTTGAGTACAAGCATTTAGTACCTAATACCGAATATGTTATCAAAGGTACATTGATGGATAAATCCACAGGCAAACCATTCAAAGTTAAAGGTAAAGAAATCACTTCAACAGTTAAGTTTGTACCCGATAAGACTGATGGCAAAGTAGAAGTCACCTTTACTTTTGACGGTTCGGCTATTAAAAAGGATACCGAACTTGTAGTGTTTGAGACATTGTCTCGTGACGGTGTTGAATTAACTGCTCACGCTGACATTAACGATGACAGACAGACCGTAACGATTAAAGTCCCTAAACTTGAAAACCCAAAGACAGGAGACGAAAGGAATATCAATAAAATTTTAGGTATTGCCGGTGCTTCTCTTGTCGGTATCGCAGTCTGTGTATATTTCTTTATTAAGAGAAAGAAAAAAGGAGGCACAGATAATGAGTGGCAGAACTAATGCAGGCTACACCATTATCAATGTCGTAACCGTTGGTAAAGGTGAAATCGTACTCGGTGAAAGGACTACTGCCAATAAAGAAAAGCAATATGTAACTTGGGAATGTAATAACGGCTCGTATTATTACGGCCATTATACCGAAAACAAGTTTGATGCGTTAAAAGACTTTGGTCAAAGGGTTGCCGATAAGGCTGAAATGTATCGCTCCTTTGACAAAAACAGACAACGGCATAACCAAAAACGAGATGAACGATAAATATAAAAGGAGGTAAAAAACAATGACGGCTAAAACGATTGTATCTATTGCACTTGTTGTCTTTATTGTTGCAGGGCTTGTATTTCTCCAAGTCAGAAACAAAAAGAAAAACGATAATTAAACTTATTTGGGCGGTAACTTCGGTTGCCGCCTTTAATATATACGGAGGTAAAAATGGATACAGATTTCCAAACAAAAACGAAAGTGCTTTTAAAACTTTTTAAGGCAGGCAAATGCAGTGAGGCAGATATTTTGAATATGAAAACGGAAGAAATGCTCGATTTGCCTAATGTTTCGATTAAAGAAATTAAGGTTATATGTGCCATTAAAGAGGCTGTGAAAAAGCACACGCTTTATTCATATCTCGGAGGTAAACAAGATGAAAGGTGATGACTATGGCTACAAGGTTTGAACTCATTTCTGCTCTTTATGATGATGTTTCAAAGGATGTTATCCGTTCGCCGAGTAATTGGCAGGAATTTTTGAAAAGTTCTTGCAATAACTACGGATTGCCTTTTAGTGAGCAACTTCTTGTTTATGCACAAAAGCCTGACGCTGTTGCAGTTTTACCTATGGCAAGCTGGAATAGGAGGTTTGGCAGATGGATAAATAAAGGTGCTAAAGGCATTGCACTTTTTGATGTGTCAAATAAAAACTACCCGAGGCTTAAATATGTGTTTGATGTCAGCGATACCCACGAGGGCGAGCAGGCAAAAGAAGTCCCTATTTGGCATATGAAAGACGATTACACCGATAATGTTATTAAGACACTTGGAAATGTTTTCGGTGCAGTTGATGATAAATCCGATTTAAGCAGTGCTGTCATATCTGCTTGTGAAAACGCTGTAAGTAACAGTTTATCCGATTATTTTTTTGAACTTTGCAGTGCAAAACAAGACAGTTTCCTCGAAGATTTCTCCGATGATATTATTTCATCAAAGTTTCGTAAATTGGTTTCAAACAGCGTTTCGTATACGGTTCTCTCAAGGCTCGGTGTTGATGCAGATCTAATGCTTGATACGGAAGATTTTGAAGATGTTGTTAATTTCAATACACCGAATACTTTTAATGCCCTCGGTGAAGCAACAAACAATATTTCAAAAACAGCACTCCTTGAAATATCAAAAACCGTATTTGCACTTGAAAAAGAAAATCGCATATTTGAAAAAACTTCAACAAGTCCCTACAATAAGGATGAAAACAAAAACGAAAGGAGCAATTCAAATGAAGATAACATACACACAAGTCGGAGAGCAGCTTTACCCGAACCTGATTATGCCGACAAAGGCGGAACAAATGGGATATTACGCACAGAAAAGACAGGAATATCTCAAGAATCACAAGAAAGCGACATTCACAACTTTATTAACAACCTGCAAGCTGACGGAACACCTGATGTTGATTCAGGAGCAAGCACAGCAGATGGAAGAACAAATCATAACTCAGATGGCAAAAGCACAGGGAGTGACAGAGAAACTCAAGCAAACGGATATGATGACTTGGGTAGGAATGATGAACAATATCAGGAACTCGGCGAGGGAAACAGTCTTGAACGAACTGATTTACACGATGTAACCGATGAACTGCCACCCTTTGTTGACGAACAGGCTATTAGGTATATGCTCAGTAATCCCGATGATGATTTGGTGCAAAGAAAGCCTGCAATCATCAAGGTTTACCAAACCACCAAAAATGATAACGAACTCATAAACTATACCAAAACGCTGTATCCAAGACGGTTTGACGAGTACGATAAATTCAATAAACACTTTGGCTTTACTTTAGCCGATAACGGACTTCTTATGTATGAGGGTAACTACAAAACCCGAACTAAGGAGTCCGTTTTTTCGTGGGATATTATTGTCAGTATCATTAAAGAACTTATCAATGACGGCAAGTATCTTGATACGGAAAAGGAAGAAAAAACACAGCTTGATTTGTTCAGCTTTTCTTATGATAACGAGCCTGTATATGATGAAATACCTCAAACATCACTTTTTACCGATTTTGGCATATCACAACAGATTATTGATGAAACACTTTGCTGTGGCTTTAATGATAAAAACAGCAGAGTACAAATTGCTATGCACTTCAGACGGGACAGAGGTGTTGAGTATAACGCAAGAATGCTTAAATTTCTTTACGGTACTAACGGTGCAGGCTTTGTCTTTAACGGCGAAAAAGTATCCTTTTGGTATGACGAAAACGGTATCAGTATTGCTAAAGGTACATCGGCTAAAACAAGTACGGCAACACATCTCACTTGGGAGCAAGCTGCTGTTCGTATTCGTGAACTTCTTGATGTAGGCAGATATATGCCACAGTATGAACTTGACAAGGTCGATGACTATGAACTCAATAAAGTTGCCGACAGGCTTACAGAATTTATCCGAGATTTGAGTGACGATTATCCCAATAAAGATAATTGTCTGCAATCAATACAAAAAGAAATTGACGGCGTTTTAGGCTATCCCGATATGGTTGAAAAAATTACCGATATGCTCAAAGATGATGAAAAGCGTGCTCAAATTTTCAAAGAGTACGGCAGGCTGATGGATGACTACAACGCCGGTATGAAAATCATTCGCTTTAATTATGCACCTCAATATTCTATACCATATATTGCAGAAATTATTGAGGGTATGAAACGAGAACCTATTTTGTTTAAAGCTGAATCGGGTTATCTGCCTGAAAGAGAAATGTTTATCTCGCAAGATGAGATAGACAAGATTATCATAAACGGCAAAAACAACCACGCTTACAGGCTTGAAACCTACACCTATTTTGTTAATCACCCTGATAAAGCCGACAGAATTAAATATGTAAGCAGAGATAATCAAAGCGGATATTTAGGCGGTAATGACAGCGTTAATAAAACAACAAAAGGTATCGAATTCAGCCACGGCTCGGTCATGGAGCCTTATGCAAAAGTTCTTATTAAATGGAGCGATGTCGCAAAAAGAATTGATACCCTTATCAAGCAAAACAAGTTTGTAACTCAAGAGGATATTGACGCTATACCCGATATATACAAAAACGAAATATTAAGAGATTTGGAATCGTTCTTTGAAAATTTATCCGAGAATGACGCAAAGCCTTATCCGAATGATATTGAGCCATACAAGATTTCAAGAGTTATCAAGGCTCAACTTGACAACCCACAGGTACTTGATGATATTGAAAATATGATGTCAAATGCTTTGGCTCTTATGGATAAAGAGGACAGAATGTATCAGTACCGTAAGCAAATCTATGATGACTTTGTTGCTTACAAAAACGGCACATTCAAACTTTATGATTATCCCAACCTTGCGCCAAAAGTAAAACAACCGAGCAAGTTTACCAAACCGTCAGAAAAAGAAAAGGTTGATGCAGAAACCAAGCCCGTTGTGTCGGAAGTTGATGATGGTTTAGATTTAATCGGTGAAGAAATAGATATTGACGGCAAACACTTTGTTGTTGATTCTGTCAGCAACGGTTATGTATCTATGGCTGACCAAACTTTTGCCGACGGGACAGGCTTTCCTATCTTTCGCAGAGAAACCGTTGAATTTGTAAGACAATATTTACCGACAGAAAAAGAACAGATTATTTCCACTCAAAACACAAAACAGCATACTGAACATAGTCAGTGGGATATTCATCCCGAAATTCCTTTTGAGCAAAGGCACGATTTTGATTTGGCGGCACATCCCGTTGAGGTTGTAGGCAAAAAGGAACGCTTTCGCAGAAATATGGAGGCTATCAAGGTTTTAAAAGAATGTGAAGCCGACAACCGTTTTGCAACACCCGATGAACAAATCGTTCTTTCAAAATATGTCGGTTGGGGCGGTATTCCCGAAGCGTTTGATGAAAACAATTCGTCTTGGGCAAATGAATACGAGAAACTCATATCTGCCTTATCGCCCGAAGAATACAAGGTAGCAAGAGAAAGTACATTGACTGCTTTCTATACTCCTCAAGAAGTAGTTAAGGCTTGCTATGATATTGCCGAAAATCTTGGCTTCAAGCAAGGCAATATTCTTGAACCGTCCTGCGGTATCGGTAATTTTATCGGTATGAAGCCAAAGAGTATGGCTGACAGTAAGGTCTACGGTATTGAACTTGACTCTGTTTCGGCAGCTATTGCACAACAGCTTTATCAAACTGCAAGTATTGTTAATAACGGATATGAAAAGGTGGATTTACCCGATAACTTCTATGATCTTGTCACTACCAATGTGCCTTTTGGCGATTTTAAAGTATCGGATAAGAAATACGATAAGCACAACCCTCTTATTCACGATTACTTCTTTATGAAGTCACTTGATAAAGTCAGAACAGGCGGCATAATGATACTCATTACCTCCAAAGGTACTATGGATAAAGAAAACAGTAATATCAGGAGATATATTGCTCAAAGAGTAGACCTTCTCGGTGCAATAAGACTTCCTAACGATACTTTTAAGGGCAATGCAGGTACAGAGGTAGTATCGGATATTCTTGTTCTTCAAAAGCGTGACAGAATGCTTGATATTGAGCCTGATTGGGTACAGCTTAATAATACCGAAGACGGTATCAGAATGAATAAATACTTTGTTGATAATCCCGATATGGTACTCGGTAATATAGAAATGGTTTCAGGTCGTTTCGGTCCGGAATCAACTTGTATTCCTTATGAGGATAGAAGTCTTGAAGAACTGCTTGACGTGGCTGTTAAGAATATTCAAGGACAAATTACAGAGGTGCAAATCTGTGATGAATTTGAAGAAGATTTATCTATTCCAGCATTACCTGATGTTCGTAACTTTTCATATACTGTTGTAGACGGAAAGATATACTTTAGAGAAAATTCAAGAATGACGCCTGTTGATGTATCTGCAACTGCCGAGAATCGTATACGAGGTATGATTGCCTTGCGGGATACCGTTCGCAGTCTTATCACTATGCAGGAACAAGATTATTCCGAGGAAGAAATTAAATCAGGACAATTACGCTTAAACAATCTTTATGATAAATTCATAAAAGATTACGGCTTGATTTCAAGCAGAGGTAATAAATCTGCTTTTTCACAAGACAGTTCATATTCGCTTTTATCTGCACTTGAAATACTTGATGAAAACGGTAATCTTGAAAGAAAAGCCGATATGTTCACTAAAAGAACTATCAAACCTCATAAGGAAATCACTTCGGTTGATACATCAAGCGAAGCACTTGCGGTATCAATCGGTGAGAAAGCAAGTGTTGACATTGAATATATGAAATTGCTTACCGGCAAAAGCGAAGATGAAATATATTCAGATTTGCAAGGCGTTATATTTCTCAATCCCGTATATTCTCCAAACAGCAGCGAGCCTAAATATCTGCCTGCAGATGAGTATCTTTCCGGCAATGTGCGAGAAAAATTGCACACTGCAAAAGAAAATGCCGAAATTTATCCTGAACTTTATACCGTTAATGTTAAATATCTTGAAAAGATACAACCTAAAGATTTAACAGCAAGTGAAATTTCTGTTCGCCTTGGTGCTACTTGGATACCAAGCAAATATATACAGGAATTTGTGTTTGAATTACTTGAGTCGTCGCAATATACAAGACCTCTTATCAAGGTGCATTATTTTGAATACACGGGTGAATGGAACATAGAGGGTAAAAGTTATGATAAAGGCAATGTTAAAGCGAAAAACACATACGGCTCTGTAAGAGCAAATGCCTATAACATAATTGAAAGCACACTTAATCAGAAAACCGTTAAGGTTTTTGACTATTTTGAAGAAGACGGTAAAAGAAAGGCTGTTCTCAATAAAAAGGAAACTTCTGTTGCACAGGCAAAACAGAAGTTAATTGAACAAGCTTTTGAAGAATGGATATGGAAATCACCCGAACGCAGAGAAGAACTTTGTAAGATATATAACGAAAGATTTAATTCTATTCGTCCCCGTGAGTATGACGGTTCACATATCAATTTTTACGGTATGAATCCTGAAATCAAATTAAGACCTCATCAAATAAATGCAATAGCACACATAATGTATGGTGGTAATACACTTCTTGCTCATACTGTAGGTGCAGGCAAAACATTTGAAATGGTTGCAGCTGCACAAGAAAGCAAAAGGCTCGGACTTTGCAACAAATCTCTTTTTGTTGTGCCTAATCATTTAACAGAGCAGTGGGCATCGGAATATCTTCAACTTTATCCGGCGGCTAATATTCTTGTTGCAACAAAGAAAGATTTTGAAACAAAGAACCGTAAAAAGTTTTGCGGCAGAATTGCTACAGGTGATTATGATGCTGTTATCATCGGTCATTCTCAATTTGAAAAAATCCCAATGTCTATTGAAAGACAAAGGGATATTTTACAAAGACAGATAGATGAACTTATTGAAGGTATTGCACAGCTTAAAAGCGAAAACGGCGAGCGCTTTTCAATTAAACAGCTTGAAAAATCAAAGAAATCTATTGAAGCAAAGCTAAAAAAACTTAATGACCAAAGCAGAAAAGACGATGTTGTCACCTTTGAAGAATTGGGCGTTGACCGTATATTTATTGATGAAAGCCATTATTACAAAAATTTATATCTTTATACAAAGATGACGAATGTAGGCGGTATAGCACAGACAGAAGCACAAAAATCCTCTGACCTTTTTATAAAAACACAGTATCTTGATGAAATCACAGGAGGTCGAGGTGTAATTTTTGCAACAGGTACACCTATATCCAATTCAATGGTTGAGTTATATACCATTCAAAGATATTTGCAATATGATACGCTTCGTTCAATGAACTTGCAACACTTTGACAGTTGGGCGTCAACATTCGGTCAAACTGTTACAGCGGTTGAATTAACGCCCGAGGGCTATACTTTAATAGGACAAAAAATTAACTGTCCTAAATTGAAAAAATACATACGGAAAGGAGGATAAGAAAATGTCAAGGACTTCAAGAATTACAGCACTTTACGAGCGTTTGTCAAGAGATGATGACCTTACTGGCGAGAGTAATTCTATTACCAATCAAAAGAAATACCTCGAAGATTATGCCCGTAGGAATGGTTTTGAGAACATTCGCCATTTTACCGATGACGGATTTTCGGGTGTAAATTTCAATCGCCCTGGCTTTCAATCTCTGATAAAAGAAGTTGAAGCAGGAAATGTAGAAACCTTGATTGTTAAGGATATGAGCCGATTGGGGCGAAATTATCTGCAAGTAGGTTTTTATACGGAAGTTCTGTTTCCACAGAAAAATGTCCGTTTCCTTGCAATTAACAACAGTATTGACAGTAACAACGCTTCGGATAATGACTTTGCTCCGTTTTTGAATATTATGAACGAATGGTATGCCAAAGACACGAGCAACAAAATCAAGGCTATATTCGATGCCCGTATGAAAGACGGAAAGCGTTGTAGCGGTTCTATCCCTTATGGGTATAACCGACTGCCGAGCGACAAACAAACGCTTGTGGTTGACCCTGTGGCTTCGGAAGTGGTAAAGCGTATCTTTACTCTTGCCAATGATGGCAAAAGTACAAGGGCAATCGCAGAAATACTGACCGAAGAAAAAGTTTTAACCCCTGCGGCATACGCAAAGGAATACCACCCCGAACAGTACAACGGCAACAAGTTCACAAACCCTTATCTTTGGGCAATGTCAACGATAAGAAATATTTTAGGCAGGCAGGAATATCTCGGTCACACCGTTTTGCGAAAGTCGGTAAGCACAAATTTCAAACTTCACAAGAGAAAAAGCACAGACGAAGAAGAACAGTATGTATTTCCGAATACACACGAGCCTATCATATCGCAGGAACTTTGGGACAGCGTTCAAAAACGCAGAAGCAGAGTAAATCGTGCCTCGGCTTGGGGAACGCACAGCAACCGTTTAAGCGGATATTTGTACTGTGCCGATTGCGGAAGAAGAATGACTTTGCAGACACATTACAGCAAAAAAGACGGTTCTGTGCAGTATTCTTACCGTTGCGGTGGGTATGCAAGCAGAGTGAACAGTTGTACCAGTCATTCGATTAGTACCGATAATGTTGAAGCCTTGATATTATCATCTGTCAAACGCTTTTCAAGGTTTGTTCTGAATGATGAACAAGCATTTGCTTTGGAACTGCAATCTCTTTGGAATGAAAAACAGGAGGAAAAGCCGAAACACAATCAATCGGAACTGCAACGCTGTCAGAAACGCTATGACGAACTCTCTACCCTTGTTCGTGGCTTGTATGAAAATCTTATGTCGGGATTACTGCCCGAAAGACAGTATAAGCAACTGATGAAACAGTATGATGACGAGCAGGCAGAGTTGGAAACGAAAATGGAAACGATGAAAACAGAACTTGCCGAAGAAAAAGTAAGTTCCGTTGATATTAAGCATTTCATTTCGCTGATACGCAAGTGTAAAAATCCTACGGAAATCTCCGATACAATGTTTAATGAACTTGTTGATAAGATAGTGGTTTATGAAGCAGAGGGTGTGGGAAAAGCACGAACACAAAAGGTCGATATTCATTTTAACTATGTCGGTCAAGTGGATATTGCCTATACCGAAGAAGAACTTGCCGAGATAGAAACACAGAAAGAGCAGGAGGAACAGCAACGCTTGGCAAGACAGCGCAAGCGTGAAAAAGCCTACCGAGAAAAGCGAAAGGCACAGAAAATCGCTGAAAACGGTGGCGAAATCGTTAAGACAAAGGTTTGCCCTCATTGCAACAAAGAGTTTATCCCGACAAGCAACCGACAGGTGTACTGTTCCAAAGAGTGCTGCTATCAAGCAAGGCAAGACAAAAAGAAAACAGACCGAGAAGCAGAACGAGGAAATCACTATTACCGACAGCGTGTATGTGCTGTGTGCGGCAATTCCTATTGGCCTACACACAGCCAACAGAAATTCTGCTCCGAAGAATGTCAAAGGGTAAATCACAATAAGAAAACATTGGAATTTTACCACCATAAAAAAGAAAAGGAGAAGCTGCAATGCAAAGATTTATCACAGACGAAAGAACGGGTATCCGATATGAACTTATCGGGGACTATTACTACCCCTGCTTAACCGCAGAAGAAAAACCTTTGCTTTCAAGGTACGGAAGAATGCGAGAGCGATATTTGAAAGAACACAAGCGAGTTTTATATTACACTCTGATGACAAGTGGAAAGTTATATGAACACCTTGCCGAGATTGACACTTCGGCTTGTGATATGGCTGAATATCTCATAAAGGAAATGGCAAGAAAGCAAGGCGTTACCGAGCAATTAAAGGCTGTGGATATGATGAGATGGATAGGATTGATGAACAATATCAGAGTTTGCGTAGATGAAATCGTATTAAACGATATTGTGTATTCATAACGGAATACTATCCGAAAGAGAACTGCTGTCAAGTGATGGCAGTTTTTCTTTTTCGGCAAGTGTTCAAGAAGTTATTAAGTCGGGAGTGCAGTCGAAGTGGGCAAGTTGAAAAATTCACAAAAATGTGGTATAATATCTTTGTTCATTAGAGCGATAAACTTGAATTTGAGAGGGAACTTAGATGGTATTTGAAAAAATTGATAAAAATAGTTGGAACAGAAAAGAGTATTTTGACCACTACTTTGCAAGTGTACCTTGTACATACAGCATGACCGTTAAAGTGGATATCACACAAATAAAGGAAAAGGGAATGAAACTATATCCTGCAATGCTTTATTATATTGCAATGATTGTAAACCGCCATTCAGAGTTTAGGACGGCAATCAATCAAGATGGTGAATTGGGGATATATGATGAGATGATACCAAGCTATACAATATTTCACAATGATACTGAAACATTTTCCAGCCTTTGGACTGAGTGTAAGTCTGACTTTAAATCATTTTTAGCAGATTATGAAAGTGATACGCAACGGTATGGAAACAATCATAGAATGGAAGGAAAGCCAAATGCTCCGGAAAACATTTTTAATGTATCTATGATACCGTGGTCAACCTTCGATGGCTTTAATCTGAATTTGCAGAAAGGATATGATTATTTGATTCCTATTTTTACTATGGGGAAATATTATAAAGAAGATAACAAAATTATACTTCCTTTGGCAATTCAAGTTCATCACGCAGTATGTGACGGATTTCACATTTGCCGTTTTGTAAACGAATTGCAGGAATTGATAAATAGTTAACTTCAGGTTTGTCTGTAACTAAAAACAAGTATTTAAGCAAAAACATCGTAGAAATACGGTGTTTTTTGTTACCCTAAAATCTACAATTTTATACATAACCACAGGTTAGTACAAAGACCTTGTGTTTCTTTTTGAAAGGCTTAAAACAAGGATTTTTCCTTGATTTAAGCCCCGAAAAGCAACACAACCAAGGTTTTAGTATCAATCTGTGGTTTTTATATTTTCAGAGAAAAGGAGAACAAGAAAAAATGAAACTAAATGAAAACGAAATGAATTTCAGCGTACCTCTTGAAATCATCAAGGCAAGTGAAATCGAGCCGAAAGAAGTAAAGTGGCTGTGGTATCCGTATATTCCGTTTGGCAAAGTTACGCTATTGCAGGGAGATCCGGGCGATGGGAAAAGCAAGTTAATGCTTTCCATCGCCGCCCTGCTCTCAAAGGGCGAACCTATCCCCTTTACCGAAACGGAAGAAAATGAGCCTATGACTATCATCTATCAGACAACGGAAGATGACGCAGACGATACCGTAGTACCCCGCTTCAATTCTGCCGGCGGAGACGGAGAAAATCTTATCTTCATCAAGGAAGATGAAAAGACTTTATCTTTCGGAGATAACCGCATTCGTGAAGCGATTGAAAAGTACAATGCAAAGCTTCTAATTCTTGACCCGTTGAGTTCGTATATCGGAGAGAATTGCTCTATAAATAATTCCAACGAAACACGAGCGGAGTTTAACCATCTGATAGCGGTTGCAAAAGATACGGGTTGTGCGATTGTCATTATCGCTCATATGAACAAGATGAAAGATAATAATCCACTCTACCGCACCAACGGCTCGATTGACATTGCGGGTGCTGCAAGAAGCATTCTTGCAATCACACGCACACCGAACAAGGAAGCACCTGCGGAAAGATATTTGGTGCAAGTGAAATCAAATCTTGCTCCGACAGGTTCGGCAATTCTTTTTGAGGTTGCCGAGAAAGGTGTGAACTTCATTTCCGAAATGGAAATGACAGCCGAAGAAGCGTTTTTATCTCTTGCCCCACAAATAGGCAGACCGAATGAAAAAGAGATGAAAGCAAAATCATTTCTCATTGAAATGTTGCAGGGCGGAGAAATGCTTTCTTCGGATTGTGAAGAAAAACTTGAAGCCGCAGGGTTCAAGAAATCGACCATCAAAAAGGCAAAGAAAAACGCAGGAGTTATCTCCAAGAAGAAAGGTTTTCTTTGGTATTGGTCTTTGCCGATGAGCGATATACCGAGAGAATAAAAACAGAATGCCTGTCGGTGGGACAGTCTGTTTTTGTGATTGAGGTATCAAAGGAGGTCAAGGGGGAACACCCTTGCCCACGACATCTTTGCAGACGAAGTCTGAAAGTGTCATAGTGGGTTACACACATTCAAAGAATGTTGTGTAATGGCTTCGCCCTGCCGAGAAAGGAGAACGAAAATGGCGAAAAACAACAAAGCGGATATGAGCTGTGCAAGGGTTAAAAAGTACACCGCTTCCGATGTCAGCAAGGCAGAAAGACACAACGAGCGCAAAAATGAAACCTATGAAAATATGAATGTCATTGAGGAACGCATACCTTTTAATGTGCATTTCAAAAAGCCTTTTGCTCCGACCTATATGGAACAGTTGAAGCAGATGGAAACCAACGGGCTGGTGTCGCTCCGTGGGTTGAGAAAAGACGCTACACTCTTTAACGAGATTGTGATTGATGTGAATACGATGTACTTCGAGCGTAACGGTGGTTATGAGTATGCAAAGCAGTTTTATGAAGAAGCCTATCATTTCATCGAGGAAAAATTCGGTGCGGATAATGTTATATCGGCAGTAATGCACGCTGACGAAATCAATGTAGCTGCTACCGAGGAACTCGGAAAAGAGGTTTACCATTATCATCTGCATGCTATGGTATTGCCCGTAGTCGAAAAAGAAATCTTATGGAGTAAGCGTTGCAAAGATGAAAAACTGCGAGGAACGGTTAAGGAAGTAGTCAATCAGATTAGCCATTCAAAGAAATGGAAATCGGATATTCCGCTAACCGATGAGAAAGGTAATCCGTTATTGCGAAAGAACGGAAAGCCGATGTTCAGAGCCTCATACAGCATACTTCAAGATGAATTGTTCAATTATATGACCGAGCAGGGATTTAAGGGGTTTCAGCGTGGCGAATACGGAAGTACAGCAGAACACTTGACCTCTCTGCAATATCAAATCAAGCAGGACAAGGAACGCTTGGAGAAACTGCAACAGCGTATTCAGAAAGAACAAGTGAAATATGAGCCTGCCCGTCATATCTCAAAGACCTTAAACGAGATTGACGGTATGGGACAGAAAACCTTTACAGGCAAGATGGCAATATCCAAAGAGGACTACTCACAACTGACTGCACTTGCCAAAGAGGGCATTACAAGTCGTGCCGAAATCAAGTCATTAGAGCAAAATGCAAATTATTACAGGCAGAAGTATTTTGACAGTGCAAACGCACTTGAAAGAATGAAAACCAAATACAACGAGCTGAAAGAAAAATGCAAACCGTTTCTTGAAGCATTGGAACACTTCCCCGAAGTTGCCAAACTTTTCACCGAAAAAGTAAGGCAACTTTTTTCTTTTAAGGAAGAACAACAACGAGCCGAAAAAGAAGCAAGGGAAAAAGAAAGACAAGAGCGTATCAAGGCACGAAGAAATAAGCGTGATATGGAAAGATAATCACTTCGACTACACTCCCGACTTAATGACTTCTTGGACTGTTGGGAATGTATTTTCGGGCAGTAATCGGGACACTTGGCAAACGAGTGTCCCATATTTTTTGAAAGGAAAGGAAGTGAAACGATATGGAAAACAAAAATTCAAGTTATTCGGTGCAAATTGGAAAGACCACTTTTATTGTGTGCGTAAAGCAGTCGGAAACCGCCAAAAAGCCGATAGAAAAGGTATTTAAGGATATATGCAGACACGAGGTTCAGGAAGATTTCTTTTCAGCCGGTTTGTTAAGTTTAGAAAAATTAAAGAAATCATCTTGACAAATTCGTTCCCGAAGGCACAGGATACAGAGCAAAGACTCGTTTCAGTAAGTTCTATAACCTGCCCGAACTAATGTCGATGTTTAAAGAGGTGGCAGATATTCAGACAGCCGATATGCTCAAACTTCCTGTACCTGAAGCAGAATTTCATAATGTATCGGTTAAACCGTCTGAGCATCAAAAGGAAATGATTGAAAGTCTGTCCGAAAGAGCCGACAAAGTCAGAAACGGAGAGGTTGACAGCACTATTGATAACATGCTTAAAATAACCAATGACGGCAGAAAGCTTGCACTTGACCAACGCTTATTAAACCCAATGCTGCCTGATTTTGAAAAAAGCAAAGTAAATGCCTGCGTTGATAATGTATACAACATTTGGAAAGAAAGTACGCCTAACAAATTAGCACAACTTCTTTTCTGTGATTTATCGACGCCCAAAGGCAACAATGAATTTTCTGTTTATACAGACATACGAAACAAGTTGATTGCCAAGGGTATACCCGAAGATGAAATTAAGTTTATACATGAGGCAGACACCGAGGTTAAAAAGCAAGAACTTTTCAAAAAAGTACGCAAAGGTGATGTCAGAGTATTGCTTGGTTCAACATCAAAAATGGGTGCAGGTACAAACTGTCAAACAAAACTCATTGCTTTACATGATTTAGATTGTCCGTGGTGCCCAAGCGATGTAGGACGGATTTTGCGGACATTCAAAATAAAAAAGAATGTGGAGGTAACA
>ERZ1026884.637-NODE-637-length-22275-cov-25.125203_pt1 | contig 22275 bp, 17 predicted proteins | sample MGYA00380172_ERZ1026884 | MGnify/ENA primary metagenome ERZ1026884 (study PRJEB33269, sample SAMEA4719808) | human gut metagenome | biome: human-associated habitat; feature: organic feature; material: feces | place: Cameroon | collected 2013-10 ... | reverse complement strand
AAATTTCTTCATATCTCTTGTTATTTAAGAGTTATTATTGTGCTATATGTTCATTGTCGTCTCCAGCCTTTATCCAAGGCTCAATGTTTCCAGAAATATCTACGGCAGAACGACTCAATTTTACTACTGTATAGTGGTATCTTTTGCCACCCTCAAGTTTTACAGGCATTGTCCATACGAAAGGAGCGTCGTAACCATTCTTGAGGTCAAACTCTATCACTCGGCTTGCTTCTTCTGTAGGGAGCAGGATTGCCTCATACAGCTTGCCAGCTTCGGTAGTTTTCATCGTGATGTCCGCAGGATTTTCTTCACCAGAGATAGTTCCATCCACAAGATTGAAAGTGGCTTTGGTATTCTGACCTTTCACTGTCACAGTCATTTTCTTAAGGTCTTCTTGCGTGAGACCGTTACCTGGTTGAACATCCAAAACAAGATTGCTTAACTTATGGAAGAACTTCAAGTCAACCTGTGGCGTAGCTTTGTTGCAGCCTTCTGTCTTGGCATACATGAAGTCGATAGCTTCTTGTTTCCCTTGGTCTGTTACATCAAGTGCAACCTTGTAGTCATTGACAGTGGTCTGTGGATAGTAAGAATAGAAGTCCACATCTCCATCTATCGGGAAGAAAATAGTCTTACCACCAGAAACTGGTGAAAAGGCTATACTTCCATTTGACTGATAGCAAACATTGTCAACACCTTCTTGGATTACATCCGCAGAGAGTGTCTTGCCTGCTTCTGTCATGAAGATACCGATCCTGTCACCATCAGCCCAAGCTACACCAGCAGCACGGGTGTTTACGTCGATACCACCAGTAAACTGCACGGCTACCTTATCGTTCTGGGTAGATGGTGCGGTGTCTTCTGTACTGCATGAAACCATTGCACCAGCCAAGAGTGCAAGGGCGAAAAACTTCGTCATCTTTTTCATTTTATCAATATTTTAAAAGTTATTATTATTTTATTTCTACTTCTTTGTTGAGGTCATTCCAGCCATTGATGCCTGTTTGCAGATTCATCTTCGGCCGCATCTCTTCGTACTTGAACCTTAGTTCATACTTTCCTCCAACCTTCATCACAGGAGCGGTGATGTCGTATTCCAGCAAGGTTGCGTTAGGGAGCAGGAGACGAAGATAGATGTGGGAGGCTTGGCTTCCCTGTATGGTCGGCATCAGTCGGATGACTTCCGATTGCAAAGTTGATCCGGTAGACAGGATAGTAGGAAGTTCCACTTCCGTTGGCTCTATGCCCGGCAAGCCGTAATCGCCATCGCTATTCTTCTGCGTAGGGAACAGACACCCGGCACAGTCCAACGCCTTGCCACTCATCTCCGTGCCTTTCGGCACATTCTCTATGATGATGGTCAGTTCCGAAAGCACGCTCCTGATAGGATTCTTCACCACCAGACTTCCTTCCTTGTTGTCTATCTTCACGTCGGTCACTCCGAAATAGGCATTGTTCTTCACATCCTTGGGATTGGTCAAGCCTATCAGGATATTGTTCCAGCTGGACAAAGCCCTGGTCTGCTCCTTGATGAAGAAAGGTTCAGAAAGGTTGGTGGTAGTCAGAATGCGGTATGTTCCCTCCGGGAGTTGGAATCGCTGGCTAGCCATCTCCTCGGCACTGCCATAATGCTTTTCTTCTACCAGGGAATCCTTGTCGGCATTGAATATCCAGAGTTTTACATCCTTCACTTCCGTGCCCTTGTCAGCTTCGTTAGCCCAGGAGAGCGAAACCGACAGCCCTTTTTCCTTCTCGTCATCATCATTGCCGCAGCTTGCCAGCAGGCATGGGATACATAGCAGCAGCCATAACCATATACCCAGATGAGGCAGACTCCTAATCTTATGCCTCTTTCCTGCATGGATCAGTTTAGTTAAATAATCAATCATATTTTATTTATTAAGTTTAAATGTTAAGACAAGGAGATTCCTCCCGATGATGTTCTCATCATGGCGCAAATATATGAAAAAAAAATCAAAAAGACAGTTTCATTCCTAAAGAAAATAGTTTCATTCCTATCAATGAAACTATAAATTTAACGTTTATTTTCGTAGTTAACATTTTATACCCCCCCCCGTTTTAACGGATTTTCACACATTGTAAACGGCTTATTTCCTCCAAATGGAACCTCATGAAACAGCAAAAGCTTCAAACCGCAACGACGGTTTGAAGCTTTTGCTGATATATATAAAGAGGTGTTATGCCTCATGCTGTCTTACATTAACGTTTTTTCCTCTTTTTATCCCTCACATCCCTCACGTTTTTTCTTTTTAAATCATTAATCATTGGATAATGAGACAGTTGTCCGTTCTGTATAGCGTGATAGATGAACGAAATGTTTACAAAATCCATCACGCTATCCATCACTTATTGCCTTTATCCATTACGTTTTTCAGCTTATCTTCTTGCTAAAAACGCTTTTTTATGCACGTGATTCGGGACAAGGATGAAAGTTTTTTGGACAAAGCTTGCATTTGGCTTTAAAATTTTGTATCTTTGCAGCAATCAAGTTACATGGGACCGACGCTCTTGTCATAGATGCCCCGTGTTTCTTTGCGGAGAGTTGACAACACAGATTCCACAATGGCAATAACCACTGCGAAACCTAATGTTTAATTTAAATTTTATTCTTTCATGAAATTAAATCTTAATGATCCTGAGTTTATCAAAAGTCTGGTAGGTTATCATTGGATGTACTGCTTCAATGCCGATTGTCCTCGGGCAGCAGAATGCATCCGATTCATCTCGGCAAAGTTCAAACCCGATGATGTTACTGCTGGAAATGCGGTTTATCCCGATGCTAACCTTCATGCATCTTGCTCCCATTTCATGCGTGTGTACCAGTTCAAGGCAGCATGGGGATTTTCCCATCTCTACGACCAGGTAAAACATGTCGAAATGCAGACCATCAAGTACCGGGTCATGGATGTTCTGGGCAACCGCACTGCCTATTATCGTGTACATCGGGGGGAGAAACATCTTACGCCGGAAATGCAGGAGCAGGTGAAGAAGATCTTTGCTGAATATGGTTATGGGGAACCTGCCTATGATCATTATGCAGAAGAAATCGGATTCATTTACGAATAAAGCAGAATCCCCTGCCGATGTATCGAAAGCGGGAATGTGACGTATCGGTTTGGTTCACAGGGTGAAACGAAGCGTTTCTCCGCTTGAAACAAACTGTTTCATAATATGAAATAAAGTGTTTCATATCGATAAACTTTTTTAAATGACAGACAATGAAATTTACCATAACACATAGAAATAAAAAGAACCAGCTCCTGGTAAGTACCAAGAGTCTGGAACGTTTCCTTGAGCGTATCATAAACGATGATGCCAGGAATACTGTGGAGAACTTCCGTGAATATGTACCTTATCTCACGAATGGTTATGATGGATATAAGGATATGCCAACCTGGATGCATGTTCACCCTGCAGCAGAATTTCAGAAATCGGAGAATGGACTCCTGAAAATGAAGAAAAACAACGGCGTTCTGCTGCTTACGTTTGTTGATATAAATGAGGATGGAGGCGCAGATGCCCTCAAGCAGAAAGTAGCCAGTCTGCCTTCTACTCTTGCAGCCTTTGTGGGAGCCGATGGCATCAGTCTGCATGTCCTGGCGAAATATGCTCTGGCAAAGGGGACGTTACCTGATGAGGAGGTTGCTGCCGACAGGATTTACAAGCAGGCTTTCCTGACCTTTGCTCCGCTTTATCAGGCACTTGTGAAGGCAACGATGCAGATGCCCGAGCCTTCTATCTACTCTGATTTCCTGATGACAAGAGATTCTTTTCCTTATTATCGTGAAGATGCGTTGCCCCTGACGTTGAATGAAGTTTTTCATGACGTAGAAAAACCTGTGGAGAGCGTTGATGAGAGGGATGCTGATAACTCTTCCGCAGATGTGGATAACGACAGTAAAGAGTTGAGTGACAATATCATGAGTATGATCGGATTTCTGTGTAAGAAATATGATTTCCGTTATAATTCGGTAATGAAATGCACTGAATACCGGCTGAAGGAAAAAGATTATTGGGGCTATCAGCCTGTGGATGCCCGTGTGCAGAAACGTATGACGCTGGAGGTACAGCTCGCCAACATCCGTGTGAGTATCAAGGATGTGCGCAATTATCTGGAGTCGGACCTTCTTTCTACCTATAATCCTGTAGAAAACTTTCTGTATAAGTGTGAGGGGAAATGGGATGGAAAGGATCATATCCGTGCCTTGGCGCGCACGGTGCCTACTGATAATCCTTATTGGGAGGATTGGTTCTATACCTGGTTTCTGGCGATGGTTGACCAGTGGCGTGCCTACAGTCATCCCAAATATGGCAACTCTGTGGCGCCGCTTCTCATCTCCAAGCAGGGTTACAATAAGAGTACTTTCTGCAGATCTCTGGTTCCGCCGGAGTTGCAGTGGGGGTATAATGATAACCTTGTGTTGTCAGAAAAAAGACAGGTGCTTCAGGCAATGTGCCAGTCGCTGGTCATCAACCTGGATGAGTTCAACCAGATTTCTCCTCAGGTGCAGCAGGGATTCCTGAAAAACATCATCCAGTTGCCGAGTGTCAAGATGAAGCCACCGTATGGAAGTCATGTACAGGAGTTTCCGAGAATGGCGTCTTTTATTGCTACGAGCAATATGGAGGATATTCTTTCCGATCCTTCCGGTAATCGCCGGTTTCTGGGTGTAGAGCTTACGGGACCTATCAATGTGAGTCAGCGTCCGAATTATGAACAGCTCTATGCGCAGGCTCTCTCTGCTTTACGGGCAGGCGAGAAGACTTATTTTGATGCGGAGCAGACTCGGCTGATCATGGCGAACAACAGGAAGTTTGAGGTGGTTTCTCCGGTAGACCAGTATTTCGATCTCTATTTCGACCTGACCGATGATGCCAAACAGGGTGAGTATCTTACGGCAGCCGAGATTTTCCAGGAGCTGAAGAGTCACATCGGTTCATCGTTGAAGTTGAACAGTCTCATAGCCTTCGGTCGCAAGCTTTCTCAGATGCCAACCATCCATCGCAAGCGTTTCAACGACGGCATGCGGTATCTGGTGGTGCGAAAATCGTGATGGGTGATAGATAATTATCTCAAAATGTATTCGCTTCCAATCTTTTCCAGATGGCATCCCGATAGATGAATTTCGATAGCGAACGGATAAAAAATGAAAAATCAGCCAATTGGCAACGGAATGTTGCTGGATGGCTGATTTTCTTATTTAGTATGATAGATTTCTAGTTTCAGACTTTCCTGTCATGGAAATCTGTTGGATTTCTGATGCAAATATAGTCAAAAACTCCGAAATATCAAAATGCGTTTTTATTTAATAGGAGCTATGATGCGGGGAGATGGGATTATGCGGTTTGATACAGAGAATAAGCGGTAGGAAATTGCACTATGAAAATGTAGAAGATAATTCTACTCTCATCTTCTCTACATCAAATCTGATGCCATTCCGGTCGATGAATCTGGATAACGAGCCGTCTGCTGCAAGCTCTTTTGGGGTACCGATGGAGAGATGGTTTTCTTCCATCAGCCAGAGCTGATCGGCAATCTGCAGGGCAAGTTCCATATCATGGGTTGACAATAAGATGGATTTGTGCTGCTCGTGGGCAAGGCGACGGAGCATCTGGAGGGTTTCCACCTTGCTCGGAAAGTCGAGGAAGGCGGTGGGCTCATCCAGGATGATGAGACCAGTTTGCTGAGCCAAGGCTTTGGATATCATCACCTTCTGGCGCTCGCCATCGCTTAACTCTGTGATAGAACGGGAGGCTAAGTGCTGGATGCCTGTCTGCCGGATGGCTTCGTCTACTATCTTTTTATCTGCCGGGGATAAGGTTCCCCAGAACCCTGTATAGGGAGAACGGCCGATGCCGACGATTTCCTGAACAGAAAGTTGGGGAGTATCCATACGGTTAGTGAGAACTACACCTATTTCCTGGGCGAGTTCGCGGGCTGAATAATCGGATAGGGGTTTGTCTTGAATCAGGATTTCTCCATCAAGGGGTGGCTGAAATCCGGATAAGGTGCGGAGCAAGGTAGATTTGCCCACTCCGTTGGCTCCGATGAGACAGGTCAGTTTGTCTTCCTGGAGTGAGGCATGAATAGATGAGGCTACCGCTCTAAGCTGATGCTTCGAGCGATAGCCTATCGTTAGATTCTTGAATGTGATTCCTGCTCCCATCAAATCTTCTTCCTTCGAAATGTTTATACTGTCGAAGCGGAGATTTACTTGGCAGCCAATACTTCTACCTCTACCAATGCACCCTTAGGCAACTTCTCTACGGCTACGGCAGAACGAGCAGGGTATGGCTGGCTGAAGAACTCGGCATAAACCTCGTTCATGGCAGCGAAATCGTCCATGCTGTTCAGATAAACTGTAGTCTTAACCACATGAGAAAGGTCGGTACCGGCTGCCTTCAGGATGTTCTGGGCGTTGGTGAGGCTCTGACGAGTCTGCTCCTTGATGCCGCCCTCTACGAAATTGCCTGTTGCAGGGTCGATAGGAATCTGACCTGATGCAAATACGAAACCGTTTACTTCGATAGCCTGGCTATATGGACCGATAGCTGCAGGCGCATTGTCTGTGTGAATTGCGTTCATAATTTAATTTATAATTAAGAATTAATAATTTACAATGTATAATCTAACCATTCAACACTCAACATTCAACATTAAATATTAAACAATCCAGAGATGGAATCCTTTCTGTTCCAAGGCTTCCTTGATTTCCTTGACATGTGCAGAATCGCGGGTCTCCATTGTGAGTCGGAGCACGCAGGCATTCACCTTGTTGCGATTGGCAGAACGGTCGTGATGAACTCCGGTGATGTTTCCACCCATACTTGCGATGACGGATGCAACCTCTACCAGCTCGCCCGGTTTATCATCAAGTTCCATCTCGATGGTGCAGAGGCGACCGCTCTTCGAGAGACCACGGTTGATGACACGGTTCAGGATGGTTACATCGATGTTACCGCCACTTACCACGCAGATGGTTTTCTTGCCCTTCACCGGTACCTTGTTATACATCACGGCAGCCACGCTTGCTGCACCGGCACCTTCTGCTACCATCTTCTCGCTTTCCAGGAGTTTCAGGATGGCAGCACAGATTTCGTCCTCGCTTACGGTAACGATTTCGTCCACGTAGTTGGAGCAGGTTTCGAAGGTAAGCTTTCCCGGCTCCTTCACGGCAATGCCATCGGCTACGGTAGCTACAGATGGTAATTTCTCCTGCTTGTGGTCGTGAAGGCTCTGAACCATGCTGGCAGCACCTTCAGCCTGAACACCATAAACCTTGACATTAGGATTCAATGACTTGATGGCAAAGGCTACTCCTGAAATCAAGCCGCCACCACCTACAGGTACAACGACCGCTTCTACATCTGGCAACTGGTCGAGAATCTCCAGTCCGATGGTTCCCTGACCTGCGATTACGTTCTCATCATCAAAAGGATGCACGAAGGTATAACCGTATTCATCCTTCAGTTCCAAAGCCTTCTGGTAAGCGTCGTCATAGACACCCGGCACCAGACAAACCTCGGCACCCAGTCGCTTGGTAGCTTCTACCTTGGAGATAGGTGCACCCTCAGGCAGGCAGATGAGGCTCTTAACTCCCATGGCGGTAGCTCCGAGCGCCACACCCTGTGCATGGTTGCCTGCTGAGCAGGCAATCACTCCCTTGTCTTTCTCCTCTTTAGAAAGTTGAGAAATCTTATAATACGCACCACGAATCTTGAACGAACCTGTCTTCTGCAGACATTCCGGTTTCAGATAAACATCACTATCTGGGTTGATTCTTGGTGTGTGAACCAGCTCAGTTTTTCTAATCACCTTGCTCAGCACGAAGCGAGCCTTATAGAAATTATCTAGTTGTAACATAACTGCTGATATGCTTTAGTGTCCCTAATATCAGGATTTGTCATCCTGTTTGAATAATTGTGCAAAGATACTTTAAAATGAAGAAATCACAAAATAATTTGGTTTAATTTTTGTTTATTCGATAATAATGTGTAATTTTGCCGACATGAAAAAAGCGATAGTCATCATATTTGCAGCCATGTTCTGCCTGCTTGCTGCCCTTTACTGCCTGGATCCTGGCAGAAAAGCTACTCTTGCGTTGTTACAGGAAAAAGGTAAGACGGCGATGAAAGATTATATGCTTTCATCGCAGAGCGTTACGTCTATTGCAAGAGATAGACGAGAGCTGGTGTGGATTGGTACATCGGCTGGTGTGAATGTTTACGACGGCAAGGACTATGTACAGTTCGGCTATGACATCAAGGATACTACTGCGCTCCCCGATGACTATATCAATGTGCTTCATCTGGACCGGAAAGGCAGAATGTGGGTGGGCACTCAGAATGGACTGGCACGATACGTGGGTGGTTATCACTTCCATCGTATCCCGATTCCCGGTGAGAATGATAACATTATAGCCATAGAGGATTGTCCGGAAAAACACGACTCTCTGGCGATATTGGTAAGTGATGGCAATAAGACTTTTCATATCAGCGGAGATGAGAAGATAACCCCGTCGGCTCGACGCATAGAACCCAATAATCTGAAAGCTCCACTTCCTGAAGACCATTCTATCTTGCGCAAGCCGGTAGAGGTGGTGAGTGCTACTTTCAAGGACTTGGGTGGTAATCTCTGGGTGGGTTATCGCAACGCCGGTATCCAGGTTGTTTCCCAGAACCGTATAGCCTACAAGAAAGCCAACGATAACCTTCTGACCGAAAAATCGAAGGGAATCGCAATACTCTCATTGTCTACTGTGGGAAAACATATCCTGGCAAGTACAGCCCTTCGTATCTTTATCTATGATGAGCAGGCTAAGAAGATTGGTCAGACTCCCTTGAGAACCATCTTCGATTCGCTTCCTGCCCCTCGGAAAATCAATCTCAGCAACATGGTGAAATATGATGACCAGCATGCCTGGCTAGTGAGCAATCATCAGGTGCTGAGTTGCCGTATCAGCAACGAGCGTGTAGAGGTGCTCCATAAGTCGCCTGTGATTCGTCCTGTGCTGGGTGACGGCTTGGCGGTAGACGGTCATCTTTATGTGAGTTGCCGTGATGGGAATCTCTTGCGTTTCAGGTTTGATAATCTGCAGCCTGATACCCTCCGGATTTCCAGTCCCCATTATACGGATGATACGGAGATGGTAAGGCTCAGCAACGGCGATATCCTGTTGTTTATGAAAGGTATGCATCTTGCAATCTTCTCTCCCAAGACCGGTAAAATGAAGGAGCTGAAGGTGGCGGGAATGCCTCATAATGGCAATATGGACCCTGCTTTTGTAAGACAGGATTCGTATGGCTATTTGTGGTTGGGTACGATGCGGGATGGTCTTTATTTCATGGATATGAATAAGCAGTATATGCGCCGTGTGAATGTGTTGGTGAACGATTCGCATATAGAAGCGATGGTAGAAGATGTCAACCGGCAGATCTGGGTTACCACGATGCGAAATGCCTTCTTCCTGACGCATGCCAACAAAACCTTCCTGATGAGCAGTCTTCTATCGGCTAGCCAGGATCAGGATGACTGGCAGTTCTATGCCAATTCTGTTTGTCTTTCTCCTGACGGTAGTGTTGTGTTTGGCAGTTCTGACGGTTGTAAGTTCATGCCTCCTCAGGCTATGAATACTGATTTTCTGCGAACCTATGTTGGTACCCATGCCAGCAAGATGCTCAATATCTTTGGTTTGGAGGTGAAGAATCAAAAAGGTAAGGTGCTTGCCGTTACCGATGAAGTATCGCGTCTGAGCCGTTATACTTTTACTTATGATGAGAACGACTTGAAGTTTAGTTTCTATTATCCTTCCTTCAGTCGTCGATCGGCATTGATGTGTCAGTATCGGTTAGAGGGCTATGATAAGGATTGGCAGGCACCTACTTACGAATGTGTGGCTCATTATTCCAATCTGGCACCAGGTAAATACACCTTCCATCTGCGATTGATTTCTTCCATGAACCGTCCTGCATTGGCAGAGCGTAAGATAGAGATTATCATCAAGCCGGCTCCTTGGTGGTCGTCTGCGGCATGGTTGCTCTATTTCGGTATCATCGCTTTCGTGCTCTATACTTTCAACAGGCTCTATCTGAAGGCCCGTACCAATCATCTTCGTCTTCTGGAAGAACAGCGTGAAACAGAGCGCGAGAAGCGTGCCAAGGAGATGAATATGAAATTCTTTGCCAATATCTCACACGAATTTCGTAACCCTCTCACCATCATTGCCGGTCCGCTGATGATGCTGAATGCCGACAAGGCTTTGCCCGATTCGGTGCATCGCATCCTGAATCATGTCTGTATAAGTGTGAATAGAATGCTGAGGCTCATCGACCAGATGCTCGACTTTAACCAGCTGGAGACCGATGAGCTGCGCCTCAGGGTTGTAGAGGTTGATGCTGCGAAAGAGTTGCGTCAGCAGGTAGCTTCCTTTGAAGAATCTGCCAGGGTGAAAGGCATTAAACTGGAACTGGTCATCAAGCAAGGTAACTACCAGATGTGGCTGGATGGTGATAAGGTGGAGAAAATCATGGGCAATCTTTTTACCAATGCCTTGAAGCATACTTCGCCTGGCGGTGTAATCAGAATAAGCGCCCATGTTGACGATGATATTCTGAAGGTATCTGTCTTCAATAGTGGCAAATTGATGGCTGAGGATAGGATGCAGGATGTTTTCAAGCGCTATTACCAGCTGGCTGATTCGCAGGATTCTGATCTGTATGGTTGGGGTACGGGTATCGGACTCTATTATGTAAAGCGTCTGGTAGAACTTCATCATGGTTCTGTTAGGGTGAAGAATATCAAAGTGGTGAGCGAGACTTCGGAAGAGGCTTCGCTCAGGAATGGTGTGGAATTCAGTTTCGCCCTTCCTGCTGATAAGTCTATATATAATAAGGTGGAAATCGCTGATCGCGGGAAACGCATAATGCAGATACCGCTGGAAGTGACGAGTGAAGAGGGAAGAACTTTGGAAGTGAAGAGTGAAGAGGGAAGAGTGAAGAATTCTCTTGCTGAAAAGGATGATTCTACCCGAAATACTTCTCCTTCCGGTAAGAATCTGCCTAGAATCCTGATTGTAGATGATGATGTGGATGTGGCTCAATACCTTCATCATATCTTTGCATCAGCCTATGAAGTGGTGAATCGTTATTCGGCCGAAGAGGCTTTGGCAGATTTAGAAGAGGTGCAGCCAGACCTCATTCTCAGCGATGTGATTATGGGGCAGATGTCGGGATTTGAATTCTGCAAGTTTTTGAAGAGTAATCTTTCTTTCAGTCATATTCCTGTGATATTGATTACAGCCATGTCTACGATGAGTGAGCAGATTGATGGTTTGCAGCTGGGAGCTGTGGCTTATGTCACCAAGCCGTTCGACCCTACTTATCTCAAGGCACTTGTCAAGTCGCAGTTGCATAATATGCAGATGCTTCGTCAGCACTTGAGTGAGAGTACAGAGACAGGTTCGTTGTCTGCGAAAGTGGCAGATACCCTTTCGTTGCAAGACCGGAAGTTTATGGATGAATTATACGGATGGATGGAAAAACGTTCTGCGGAGCAGGAATTGAATGTGGCTACCGTGTGTCGCGACATGCTGATCAGTCCGGCGAAGTTTAATTACAAGATAAAGGAACTCACTGGCGAGACACCTGGTATCTTCTTCCGTAAGTATAAGCTCAACAAAGCAGCAGCTTGGCTGCGTGAAGGCAAGTACAGTATTTCTGAAATAGCCGTGTTGACTGGTTTTAGTACTGCGGCCCATTTCTCTGTAGCTTTTAAGAAGCAGTTCGGTGTTTCGCCGAGTGAATACCTATAGGCTCAATTGCTTGAGTATGTCTCGCCAAGCGAGTTCCAGCGTTTTCGCATAGTTTTTGGATTGCCTATGTTTTGTTTGTGTCATTGATATTTATTTTTGGCACTCAAATTCATCTTATGCAGAACACATATTCTGCATGCTAAAATGATTTGACCTAGCAAAGGTAGGGCTTTTCCATTGGGATGTGTTTCGATTTTATATAATTGTTTTTCGAAAATCTATAAAAATGCTGAATAATAGCGAAAAAATACCTGATAGTAACGAATTTTCCAATAGAGAATAACAAAAAATCCCCCAAAGTAGGGGGATTTCTTGAAATATGAATGATTTGAATGATTCGAACTTTATGAGTGAAGAAGTGGTAGAATTTACATGTTGAAGTGTTCGAGAGCAGCTGCCACACCGTCTTCTTCATTCGATAAAGTTACGTAGTCGGCCTCGGCTCTAACCTCTGGTGCAGCATTCTCCATAGCCACTCCCATGCCTGCAAGCTTCAGCATGCTGAGGTCGTTGTAGCCATCGCCAAAGGCAATCATATCGGCAGGGGTGAGGTTGATTTTCGTTAAGAGACGACTCAGCGACTTAGCCTTGTCGATACCCTTAGGTACCAGTTCCAGGAAGAAAGGAGCTGAGCGGAAGATATCCATTCTGTCTCCCAGCTTCTCCACCAGTTCCTCCTCTGCCTTGAGCATGAGGGTCGGGTCACCCGTCATGAGGAGCTTGGTTGGATGAGGCTCCATGGCTTCAAACAGGTTCTCTACCTTTCGAATGTTCATCTTGTTGATGCGTGATTCTTCCTTGACATACTGGTCATCCGGCATCTCGGTGATGATTTCGTTGCCGGCATATCCCAGCAGGGCATGACCGTTCTCCTCGGCATACGCATATAATTCTGGTATCACTTCATCTGGCAGGAACTGCGAGAAGAGTTTTTCGCCAGTTTTGGCATTCACGATATTGCCGCCATTATAGGAAAGAATGTATCCTCCCTGCTTGTTCAGCTCCAGGCATTCTGCCACCGGTTCGATGCCGTAGGTAGGTCGACCGGAAGCAAGGATGATTACTGCTCCCTTGGCTGATGCCTGAAGGAGAGCTTCACGAGTCTTTGGGGTGACCACCTTCTCGTGGTTTGTCAAGGTGCCATCCAAGTCTAAGGCGATGGCACGGTAAGGAATCTGTTTTGTTTTTTCCATTGTCTTATTTTGCTATTATGCTGCAAAGTTAATATAAAAAACTGACTGCACCAAAGTTTTCTCAAAAGGATTGTCTGTATTGTAACTTAAACTTTATGATTTGTGCCAAAATGATGAATTATATACTTTTTCTATCGATTTGAGGACATGATAATCGTTTAAATTCTGTATCTTTGCAATCACAAAAATATAATCATAACTAAACTATACGCAATCGGAAATGAAGAAAAACGTTTTAGCAGTAGCGCTGGCATTGATGGCTGGCATCGGCGCCTATGCCGAAAAGAATACCATCACTTCTCCTGATGGTAAGTTGAATGTCGTGGTGGAAGACCGCGATGGCAAACTCTATTATTCCATCGACTATGCAGGCAAGCGAATGATGGAGGAATCGCAGCTCGGACTCCTTGCCAATGTGGGCGATTTCAGTCAGGGCTTGACCTATCAGAATAAGAAAGAAGCAAAGGTGGAGAAGAGCTATGATCTCCGTACCGCCAAGGTTTCGCATGTAGATTATCATGCCAACCAGCTCAACGTGACTTATCTGAACGGCAAGAAGCAGCCGATGACGGTTACCTTCAACGTGAGCAACAACGATGTGGCTTTCCGTTATACTTTCAATCAGCTGAAGGCTCAGCATCTCATCGTAAACGAAGAGAAGACAGCCTTCAATCTTCCAAAGGTAACCACCACTTACCTTTGTCCACAGTCGGATCCGCTCATCGGTTTTGCCCGAACCAAACCAAGCTATGAGGAGGATTATAAGGTAGATCAGCCTTTAACGGCAAAATCTGGCTATGGTCATGGCTATACTTTCCCATGCCTCTTCAAGGTAGGCGGCGATGGCTGGGTATTGGTCAGCGAGACGGGTACTCACGGCAACTATCCGGGTTGTCATATCAGCGATTACGATGCAGCAAAGGGTTATCAGATAGCCTTCCCGATGGAGAAAGAGGCAGATGGCATAGGTTCTACATCGGGCGCCTTCATCCTTCCGGGGGCCACTCCTTGGCGAACCATCACCGTGGGTTCTGATTTGAAGCCATTGGTAGAGACCACCATTCCATACGATGTAGTGGAGCCAAGATTCGAAGCTTCCCAGAAATACGGAACAGGCAAGTATGCCTGGAGCTGGCTCATCTGGCAGGATGGTTCCTGCAACTATAACGACCAGAAGCAGTTCATCGACCTGGCTGCTACCATGGGATATGAATATGTGCTGGTTGATGCGCTCTGGGATACCCAGATTGGTAGAGACAAGATAGCTGAGTTGAGCAAGTATGCGCAGAGCAAGAATGTAAGTCTGATGCTCTGGTATAATTCCAATGGTGTGGCAAACGATGCACCTCAGGGACCTCGTGGCATCATGGACAACATCGTGGCCCGCAAGAAGGAGATGGCTTGGATGAAGAGCATCGGCATCAAGGGTATCAAGGTAGATTTCTTTGGTGGCGACAAGCAGCACACCATGCAGCAGTATGAAGACATCCTCAGCGATGCCAACGATTATGGCATTCAGGTTATCTTCCATGGCTGTACCCTGCCAAGAGGTTGGGAACGTATGTATCCAAACTATGTATCCAGCGAGGCTGTACTGGCTTCAGAGAATGTATTCTTCTCTGATTATCATGCCAAGCAGGAGGCTTTCGAACTCACCATGCATCCATTCTGCCGTAATGCTGTGGGAGCGATGGATTGGGGTGGTACCATCATGAACAAGTATCTCTCCAAGGATAACAAGAGTCGTCATCGCCGTTATACCACCGATGTTTTCGAGATGGCTTCGGCTATCATGAACCAGGCAGCTATCCAGTGCATCGCCATCTATCCGAACAATCTCTCAGAACTTCCTCAGCATGAGATTGATTTCCTGAAGAGCGTTCCTACTACCTGGGATGAGACGAAGTTCATCGCCGGTTATCCTGGAAAATATGCGGTTGTGGCACGTCGCCATGGTGATAAATGGTATGTGGCAGGTTTGAACGGCACCGATGAGGTGATGAAACTCACCCTGAATCTGCCAATGCTCGCCGGCAAGAGTGTTACCTATTATCATGAAACAGTCAGCAAGGACAAGAAGGCACTCTGGCCAGTATCGCAGATGAAGAACGTGAAGGTGGATAAGAAGGGAAACCTGAAGGTGGAAATGCAGCCTAAGGGTGGATTGATCGTTAAAAAGTAAAAAGGTTAAAAAGTAAAAAGAACCTTTCCCCCTTTGCACCTCCGTTTCCAGCGATTCCATCGCTGGTCCCACGTCTTAATGTTTAAAATTAATAAAGAAACTAGGGAGATTTTCTGGTTTAAGGGTGAAAAAACTGCCTTTTGAACGATAATTATACTTTTTCTCAGAAATTGTATTCCTCTGTTCGTATAGAATAATGTATCTTTGCAGGTAAATCGTGAAGACTAACATTTAAAACAAGATAATGATGAACAGAAAACTGACAATTGTTGGAATGATGGCAGCAGCCTTGCTGATGGCTGCTCCTGTGATGGCACAGAAACCAACCGTGCCTAACCCTTTATACACGGGTAAGGGAAATCCGATTCTTCCGGATTTTCATGCGGATCCGGAAATCCTGTATTCCAACAAGACAAAGAAGTATTATATCTATTCCACCACGGATGGAACTCCTGGATGGGGTGGATGGCAATATTATTGCTATTCATCCAAGAATCTCAAGAAATGGAAGAACGAAGGTGTGGTGCTCGATGCCAAGAGCGACCAGATTTCCTGGGCCAATGGCAATCTCTGGGCTCCGGCAGCCGTAGAGGTGAAGCAGAAGGACGGAAGCTACAAGTACTATCTCTATTTCAGTGCCCGTCCTAATGACAACGGCAGAAAGCAGATGGGTGTAGCGGTTGCTGATTCTCCTATGGGTCCATTTGTTGACCTGGGTCATCCTCTTCTGGCGAAGAACCATCCGGGTTGCAACGGTCAGCTCATCGATGTGGATGTCTTCATCGACCCGGTATCGAAGAAGCCTTACCTCTATTGGGGCAACAGCTTCATGGCTGGTGCCGAGCTGGAACCAAGCATGACTCAAGTTAAGGATGAAACCGTAACCGTGATGACTCCAAAGGGTGGAAGCCTGAAGGACTATGCTTACCGCGAGGCTCCATACGTGTTCTATCGCAACGGACTCTACTACTTCATGTGGTCGGTGGATGATACCGGTGCAGCCAACTATCATGTGGCTTATGGAACATCCAAGTCTCCGCTCGGTCCTATCGAGGTAGCCAAGGATCCTATCGTTCTGATTCAGGACCCACAGCACGAGATTTATGGCACAGCCCATAATTCCGTGATCCAGAAGCCAGGTACAGATGAGTGGTATATCGTATATCATCGCATCAACAAGGATTACATTCATCATCAGCCAGGTGTTCATCGTGAGGTCTGTATCGACAAGATGGAATTCAATGCCGATGGCACCATCAAGCGAGTGATTCCTACCCATAAAGGGATATAAAGTGCTGAAATAGGTATATAAATAAGGTAAAAGATAGGTGCTAAATGTTATTTTGAACGATTAGTACCTATCTTTTGTTGTTTATTTCACACTTTATTCGATAAGTTTTATTATCTTTGCAACCGCAAAACAATAATAATTTATTTAAACCTATCAACAATGAAGATATTAGTTTCTGCAGTATTGCTCTCTGTAGCCGTGGCAATGCCTACGATGGCGCAGAAGAATGCAAAGACATTGAGCAATGGCTATCCATTCACTCAAGTACCATTCACCAGTGTGAAGATTTCACAGAACACCTTCTGGGGTGCCCGCCTGAAGGCTGCCCGAGAGGTAACCGTGCCATTGGCTTTCAGCAAGTGTGAGAGCGAGCACCGTTACAAGAACTTCGAGATGGCTGCCTATACTTTGCAGCATCCTAACCACCCGGGCTTGGATACCAAGGAGTGGGATGTGAGCAAGTTCATGGGCTTCTCTTTCGATGATACCGATGTTTATAAGACCATCGAAGGTGCCAGCTACATCCTCCAGACTTATCCGGACAAGAAGTTGAAGGCTTATATCGACAGCGTGCTCGATGTGGTAGGTGCGGCACAGGAGCCAGATGGCTATCTCTATACCGCCCGAACCATCAACCCAAAGCATCCACACGGATGGTCGGGAAATAAGCGTTGGGTCAAGGACGAGGATTTGAGCCACGAGCTTTACAACCTCGGTCACATGGTAGATGCAGCCTGTGCTCACTATCAGGCTACAGGTAGCACCAAGTTCCTGAACATCGCCAAGCGATATGCCGATTGTGTGGTAAAGGAAGTAGGCCCTAATCCAGGACAGGCTACCATCGTTCCGGGACATCAGATTGCAGAGATGGCTTTGGCTCGTCTCTATACCTTGACCGGTGAGAAGAAGTATCTGGATGAGGCTAAGTATCTGCTCGACTATCGTGGCAAGACCCATATCCGCAACCCATATTCTCAGAGTCAGGCTCCTATCCTGGAGCAGAGAGAGGCGGTAGGTCATGCGGTTCGTGCCGGATATATGTATGCCGGTATTGCCGATGTGGCTGCCCTGACCAAGGATTCTGCCTATATGAAGGTGATCGACCGCATTTTTGAAAACATCGTTGGCAAGAAATACTATCTTACAGGTGGAGTAGGTGCCCGCCATGCCGGTGAGGCTTTCGGTGATAACTATGAGTTGCCAAACATGACTGCCTATAACGAGACCTGTGCAGCCATTTCTATGGTTTATCTCTTTGAGCGCATGTTCCTGCTTCACGGCGAGAGCAAGTATATCGACTGCATGGAGCGTACCTTATATAATGGTGTCATTTCGGGTATGAGCATGGATGGTGGTAGATTCTTCTATCCAAACCCATTGTCTAGCGATGGCAAGTATAAGTTTAATGCCGATGGCAACACCACCCGCCAGCCATGGTTCGGATGTGCCTGCTGCCCAAGTAACTTGTGCCGCTTCATCCCTTCTGTTCCAGGTTATCTCTATGGCGTGAAGGATAACAATATCTATGTGAATCTCTTTGCCGGCAATACATCTACCATCAAGGTGAATGGCAAGGATGTGGTTCTGGAGGAGACTACCGAGTATCCTTGGAACGGCGATATCAAGATTGCTGTGAAGAAGAGCGGTGTAAAGAATGCCAACCTCCTGGTCCGTATTCCTGGATGGGTTCGCAACCAGGTGGTGCCTAGCGATCTTTACAAGTATAGCGATGCCGAGAAGCCTGCTTATAGCGTAACCGTAAACGGTAAGGCTGTAGAGGCTGACCTCGATGCCAACAAGGGTTATCTGCCTGTCAAGAATATCAAGAAAGGCGATGTCATTCGTATCCACTTCGATATGCCTGTTCGCACCGTAGTGGCAAATGCTAAGGTTGCTGATGACAACGACAAGATAGCTGTAGAGCGCGGTCCATTGGTATATTGCGCTGAGGCTGTGGATAATAGCAATGAACCTGTGCTCCATGCCGTTATGCCAGAGAAGCCAAGCTTCACTCTCGTTGACAACTACAGCATCCAGAACACGGAGACCAAGGGAGCCCCAGCCTTCACCGTAAAGGCTATCGTTACCTCTCCTGCCCATATTATCTACCAGAAGAAGGAGGATGTGGTCGCTGTAGATTGCACCCCTCTCACCTTGATTCCTTACTATGCCTGGAATCATCGTGGTGCTAACCAGATGAATGTCTGGTTCTATCAGGGCTTGTCGTTTATGGATAAGTAATAAATAGTTTTTTTATCAAGAAAGCTTGGCAAACGTCGTTTGCCAGGCTTTCTTGTTAATATAGGTTAATCCCATTAAGAAAAACACTTCTTTTCCGTTTATGTTGTAGTTTTGAACAAATAAAACAATAGAGAGCAAATGACAGAGAATGAATTCATCCATATCGTTCCGCAGTTGCGGCAGATAGCCTTGCAGGTCAGTCAAGGTTATGGCGTTGGCTGCGGTGAGGCTGAGGACATCGCACAAGATGCGATGCTCAAGCTCTGGGCCATCAAGGATGATATTCAGTCTGCTGCTCATGCCAAAGGCTCGATGGGCTGCATCGCCAAACATCTTTGCATCGACTTCTTTCGCAAGCGGAAGATGATCTCGATAGATGCCCAGCCTTTCGATAAGTCGCCTAGCCACTATGCGCCGCCCGATGTGGAAGTGGAAAACTCGGAGAACGAACAGTGGCTGCAAAAACGCCTCAAGGCGCTGCCCTCCAACCAATATCAGGTGCTTTATCTGCGACAAGTAGAGAAGAAGAGCTCTGAGGAAATAGCGCAAATCGTGGGCATCACCCCTGAATCTGTATCTGTCTTGCTTTCGAGGGCAAGAAAGCAGATGTTGCAGGAAATCAGAAAAAGATGTCGATAGCCCATATATATAAATAGGTATAATCAATAAAGGAGGAAACTGGATATGAACGAAAAAGAAAAGGACATACGACTGTTGCTCGACCGGTTTATGGCTGGTGAGACTTCTCTGGAAGAGGAGGCTCTGCTAGGGGAGTGGTTTCGTCAGCATCCCGATGTGAGCGATGACCTGAAGGAATACCAGATGATGTTTGGATATTTCGACGAGGGTATGCCTCTTGACCATGAGGCGGAGGAGCATGTAGAAAATGCTCATCCAAAGGCTAAGGCACGAATGCGCCGCCTATGGTTGTCGCTTAGCATGGCTGCATCCATCGCCCTGCTGATAGGGTTTGCTATTCCTTGGGTAGGGCGACAGACAGGGCATCAGGATGATTCTAAGATGGCTCAACTCGAAGGAAGAACGACTCCGGAGGATATAGATTCAGCTGTTGTCCACGAGAAGAAATCGACAAATGCCGATCTCTCCATGCCTGAAAAGATAAAAAAGTCGGGTGATTCCGTATCTCCCAAAACAAGGAAGCACAAGCAGAGGAAATATCGTCAGCATCTGTTTGCTCCTGCTCCTCCAAAGCTTTGGATAGCCCAGAATATTGCTACCGATTCGTTGTTGGCAGAGCCGGAAAAGCTTACCGATGAGCATCTCTGTGAGATGGAGGCACAGCAGAACGAAATGTTCTTCAAGCTCTATCTCGTCGATGCTCTTCTGACTCAGTCGCTCAATGCCGATGTTGCCAGTGCCTCGTTCGAAAGCGAGGAGAATGTGCACGATGAGGACCATGTGAGTGATGGTCAGGAGGTTTATTAACAAGAAACAATTAAAAAGAAAAAGGATATGAAAACAACTTTTAAATTAGCATTTGTGGCTTGCCTGTTGGTGCTCTCTTCAGCTTGCCATGCCCAGAAGCCTATACCGGACATCGACCAGGCTTTTGATAAATTCGTACTGGATTTATCACAAGACGACCTCGTTACTTCTTCCACGATGAATACCTATAATATAGGTATGATGAAGGGATTTGAGTTTGCCGTTCCTAGGAAGAAGCAGAAAATGGTGGATACCTTTCATAAGGCTTTGTTGAGCAATAGTCGCCTCGCTTATATCAGTTTTACCAAGAAAGCGGGTTCTGCCAGCATTGAGACGAATCGGGTGGGATATGGCAATAACAATTCCATGACCTACGAGTTTGGTACTCATAAGGACCGCAACTATAACCTACAGTATATCCGTGACCGCAAGGATTCTACCATGCGATATGTTTATGCCTTGGTATGGTATCCAGGAAAGAATGATGTGGTATTGGGCAGTGTCTATAAGTTCTACTCCAAGGATCCGCAAGCTTATAAGATGTCATTATCTTATAAGATGAATGCTGTTCAAGGTTTGGATTCTCTTGTTTCCCTGGGCAACATCAGGTATAACAAAAATCTGGTTCGCAGTTATGGCTTGGATATGACTCCTCCAAAGGATGCGGCAGAGTTTATAATGCAACTCAACACGCTCCGTGCTGCCTTTAAGAATGCCAGAGACCAATACCCTTATTTGGGAAATCAGGTGACTCGGCGTACCCTCCAGACGGGCATTGCCAACAAAATAGTCAAGCTTTGTAAGGGATACGGAAAGTTGCTGAATGCTGACGAGAAGAAATTCTGCGCCTCTTCGCTGAATAAGATGAAGAAGGATACAGACGATGAATATCTGCAGAGCCTTCTGGGACTGACAGCCAATTCTTTGAGTAAGTAGTCTGTTCTGGGTGGATAAACAGAGGAAAATGTGAAACTCTCTCTCTTAAAATACCGCTTTAAAGCGATATTTGCTCTAAAATTATCTTTTTCTAGACTTCGGTCTTGTTATAATTTCGTAACTTTGTACGCAAAAAGTAAACGATATGACTAAGAAATTGATAATGATATTAGGCTTGGTGCTTTCATCTATGTTGATGAAAGCCCAGGCTTTTTTTGTGCCTTTCCCGAAGGCTGGCGACAAGTATTGGCAGAAGCAGGTGCCGGTGGCGATGCGCAACGACTATATCCGATTGGGCAATCTCTATCAGAAGAAACCTTGGAATGCCATCCCTGCTGAAACTTTTGCCGAGTTCCGAACCAATGGTAACCGTACCCGATACGAGGAGGCTAGCTTTGGTATCAGAAAACAGTTTGTCTGTCTGGTGATGGCTGAAATCATGCAGGGCAGGGGACGGTTTCTGCCTTCCATCCGCAAAGGCTTACATTATTTTATAGAGAAAGAACCTTGGTGGGGAATCCCGGCTCATTATCCGAAAGACCATCCTGAAAAGGATATCCAGCCGGTTGATCTCTTCAATGCAGAGACGGCAGGCATGCTTGCATGGACCCTCTATATGCTGGAAGATGAAATCAACAGGAAGGAAAAGGGACTCTGCGATCAGGTGAGAAACGAGATAGAACGCCGATTCCTGCAACCGGTATTGAACCAGCCGCAGGGCTGGAAGAACAATGCCAACAACTGGAATACCTGGATTACGAGCAACTGGTTGGAAACTGTTTTGATTTGCGAATCAGATGCCAAGCAGCGAGATGCTGCCTTCAAGGGAGTGCAGCAATGTTTGCGAACCTTCTTGAAGGGGTATCCGGATGATGGCGGTTGCGAGGAAGGCGTAAGTTATTGGGATTGTGCCGGAGCCTCGTTCTTCGAGTCGCTCTATTTCATGCAGTTTGCTCCTAAGCAGGCTGTCCTGACATTGAATGAAGCTCAGAAGAAGAAGGTGGAGAATATGGGCAGATTTATCACTACGATGTATATCAACGACCTTACCTTCGTGAATTTCTCGGATGCCCAGGCTCAGAACGTTCCGAACATCAACATCCTCTTTCCTTATGGAGCCTATCTCCAGAACCTGCAGATGATGCAGTTGGCAGC
>ERZ1026884.628-NODE-628-length-22433-cov-13.637725_pt1 | contig 22433 bp, 26 predicted proteins | sample MGYA00380172_ERZ1026884 | MGnify/ENA primary metagenome ERZ1026884 (study PRJEB33269, sample SAMEA4719808) | human gut metagenome | biome: human-associated habitat; feature: organic feature; material: feces | place: Cameroon | collected 2013-10 ... | reverse complement strand
TAGGGCTTGTTAGGGACTTGCACCCATTAGAATAAGCTCATGCCGAGCATACAACTACCAATTAGGCAGCCTTTACAGTCACCTTTTTGTTAGAGGTAAACATCCAACCACTATGACAATAAATCTCTTTATACTTTTTCTCGTCATAGCAAAGCTCAAACAAGCTTGCTTTGCTCATGGCTTATCGAAAAAGTTTCAAGTCTTCACTGCTGTACATAATTCAATGTTTTAAATTCAGCAGCGAAGATACTTCTCTCTTATTTAAGCCCTAATTTGAGTGCTTACCAATATGTGGATTCTCCAGAAGCAATTGAGTGCTTACGTATTATTTCACACTTATCTCACTCACTTTATTATTGTTCGTCATATTTAATCTCAGACAACTCATTTGCTAAATCTATCATTTCTTGCGTCCAGCATTTGAGAGATTTCATATTACTTTCTAGTTTTGTATAATACGAATCATTGAGTATGGCTGTTGCCACAACAGAAGAATACTCTTTTTCTTTTTTTCCTAAAGACAATAAGCTACACACATTATTCCGAAGCCTTCCCAAGCCTTGAGGTGTTTGCAGTCTCTGACCATTTATAAACTCTTATGAAGTTTCATAAAGGTTTTCTATTTTTTGCGTAACTTCTGCCATCAATTTATATCTTGGCATACAATGCCGCTCTTGATCATTGAGATTTAAAGCCGTTATTGTCATTTTACCCAAGTCATCTTTCCCTCTAAATCTCACACACTTATATAATACCATATGATCTTGAGGGATATCGATTGAAGGATTTATTATTGGTTCTACTATGGTATCATGGGTTCCTTTTGTTGTATTGCATTTTTTACAACTTGGCAGAAGATTTTCCCATTTTACGACTTCTTCAGGATAAGAACTTTTATCATGGAAATGCTCTATTTCCATGTATTTACTTTCTTCATTCAACAAACATTCACAATAGCAACACTTGTTATATGACATCGCCATCAAAGCATCATAAATATATTTTTCTTTCCAAACTGTTTTTGAATGATCGTTCTTATATAATTCTGTTTTTTGTTTAACAACATCATCAGTGAGTTCTTCGGGCTTTCCTGTCCTTTCTATATGAATCATTATCAACCTCCTATCAACTGTATCTCCAACACCTTACGTAAAACATTGTCAGGATGCAACATACTATTTAACTCTTCATATATAGAACGAGCTGTATCCATATTATCATCCTGCAAAGCAGAATTAAACTTTTCCAAATTTTTTTTGTATAATGCAGAACGTGTATCTTTCATTCCCATTACATCCTGTAATATTTCTTCTATCGTCCATCCTTGACATCCATACTTTTTGTTTACTATTGGATTCATTTTTACATTACCTCCTGAATCTGCAACCAATGGTATAACCTCGTTTGGTTCGGCTACTTGAATGACATGTGGACTGTGTGTAGATGTAAATATCTGTGCTTTGGGAAGCATTTTATGCAGTGCTATATATATCTTAGATTGCAATTCAGGATGAAGGTGAACATCTATTTCATCCACAACTAATACTCCATCAAAATCCCTAACACATATATGTGGATTCTTAAAACGGTATTCAATATCTTTTATGATTCCTAACAATACTATAACATAAGAAATATAACCTGAAGATAATTGCTCTAATACAATCTTGCCCTTTGGAGTATTCAAAATAATATCAAAGCTTTCAGGATCCACCTTATCAAAACTAAAGTCCAAAGACATTGTTGCAAAAATCTCTTGTGCTAACTTTAAATTTTCCAACTGTTCTTTGCACAAAGAATCACTATGAGTAGACCATAGATAACGATTAATGAACCATTTTTTTATTTCAGAAAAAGAGGTTCCTTCATAAATTTGATCGGAAAAAGAAAAAGCATTAAAAGTAGGATCCTTGGCTATTGAATTTACTTGAACATATGATAAAACTCGATTTGTCTTATAATAAACGAGCTTTAAAGCTTCATCCTTATAATTATAATTTGTTTCTGTTTTTTCGTATGGTCTTAAAACCTTAATTGTTGTTTCTTTAACATTTGCTTCAGAATTCTCATTTGCAAAACTTGTACTCCAAGTTCCTATATTTGATAGAGAATTTCGCCTTAAAGAATACTGATTGTAACTAAAAGTTTGGGCTATACATTCCAAAACAGTCGTCTTACCAATACCATTAGAACCACAAATGATATTGAAATGTGGATTAAAATCCAAATGAAGATTGAAAATTGGACCTATACCATTTATATCTATAGAGTTTATTCGTAACATGTTTCTTGATATTTATACTATATGTTATTACTCAATTTAGGGCATAGCCCTTTGTACTGGCTCATTCGCAAGTCTTACAATACGTAGGGGTGTTATTATGCAAAGTCGTTTTGCTCTTCTATCACCATTTTGCTCAATGCTGGCAGCATACGTTCTATCTTGAGACATTTAACCTTATTATAATAGAAGTCTATGTCATCGAGCAGTTCATTGCTAAGAGATTCGGGCATGTCGCCACCATAACCACAGGCAACAACCATTATTGCGGACAACTTGCGTGCATCCTTGTCATTACGGATGTCAAATGCTCCACAGAGAATGGTCGGAAGAACATCGTAGATGAGATTGCAATAGTGAAGCAAATCATTGAAGTCGGGGGATAAAGTTAGGTATGCTTCGAGCATCATCATCGTTAATGGATCGTTAATCTGACGTTAATGTTTGGTTCCCCACCGCAGTATCGCTCTGCGCATGCCGCCAATCGGATGGGGAAAAAGAATGTTGAATGTTGAGTGTTAAATGTTGACTTGTTTTTATTGTAGAAGTTTTACTTTTTCAATTATTGCTTTCTGCATTTCAGCCCATGAAGTTTTATCAAACATCTTGGGCATAGGTTGCATTTCTGCGTCCTCGAAATAAGTAAGACTCATCATAGCCCTAAAATCGCTATAATTAGGGTACTTTGCTTTATAGAAAGATAGAATTTCTTGTAACGAATAGTGTTTTAGCAGGAAAAAAACATCAACAAAATCTTTTCTTGTACCACGACCTTCTATTGCATTGATTTTCATCGCTGCAATATCTTTGGGGGATGCTAAACGTATACCATCTTCAAATATAACATCTTCAAGCCATGGATAACAGCTATAATGAACAAAATCGACTTTTATATTGTCAACTACATATATACGTATATTCTTAGTTTCTTTTAAAACTGTTACTTTACCATATTTAGATAATATCTCTTGTGTGTTTTCCAGTTCACATGTCAAATCACCAAAGAAGTCCAAATCGATAGATTGTCGATGTCCATATTGCAAAGCTAATGCAGTACCACCAACAAGTCTCATGTCATTGAATGCTTGCTCTTGCATCAAGGATTTTAAAAGTTCCAATGTCCTTGGTTCAACTGTTTCATACGATAACATCTGTATTCCTCCTTTCTTGTGTTTGAAATGGCACATATATATGAGAGGCATCTGGAATCGAGTGAACGTAGATTCTTACAAATATCTACGATTCTATCTTTTCCATAATAGCATAATAGTAATTTCCAATCATTCCAGTTGCCATATTCCAAAACTCTTTGCACAAAAAATGAAGGATACTTATCCATGTCTGCCTGCGACTTGTCTATATCCCAAAACAAGACTGGAGATAGCTTTTTTATACACTCTGTAGCGTTCATATATATTGTCTTTATTGTTTAAAACAAAGGTAATATTTATATTTTACACCACAAAGATTTTTCTCACTTTTCTGTATTGATGAGGTTTTAAACTCATATCATTGAAGACATGAAACTTTCTAAGCTGTCCATGCAAACAGTACCAGCATCGGTGCCTTCTTTAGCTTCTTTCATAGCAGCTATGGTTACAGCATTTGGCTGTTCTGAATCAACGTCATCATCGGATGCTGCGTTGTTTACATTTAATATCTTAACTCCACGAATAGCCTTTAACACAGCTTTCAAGTGTGTTAGAATTGAAGGATTCTCTATTTCTAATGTCAATATTGTCATATTCTAAGCAAATTTTAATGCAAAGATAGTGCAAATCGAATGCAGAATATCAAGCTTGCTTGAATATTATGCTGTATACTTTATAGTCATCGGAGAGAGACTTGCGAAGCTTTGCTGGCATGAGCATATACCATTATCATTTTTCTTCATTGCAATAGGTTACTACCATTTTGAAGGATATAAGGAGTCTTACGCTCCTTGCGGACAACGTAAGTACTGTCTCTTGCAGACTATCAGCATGTTGGCTTTTGTGGTGCTGCCAAGAATCTGAGAAAGACGAATAGCGTCAGCGGTATAGGTTTTGGAGGGTAATGTAATCATTTACAAAACTTAAAGTTTAGTTATCTCTTCCTGTGAAAGGCCTGTTGCTTTCATTATAGCGTCAATAGGCATATCCATTTCAAGAAGTTTTTTTGCTATTTCTACAGCTTTGTCTTTTTTACCTTCTGCAAGACCTTCCGCACGACCTTCTACAAGACCTTCCGCACGACCTTTTGCAAGTCCTTTTGCAAGTCCTTTCTCTTCTGCATTATCCAGCGAGTTCTTCATGTCGCGATAAGCTTTGAGACTGTCCTCATATTCACGAAGCTCAGTTTTTGAGAATCTTGCGATTTCAGCCTGATTAAACAAACGACTAAAGACTTCTGTTTGGAGATACCTGGGTTGACGGTCAAGACGCGAGAGGTTTTGAAGAACATAAATCCACTTGTCATAATTGGTCTTTAGTTCTTCTATACTCTTTTTGAACTTGGCTATTTCAACATACTTAAATGTGAGTTTATCATTGAACACTCGATGTGTTTGCTTGTCAAGCAAGCCGATGTCGTGATTGATGGTGTCTTGTGCAAAAGCAGAATCTGTCATGTCGTAGTTGAGTAATGCAACAACATAAACATGCTTGAGTTCATAATTCCAAACTTCTCCTTTTTGTGCTTGCTCACGAATAGGGAATGTGGCATAATAGAGGGAACGGTCTTTGAAGTATTTCTGACTGGCATTCTGCATCTCAACGATAAACTTCTCGCCCTTCTCATTCTCACAATATACATCGAATATAGCCTTGCGGTCTGCACGTACATCACCAACATGCTCACTATTAAGGAATGTCACGTCTTTTACAACCTGTTCACCATCAAACAGAGAGTTGAGAAAATCAATTAACAAATCCTTGTTGGGATTAGTGCCAAAGATTCGCTTGAAACCGAAATCGGTCAGCAAACTGATATATCGTTCTTCTGTGTATCGCATAACCTTTATATTAAATTTGTATTATAACACAAAGATAAAGGATATATTCCATATTTACAAGAATATTGGCACAATTTTGATTATTGAGTGTTGTAATCGGCTTTACCACTTGCCAGAGCAAGAAAAAAGTAATATAATATACTTGGCTATTTAATATATGTCAAGTGGTATTTAATATATATTAAAAGGGCATTTAATATAATATAAATGGCGAAGTAATATATAATGCTGTAATGTGGCTACTTGAGTGGGGTAATGTGGCTACTTGAGTGGTACGGTTCGGAGACCGTACCTCCTACAGTTACTCGATGACTTCAAGTACTTCTGGTTCTACCTCTGCTGATATGGCGAGGGTGTCGGGGATGATGACTACGATTTGTTTGCTGCGTTTGCGGGCAACCTTGACGAAGATACCTTCGAGCTGGTCTAAGCCTCCATTGCAGTGTACCCTTACACGCACACCTTTCCTTATGTCTATCTCACCAGGACGATAGAAGGTTAGCTTCTTGTCACTATGCTCGTATAGCTGGATGAAGTTCTGCATGTCTCTGTTTTCTACGGTGAGATAACGAGTTGTCTTGCCATCATGCTCGCGCCAGATGACAAACTGCAGGTCGTTGTAGACGGATTTCTTGAAGTTGACTATCTGCTTCTGCGAAGCTTGCACAAAGACTAAACTGGGGATGACGGGCACCATAATAACGATCTTCTTGCCATTACGTGTGCGCACAGCACGCTCCTTGGGGATGAAAAACCTCATTTGTCCATACTCCTGAAGTTTTTCTTCCGCTTTCTTCTCATTTTTATACGAGTGCATGACGTACCACCTCGTGATATCAGCACCTGACAAGTTTGCCATACTTGAAAAAGGAAGGGGATTTTGTGTTAAAACAGTTTAGTTTACGATACCAACTTCTTGACACAAGCACACAATCTTAGTTCATCTCACCACGTGTAGCAAGATGGAAATCAACGAGTTACAGCCAACGATGTCGCGAAAGGCCAGCTTACAATGTACTTGTACCATTACGGTAAAACGTGTATATACTGTTCTCTATCTTGCGGAGAGAGAGAATATTAATGTACAAAAGTATAAAACTTATTTGAAATGGCAAAGAAAAACAATTGAGGATTTTAATTGGAATAAGAAAAATATGCATGGTAATTAGACATGAGAACATGGTTTTTGGGGAAGACAGAAGAACATGAGAACATGGGGATTGTTTGCGAGGGATAAGACAGGAGAACAGAAGAACATGGGGATTGCTTGCGAGGGGTAAGACAGGAGAACATGAGAACATGGGGATTGCTTGCGAGGGGTAAGACAGAAGAACATGAGAACATGGGGATTGCTTGCGGGGATAAGACAGAAGAACAGAAGAACATGTTCTTTGGTTGAGGGATAAAACATGTTCTTCTGTTCTCATGTCTTCAAAAAAACTTGTTCTTCTGTTCTCATGTCTTCAAAAAAACTTGTTCTTCTGTTCTCATGTCTTTCAAAAAAACATGTTCTTCTGTTCTCATGTCTTTCAAAAAATAGAAAATAAAGAGTAAAAAATTGCCGTAAATAGAAAAAATATGTAATTTTGTAGTCTGAATAAAAACATAACAACGCATATTAATATTTAACTATTTAGCATATGCTTACACTTAAACTCATCAGTGAGGAAACTGAACGTGTTATCAAAGGCTTGAACAAGAAGCACTTTGCTGGTGCTGAGGAAGCCATTAAGGAAGTTCTCGCTATAGACAAACGTCGCCGCGAGACACAGCAGGAACTTGACCAGAACCTGTCGGACGCAAAGAAGTTGGCAGCACAGATTGGTGCTCTTATGAAGCAGGGTAACAAGCAGGAGGCTGACGAAATCAAAGCTAAGGTTGCCGCTATTAAGGAGGCAAACAAGGCATTGGAAGAGACAAAGGCCCAGGCAGAGAAGGACTTGATAGCCAAGCTCTGCACTATACCAAACATTCCTAACGACGATGTACCAGAGGGTAAAGACGCAAACGACAACGTTGTTGTTAAGGAAGGTGGCGAAATGCCTAACCTTCCAGAAGACGCTTTATGCCACTGGGACTTGTGCAAGAAGTTTAATCTTATAGACTTCGACCTTGGTGTAAAGATTACCGGTGCCGGATTCCCTGTATACATTGGCAAGATGGCTCGCTTGCAGCGTGCACTTGAGGCTTTCTTCCTTGAGGAGGCTCGCAAGAGCGGATACCTTGAGGTACAGCCTCCATACGTTGTTAACGAAGCTTCGGGTTACGGTACAGGTCAGCTGCCTGACAAGGAAGCACAGATGTACCAGTGCCAGTTGGACAACCTCTACCTTATTCCAACAGCCGAGGTTCCGGTAACCAACATCTTCCGTGATGAGATTTTGGACGAGAAGGATCTGCCTATCAAGCGTTGTGCTTATTCGGCTTGCTTCCGTCGCGAGGCAGGATCGTATGGCAAGGATGTGCGCGGATTGAACCGTCTGCACCAGTTTGACAAGGTTGAGATTGTGCGCATTGACAAGCCTGAACACTCATACAAGTCGCTTGACGAGATGCTTGAACATGTTGAGGGTCTGCTGAAGAAGCTTGAGCTGCCATACCACATCCTACGTTTGTGCGGTGGCGACATGAGCTTCACATCTGCTATATGCTACGACTTCGAGGTATGGAGCGCAGCACAGAAGCGCTGGTTGGAGGTATCTTCGGTATCTAACTTCGAGAGTTATCAGGCCAACCGCTTGCACTGCCGCTACCGCAATGCAGAGACAAGAAAGATTGAGCTTTGCCACACTCTTAACGGATCGGCACTTGCTTTGCCACGTATCGTGGCTGCCATCATCGAGAACAATCAGACACCGGAGGGTATACGCGTGCCTAAGGTACTCGTGCCATACTGTGGCTTTGAGATGCTTGATGACAAGAACTTCTAAATAGAAAGATAAGGAGAGGAGCCAAAAAAAGGAGCTAAACATCCAATTACTTCTTTTTTTGGCTCTTTGCCTTACCAGCCCACTACTACATTATTCTTAATAGTCTTTCGCCTACTCTACTAAACAATATCAAATCCTAACTATAAACAATAACATTACCGCCCATGAACAAAATCGTATTGAAAAAACAGTTCTCTGAGAAGGTATTCCTTTTTGAGATTGAAGCCCCATTGATTGCAAAGAGCCGTAAGGCAGGCAACTTTATAATCGTCCGCGTTGGCGATAATGGCGAACGTGTGCCTCTGACCATTGCCGATGCCGACATAAAACGTGGTACTATAACCATTGTTGTACAAAAGGTTGGCCTGTCGTCTACTAAGCTGTGTAGCCTTAACGAGGGCGACTACATAACAGACGTAGTTGGTCCGCTTGGAAATCCTACACATATTGAGAATTATGGTACGGTGGTTTGTGCTGGCGGTGGCGTTGGAGTTGCTCCAATGTTGCCTATTATACGCGCCCTGAAAGCTGCTGGCAACCGTGTGCTTTCGGTTATAGCAGGACGCAGCAAAGACCTTGTTATACTGGAGGATGAGGTAAGAGAGAGCAGCGACGAACTTATAATCATGACCGATGACGGTTCGTACGGAGAGAAGGGTGTAGTGACTATAGGTATAGAGAAATTTATAAATCAGGAGGAGCATGTGGACAAGGTGTTTGCCATTGGTCCTCCGATAATGATGAAGTTCTGTTGCCTGATGGCGCAGAAATATAATATCCCTGTTGAGGTATCATTGAACACCATCATGGTTGACGGTACTGGCATGTGCGGAGCTTGCCGTCTGTCGATAGGAGGCAAAACTAAGTTTGTATGTATTGACGGACCTGAGTTTGACGGAGCACTTGTTGACTGGGACGAGATGTTTAAACGTATGGGAACTTTCCGTGATGCCGAGCGCGAGGAAATGGAACATTATGAGGAACATCTGCGCGGTGTGGAGAAGAAGACAGAGACATGCGGATGTGAGACATGTATGGATGTTGAGCCTACCAATGAGACAATAGAACAGCTGATAGACCGTGATGCAGAATGGCGTAAGACATTACGCGCTGCCATGAAACCCGCAGAACGCAAGGCAATAGAACGTGTGCAAATGCCAGAGCTTGACCCTGTATATCGTGCGACAACACGAACCGAAGAGGTGAACAAGGGACTGACTAAGGAGATGGCCATACGTGAGGCTCACCGTTGTCTGGACTGCGGCAAGCCAGCATGCGTGGAAGGATGTCCGGTGAACATCAACATACCATCGTTTATAAAGAACATAGAGCGTGGACAGTTCCTTGCTGCTGCCAAGGTATTGAAGAGCACCTCTGCCCTACCAGCTGTATGCGGCCGTGTTTGTCCGCAGGAGAAGCAATGCGAGAGCAAGTGTATACATCTGAAGATGAACGAGCCTGCTGTGGCTATTGGATATCTGGAACGCTTTGCAGCCGATTTTGAGCGCGAGAGCGGAAATATAGCTGTGCCCGATATGGCTAAGAAGAACGGCATAAAGGTGGCAGTTGTAGGAAGCGGTCCTTCGGGATTGAGCTTTGCCGGAGATATGGCTAAAAAGGGTTATGAGGTGCATGTGTTTGAGGCTCTGCACGAGATTGGCGGTGTGCTGAAATATGGTATCCCAGAATTCCGTCTGCCTAACCGTATTGTGGATGTTGAGATAGACAACTTGAAGAAGATGGGTGTGGAGTTTACTACCGACTGCATCATTGGCAAGACAAAAACAACCGACGAGCTGGAAGCTGAAGGATATAAAGGCATATTCGTAGGTTCGGGTGCCGGTCTGCCAAACTTCATGGGCATAAAGGGCGAGAATGCATTGAACATTATGTCGTCTAACGAGTACCTTACACGTGTGAACCTTATGGACGCAGCCAATCCGCTGACAGATACACCTATAAATATAGGTAAGAGTGTGCTGGTAGTAGGTGGCGGCAATACTGCAATGGACTCATGCCGAACAGCTAAGCGCTTGGGTGGAGACGTAACCTTGGTGTACCGCCGTTCGGAGGCAGAGATGCCGGCACGTCTTGAGGAAGTAAAGCATGCCAAGGAAGAGGGAATACACTTCCTTACACTGCACAACCCGATAGAATATATTGCCGACGAGAAGGGCGCCGTTAAGGCTGCCGTGCTTCAGGTAATGGAGCTTGGAGAACCCGACGCAAGCGGACGCCGCAGTCCGGTGCCTGTAGAAGGCAAGACAGTTACGATGGAGGTAGACCAGGTGATTGTGGCTGTAGGTGTATCGCCTAACCCACTTGTGCCAAACTCTATCAAGGGTCTGGAACTTGGAAGAAAGAATACTATTGCCGTAAATGACAAGATGCAGAGCTCGCGTCCTGAGATATTCGCAGGCGGTGACATAGTACGCGGAGGCGCTACTGTGATACTTGCTATGGGAGATGGAAGAAGAGCGGCAGCGGCGATGGATGAAAGATTGAGAAATAATAAATGATAAAAAAAAGAGGGAGGGTTAAAATGGGAGTTATCGGAAGTTTGGGCTTTGCCCGAAGTTAACTTCTTCTTAACTTCCGATAACTCCCATTTTACCACCCCCTCCTTTTTAAAACAAAACAAAACATGTCAGGATTCTACACAATTATTTTACTTATACTATCTAACATATTCATGACTCTTGCATGGTATGGTCATTTAAAACTACAACAGACAGGCGTGTCGAGCCATTGGCCATTGATAGGCGTAATAGCTTTCTCGTGGGGTATTGCCTTCTTTGAATATTGCTGTCAGGTGCCAGCCAACCGCATAGGATTTCAGGGTAATGGCGGTCCATTCTCGTTGGTGCAGCTAAAGGTGGTGCAAGAGTGCATCAGTCTTATTGTGTTTGCCCTTATTGCAAACATTATGTTCCAGGGCGAGACACTGAAATGGAACCACTTGCTTGCCTTCGTGTTCATCATTGCAGCCGTTTATCTGGTGTTTAAGTAATGGAGCAGAACCAATGAGAACCCGAGAGCAAATACTAAACCACATGATATATCAGCGTTTTCAGAAAGCGTTGACCGAATATGCAATGCTGTCCGACGGCGACAGAATACTGATAGGACTGTCGGGTGGCAAGGACTCGTTATGCCTTCTTGAGATGCTTGGCCGCAGACAGCGCATAATAAAGCCACGTATTGAGGTAGAGGCAATACATGTGAGGATGGAAAATATAAAATATGAGTCGGACACATCGTATCTGGAAGCCTTTGCCGAGAAGCACGGTGTGAGGTTGCACATTGTGACAATATCGTTTGACGACACAAAGAAAACAGACAAACCAGCATGTTTCCTATGCTCATGGCATAGACGCAAGGCTCTGTTCAGATTTGCACAAGACAACGGGTTCAACAAAATTGCTCTGGGGCATCATATGGACGACATAATACACACGGCAATGCTAAACCAGTTCTACCAAGGATCGTTCTCGACAATGCCTGTTGTAATGCAGATGGAGAAAATGCCACTGACCATCATACGCCCCTTGTGCCTATTGATAGAGAAAGACATAAAGGAGTATGCCGAGTTGTGCGGATACAAGAAGCAGGTGAAACTGTGTCCGTACGAGAAAGCATCGAACAGAACAGACATGAAGCGCATGTTTGAGGAGATAGAAAAAATAAATCCGGAGGCACGCTACTCGGTATGGCATGCGCTGGAGAAAGAAGGAAAACTAAAAAAATTGGAAACAGTGTCTCTATAAGCCGGGTTCTGTTTCTTCCAAACCCTTACGGACAAGGAAGCCTTCTGTCATTTATCTACTCCGCAAGTCACCCTACGGCTCTAGCATTCTACCCTCCATCGTCACATAGGTCGGACGGGACGCCCTCAAACGATGGTATACATGAACTTGCAGCCCCCAGATGGTACAGCCCGATAATCACCTATCGGCTGGTAGTCTCTTACACTACCTTCTCACCCTTACCGTACTAAAGCACAGCGGTTATTTTCTTCTACCGACACCTGCCGTCACCGACAGCTTCTACTTTCGGAAGTGGGGTTCCCTATGCTGCCCGGACTTTCCTCTTCCACACCAATGTGTGGCAGCGACAGAACCGAGACACTGTTTCCAACGGATTGCAAAGGTACTGCTATTTGGCAAGACCGCAAAATAATTGATAATTTATTTTTCTTTTCGGCATATTTATGTCTTTGAAAACAAAAGTAAAAATCGTTCCGTTTATCTCTAACAGCCGTTAATATGTTAAATTAGAGTGTTAAAATGGGATAAAGATATATGCCAATTTGACACTTTAACAAATATTGCGTCTATATTTGCAACCACAAAACAAGAAACGCTATTGTTTTAACACAACAACAGCCATATCAGACCGCAATATGTCAGAATGGCTAATAGCGTAGACATAGAGAGTAAAAATAGGAATAATAATAAAACAAGTAAAATAAATAAGGATTATGAAGAAGTATTCTAATTATTTTGTTGCGGCATTGAGCGTTATTGCCCTTGCCTTCTCAACTGGAACATTGATTAAGGTAAATGCCTCGCCTGCCGCTTCGGCTGCTGTACCGGCACAACCTGTAGACCTGACATACGCTGCAGAAAAGTCGCTGCCTTCTGTTGTGCATATTCTAAGCACAAAGAACTCGAAAGTGCAGACCGTGGAGGTGCAGAGCGATCCGTTCTCTGATTTCTTCTCAGACCCATTTGGATTCTTTGGCAATCCTAACCAAGGCAATGGAGGCAAGCAGAAGAGAAGCGTGCGCACTCCGAAGCAGCAGGGTTCGGGCTCGGGCGTTATCATCTCTAATGATGGATATATCGTAACAAACAACCATGTTGTGGCAGATGCAGATGAGCTTACTGTTACATTGAACGACAACAAGGAGTATTCGGCTCGTATCATTGGTACTGACAAGACTACCGACCTTGCACTTATAAAGATTGACGGAAAGAACCTCCCGGCTATCACTATCGCTAATAGCGAAAACATCAAGGTTGGTGAGTGGGTACTGGCTGTAGGCAACCCATTCAATCTTACCAATACCGTAACAGCTGGTATAGTAAGTGCTAAGGGACGCTCATTGTATCAGAATGGTGTAGAATCGTTTATCCAGACTGATGCTGCAATCAATCCGGGCAACTCGGGTGGTGCATTGGTAAACACTCGCGGCGAACTTATCGGTATCAATGCTATGCTTTACTCGCAAACAGGATCGTTCAGCGGATATGGTTTTGCCATTCCTACATCTATTATGAATAAGGTGGTGGACGACCTGAAGAAATATGGTACTGTACAGCGTGCCGTTATTGGCATCCAGGGCTCTGATGTAAAGAACTATGTTGATGCACAGAAGGATCAGGGCAAGGACATAGACCTGGGAACAATGGAAGGTATATATGTAGCTAAGGTAACTGAAGAGAGTGCTGCAGAGGAAGCAGGACTGAAGGAAGGCGACGTTATTACCGCTATTGACGGCAAGGAAGTAAACAAGATGGCTGACCTGCAAGAGTACTTGGCAAAGAAGCGTCCTGGCGACAAGGTATCTATATCTTACTTGCGCGACAAGAAGAAGTCGACAAAGACTGTTACATTGAAGAATGAGCAAGGCAATACTCAGGTTGTGAAGAAGGCAGACCTTGATGTATTGGGTGGCAACTTCCGTGCTATCACCGATAACCAGAAGCAGCAGTTCAATATTGGCTATGGTCTTGAGGTATTGAAGGTGAACGCCGGCAAGCTTAAGAATGCTGGTATCACAAAGGGATTCATCATCCAGCGTGTAAACGACAGCGCTATCAAGACTATCGATGACTTGCAGAATGTAGTGAAGGAAGCTTCTACAAGCAAAGACCCTGTACTATATATCCAGGGTATTTATCCTACAGGCAAGAAGGCATACTTTGCTGTTCCGCTTGAGGACTAAATAATAACAAGGTTATTTAGTTACAATAAAAAGGAGGCACGGGAAGACAATACCGTGCCTCCTGTTTTTTTGTAATCTTAAGAAAAAACATGTCCTTCTGTTCTCATGTCTTAAAAAAAAAACATGTTCTCCTGTTCTTATGTCCTAAAAAACATGTTCTCTTGTCTTAAAACATTCTCCGTACAACACTAAAATAAGCAAGGAAAAATTTGCGTCAACCAATATATTTGGTTAAATTTGCAGATGAATGTAGATATACATGCGCCCCAACAATAATCAATAAAATCCCTAAAAAGACAACACTTAATGAGACAACTGAAAATCACAAAATCGATAACCAATCGAGAGAATGCCTCTCTTGACAAGTATCTGCAAGAAATAGGCCACGAGGAACTCATCTCCGTAGAAGAGGAGGCTGAGTTGGCTCGCCGTATAAAAAAAGGTGACCGCAAGGCATTGGAGAAACTTACCAAAGCTAACTTGCGCTTTGTTGTCTCTGTTGCAAAACAATATCAGAACCAAGGATTGTCCCTACCCGACCTTATCAACGAAGGCAACATTGGTTTGCTGAAAGCTGCTGAGAAATTTGACGAGACAAGAGGATTTAAGTTTATCAGTTATGCTGTATGGTGGATTAGACAAAGTATTCTGCAAGCTATTGCCGAACAGAGTCGTGTAGTGAGACTGCCACTTAACCAGGTGGGAAGCGTAAACAAGATAAACCGTATACTGAATCAGTTTGAACAGGAAAACGAACGCAGACCAAGTATTGACGAGATAGCAGACAAGACTGATATTCCGCACGACAAGATAGAGGACGTGCTTAAGGTGAATACACATCAGGTATCGGTTGACGCTCCCGTATCTGATAACGATGCTACAAGCATGATTGACTTTATGCAGAGTGACTCGGAACCTGCAACAGACAACCAATTGCTTATGGAATCGTTGCGCGAGGAGATTGCTGCCGCACTTACTGTACTAAATGAGCGTGAGCGCAATGTTGTGGAAGCTTTCTACGGCATAAACCAACCCGAATGCACAATGGAAGAGATTGGCAAGAAGTATGGCTTGACACGCGAGCGTGTAAGACAGATTAGGGAGAAGGCGATAAGAAAGCTGAAGCAGAACACCAAGAACAAGATGCTGAAGGCTTATCTTGGAAGATAACGCACACCAACTCAAGATTGACATATAAACAATATAAATTGAAACAAAAACACGTAATAAAAAAGAAAATGAAGCTACGCGTATACTTGGCAATGGCTGCTATGCTGATTCCAGCACTGACTTTTGCTGTACAAAAGCACACTCCTGGTTATATCTGCGGCTTTGCCACATCATTCAACGACTCTACAGTCTACTTCACTGACATTCAGTATATGGACTCTACATATACCGACAGTAAAACGGGTTTTCTGTATAGCCGAGACAACTACTCGTACCAACTACGCGGACATATGCAGAAGAATGGAGTGGCTAATCCTACATGCATCACCTTCTTCAGCAAGAAGCGCAAGGATGTTGAGAAGAAATATGCTGCACTTAAGAAGCGTTATGCCACTAAAGGCCGCTATGATGTGAAGTACTTGCTGGCAAGCGACTTTGCCTTTACGCCTATCATCCCAGACGAGAGTGAGATGAAGGACGCTCATAAGCCAGCTAAGATAAAGAAATCAAAGAACAAGAAACAATAAATGGGTACCAAACATACCTTTTGCGTGGCAGAGCATCTGCTACAGATATCTTTTGAAGATTCAGCCCATAACGATATAAGGCTGCTACCGTCATTCGCCCCCTTCAGTGTAGAAGAGGACAATGACGGTTGTCTTGTATATGGCAATGGCAACAAATGTGTAAGCACATCTACAGATATGTTGTTCTGCCTTAATGTTGACGACAATATTGCTGTTGTGCCTAAGGAGGAACGTAGCCGTGTGGACATATTTGACACTGGCAACGGCAAGACAACTGTTGACATTAAGACAGATGGGGGGTACCAATTCATCATTAAAGATATTGCAGGACACAGTTGCTGCATGCTGCAAACAAACAAGGACTTTACCGAAGCCCAGTGCGCCCTTAACGGCAGCAAAGAGATGAGACGCTTTGGACTGAACAATGCGCTGATGATGTTGTATGCCTTTAGGGGAAGTTTCTTCAACACATTGCTTATACACGCATCGCTGGTAAGAAACAACGGCTATGGTTATGCCTTCATAGCACATAGCGGAACTGGCAAAAGCACGCACACATCGCTATGGCTTAAGTATATTGAGGGTAGCGACCTTATGAACGACGACAATCCTATTGTGCGCATTATAGACAATAAGCCTGTAATATATGGCAGCCCGTGGAGTGGCAAGACACCTTGCTACCGCAATATAAAAGCACCACTTGGAGCTGTGACAAAGATAGACAGAGCAAAGCAAAACAGTGTGGAGAGACTATCGCCTACAATTGCCTTCTCACAAGTTTTGCCATCGTGCTCGTCAATGAAATGGGACAAGGTGGTATTTAGAAACACTTACGACACTGTTATAAAACTTATCGAAACAATTCCTTCGGTTAATGTGCTGCATTGTCTGCCAGACGAGGATGCCGCAAGAACATGCTACAACGCAATAGCAATTAAGTAAAAAAAAGAAGAAAGAGAAACCTCACTATGACACAATCGGCTACCGACACAGAGATAAAGAAGAAAGAAATAGACAACAAATTTCTTATACCCGAGATTATAAGTATGCTCAATGCTGGACATACCGTAACACTTGGGTTGCGTGGTGTAAGTATGCGCCCTTTCCTTGAGGACAGACGCGACAAAGCGATACTGCGCAAACCACAATCGATACATGTTGGTGATGCTGTGCTTGCTGAGGTTGCTCCTAAAAGATATGTGCTTCATCGCATTATTGCTATTGAGGGCGATAAAGTGACATTGCGTGGTGACGGCAATTTGGCAAACGAGACATGTAGTATAAGCGATGTGCATGGTTATGCGGAGGCGTTTTATCGCAAAGGCAGAACAAAAGCCGACTCAACATCAGGTCGTAAATGGCTGCTATACTCGTACATTTGGACACGACTCTACCCTATACGCAGATACCTGCTGTTTGCATACAGAATATATCTACGATTGGTTGGCACAAACAATAAAAGTGGTAAATAACAAGAAGGAACAGGGTGTTAACAACAATAAAACATAATAGAAACAAAACAAAAAACCTATAAAACAATGAAAACCAAGAAAGGATTTGTATTAAGAAATGTCTGTGGCGAGAACATCATCGTTGCTGAAGGCAAGGAGAACATAGACTTTACAAAGATTATAAGCATGAACGAGACAGCTGCCTATCTGTGGAAGAATGTAGAAGGCAAGGATTTTGACCCAGATACTCTCAAGAATCTGCTTATGAAGGAATATGAGGTAGAAGAGACTACTGCCGATGCTGACGCAAAGACTATCGCAAAGCAGTGGATTGAGGCTGGTATAGCAGAATAAGATTAATAGAGAGTGTACTACACGTAGTAATACGTGTACACCTTATTATATATATACCTTATTATATATATATTATATAAGTAACAGTTCAGATTTCTTTTCATATAGTAGGAGGGTATGGCATCCTTGCCATACCCACTAAATTGGCTGTACAATCATGGCAGAGTGGGTATGGCAGGGATGCCATACCCTCCTACAGATTGCCGTTCGTATTGAATACTTTATAGTATACATACAACGGAAAAAAAAGGTTCACAACCCAATAATGAGTTGTGAACCTTTTTTCGTATTGTTTTGCCCATAAGGGCGAATATATCAAATTACTCAACGACAACCAATGGAGAGTCTTCAAGAACACTCTCGCCCTGCTTAACGCAGATAGCAGTAACTTTGCCGTCCTTCTCAGCCTCGATGTTGTTAGCCATCTTCATAGCCTCAAGTACAACAACAGTATCGCCAACCTTTACCTCGTCGCCTACAGCAACCTTAATCTCTGTAACAACGCCAGGCAGAGGAGCCTTGATAGCGTTGGCAGTATTGACGTTAGCAGCACTTGTTGTCTCAGCCTCATCATTAGAAGCAGCAGACTGTCCAAGAACAACCTTCTTCTTTTCAGGTTCAGCCTCTTGCTCCATCTCAACCTTGAAAGCCTCGCCATTGACATTAACACTGGCGATGTTGCCTTCTACATCCTCAATCTGGACCTTGTATTCCTGTCCGTCGATTGTATATTTAAATTCCTTCATTCTAATATTATGGTTTTGCTGTTAAACTCAAGAACTTGGCATTCCACATTGTCTGACGCGGCTGAATGGTAATGAATCCAGGTTCCTTGTCGTGCACATTGTTGCCCTGATACTCATAAAGAGCCATGGCAATAGCAGCATAAATATTCTTGTCCACTTTCTTAAATGCTTAAATGTTAATGTTTAATGTTTAATTATTAAAACATTGTTATTACATCGGCATACAACCATGCTTCTTTGCAGGCAGCGACTGACGCTTAGTGGCAAGCTGTGCAAGTCCGCGACAGATACGGAAACGAGTGTTGCGTGGCTCGATAACGTCGTCGATATAGCCATAAGAAGCAGCCTCGTATGGGTTGGCAAACTTCTCTGTATACTCTTCTTCCTTTTCTGCGAGGAAAGCCTTAACGTCCTCACCAGCTTCCTTTTTAGCCTTGGCTTCCTTGCCACAGAGAATAGCAACGGCACCACTAGCACCCATAACGGCAATCTCTGATGAAGGCCATGCGAAGTTAAGATCGGAACGGAGCTGCTTGCATCCCATAACGATATGAGAACCACCGTAGCTCTTACGCAGAGTGATAGTAATCTTAGGTACAGTAGCCTCGCCGTAAGCATAAAGAAGCTGTGCACCATGCTGAATAACTGCATTGTACTCCTGACCTGTACCAGGAAGGAATCCAGGAACGTCAACAAGTGACACGATAGGAATATTGAAAGCATCGCAGAAACGAACGAAACGTGCTGCCTTACGGCTTGCATTTACGTCGAGTACACCAGCATAAGCTGCAGGCTGATTAGCTACGATACCAACGCTCTGACCATTGAAACGTGCAAAGCCGATGATGATGTTCTTGGCGAACTTAGGCTGAATCTCGAAGAACTCGCCATTGTCGGTAACAGCACCAATGACCTTATACATATCATATGCCTTGTTAGGATCGTCAGGGATAATCTCGTTAAGAGAATCTTCCATACGGTTGATTGGGTCGTTGCACTCAACACGTGGAGCCTCCTCGGTATTATTGCTCGGGATGAAAGAGAGCAAGCTCTTAATCATCTCGATAGCCTCTTCTTCTGTCTTAGCAGCAAAATGAGTAACACCACTCTTTGTAGCGTGTACAGAGGCACCACCAAGATGCTCGGCATCAATATCCTCGCCAGTTACAGTCTTAACAACCTTAGGACCTGTAAGGAACATATAAGAAGTCTGCTCCTTCATGATGATAAAGTCGGTAAGAGCTGGAGAGTAAACAGCACCACCAGCACACGGACCCATAATAGCAGAAATCTGTGGTACTACACCAGAAGCAAGGATATTGCGTTCGAATATCTCGCCATATCCGGCAAGAGCGCAGATACCTTCCTGAATACGTGCACCACCAGAGTCGTTCATGCAGATAACAGGAGCGCCCATAGTCATGGCCATATCCATAACCTTACAGATCTTCTGTGCCATTGTCTCAGAAAGCGATCCACCGTTAACGGTGAAGTCCTGAGCATATACATATACCAATCGGCCACCTATAGTTGCGCTACCAGCAACGACACCATCACCATAATAGTGCTTCTTCTCCATGCCGAAGTTTGTACAACGATGCTTCTTGAACATGTCATACTCCTCAAACGAACCTTCGTCGACAAGCATCTCGATACGTTCACGCGCAGTGTATTTGCCACGTGCATGCTGCTTCTCAATAGCCTTTTCGCCACCACCGAGACGAGCCTGCTCGCGTTTTGCGACCAATTCTTTGATTTTTTCTACTTGTTTGCTCATATTTAAATATATGTGTTTATAATATTTTCGAGTTTCGTATCAACCCATAATACGTTGCAAAAGTACGAAAAAATCGGCAAAGATAGAAACTATTCAGACTATTTAATGCTTATGAAACGTAATAAAGGTTTTCTTTCAAAAATACTATCCCATACTTGCATCTACAAACGACAACGGGAGCAGGTCCTTTGCAGAAGCCACGCAATACACGCCACGTTTGCCATACAACAATATACGTATAGGACTCTTATAACGATCTTCTACACCAAGAATTACCTGACGACAACCTCCACATGGACTTACAGGATCGTCGAGAAGCCCATTATCATTGCGTGCCACAATAGCTAATGTGGTTATAGCTTGGTCGGGATAGTTGGCCTGTGCAGCAAATATAGCCGTGCGCTCAGCGCATAAGCTTGAAGGAAAGGCAGCATTCTCCTGATTGGCTCCTATCATAATATTGCCATTAGCAAGACGTATAGCCGCACCAACATAGAAGTGGCTGTATTCGGCATACGAATTCTCCGTTGCCTTAAGAGCGCGTTCTACCAGTTCGCGGTCGTCTGCATTGAGTTCGTCAAGCTGGTAATGTTGAATGCAGATGTTGATGTTGATTTGTTTCATGTTAGAATTTGGTTTAATTTGTTTTATTAGTAAATATTATGTCACTCTTCTGTTTTGATGTATTCGTAGGCGCCCATGTCGGGTTTTTCATCACGTTGCTTACCGTCATGGTCGCTCTTTGTTGATGTGGCAACATTTGCAGAGTCGACAGCAGCCGACTCCTTACGCAGATGGAAATCGTATCTCTGGTTGTCGCCATCTACAAGCAAGAAATGCTTTCGGCCATAGCTTACTGTATCTTTTACATCCTCGAATATGCAGTCGATAAAATTAGAGCCCTCCTTATCGTCATCTTTCACCTCAGGTGTACGAATTATACAATTGGCAAACTCGTAATTAAACTCGTTGGCATCTTCGCCCTTAGGCTTGCCACCCATCATCTCGTCGTCGGCATATCCTGTAATTATGGAGTTATGACATTTGAATGATACAAGTGGATAGGTAAGAGCCGAGAAATTAAGAGCAGCGGCACGCATTCCGTCAAACGGATAGAATTGTGCAATAGTGGAATTGTTCACAGTCACGTCGCCTCCCTCAACAGCAAGACAATTGTATAGAGCGTTGGTAAGTTGGCAATTATCTACCGTCACCTTTGAGTCGGCAACATACAAGGCATGTCCTTGACAGTTGTGTATGGTTGAATTGGCAATGGCGAGAGCAAGACGTTCCACACCAGACGAGTCAACCTTCACACCATTAAAGGAGCTATGGATATCGGTATAATCTATAACATTATTATATGACATCTTGTTAAAATGCACACCTTGCCATTGTCCGCTTACACGGTCGTATGGCAGATAATCAAACATACGGTCCAATCGGTCGCCACGCAATACAATAGGTTGCGATGCGGTTCCCTTGCACATCAAGCACCCCTTAACATCAAGTCCGGCATTATTATGAAAATAGATGGTAGAACCAGGAGCAATAGTAAGGGTAGCCCCCTCCTCCACCTTCATCATGCCATATACCACAAGAGGCTTGTCAACAGAAGATATTGTAGAGTCGTTATTAACCGTAACATTACGCACAACACGCGCGTCCCATGTCCAAGCATCTATAGGCACCTTCTGCTCGCGTCCGCTCTCGAGAGTAAATATAATATTGTCGGAAAGACGTTTTGGCATATTGCTGTTGGCCAATGCCGACGTAAGCTCAACGTATATACGCACGCTGTCTTTATTGCGCACCTCTATGTCGCCTGCCTTATATCCGTTCTCCGGACTGAGATAAACACCATCTACATTAACACGGAATCCCGATTGGTTGCCACCTTCAAGTCGGACACTTGTGCAACGCAATCCGTCGCCCGACTTATTATAAGCCCAAAACGAGCGTGTAGAAGAAGGAATTGTAGAAAATACGGTATCAAGCTTGAGTGTATCGGTTGAGAATGTCAACAGATTATTAGGAGATGTCGTAAACGAATCTCCGTCGTCGCAAGCGCAATAAGCCAATGCGCAAAAAATCAGTAATATGTTAAGAAATAATTTTTTCATCAATATATTAACGTCATAATACAATAAATATTGTACAGTAATACAACAAAAAAAGCGTTGACTCGTAAGTCAACGCTTCTTTGTACACCCTTAGGGATTCGAACCCTAGACCCACTGATTAAGAGTCAGTTG
>ERZ1026884.622-NODE-622-length-22531-cov-3.794670_pt1 | contig 22531 bp, 17 predicted proteins | sample MGYA00380172_ERZ1026884 | MGnify/ENA primary metagenome ERZ1026884 (study PRJEB33269, sample SAMEA4719808) | human gut metagenome | biome: human-associated habitat; feature: organic feature; material: feces | place: Cameroon | collected 2013-10 ... | reverse complement strand
CGCGGGGATACTGGGGCGATAAGCTCGTCTACTGCCAGAGACTGATAAAACGAATTTTGGAGGCAGCTGCATGAAAAACGGAACGAAACTGATAGCGGTGCTGCTCTGCGTACTGCTCCTGCTCCCCACGATGGCTTTCGCGGAAACCCAGTCGTCTTTGGATGCGGAAATCGCCCAAAGCGCGGAGGGAATGTCCGCCCTGGGCGGGAAGAAGGGAGAGCTTCTGAAGGATCAGGAGCAGTTCCCCGCAGGCACTTCCGTCTGCGACTGGCTTGCTATGGCCATGGCACTGTCCGGCGCGGAGGAAAGCTACGCCGACTATTTGCAGGCGCTGAGAACTTATGTAGAAAACGCCTACGCGAAAAATGGCTGCCTGGATAAGAACAAGGCTACGGAGTACCACCGGATCGCCCTGACGGTAATGGCGCTGGGCGGCGACCCCATCGACTTTGGAACGAAGCCAGACGGCTCGGCCATTGACCTGATTGCGGAGGGAACCTACAACTATGCCCGTGATCCGGGCGCGCAGGGCTTGAACGGCTGGATCTGGGCGCTGATTGCCCTGGATGCGCAGGATACGGAGGTTCCGGCAGATGCCCAGTATTCCAGAGAGGATATGGTCAGCGCCATCGTGATCGCTCAGGAGCCGGACGGCGGCTTCGGTCTGATCCCCGGAAAATCGGATGTGGACATCACAGCCATGGCGGTACAGGCGCTGGCTCCCTACCGGGACCGGCTGGAGACCGAGATCGACGCGGCGCTGGAGTACCTTTCCGGTCAGCTGACGGATACCTGCGGGTACATCGCCTACGGGGATGAAAACGCGGAGAGTACGGCGCAGGTCATTCTGGCTCTGTGCGCACTGGGCATTGATCCGGATACGGATACCCGCTTTGTGAAAGACGGGCATACCCTGCTGACCCAGCTCGCCAGATTCCGTCAGGCGGACGGCACCTACAGCCACACGCTGGAGGGGGCAGGTGACGGCATGGCAACGGAGCAATCCGTCCTTGCGCTGGTGGCCGTGCAGCGTGTCCGCGCGGGGCAGCCGTGGGTGCTGCATTTTGACGGCGCGTATACAGCCCCGGATGTTCCGGCCAGCCCGGACACCCAGACGGCACAGGCACCGGTAGGTGCCGGCAGAACCATTCTCTGCGTCGGGATCGGCGCGGCAGTTGTGATTGTGGCCGGCGCGATATGCATCATCGTCAGAAAGAGGAGAAAGGCATGAACAAGCTGACAGAACAAATTCAGGCGGAAGTCAACAAAGTTGTTTTGGGCAAAGAGGACATCGTCCGCAAGGTGCTGCTGGCCATTCTGGCCCAGGGTCACGTGCTGCTGGAGGATGTGCCCGGTGTGGGCAAGACGACGCTGGCCAAGGCATTTTCCAAGACGCTGGGTCTGGATTCCAGACGTGTCCAGTTCACTTCCGATACGCTGCCCTCTGACATTATCGGCTTCTCCGTGTTTGACAAGGCGGACGGCAAGCTGAAATATCAGCCCGGCGCTATTATGACGAACCTGCTGCTGGCGGACGAGATCAACCGTACCTCCAGCAAGACCCAATCCGCCCTGCTGGAAGCCATGGAGGAATTGCAGGTCACGGTGGACGGCGTGACCCGGCCGCTGCCCAAGCCCTTCGTCGTTCTTGCAACGGAGAACCCGGTGGGGTCCGCGGGCACCCAGATGCTGCCCGCCTCTCAGCTGGATCGTTTCCTGATCCGACTGAGTATGGGCTATCCCAATCGGGCGAGCACGGCGGCGCTGCTGAAGGACCGCCATCATGTGGATCCCCTTTCTGCCTGCCAGACGGTGACGACGCCGGATGAGCTGGAAAAGCTCATTGCGGACGTTGCCGATATCCACGTGGCAGACCGAATCTATGACTATATCGCGGAACTGGTGGACGTGACCCGCTCCAATGCCTATGTTACCCTGGGCGTCAGTCCCCGCGGCGCTCTGGCTGTGACCCGTGCGGCCAAGGCCAACGCCTATCTGGAGGGGCGGAATTATGTGATTCCCGACGATGTGTGCGCCGTGTTCCCGGATGTATGCGTCCATCGCCTGATCCTCAACGCCAAGGCACGTCTTCAGGAATACACCGCGGCGCAGATCCTTCAGAACATCCTCACCTCGGTTCAGAAGCCGGATATCCGGGAATTTTCCGACAAATGAAGAAAAAGATTTTAGGCAGCGCCGTGTGTTACCTGCTTCTGCTGCTGGCTCTGGCGGCGCTGCTCATTACAAGCGGTTCCTTTTGGGTGCTTGCCGGACTCTGCCTGCTGCTCCTGCTGCCACTGGCTTCGTGGGCGGTCAACGCATATGTCCGAAGACATTTGCAGGCAGACATTCTGATACCGGCGACGGCTGCCAAGCGCACCGCGGCCGGCTGCCGGGTGCGTATCCGCAATTCGGCGCTGCTGCCCGTAATGCGTTGCGGCTGCCGCGTCTCTATCCGCAATGATCTGACAGAGGAAGAGCAGACGGTGACGCTGACCGGCGGCATCAGTGCCAGGGGCGAAAGCAGCCAGAATATTCTGCTGCAAAGCCGGTATTGCGGCCGGCTGCGTGTGCGGATCAGCCGGTTTACGCTGCTGGACTATCTGGGGATGCTCCCCATGCAGGCACCTGTCAAGGCAGAAGCCCGATTGACCATTCTCCCGAACCTCTTTCCTATGGATGCGGACATGACCGCCAGACCGGCCTATGCGGACGACGGTGCATCTGACCGCAGGGGAGAGGATCGCAGCGAGGTGTACCAGCTCCGGGAGTACCGTCCCGGGGACGACATCCGTCAGATCCATTGGAAACTCTCCTCCAAGCTGGATGAGCTGATCCTGAAGGAGGCCAGCCAGCCGGAGAGCCGTTCCCTCCTGGTGTTCTGGGACAAACGTACCGGCACGCCGCAGCAGATGGATGCTTTGGCCGAGGTCGTTTCCTCCACGGGTGCGGCACTGCTGCAAGGCGGTGTGCAGTATACCCTGTGCTGGACGGAGGGGGACGACCTGCAAGCCCAGGATATTCTGGACGAGAACCAGCTTTTGCAGACAATCCCGGAATTGGTAAAGACCAGAGGCAGCGCGGATTGCCGCCTGCCGGAAATGGGCGATTACAGCCGTATCCTATATTTCGGCGTGAAGCCGGATGAGCGGATGGTGACGGATGAGCGGGTGCATTTTGTCCTCTGCACGGAGGAGCCGTTCCCCGATGCTACCACCTTTACCCCCCAGAATTATTCGGAGACGATGCAGCGACTGGAGGTTTAGCCGATCATGCAAAAAAGTGAAAACGGACTCCAATGCATTGTCACCGGGGCGGCGCAAAAAGGAATGTATTTCCCTTGGGACTCCGGAACGGTCTGCGCCGTACTGACGGCGGGCTTTTGCCTTCTGTTGGCGGAGGCGTTTCCTTCCGTATCTTATCCCTGGTGGGGCATGGCGGCAGCCGCGCTTCTGGTGCAGGCGGTGCTGTTTGTCGCTTACCAGAGCGATATCGGGAACTGGGTCGTTCCTGTAGGGATCGGACTGCTGCTTCTGCTGAGTCTGGCGCTGAACAGGTGGATACTACCCGGCTTCGGCGCCCTGGCAAATGATTTCCTGACCCTGCTGACGGAAAAGAACGGAAGGATATATCTGGACTTTGCGGCGGCGGATGCCCGCTGTCTGCCCTTAGCGGCGGCGGTCTCGCTGCTGCTGGTATCGCTGCTTTTCAGCCGCAGCGCATGGAGCGGGCGTCTGGTGCTGGCATTGCCGGTTTTGCTGCCATGCTATGGGGCAATGCTGCTGGGTCTGGTTCCCGTAGGCATCGGCGGCGGACTGCTGATTGCCGGCGCTGTGCTGCTGATGGTGCAGCGCACGGCGGCGGGGGAAACCCTGACAGGCGTTCCAACGCAGCTGATTCTGACGGTTCTGTGCGCGGTGCTGTGCCTGCTGGTCGGGCTGTCCTTCCGGAGCGGCCTGGACACCGACCTGATGGATGCTATTCAGACGCGGATACACCATCAGCGCTATGACAGCGATACCAATTCCATGCCAGAGGGAAATCTCAGAAACTTACCTGCCTGGAATAAAAGTGACGCGCCGGTGCTGGAAGTCACCATGGAGCAGCCGGAAAAGGTGTATCTGCGCGGGCAGGTCTATGACACCTATACCGGCACCGGCTGGAAAACGGCGGATACGAAGGATACCGCCCAGTATGAAGACCTTTTTTACTGGCTCCATGAGGCTGATTTTTACGGTCAGAGCCAGATCGGATTGGCAGAGAGCTATACGGATACGGCGGTTCCGCTGTCCATGACCGTAAAGAATCTCTCTGCTTGTTCCGCCCATGGCTATTACCCATATGCCGTTTATGGCAGCGAAACGCTGGAAGCGGACCGTATCGGAGACACAATGCTTCCGCCGGCAGAGAGCCTGTCCTATCTGAAGGGCAGCGTGCCGGAGTGGTACCAGATCCAGCGGAACCTTTCATCAGCGCAGGGACGGGAGAACATCAAGAACTACCTTTCCAAAGAGCAGGCGTATTCCGACTATCTGCAAACCGTTGATCTGCAAATGACCCAGGACAGCTGGTCGGTTCTCCAACGGCAGCTGAAGCTGGACAGTCAGGCTCGAACCATTGGCGACATCCGTACCATTATTTTTGATTACCTCCGGGAGAACATGACCTACGACGAAAGCGCCCGAACCATGAATGGCAGCGGGGATTTCCTGCAATATACGCTGGAGCGCAGTGGGCATGGCTACAGTGTCCATTATGCAACGGCAGCAGTGCTGATGCTCCGCTATATGGGCGTTCCGGCTCGCTATGTGGAGGGCTATTTCCTCTCGGCGGAGGATGCGGCCCGTTACAAGGCCGGTGAGGCCATTACACTGACAGAGAAAAATGCCCACGCCTGGGCGGAATACTATGTCAGCGGCGTCGGGTTTGTCCCGTTTGAGGTAACCCCCGGATACATTGACGACGAGGAGCTGTCCCTCGGCGGCGACAGCCCGGACGAGAATACCTACCGGAACAACACGCGGCAATTTGTAGAGGTCGAAAAGCCGGAGGAGATCACCGAACATAAACAGGATCGGTTCACCTTCTCGCTGGATACCCACTATCTGCTGCTTCTCCCGCTGTTGCTGATCCTGCTGCTGGCCGGATACATTTTCCACCGCCGCAGGGCATTCCGGAAAAAGCTGGCAGCCATTGACGCTGCGGACGACCGGGAAGCCATTGCCATGCGTTACGGCTACGCGGTCTGTCTACTGCGCCACAGTACGGCCAATCCCCCGGAGGGCGCTTCGGAGGCCGCGGAGCTGAACCAAAAGGCGCTGTTCAGCACCCAGGAAATGACTCCGGAGCAGCGCAAGGACGTGGACGCGTATGCCATGCGTGTGCTGGATGCCTGCAAGGGCAGCTGGACGATTTGGGAGAAAATACGGTATCGGCTGTGGAACTGCCTGTACTGAGAATAGGGAGGAGAACGAAAAATGCGCAAAAGAGTAATGGCGCTGCTGCTTGGCCTGGTACTTCTGGCCGCTGCCATCATTCCCGTCACGGCAATGGCCGCGGAGGGAGAGGGCGGCAGCTTCGTGTTCGTTGCCATGAACGCCAACAGTACCATCGTGGAACCAACCAGAATCCACTATAAGACCGGCCAGACCATTCAGGAAGCGCTGTCCGCTTCGGACATTGAATTCGTTGGCCTGGAGCAAGGCTTCATTTATGAGGTCAACGGCGTTTCCGCCAACTATATGATCTATTACGACAAGGGCGGCTACAAGCTGGATGCACAGGCCTCCTCCATCAAGGCCATCTGCATCCATATGTCCTCGACGTATTCGGACGCGGCCATCCAGCTGATCCTCCAAATGGCGGATTATCTGGACATGACCAACCATGTGCAGAATTATCCTGCGGCAGCGAATGCCTATGCCGCGGCGCTGAAGGGGCTGCGGACGGCAAATGCCGACACGGCGGGGACGCTCCTGCAAAATCTGAAGGATGCCATTGCGGAATACGCGGCGCTTCTGGACGGAACCAAGTACACCGTCTCCGCGGCGGCCACCCAGAACGGAAGCGCCCTGACGGAACCGGTCATTACCCTGACGGATGCCTACGGCAACGTCACTACCGGCACCGGCAGCGCTAAGGTCATTGCGGGCGACTATAAATTCAGTGTTTCCGACGGCGGACATAACCGCACGGACGGAACTCTGACCGTTTCCGCCGATGCCAAGGTCTCCGTGACCCTGCCCTACGGCGAGTGGTTTGGCAATATCCGGCTTCTGGATGCCGATAAGGAGCCTTATCGGGTCGTACAGAATCGGGCAGACCACACGGTGGAGTATTGGATCGAGGATACCGCCAGTGCTTTGAGCAGTGTATATCTGAATGCGGCAATGGGAAAAGTCCCGGACACCAAGGCTACCAAGCTCCGCACCATCTATACCGGCACCAACGGCAGGGATATGTCAAATTTGTCCCGAAGCTGGAACAGCACGGCCACATCGCTTACATATCTGCTGACCTCCGGTATGGAGAATCGGACATTCCCGTTGGAAGCCCAGTACACCGGATCGGACGGCTATACCCAGATCCAGTCCTATACCGTTACAGTGACCCGGGTACCAACCCTGAAGTCGCTGGCTGTCACAGCGGAAGGGACGAAGCTGCCTCTGAATTTTGAACCGACTGTGCGGGAGTACAGTCTGACGACCGTTTCCTCCACGCTGGACATTGCCGCCGCGCCCTTCGATGAAGGCTACACCGTCACCGGAAGCGGAGCCGTGCAGCTGAGTGGAAACAGTCTGAACCACACGATCCAGGTCACGGCTCCCAATGGGGAACGGAATAGCTACACGCTTCATATTCAGAAGGTATCCTCCGTGCCGGTGACGCTGAGCATTCCCTCCGGCACAACGGTGCAGGTGTTCAACGGCGCGGGTTCTGAAATTGCGCCGGTGGATGGCACCTATCACCTGGTTCCCGGAGAGAGCTATACCTGCATTGCCACGAAGAATACCTGGTATCATACCCAGATCACCTTCACGGCCTCCAACGGGCTGAACGTGTCTGTTCCGGAGCCTGTCGCCACAGACTGGCTGACCAATCTGGCGTTCTATAACGGCACATATGCCTCCAGCCGAATTGCCTACGCCGCCGATAAGACGTTCTCGGCGGCGGAGCATACCTACAACTACACGGTGCCCGACTGCAACAGCTCCGCCGCCATGCAGGCCACGGCGGACGGAACTGTGACGGCCATGTATCAGACCCAGAGTACCGTCCCGGAGACCCACGGCCTGGCGCAGACGGTGACGGTTCCCAACCCGGTCAGTCAGACAGGGCTTGCCCAGAATCTGACATACGCGGTGGCCAAGTCCGGTTACGGTCAGACGGTGACGATCCGCATTTCCAAGGAAGAAGACGGCACGTCTTACTATCAGGACTACACTGTCCGGCTGCTCCGGCAACTGCACTTGTCCAGCCTTTCCGTTGCTACCAAGGATGAGACGCTGCCCTTTATGACCACCAGCGGCGGGACAGCCCGCTTTGACCGGGATACCACGGACTACTATGTGCGGGTAGACCGGGAGACTACCGCGCTCTATATTTCCGGAACCTATCCCAACAGCAGCGCGGACACTGCCTGCTGCGGCGGGTACTATGCCGAGGTCAACGGCGTGCGCTATGATACGCTGGCGGGTGCGGAAGCAGCCTTGAACACGGATCTTTATAACGAGGACATTCTGGTTCAGGTCTGCCATGCGGATACCGGCAGTATTGCGCTGACCTATACCATCCACGTCCAGAAGAGCGACCCCATCCAGCTGACGATCCAGACGACCCCGGCGGAGGCCATCGTATTCCTGACCAATGATCTGAACGGCAAGCGTATTGTGGAGAAGAACGGCACCTACAGCCTGACCCCCGGCGCCAGCTACTCCTACACTACCACCTCCGACGGATACATCGGTCAGAAGGTAGAGCATTACACCGCTCCCGACAAGGACGGAACGCTGACCATTACGTTGGAAAAGGCTCCGGCCAACGGTACGCTTATCAACTTTGACTCTGCCTGGCCGCATCTGCGTCAGAACAATGAGAACAACGGCGTGGTGGATTACAGAACGCCGGTCTACGCAAAGGATGCCGAGCTGTACTGGGCTACCTCCATTGGCTCCGGGTACGACGTGAATGCCTGCGGCTGCCCGATTCTGGTGGACGGCGCGATTTACACCTACTCCGGTTCCCGGATTTATAAGGTGGACGCCATATCCGGTGAACTCCTCATCGATAAGCCTATGGATCACAATTCCAGCTTCGCCATCAACCCGCCCACCTATGCCAACGGCATGATCTTCGTGGGCCTGTCCGACGGCACCATTCAGGCGTTTGATGCCAATACCTTGAACTCCCTGTGGATCTACCGGGATTCCATCGGCGGGCAGCCTAACAGCTCCATCGTTTACCACGACGGGTATATCTACACCGGCTTCTGGGTAGGGGAGATCAACGAGGCGCACTATGTCTGCCTGAGCGCGACCGATGAGGATCCGACGCAGTCGATGGAAGAAAAACTCCCCACCTGGTACTACACCAGCAAGGGCGGCTTCTACTGGGCAGGCGCTTATGTGTGCGACGACTTCCTGCTGATCGGCACGGACGACGGTGCTTCCGGCTACACTACCGGAAAGCCCAGCCTGCTTTCCTTTAACCCCAAGACCGGTGAGCTGTTGTCCAGCTACAAGATGAATGTGACCGGCGACATCCGCAGCTCCATTACCCATTACAACGGCAAGTATTACTTTACGAGCAAGGGCGGATATTTCTTTGAGGCATCTGTGGACGCAGAGGGCAATATCGAGGATGTCCGAACGCTGAAGCTTTACAACTACGCGGATGATCCGGCCAATCCGGCCATGTCCACCTGCACACCGACTATTTATAATGGCCGTGCCTATATCGGCATCTCCGGAACGGCACAGTTTGGCGCATACAGCGGCCATAATCTGACGGTCATCGACATTCCCAACTGGGAGATTGCCTACACGGTGCGTACGCACGGTTATCCCCAGACCAGCGGCGTTCTGACTACGGCTTACAAAGAGGAAACCGGTTGTGTCTATGTATACTTCTTTGACAACTTCACTCCCGGCAAGCTCCGTGTGCTGGAGGATCGACCCGGACAGACGGAGGTTTCCCTGAAGACTATGGAGACCTACACTGCCAGCGGCAAGTCAGAGACCTACACGACACCCTACAACATCTTTACCCCCAGCGGCGCACAGGCGCAGTATGCCATTTGCAGCCCCATCATGGACGAGTATGGCACGATCTACTTCAAGAATGACTCTGCCTACCTGATGGCTGTTGGCAGCACCATAGAGCGCATTGAGGTCACGAAGCTGCCGGACAAGACGACATACAAGGTGAAGGACACCTTTGACCCCACTGGAATGCAGGTGACGGCCTACTACGCCAATGGCAAGACCAGAGACATAACAGCGTATGTGACCTGGTCGGAGACGCCTCTGACTGCCAACGATACGGATTTCCAGATCACGTTCCCTTACGCAATGTATCAGAATCGGGAAAACAGTGACACATTGGAAATGGAATATGGCGTTCACTGCGACAAGCCCATGACCACGCTGACGCTGACCATTGAGGATACGACGGAGGTCAAATACGGTGATGTAAATGGGGACGGTAAGGTTGCCTCCACTGATGCTGCTATTGTCTACCGTTATGCAAACGGAAAATACCAACTGTCTGCGGACCAACTCCTGGCGGCTGACGTAAACGGTGACGGTGTGGTTAATTCGACAGATGCCGCACTGATTTACCGCATGGCGAACGGAAAACTCTTGAAGTTCCCTGTGGAGAAGGAAAAACAGTCAGAGCAAACAACCGATTAAATGAGAAATGGCCTAGCCTACAGCATTGTGCGCAGCAACGTACATCCTCCTCTGTAGGCCAACCAGGGGCAGGCATTTTCCTGCCCCGTACAGAAAATAACCCAGCTAAAAACCGGCTCATCCGACGCTGCTCAGGCGCTCCCCCTTACCTGAGATTGCCCGGCGAAGGATGACCGGTTTTTATAAAAAAGAGAGGTGCAGACGTGAAAAAGAGAACAGCAAATCTGATTATGGTTCTCGTCATTGCGGCGATTGTCGTTGCAGGTGTGACTGCGGCCTTTGCATTGAGGGTGGATAACGGCGACGGCCTGGGAAGCCAATACCGGATTCAGAAACTGAAGGACAATGCTGTCATCACCCCCGGCCAAGAGGATAATGTCTGCACCGTCACTATTGTGTGCGACACGATTCTGGACAATATCGGCAAGCTAAATAAGGAAAAGGCTCCCTTCGTGCCAAAGGATGCAGTGATTCTGCCCCAGACCCGCGTTTCCTTTGCCCCGGGGGATACTGTTTTTGATGTGCTGCAAAAAGTCTGTACGGCGGCGGATATCCAGCTGGAATACAGCTGGACGCCCATGTATGACAGCAGCTATATTGAGGGCATCAACCATCTGTACGAGTTCGACTGCGGCAAAGAATCCGGCTGGATGTACAAGGTAAACGACTGGTTTCCCAATTACGGCTGCTCGGCCTACACGGTGGAAAGCGGGGACAACATCGTCTGGTGCTACACCTGCAATGGCTTTGGCGAGGATGTGGGAAGTACATGGGCAACAACAGAAGGCAGCAGTGCGGAATGACGGAGGGCGAAAATGGGCTTTGAAAGCTGTCATCCGGCGGTGAATTTCATTTTCTTTGCCGCAGCGCTGTACGGGACGGTGCGCTTCAACCACCCGGTGTTTCTGGCAATCGCCTATGTCAGCGCCTTTGCCTACAGCGTCAAGCGCTGCGGAAAGCGGGCAGTGGCCTTCAATCTGTGCCTATTGCCGCTGATTCTGGTATTCGCACTGTACTACAGCTCCTATCACCACTTCGGTGTCACAGTGCTGAGGCAGAATTTCATCGGCAACAACCTGACAGTGGAAAGCTTTGTCTACGGTCTGGTGATCGGCTTGCGATTTGCAGCATTGTGCATGTGGCTGGAGGCAATCTTCCGCATAGTGACTTCGGACAAAGTGGTATACCTCTTCGGCAGGATCAGCCCGCAGTTGTCGCTTTTCCTTACGATCCTGCTGCGGTTCATCCCCAGAGTTGGCCGGGAGGCGAGGAAAATCAACCTCGCTCAGAAAGGCATCGGCCGGGGCAGCAATCAGGGGAATGTTTTCCAGCGATTCATCAACTGCCTACGGATATTCTCTATGCTGATAACCTGGATGATTTCAGCGCTGGTGCAGGAATCCGATTCCATGCGTTCCCGGGGCAGCCTGCTCCGTGGCCGGACGGCTTTCTCTATTTACCGCTTCGACAACCGGGACAGGGCGTTTGTGATTACCCTGTTCACCTGCATCACCCTGACGGCCATGGGCGTGATACTGGGAGCCAGCAAGATGTGGTACAACCCCAGAATCATCTGGTGGCCATTAAACGGAATTGGCATGACAGCGGCCGTCGGTTATCTGGCGCTCTGCCTGCTGCCCCTTGGGCTGGAGCTTTGGACAGAGTATCGGTTCCGCAGAGCCAGAGGAAAATAAAAGGACTCCCATTTCGGCAGGCGAACCAGCTGATGAAACGGGAGACTTTTATTTGCTTATATTTATGAGGAGAATGTGAAACACATTACTCTATATCTTCCCACGGCTCCAATTCCATTTCCTCCCAGGTAAGACCATATGGCGCGCCACCGGAGGTGTAACCCGCGATGAAGAAAAAGGTGTCGTCCTGCTCCATGGGCGGAAGCTTCGGCTCATTTTTGGCACGTTTCTTTCTGCGCTTGGTATGGGCTTTTCTTTCCGCTCGGATGCGCTGCAATTCCTTGATTTCTGCATGGGAACGGATATGCCCCGGCATTCCGAAAATGGTCAGACGCTCGATAATATGAGGGCGTTTCCTGAGATAGACGGCGTGGATTTCCTCGGTGGGGACACGCAAGCCAGAGAGATGATTAAATACCTTCTGGGCAACCGCTTTGCAGTCTTCATCCGTATCCGGCATCCTCCCATTCGTCTGGAAGAAATCCTGCGTTTCCAGATACATATAGTCAGAAATTTTTGTCTTCTGTTTCTGCTTCAGATCTTTATAGGAACGCGGCGGCTTTTTAGACTGCTCCATAGTTTAATCATCCCATAAATGTTTTTGCCAATAGGCATCCATGCAGAGGTTGTAGCGCTTGCGTACAGACGAAATATTTGTTCCTTCCACGATAGAAGAAAACGCCTGCTGATGAATTTCGGAGAATTCAGAATCATGGTGGAACAGGTTATTCATGACCATCATCGTAAACGCTGCGTCTGGGTACTTCTTTGCCAGCGTGTCATAGCTGTTTCCGTCTGCCTGTACCAACTGGGGGAACCCTGGAATTTGAAGCAGTACCGGGGCAGCCTGATTAAAATAGTCCTGTAGAGTATGGATTGAAGCTGTAACAGCCATATCGAATCTCCCTTTCCGCGCACATTGATGACCATTATACCATGCTATCGGGAGAAAACAAGACTTGATTTTTCGCCTCGAAACTGCTACATACGGTTCTTAATTGCCGCTCGCGGGCATCCCATACCCCAGAATGACGCTGCTTCCCAGAGAATACTGTTTCTGCCGACACATATCTCTGGAATTGCCCTCTACCGTATAGACTACGTCATTTTCTACCCGCTCCACAATCCCAACATGATCCGGCACACCGTCCTGAGTTGCCCAGTCGAAGAAAATGAGCATTCCCGGCACCGGTTCCGCAGAGCTGTCCAGCCAGAGGCCGCGCTGTTGGAACCACTGCATTCCAAAGACGCAGCCGGAGAATTTCGGATAGGCACCGCTGTCCAGATAGCCGCATTGGTCGGCACACCAGCTGACAAAGCAGGCGCACCATTCCACGTGGTTGGTGAAGCCGTACCAGCTCCAATAAGGTTCACCGCCCACATTCCCTACTTGGGTCAGTGCCACGTCCACAATGGCGTCCCCATCTTCCGGGGTATAGAACACCTTGCCGATTGGGTAATACCGCAGCACATGGGGGACATACTGCTTGTCCCCGTAGCTGTTCCAACCCATTTGTTTTGCCATTTTCATGGAAAACTCAACGGCATTGGCACGGGAGTATTCACCGTATTTCTGCAAGGCCCATGTGATGTAACCGCTGCCAAAGTTATAGCCTTGGAGCGCCAGCTGAATATGTTCCAGATCAATGGGGCTTTCGGCTCCTGCCGCCTGTAAACAGTCCGCCAGATTCTGGATGCCTACTGCAATGGAATACTCCGGGTCGGTGATACCTCCGGGGGTTCTGGGGTACTGTGTATTGTACCCGCATTCGGAGGCCTGCATAGGGTCATTTCCTCTGCCGCCGGATTCCTGCATCATAACGGCCTGGATCAGCAGAACGTAATCCGGGATGCCGTACTGCTTGGCATATTTGCGGATGACCGGCTCATAGGCTTCCACCTCCGCACTGAGGGGCAGCGTTTCCATGGAACCATCCTGACTTCCAAAGATAGCAGCACCGCAGCCAATCAGGACAACAATTACGATCACAAGAACAGCCGCAACACCGCCTGCACCAATGGCGGCGTAAAGCGCTTTTACCGCTTCTGCCGCGGAACGAGCCAGTTTGGCCGTCAGCTCTGCGGCCTTTTTTGCGGCCAGTGCGGTTCGGCGTCCAGCGGTGGCTGCGGCATGGGCACTTTTTTGCGCAGCAGCGGTGGCGGCCTTTTGGGCTTTCTGGGCAGCATGGTTTGCGGTTGTGTCGGACACTTTCTTCGCGGCTCTCTCGGAGGTCTTGATCGGAACGGAGGAATTTCTGGTACGAATAGGCAGGTCGGGTTTCTTCCTGATCGGGATTTCCTTTTTCGTGGGGGTATCACCCGGAGAAAAAGAAGTGTTATGGAAACCACTTGAGACTTGCGTAGTTTCAGTTACGGCGGTGTCAGACGCTTTTGAAGTACAGGGACTTGCCTGAGCGGCTTCCACCTGTTGGGAAAAGTGAGCACGCTCGAAGCCCAGTTCTTCCTCCTTCTGCTGCTTTTTCCGACTAATAATATCCTGCGCAGCGGCTTTTTGCGCCGCCTGCTGTGCGGGAGAGATGCCGGGTTCTGCCGTGGAGCTGTCTGCTGCATATTCTCGCGTGCGGATGGGGGCAGCTTCTCGCGCAGATCTGCTGCGTACTTCCTGGCGATTTCGGAGAATCTTTCGCGCGGTATCCTGCTGACCGGCGTTTTCCGAAGACACCGTGGATTCCGGGGCGCTGTCACGGTAACGAACAGAGCGTATTTCATGCTGCAATAATGACCCTGCATCCCGAACGGCATCCTCTGCCGTCCGGGAGACGTTTTCTTCTGCGTAATTGCTGGGAGATTCCGACCGCTCCGACTGCCGGTGCGCTGCTTGTTCCTGCTTGGCGCGGACAAAACTGCGTTGCATTTGCTGTTGGGCAGTGTTCAATACCGGCTGACTTTTATGTTTCGTCTTGATTTCCGGCATGGCTTGTCCTCCTGTCAGGACTGACCGGCGAACCGCCCCTCACCGGGGCGCGTTGTCATGAGCTGGTAGAGCTTTGTGTCCTTTGGAAAACGGTTGATGAAAGGCACGAGGGCACTGCCATATTTAATGAGGCCGGAGCCGGCTTCCACATTGGTGATGTAGTTCATCTGCTCATTGGAGATGTTCAGCAGCCTGCCCAACTTTTCCCGGTCAGATGCCGCCTGATTCAGCATAACAATGAACTCAGAGTTAGAAAGCATGGTGCTGGCCTGTACGGAATCCAGCAGGTATTCCACGTTCTGGGTAATGGCAGTGGGGAAAGCATTGCGCTTTCGGAACTGCCGCCATGCGGAGTTAAAGAAGGCAGCGGAAAACTCATTTTCAAAGACCACATGGAACTCGTCGATGAATACGTGAGTCCGCTTGCCTTTCTTCCAGTTCTGGGTCACACGGTTCAGCATGGTGTCCGTGATGACCAGCAGGCCGGTGGGCTTCAGCTGCGCGCCCAGACCGTGAATGTCGAATACCACCACGCGCTTGTCCAGATCCACATTGCTCTGCTTGCCGAAGATGTCCAGAGAGCCGGTGGTGTACAGTTCCAGAGAAAGAGCGATCTGTTTGGCCTCCGGTTCCGGCTGCTCCAGCAGGGTGTCCCGCAGGGTGCAGAGGGTGGGAACGGTGCCGGAAAAAGCGGCATTGCGGTAGACCATGGTAATACACCGGTCAATGATAGACTTGTGCTGGGGGCCGACACCCTTCTTGTCGATCTGCTCGATCAGGGACATGATGAACTCGGATTTGACAACAATGGGGTTGTTCTCCCCGTAGCCGTCTACCATGTACATGGCGTTGAGCCGGTCCCGCCCACCAGCGGAAATGTGGATCACGGAACCCATATCGCCCATGGCTTCTACCAGAGGGGCATACTCGCCTTCGGGATCGCATACCAGAATGTCGTCCTCGGTGTTCAGCATCAGGAAAGTCATAAGCTCTTTGGCAGAGAAAGACTTGCCGGAGCCGGGGACACCTAGCAGAAACGCGGACTGGTTCAGCAGGTTCTCCTTGTTGCACATAATCAAGTTGTGGGAAATGGCGTTTTCCCCAAAGTAGATGCCGCCCTTGTCCATGATCTCCTGCACCTTAAAGGGCATGAACACCGCAAGGCTTTCCGTGGTCAGAGTGCGGAAGGCGTTGAGCTTCCTGGTGCCAATGGGCAATACGGTATTCAATCCGTCCATTTGCTGATATTTAAGAACAGCCATCTGGCACATCCGCTTCCGGGCGGTGGAGAGAATGGCATCCGTATCCGCGTCCAGCTGGTCCTTGGTGTCGGCGGTGATGACCATGGTCAGGATGCCGAAGATCATCCGCTGGTCACGGGTGGTTAGGTCGTCCAGAAACTCCTTGCTTTCTTTTCGCTGCAATTCCATGTCATAGGGAACAACAGCGGAAAAATTGTTGTTGCTGTTCTGGCGGCGCTGCCAGTTGGTAATGTTCGTCTCCACACCCAGCAGCCGGTTTTCCACCTCACGGACGGCCTCATCCGTGGGAATAGGCACCATGTCAATGGACAGCATCATGTCCCGGTTCAGGTCGGTCAGCTCGGATACGAAATCATCCTGAATATAACTGGCGTAGTCCTTGAGATACAGTACCCTGGCGTACCGTTCCCCGATCTGGAGATAGTCACTGTGCCGCTCGATAGAATCCGGGCAGATGTAGTCCCGGAAGCTGTGACCCTTCCGGGCAGAATCCCGGAGAGAAAAGCGGAACTCATTTTCTTCTCCGCTGCGGTAGAAGCGGTGGAGAATTTGCAGCCGTCCAATGGCGTTCATGGAGCCGCAGGTGGAGCCAAGAGCAGCAAAGTGAGAGGAAAGGTCGGCTTCCACACGGGCGAAGAAGCTCCGGGCGGCATCCACATCCTTTTTGCGGACGGAGATGGTGATGAATTTCTCCTGGACAATGCCGTTACCGTTGGTGGCCTTGTCCAGAAGCATTTGGTTGTATTCCTCCCGGTAGTCGTCCAGACCATCCCACTGCATGGGCATGAGGATGGACTTCTCAAAGTTGATCTGGCTCATCTTATGGTTGAAGATGGTGATTTTAGTGGTAGCTCCGCAATCCAGACTGTTGATAAGGGCAGAGTAGCCCCGGAACATCTTTTCTTTGTCCGGCTCCGAGGCCACCTGATAATTGATGTCCGTGAAGCGGAAGGTTTTCGCATACCGCCCACCGGTGAGGAAAATCCCGTCCTCCCAGATTTTCTGAATGGGGATCACGTCCTGGACACGCCGGGGAATGACATATTTCTCCCGGTCCTGTCGCACCAAAGTACGAATGGATTTCATCATTTCTTATACGCCTCCTTTTCGCGGTTGGAGATGGTGTCCTCCAGCAGTTTGTAATAGAGATTGTCCGGCTCGGAAATGAGCCGCTTGGGTTCCAGCAGCTCCGAACGAATCCAGGCCCAGGCCAGCTGCTCGGCGGTCATGCCGTGGTAGTTGACAAAGCCCATGGCCGCAAAGGGCGCGGCACCCAGAATGCACATCCAGCTGACGGTTTCCGTGCCCACGTAGGGCTTCAGCAGAAAGTACAGCCCCACGGCCACCAGGACAGCCGCCAGAGAGAAGCCGCACTGCCGCATGGACAACCCTAAGAACATGGACTCGCTGTAGGACTGGATTTCTTTGTTGATTTTTACTTCCAATGGTTTCCTCCTTGTTTTGTGTAAAAAGAAAAACGCCTCCCAATTTGGAAGGCGTTGAATTGCGGCTAGGGAACTTTTTGATAAAATATCGGTTAAAAAGTTCCCTAGATTAAAATGTCTTTACGCACTTTTCTTTCATAAAAAGAAAAACGTCGTTGCTTCTGTCCTCGTAAAAAGCCACAAGAAGCCGCTTAAACTCTGGCACCTCTTTTTCTGGAATAATCAGCATTCCTCCACCCTGCGAAATCAGGTAGTGATTGGCAAAAATCACGGAAGCACGTTTGTTGCCATCGGTGAAAATTTGGGCTTTCATGCAGTAAAGGCATAGCTGAATTGCCGCTTCATCAGAAGGCTGCTCCCGTTTCAGAATTTCCTCCAGGTGTTCCTTGATTACGGTTTCAATCGGCAACGGCGGAACATAGCTGGAACCGCCAATCGTGACAGGAACTCCTCGGATTCGTCCACCATCCTGGAAGAATCCCTCATTGACCAGCTTCGCAATGTGGCACAGAATAGAATAGTCGCTGGGGTATGTGATCACATCCCGGTCAAGAATAAATTCCCATGCGTGTTTCAGATTCAGTATTTTTTGCACATCCGTTGCTGTCATGCCGTTGACAATGCCGTTATCAATGATGTCCTCCGTTTGTGGAAAACTGGTGGCGACACCCTCCAAAATTGCCTGATCGTAGATATTGGACTTCATGTTGGCCCGGGCGAAATCCAGGTTCAGCTGCACACGAGGGGAAATCTCCTGGTCTGTGTAGCCGAGCTGTGCCAATTCCTTGTCCAAACGCCGAATATTCTTCCGGTACGCCTTGGCATCGCGGGCATTGCGAAGCAGCAGCTGGTACAGCGTGTCAGAGTACACATCCACATATGTGGAACTCAGCCTCGACCCGATGCGTTTACGAACGTACAAATACTTCTTGCCGCCATCTTCCTTGACTTCCGGCGTTCCGTCGTATGGCAGTAGGTTCAATCGTGCCTGATAGTCAGCCTTTTGATGAAGCAGTTCTTGAATCTGAGGATAGTTGTTGTTCATGCGGCACCTCCTAGGGAACTTTTGCTGCCTATATTATAGCAAAAAGTTCCCTAGTTTGCAATCCCAATCTGTTCGCCTTTATATTCCAATTATAGCCCCGTCATCTCCCGCACGACCCGGTCTGCCATCTTCATGGAACCAATGAGAATGACAAAATAGGGACAAACCGGTTTTTGATCTGCCAATGACCCGGTGGGGTGCTTACTTTTTATCCAACAGCCAATCCAGCAGATTCAGGGATTTGATCCCATCGTAGGATTTGATGAAGTCCCGATCCATGGACAAAACGATTTTTTCGTAATTGTCCGGAATCATTTGCAAGGGCCGCAGTTCCCGTTCCCGGGTTTCCGGGGAAAGCATGCTCTCCGTTACCTGAATGTATAGCTTATCGTCCGGCTTTTCCGCTACGAAGTCTACCTCTGTTTCACCTACTTTTCCGATGCAGACCCGATAGTCCCGGCGAAGCAGCTCCAGATAGACAATGTTTTCCAGAATATGCCCCCGATCCGCGTCCCGGTAGCCCAGCAGCATATTCCGAAAGCCCATGTCGATGATATAGTTCTTGCCCAGCGTTTTCAGCAGCTGCTTTCCCTTCACATCATAGCGGCCGACGGAGAAGAAAATATAAGCACTGCGGAGCATGGAGATATACTTCTCAACGGTTTTCCCCGCGACATTCCGCCCTTTGATATCGCCCTCGTTGTACAGGACATTGCCAATGCTGCTGGGAGAGTTGATACTGCCAATGTTGGAGCAGAGAAACAGCATGATCTTCTGAAGCATGGCCTGATCGGCACCTTCATTGCGCTGTAAAATATCACGCAGGACGACGGTGGAATAGATACCCTCCAGCGCCTGATTGCTCCGAGCTTCGTTGAACTGGTACTCCCGCAGAATGGGCATACCACCGAACTGCAAATATTTCTGGAATTTTTCTTCCAGTGTGACAGATTGGTCAAAGCTGTAGAAGGTCAGGAATTCCTTAAAAGACAGGGGCAGCATCCGGATTTCCACATATCGTCCGGAAAGCAGGGTGGAGAACTCCGTGGAAAGCAGATAGGCATTGGAGCCGGTGATGTAAATATCCACATCATAATCCAGCCGGAAGGACTCAATGGCCTTTTCCCAATGGCTTACCGCTTGCAGTTCGTCGAAAATCAGATAGGTTTTTCCGCTATCCGGGATCTTTTGGCTGACATAGTCGTAGAAGGCAAGATAATCGGAAAGCGTTCGGTAGCGCAGAGACTCCAGATTCATATGAATAATGTGAGATTCCGCGACGCCCTGTTCCAAAAGATACTGATGGTACAGTTCCAGCAGGGATGATTTGCCGCATCTGCGGATACCGGTGACGATTTTTACCAAATCTACATCTCGGTTTTGAATGAGCTGTCTCAGATATTCCGGGCGATTGATGAGTTCCGCCATTGCTGCATACCTCCATGGCTTTTCTTTTATTATACCCCGAAACAACACAATGTCAATAGTTTTGGACTTGCAAGTCGAAAACTATTCTGGAAATGACAGTTTTCGACCTGACTATAGTCCCATCATCTCCCGCACGACCCGGTCTGCCATCTTCACGGACCCAACGAGGATCAGCATATTGAAAATCAGTTCTCCGATATAGCTCCATACCATGCTGGCCGCTGCTGCACCCGCATCCACTACAGGGGGCGAGGACGCAAAGGCAGAGAAAATTACACAGGCCAGCACAATGACAGCTCCTTCCAGACAGACGGAAGCGTAGCTTTTGAGAAAGCTCTTGCCGATGCTCTGTGTGGGTTCCCCGGCAAAGGTGGACAGGGGAATGGGGGCGATGGCTGTGTACATGAACATTTTGAAAAAGCGCCCGTAGACGCTTAGGATCATCTGAAAGGACAGCACCCAGATAAACAGCCCGCCGATCAGCGTCACCGCCCACAATGGAATGGATTCAAAGAATCCGCAGTCCTCAATGGCCGAAACAATTTCGGCTGGCAGTACCGCAGACTGCGGCCGACCAAAGCCTGCCGCCTGCATGATGGTAGAGATTACCCCCTGCACAATGTCCAGCAGTGCCAGCATCAAATCCATGCCGTAGGTAATGACCCCTTTGGCTAGGGCAAACCGCACAAACAGCCGCAACGCGTGTTCCGGGCGTTTCACCTCCGTCAGAGAGCCGCAGGTTTTCATAACGCCGATCACGAAGAACAGCACCAACAGGGCATATCCAATGGCCTGCAAGGCTCCGTGGATGCTGGACACCACATTCCAGAGGGTGCCGCCCTTGAAGCTGGTGGGGGATTGGGTAATGAGCTGCCAGATTTCGCTTAGCTTGTCATTCCAGATGCCCAGGGCCTTTTCCAAGTTTTGTACGACCCAGTTATCCGACAATGGTTTTCACCTCCTATCCGGGGCAGACCCGCGTGGGTCTGCCCGTGGTGTTTTTTCAGCCTACGATCAAATCCAGAATCTCCTTGGCGAAGGTGATGACGATACCACCGGCAAGGGTCAGGAAACCGTTGCTCCGCTGAGAAGGGTCATGAGACTGCAAGGAAAGACCCACCTGAACAATGCCCCAGCCCAGCAGGATAAGACCCACGGCACGGATCAGGCCAAAGATAAAGGTGCTCAGGTTGTTGACTACCGTCAGCGGATCGCCAGCGGCGTAGGCAGGCATAGTCAGACCGAGGATCATAGCCCCGGTGAGAACGGCGCAGCTGTAACGCTGGAAGCCCTTGCGGACATTTTCGGGCATGGGCAGACGCTTAGAAGTACGACGGGTGGGATGAATGATGTTGTGGATGATGTTTTTCATAAGTTACCTCCTGATAGTTTGAATTTTGATTTTGGTTATTTTCCTGCGCTTTCTTGCGCATGAAATCATAGACTTCTTCCTCGGTGAGGATAACGTAATCCCCAGTGCCGGTATCCTCGGGTACGGCCTGCTTCAGCTTTTCCAGGTTGATGGAAACAGCGGCAACGCTCAACGGGTCAGTCCCGTGCTGATAGGCCGCGGCCTGCCCATCTGTGGTGAGGGCCACATTGGGGTGCTTGAGAATGTTGTATTTCAGGTCCTTCACGGGTCGTTCGCCCCGAATAAAAAGAAGCGCGTAGCGGTTGTCCAGCATACGCACCTCATCCGGGGTCATAAGCTCCCGCCCGGCAGTCTGAAAGTTGGTGGTGTAGCTTCCGCTGCGGCCTTTGGATTGGCCGTAGGTGTTGGTGTCAATGGTCTGCTTGCCCAGCAGCTTGGACACATACTCGTGGGTGGACTGTTCATTGCCGCCGAGGTACAAAAAAGTGTCACAATTACCTACAATACTTTCCCATTGCTTGTCAAAGAGGGCTTTCAGCTGGGCCAGGTTTTGGAGAATAATACTGACGGAAATCTCCCGGCTTCGCATGGTGGCCAAGAGCTTGTCAAAATCATCCGGCAACGCGACATTTGCAAATTCGTCCATGACAAAGTGGACATGGACCGGCAGCCGCCCATCATGCTCAAAGTCCGCTTTCCGGTAGAGTTGCTGGAACAGCTGGGTGTAGAGCATTCCGACGATGAAGTTGTAGGAGCTGTCGCTGTCCGGGATCACGGCAAAGACGGCGGTTTTCCGTTCTCCAATTTCCCCCAGCTCCATTTCATCTGTCTGGGTGATGCCCGCCAGAGAAGTTAGATTGAACTTTTCCAGATGGGAGATCAGGGTGATCTGAATGGATTTCAGCGTCTTGCCGCTGCCGGAGTGGTAGCCCTTGTAGTACCGCACGGCGATATGTTCCGGATTTCTACGTTCCAGCCGCTCGAACAGCTCGTCCAGGGTAGATACATATTCCTCGTTGTCCTCCTTCACATCTCCGGCACGGATCATGTCCATGACCATGGGGAAGTTCTGCTCCTCCGGGGGCGCTTCGTAGTGAAGGTAGGAAATAAGGGCCTTTAGAAGCATAGCCGCCATATCTTCCCAGAAGTGGTCGGAGGATTTGCTGTCCTTGGGGGTGGTGTTCTTCATAATGTTGGTGGCAAGCCGCTGAATGTCATCGTCATCCCGGAGATACACAAAGGGATTGTAGCAATGGCTCCGCTCCGGGTTGATTAAATCCAGGACTTTAATGACATAGCCTTTTTCCTCCAACAGATGGCCGGTGTCCCGCAGCAGTTCTCCCTTGGGGTCCAGGATCACGAAGGAGGTGTTGGCCTGCATGATATATGAGGTAGGCACCCTGCGCCTTGCTGGCTTTCACCAGTAGGTTTCAGGGAGC
>ERZ1026884.619-NODE-619-length-22568-cov-6.103851_pt1 | contig 22568 bp, 14 predicted proteins | sample MGYA00380172_ERZ1026884 | MGnify/ENA primary metagenome ERZ1026884 (study PRJEB33269, sample SAMEA4719808) | human gut metagenome | biome: human-associated habitat; feature: organic feature; material: feces | place: Cameroon | collected 2013-10 ... | reverse complement strand
CTTCTATGTTGGTGCACTTGAGACAAGTGCACCCCCTGACGGCACCCCCTGAGAGCACCACAGCTTATTAATAAACCTATTTATATATGAAAGTAAAATCAATCATCCTCGCTTGTTCGCTGCTGGCTACAATGTCGGCAAGCGCACAGACCTCAAAGGGTATCGACCTCGCCAACATGAACACGGCAGTGAAGCCCGGACAAGACTTCTATGAGTATGCTATCGGTGGCTGGCGCAAGGCCCACCCGCTTGATGCAGAACACGCTCGCAACGGCTCGTTCACCGACCTCGACGAGATGAACCAGAAGCGCATCCTTGCTCTCATCGAGGAGTACTCTTCTAAACCGCAGCCCAAGGGCACACTCGGACAGAAGATAGGTTCGCTCTACAACCTCGCTATGGACAGCGTGCGCCGCAACCGCGAGGGTGCAGAACCGCTGAAGCCGATTCTGAAGAAGATTAACGACGTGAACGACCGCCGCGAGTATCAGCTCGTCACAGCACAGCTCGACGCACGCGGTCTCGACTGCCTTATGTTCGGAGTCGGCGTAGGTGCCGACATGAAGGACGCTGCCAACAACCTCGTGGGTCTTGGTCAGGGCGGACTCGGACTCGGCGAGCGCGACTACTACCTCTCTGACGACGCTCAGGTGGTTGCTGTGCGCAAGGCTTACGCCGAATACCTCAAGAAGATGCTCGTTCTCGCCGGCAACGACGAGGCTACTGCTCAGCGCAAGGTCGACGCCACAATGCGCATCGAGACACGCATCGCCAAGGCAAGCAAGAGTCAGGTAGAGCTGCGCGACGTGCAGGCTAACTACCACAAGATGACATACAACGCTCTCGTGAAGGACTTCCCGGGCATCGACTGGGGCAACTTCTTCCTGGCTGAGGGCTTCCCCGCATTCTCGCACATCGACGTCGGACAGCTTGAGCCTATCCACGAGGTAGAGAAGATATTGGCTGACGAGCCGCTCGACGACCTCAAGGCTTACGCCGAGGCTCACGCCATCAGCTCTGCAGCAGGCTACCTCGACGACAACTTCCGCGCAGCCGAGTTCGAGCTGAGCAAGGTGATGTCGGGCGTACAGCAGGACCGTCCGCGCTGGAAGCGTGCCACAGCTCTCGTGAGCGGCGTGCTCGGCGAGGCTATCGGCAAGCTCTACGTAGAGAAGTACTTCCCCGAGTCGTCTAAGCAGCAGATGATTCAGCTCGTGCGCAACCTGCAGAAGGCTCTCTCGCAGCGCATCGACGAGGCTACATGGATGTCGCCCGCTACAAAGGCGCAGGCTCAGGACAAGCTCGCCAACTTCATCGTGAAGGTGGGTTACCCCGACACATGGAAGGACTACACCAACCTCCACGTAGACGAGCAGCTCTCGCTCTTCGAGAACATGCAGAACATCCGCGCATTCCTCTCGCAGGACTATATCTCGCGCAAGGTGAACAAGCCGGTTGACAAGACCGAGTGGCAAATGACTCCGCAGACCGTAAACGCTTACTATAACCCGACCACCAACGAGATCTGCTTCCCGGCAGCCATCCTCCAGCCGCCGTTCTTCGACCCGAACGTAGACGAGGCTGTTAACTACGGCGGTATCGGCGGCGTAATCGGCCACGAGATGTCGCACGGATTCGACGACCAGGGCTCACAGTTCGACAAGTACGGCAACCAGAACGACTGGTGGACACCAGCCGACAAGAAGAACTTCGAGGCTCGCACAAAGGTGCTCGTCGACTACTTCAGCGCTTACGAAGCTCTGCCCGGCAAGAAGATCAACGGCAAGCTCACTCTCGGCGAGAACATCGGCGACAACGGCGGTCTGAACATCTCGTTCCGCGCCCTGCAGAACGTGCTCAAGGAGAACCCGGCTCTCAACAAGTCTATCGACGGCTTCACACCCGAGCAGCGCTTCTTCCTCTCATGGGCTACAGTATGGGCTGGCAACGCTCGTCCTGAGTTCATCGACCGTCAGATAAAGACCGACCCGCACTCACCGGCTGAGGCTCGCGTCAACGGCGCCCTCCCGCAGATCGACGCTTGGTACAAGGCTTTCAACATCAAGAAGTCTGACAAGCTCTTCGTGCCGCAGAAGAAGCGCGCACAGATCTGGTAATTTGTAACGGAAAGCTTTTCAAGGGTTTCTAAAGAAATATACGAAAGCGCCCTGCGTTCGGCAAAACCGGACGCAGGGCGCTTCACTTTTTGTAATCTACTTAACAATCTTCTTTCCTGCTACAACGTATACACCACTTGCAAGACCATCAAGGTTCTTTGCATTGTGTTTTACGCAAACACCTTCTAAAGTATACACATTGAAGGTCGTTTCCTCCGTTACTCTGCTGCCGTTGATAGCCGTAGACGGAGTTACCGTTAGCCAACCATTGTTGTAAAATAACTCGTAGTTGTCTGCCTCGCCACCACTTACTATGATTTCGTACTTACCGGCTTGCGATGTGGCATCTGCTATGCACGAAGCAACCGGCTTAGTAGTTAGTACGTCTGCCGTCTCTTCAAGCTTAAATCCGTCATAGGTGATGTTGAACACGGGGTTCTCCATACCAGTCTCACGAGTAGCGTCCTCAACGGTTACGTAAAGCGGAGCTTGTGTCACAACGAGATAGCCGTCTTCAAAATCAACCGCCTCATCTGTGATAGTTCCCGGCTCTATATGAATAGTGTAGCGACCACACTTACTCTCTGTAGTAGCCTCGCAGCTAAGCACGGGCTTGCCTTCTACCTTGTCACCAATAATGGTGAAGGTGAGTCGTGGATTTTCGTCGCCATATTCGCGAGCCTGATTACGAGCCTTAATCGTAGTGCCAAACTCAACAATGTTAGCAAAGTCGTTCCATTGTGCAGTGTTCTGGAAACGCATCTTTGAGCCGGCACGCACCCTGAGTAAGCAACTCTCAACGTTGGCTCCTTTGAAAACGTTAGTGCCATTTAACTGCGGTATATTCTTAGAGAAGACTTTGAACTCTGTAAGAGACCAACAGTTGGCAAATGCTTCCTTACCTATCGTCTTTACATCGCTACTGAGCGAAACACGTGGCATAAGGTTACAACCCGCAAAAGCATAGTCGGCCACATTGATAACCCCATGCTTTATATCCACACCATTCGGCTGAAATGGTAAGGCAGCAATAAGAGTAGTCTTGTCGCTATTGTACACTATTCCGTCTTCGTATATAAAGTTGGCATCGGCAGAGGGCGTCAGCACCACTTCCTTTAGCTTGCTCGTATATGCCCATACTCCCTTGCCAAAACTGCTGATGCCGGTCTTTGGGAACACAATCTTCTCCAATCGCGTCTTTGAGAACACCTTGTCGGGCAGACTTGCATCTCTTTCTACAATAAGCTTCTTGCCGTTTTCCATCATGTAATAGTCAGAGCCGGCAATGATACGAGCTTCACTAAGGTCGAGAACGCGCAGATGTCCGCGGGTGCGGTTGCCTTCAGCGTCACGTCCTGCCATGCTACGCAGCGTGCGCAGGTCGGCAGCGTTGATGTTTCCACTCACTGTTAGCGTGTCGTAGTTGTAAAACTTGTCTGCCTCTATTTGTGCAGCAAGCGTTCCTGCGGCTTCAAGAGCAATGTTGCCCTTTAAGGTTGATGATGTCTTGTCTGGCGTGATGTTTATCACAGCTTCTTGATTGCTTGAGAATTTGTATGCCTGTGGGTCGAGGATGTTTATATCGTAATAGCCGTCGTAGTTGCCATCCCATCCCCAGTTGACATGCACCTTACCTTCTGCGTCATATCCGTCGAGAACGAATGAGTGGCCACCCATAGACTTATCGAATCCTCCATACACGAGAGGCTGCTTATTGTTAATCTGTTCGTAGATGATGCGCATCCACTCATTGTCAGAATAATCCTTCCTCACGATATATTTGGCATCCTCAATGCCATAGTAGCGTTGCAAGCCTTTAGCCACATTCTCGTGCAGGGCACCGCTACCACCATCGGTTTCGCTGCCATACTCCATACCAACCGCCACACCCAGGTCGTGCATTATGAGTGCCACGGCGTCGCCTTCTTCTACGGAGTACTTGGAATCGTAGGTCTCGAGCATTGCGTTCCAGTCGTACTTGCTCTTTTCGAAGTCTGCACTTATCTTTGTGCCCGACATATTGTTGGCAGGATAGTAGATAGTGCGGCTGCCGATGCCATGCTCAGGTGCACGATGATAGCGAAGCACCTGAGCTGTCGACGTAGCAGCGCATCCCGTCAGTGTGCGTGTGCCGTTGGTGGCAGTAGGGCAGAGGTTGTTGTATGGCTTGTTCTGTCCCCAACGAGTCTCGCAAAGAGCTGCTACCGACTCGGCATAGCCATACCCACTCGGCATCTTGTTCACAAGAGCCACTTTAGACGCCTTTGCGCGTGAGACCACCGCCTCGTTCACCATAGAAAGCCACCACTCAAAGTTGGGGTTGGTTGACTTCGGCTCGAACTTCGTGTCGCTATATCCTAATATGGCTGGTGAAGTGTCGTCGGTTGCTATAACTGCAAACCCATTGCCTTCAGAACCATATACCACATAGCCCTCTGACGCTTTCAGCTCCTTTATTGCTTTTGTGTCGATTGAGAACGATCCTCTTGCCGCTGCCTTCATTCTTGCGCTACCTAATAGCTTTATTGCCACGGCTTTCATCTGTGTCTTGGAGCGCGGCGCTGCAGAAGCGCCGGCTACAAGAAACATAAGGGCAAGAGGAACGAATGTGTATCTTTTGTTAATGCTCATATCGTCTACTTGTCTACTTAACTATAACTTTCTTACCGTTTACGATGTACACTCCCTTCTTCATTGTTGAGAAGTTGCTTACGTTTGTAGCAACGCGTATGCCGTCGACAGTATACACATCGAAAGTCTTCTCGGCATTGAATACGCCGTTGATGCCGGTTGTGGTGTCTGTAGCAATGGTAGCCTCAGACTCGCCGTCGAAATAAACCGCTGTTACACCGTAGACGTATTTAGTGTTGCTATCGGCAGTTTTGTCAACAAACGTTGTCTGGTCTGACGGTACTGTGCCCACGAGGGTTCCATCACGATATATGCGATACATTATCACGGCACCCGGACCGTAGGTGTAAGTAATGTCGTCAATCATGAATACGAAAGAGTTAGCTGCCACTGTATTATGGTTGATGGCAAAATACTTGCTGCCTGCTGGCAACTCTACGCTTACTTCCTCCCATTCGCCCTTCGATGTGGTGTGCGTCTCACCAATCTTTGTGAACGAAGCCTGCTTGCTATCTGTAGTAGAGTAGAGCACGTCGAAGGTCTCCGGATAATTTATCTTCTGGTCGGTATCGTTCTCGTTTTTCACCCAGAACGATATTGTCTGCTGCTCGCCAGACAATTCGGGCGAGAAGAGCCAGTTGTTCTGCGTCACGTCATTGCCTCCATTGTCGGCACGGTGGAAAGCGGCAAGATACTTACTTCCGGTGTGTGCCTTGAAGCCCGGAACCTGCTCGAGTTGCTCTTTAGAGAGCCATCTGTCGAGTGGGTCGGCAAGGGTGAATGCAAACGAAGTGCCCTGTGACGGATACTTCATTTTGAAAGGACCGCCCGTCGTTCCCGTATTGTTTGCCACCGACTTCCAGTCGCCAAACAAATCGGTGCTCCATGACGTGTACGACTCGAAACTCTCTGTTGCAGTCTTCGATTCGGAATCAACCGCTGTCCATGCTACCTCCACTCCGTTCTCTGTCTTTGTGGCTGTAGCCGAGTCGGGGTGCGGCTTGGTTGATATCTCAAACTTAGTGGATGCTGATACCTCATTGTCATCGGTGTTCAGGTCGTTGCTGTATACCACGACGGCCTTCAGCTCTACACCCTCCTTGTCCTCAAGGATGCTGATAGGATACTCAAAGTTGAATGTCTTGAAATAGTAGGCCTTCAATGGTTCGGCAGGAGTCTCAGAGGCAATAAGTTTGTTGTTGGCATATAGCTCTACCTTATAGCCGCGCGCATCCTTCAAGCCGAAGTTGTTCACCGTGACCTTCACATTCTCCGTGTCGCCCTTTCTTGCTGTCTCCGGAGCTTCAATCTCTGCACTCAAATCGTAGGTGTATGTGTCGCGTATGAACATACGGTCTATGTATACTACATTGCCGGTGTTGGCCTGCGCCACAAAATTGACAGACACGAAATCCTTATCTACATAGTCGGCAAGCGAAACGACAGAAGCGGTCCACTTCCCTTCGTCCTTAGCTGCGTCAATGTTTGCTACCTCTTCGGTCGTACCATCGGGCAACTCTACTTCAATCTTTATCTTGGCATTGCTGCCTGTTTCTGCCTTGTGGTAGAAGATGAGTTTCGGTTCGGCAGCGCCGGCGAGTGCTATCTTTCCGGTTCCGAGATAAGCCCAGTCGGTATCTGCCTCCGAAATCATGTGGAAGGCTCCGCCATCGTTGTCAACACAGTCGGGATAATTGTCGTCAATGGTCCAGAAATCTGACTTGCCCGTGCCGTACGTGGTCCACAAACGTCCGTGCAGAAGATTCTTAGCCACGCTCTCAGAGAACGGAAGATCGTAGGGCTTGCCGAGCATTATAGAAGGCAACGCCTTGTATGAGCTCTGTCCGTAATCGTTTTTGGCAGAAATCCAGAGTGTTTTAAGAACCTGTGCACCGGTGTTCGTAACCATTGGTATGTCTATTGTTGTTTTACCTTTAACCGAGTCCACTTTAGTATAAGTGGGATAGTAGTCGGAACCGCCACGCTCTGCAATGACATAGGTCACGTCTGAGAGGTCAACATATCCGTCGTAATTGCCGACATTCGACTCCTCCCATGTGAATGTCACCTTGTCGGGATGCTCTGCTGTGCGACGATTGTCGGGTTCCAGCGGCGATGTCTGTCCTACATATATAGCTACCGGCTTACAGTAGAAGCCCGCACCCTGCTCGTTCACTGCTGCCACACTATAGATATTGATGCCGTTTGTTGCGGTGTTGTCAGTGAATGTCACTGTCGCACCAGGTTCGGCTGATGGCGCCTCTGCCACTACCTTGCCCGAACGGCGGATGAGGAACTTGGTTATATTCTCGAGCTTGCTGCCGCTGTAATTCTTTTCTGGGGCCTTGAATGAGAGAGTGGCTTGCAGTGCTCCCTTCTCAGCGGCTACAACAGAAAGATTGCTAACGCTGTCGGGAGCGTTTAGCGAGATGCCCTCGCCAATAGTGATATCGTCGATTTTCAGACCTTGCTGTCCCTTACTGCTGATGTCGTGGAAGCCGATATACACCTCCTCGTCTTCTGCGGGCGTGAAGGTGGCTTTGCGCACCTCATAGTCGGAGAGCTCTATAGTCTCCTCGGCAAGCAGTGTCTCTGTCATGCCGGCAGCCGTTGCGCTTTTGCCATACTTCACCTCAAACTTCTGCGGATACCATTTTGAGGTGCCCTTAACACGGAACGATAAATTGTATACGCTACCGGCTTTCACCTTCAGAGCCGGCAGTATAAGCCACTCGTCGGCATCTGCGTTCTCCGATTTTGCAGTAGTTACACATGCATCCTTGTCGTTTGACCAGTTTGGTTCATCCCAAGCCCATGTTACACCGTCGCCGTTGCCGTCGATTATTTCGTAGAGTGCCATCTCCGAAGCATCGTCAAACGTACCATAGAAAGGTGGCGTGATGGCGTTGCCGAAAGCCACATAGTTGCTCACAACCTCATCGCCCTTTACTCCACCGTTGACGGGTGTGATGCCATAGCCGTATACGGCTTTGTCGGCATCGGAAGGAAGTGTCTCTGTATAGGATGTGCCGGCGTAGCCTTCCTGCACAATCTTTCCTTCAGGGTATCTCACAATGTTATATTTGATGTCGCCCATATAACCTCCGTAGAGTCCTTCTGTAGGTGCGCTCCACGTGACGTTCACCTTGCCGTTCTGGTCGATGGTGGTTGTTACGTTCTGAGCCGATTTCGGCTTGTCCATACCGATATACTTGCTGCCAAGAAGGCGTGGGCTCGGTCCTGCTTCATTAGCCAGAGTGATGATGAAGTTCACGTTGCCATTGTCTTTCAGCGTCACGCTCTGACGTACCTTGCTGCCAGCTGCTGCCTTACCCTCGGCAAGGGTGTCGGTGCCGTCGGTGATGGTATAGGTGATATCGCCGTTGAGTTCGTCGCCGGCGAACGTCTTTGTGGGCACATCAAAACAAACATCGCCCGTGAGCGAGCCGTTCTTGAAGTCGAATGTAAGGTTCTCGGCAATGGCAGGCGCTCCGTCCTCGGCTGCAGGCTTCGGGATAGAGAGCATTGTTATCATGTTCTGACCCTCGAAATCGCCAACAAGCGACAGACTTGCGTCGGTGAGGTCTACAGTGTAGAGCGTCGACTTCTTGTCTGCCTCTACACAGGCCCAATAGAAGGTGTTGGTCTTTTGGTCTATCTCACCACTCTGGTAGTAGAAGCTACCATCGCTCTGCTTCAGTTGCTTGCCCGTTGAGCCTATATAGGTCTCTGCTGCTGTGTCGGTGTCTATCTTGTAGAGGTTGCCGTCGGTAGCTACACCATAAAGCACGCCCTGCTTGGTCACACCCATTGCTACATAAGTGTGGCGCAAGTCGCCAATCTTGGTGCGCGTCATCTTCTCGTAGTCGACAATGCAAAGTTCGTCGCCGTTTCCTTCCGAATTGAGGAAGTCGCCATATACCGTCGAACCATCGGGCGCAATAGCCGTTTCGTTGGCTATGAACGATTTGTTGTCAATCGACTTTTCTGCAAGTTTCTCCCATGTGTCTGTGTTATACTTATAATAGTATATCATATCAACACCCCAGAAGTTCTGATACATGATGAAGTAGAGATTGTTGCCAATCCATGCTCCACTGCCCGTTGCACGGAAGAAGTCTTCGGTATACAGCTGCTTAACCTTTACGGGGTCTTTAGCCATAAATTCATACCATCCGTAAGCGTAATAGTCTTCGCTGACACTGGCCCATCTGTTGTCGAAGAGCACATTGCCCCAAAGCTTCCGGCCATCCTCGGATGCCACACGCATAATTGTGTTGCTGATGCTTGGGGCAGACTGCTGCGCAGCTCCAACCTGAGCATTTGCAACACCGATTGCGGAGCTCGCTAACAGTGCAACTGCCCCGATTCTTGACAAAGCGTACTTTTTTCTCATATATTTTAATTGGTTATTATAATAATGTATACAAAGAATTGTAAAAAAGAAATTCTATGCAAAGATACATTATTAAGATTTAGAAATAAAAGATTTGGTTGCCGTTTTTGCAAAATGACACACAAAATACCTACTACTTGTTAGTTGGTTTGCGCTCAAATGAGCAGAATGTACACAAATAGGTATCGTATCGTGCAATGTGTTTGTTGAAGTCTTCGGCTCTTTGGGGTATACGTATCGGTTGTTTGTAGTGGGAACGTGCCACCGCTCGCGTCCGCCGTCCGATCGGATTGCGTTCGCCGTCCGATCAGATTGCGTTCGCCGCCCGAACGGATTGCGTCCGCCGTCCGATCAGATTGCGTTCGCCGTCCAATTGGATTGCGTTCGGTGAACGATGACAAAGCGACGGCAACTGCAGCGTTAACACAGAAATAATTGTTTGCGAACACACGCTGCAAACTATCTAAAAGAACGTGAAAAAGCAGAAAAACTCGCTGTTTTATTTGGCTGGTACGCCGAAATAATCTATATTTGCGCTGTCTTAGTTACATAACGGCATTGACGTTAGCCGACGAAAGACAAACAATTTAAAAACGAAAGAATCTATTATCAACTAAAAAACCTTTTATACTATGAACGTAGAGAAAATCATGCATGATCTCGAGGCTAAGCACCCGGGAGAAGCCGAGTATTTGCAGGCAGTACGCGAAGTTCTTATCTCAATCGAGGACGTTTACAACCAGCACCCAGAGTTCGAGAAAGTTAAGCTTATCGAGCGCCTTGTAGAGCCGGAGCGCATCATCACATTCCGTGTTCCTTGGACAGACGACAACGGTGAGGTACATGTAAACATCGGCTACCGCGTACAGTTCAACGGCGCCATTGGCCCGTACAAAGGCGGCTTGCGTTTCCACCCGTCAGTGAACCTCTCAATCCTGAAGTTCCTCGGTTTCGAGCAGACATTCAAGAACGCACTCACCACATTGCCTATGGGCGGTGGCAAGGGCGGTTCAGACTTCTCTATCCGCGGCCGTTCAGACGCAGAAGTTATGCGTTTCTGCCAGGCATTCATGACAGAACTCTATCGCCACATCGGTCCTGATGAGGACGTACCGGCAGGCGATATCGGCGTAGGCGGCAGAGAGATTGGTTATCTCTTCGGCATGTATAAGAAGCTCACACACCAGTATCAGGGCGTGCTCACAGGCAAGGGCTTGGAGTTCGGCGGTTCGCGCATCCGTCCTGAGGCTACCGGTTACGGCGCACTCTACTTCGTACAGCAGATGCTCGCAACACGCGGTCTCGACATTAAGGACAAGACAATCGCTATCTCTGGCTTCGGCAACGTAGCTTGGGGCGCAGCCAAGAAGGCTACAGAGCTCGGTGGTAAGGTTATCACTATCTCTGGTCCTGACGGATACATCTACGACGAAGCAGGCATCGCAGGCGACAAGATCGACTACATGCTCGAGCTCCGCTCTTCAGGCAACGATGTCTGCCAGCCGTACGAGGACGAGTTCCCAGGCTCTAAGTTCGTTGCAGGCAAGAAACCTTGGGAGGTTAAGGCCGACATCTACCTCACATGCGCTACACAGAACGAGCTCAACGGCGCCGACGCCGACATGATTCTCGCTCAGAAGCCGTTGTGCGTTGCCGAGGTTTCTAACATGGGCTGCACAGCTGAGGCTGTTGATAAGTTCGTTGCTGCTGAGCAGCTCTTCGCTCCTGGCAAGGCTGTCAACGCAGGTGGCGTAGCTACATCTGGTCTCGAGATGACTCAGAACTCTATACGTCTGAGCTGGAGCGAGAAGGAAGTAGACGAGAAGCTCCACTACATCATGCACTCTATCCACGAGCAGTGCGTGAAGTACGGCAAGCGTGCTGACGGCTACATCGACTATGTACGCGGCGCTAACATCGCTGGCTTCATGAAGGTAGCCAACGCTATGATGGCTCAGGGCATCGTATAATGCTCCCGACCGCCGCAAAAAACAATATGAATACGTGAAAATAAGAAATACAACATTAGTAATTCTTGCAACAATAAGCCTTGCCTATGTCTGCGCACAAACGCAGACAGGCAAGGCCTCGTTCTATTCTAAACGTGCCACAGGCTCTCGCACAAGCAGCGGAGAGCGCCTGCACCACGACAGTCTGACGTGCGCTCACCGCACCTATCCCTTCGGCACGCTGCTGCGCGTAACCAACGAGCGCAACGGCAAGCAGGTCATCGTGCGCGTCACCGACCGCGGTCCGCACGGACGCGGACGCATCATCGACCTCTCTTATCGCGCTGCACGGGAGCTCGGCATTCTTGCGCAAGGCGTAGCCGTCGTGAGGGTGGAGCGCGTGCATACCTCCAAAATACCATTCAAGCCCGAGAAGGAAACACTTCCCGAGCTCGACTTTGAAGTGACGGAGTACACGCTGCCCGAAGACGGCGTGTTCCATTTCAACGAAACAAAATAATAGATAGATGGTGTTCAAATTTCAAATGACATAACAACAAATGCGTATGAAAAAAATCTTAGTTGTTGTACTTTGGGCTTTTGTTAGTATAGCATACGCTCAAGAATATAAGCCAATGCTTACAGATGGTAAAGAGTGGCTTTGTATGTTGGAAATAGAAGGTTCGCCTGATGGCGCAGACGGAAAGTGGCCATACAAGATAACTGTGTGTGGAGAGTCTGTAGAGGACGGTAGAATATTTAAAAAGCTCAAAAAAGAATACACTGATTCGGTACCTAAAAATGAGCAAAAAATCTCTTATTTTGTGGCTTATGAAGAAAACGGACAGGTTTTCAGAAAATATGATTTTGATGTTGAGGGCGAAAATATACTTTTAATTTTAGACTTCAATTTGAAAAAAGGCGATGTTGCCACTCGTGTAGGCGAGGTGGTTACAGACGTAGATTATGTGGAAGCTTATGGCGTGCGTCGTAAACGATTAAAAATAGGAAAATATTTTTATTGGGTAGAAGGAATAGGCTGTGACGATGACAATGGATTGGCTCCGAGAATTCCTATACCTACTTTTAGAATATGTTCACGTATATTGAAGTGTTACGAGGGAGGTGAACTTGTATTTACAGACAAGGATTTCCTGACAAATACAACATCTATCGGACGTGTTGCCGACGATATTATCCAAACAGAGTATTTGTACAACCTGCAAGGTGAAAGAGTCTTTAGACCAAGTAAGGGAATTTATATTAAGGGCAGCCGTAAGGTTGTTATACGATAAAGAAGATGTAGGTGGGTCCTAAAAATTAGTCTCAAAACCGTAGTACTAATTTGTAGGACCCATTATCAGCTTTTGCCATTCTTCAAGCAAAAGCCCTGCTATGTAACTTTGCCGTTTTCTTATGGTTGGTGTGCTTTTGTTTTCTTGGCTTTCAGTTAGCGTAACACAAAAACCTTTGTCTCGTGCGCAGCCACCGTGCCCTTCCATTTGTTGGCACGCTTGGCGATGTCGCGGTGCAGCCAAACGTCGCGCATGGTGTACTTGCCGTTGAGTCCGACGGTTGAGAAGTTGAGGCTTACGCGCTGTGCTGCGTCCGACGGATTGAGTATAGCCACGGCGTGCGAACCGTCGGCAAGCGGTTTCACGAACACCTGCTGCGTCGGCTCGTTCACGATGCGCTCCGCAGCCTTGCCGAGAGCATCCTGGTTGATGGCGATAATCTCCTTGTTGAGCAATATGCGGCGGTCGTCGTCAGACACGTTGCGCAGGTCGTTGGTCATGGCGAGCACCGACGAGAGCATACACCACATGCTCATCTGTGTCTGGTATTCGGTCTGAGTGCAGCCTACACCGCCGAGGTCGCTCGACGGTCCGCCCGTTCCGCGCAGACCAACCACGAGCATATCCATGTCAGGCCATTGTCCCGGACGTGCGTGCTTGGCGAGCGGTGCTGTGATGTTTACGATGTCGAGGATGCCCATGCCTCCCTCCTTCACAATGTCTTTCCACATGTCGCGCACGTCGTACGAAGTGCGCCAGAGTTGTCCGCCTACTTCCTCGCACCATTCCTCACACTGGCGCTGTCCCCATTCGCAGATGCCGAGTACGATGTCGCGGCCCGACTTCTGCAGTGCGTCAGCCATTGTGCGGTAGCGTTGGCGTGCCGTTGCGCTGTCTTCAGGCGCGTTGCAGTAGTCGTATTTCAGATAGTCGATGCCCCACGAAGCGAAGGTGCGTGCGTCCTGCTCCTCAAAACCGAGACTTGCTGTCCATCCGCCACAAGTGAGTTGCGCCGCATCCGAGTAGATGCCGAGCTTCAGTCCCTTAGAGTGGACATAGTCGGCGAGTGCCTTTATGCCCGACGGGAACTTCTCAGGGTCGGGAATGATGTTGTTCTGTCGGTCGCGTCCGCCCTGCCAGAGGTCGTCGATGAAGATATATTCGTAGCCGGCATCGCGAAATCCGCCTTCAACCATAGCGTCGGCTGTCTCGCGTATGAGCTGCTCATTGATGTTTCCCTGGAAGAGGTTCCATGTCATCCAGCCCATTGGCGGTTTCGGTGCAAGTTGCTTGCGTGGAGTGGGGACTTCTTCTGCCGAAGCGAAGAGCGACGAGAGGCAGAGAACTGCCGAGAGAATAAGTGATTTGTTCATAATGATTTGTTTGTTATAGATATTGTGATGTTGAGGTGTTGAGGTGTTGAGGTATTGAGGTGTTGAGATGTTGAGATGTTGAGGTGTTGAGATGTTGTGATGGTGAGATTTGCATTGCTAATGTCAACATCTCACCATCTCACCACAACAACTTCAGTTAATATAATGCACAAAGTTAGCAATAATTTTCGTTTGCTATGTATAATGTCTGCGTTTTTCTTTGCCCATTGAAACATTAGCATTACTTTTGCATCCTTAGGAGGGTATGGCATCCCTGCCATACCCACGCAGCCCTAAGCACCCCACGCACCCTCCTAAGGGGGTGCAGCAGTCTCTGCTGCACCGACCAAGTTATCCACGCCCTCCTATGGATGCAGGTATGGTTGCCTGGGTATGGCAGGGATGCCATACCCTCCCAGGGGGCGCAGCAGTCTCTGCTGCACCGACCAAGTAAACCCTCCTATTAAATAATTATGGAAAAAAGATATAGATTTGAAGTCTGCGCCAACGGCGTAGAGAGCTGTCTGGCAGCGCAGGAAGGCGGTGCCGACCGTGTTGAACTGTGTGCCGGCATCCCCGAGGGCGGCACCACGCCGTCGTATGGCGAGATAAAGGTGGCGCGTCGCGTGCTCACCACTACGCGCCTGCATGTCATCATCCGTCCGCGTGGCGGCGACTTCCTCTATACGCCACTCGAAGTGGAGCGCATGGTGGAGGATATAAAGATGTGTAAGGCGTTGGGTGTCGACGGCGTGGTGATAGGCTGTCTGTGTGCCGACGGAACGCTCGACATGGAAGCCAACCGCCTGCTGGTGGAGGCTGCCCAGGGCATGTCCGTCACCTTTCACCGTGCCTTCGACCGCTGCAACAATCCGCGTCGCGCACTCGCGCAGCTCATCGAGCTTGGCGTAGACCGCGTCCTTACCTCGGGTCAGCAGCCCACAGCACTCGAAGGTGTGCCACTGCTGAAAGAGCTGAACGCATTGGCAGCCGACCGCATCATTATCCTCGCTGGCTGCGGTGTTACGGAGACCAACATCAAGCATATTGCCGATGCCACAGGCGTTTGCGAGTTCCACTTCTCGGCGCGTGTGCCAGTGAAGAGCCGCATGGAGTATATGAATCCCGACGTGTACATGGGCGCGAAGGATGCCGACGAAGGCACGCTGATGTACACCTCGGCAGAGCGCGTGCGTAATACCATCGCGCAGTTGCAGTATGCGTAGGGGCTTGTCAGTATGGGTGCATTGGGCGGAAAAGCGAAAATGCACCCATGTTTTGTTATTTTTTCTTGCGAGTTCTATTTTTTATTGCTACATTTGCATACGTTCTAATTGGACTAAGACTTAAACAAAAAACTAAAGAACATGATTAGATACTGTGCGATAATATTACTTTTCTTGTTTGCCGAAAGTACACTCGCAAAATTCCCCCCCCCGATTTTAAATGACAACCAATCGGTAACGTCAGCGTATGACGATTTCCGTCGTTTGCGTGAGCAGCAGGGTGAGAGCGTGGCATCGTACGAAGCCTTGTATTCCGCTTACAAACAGTGTGAGACCTTTATAAATAGTATCGACTCAACATCATCGCATTTTGCCTCTTGCAAAAAGATGCTGTTGAACCTTTACCCGTGTCTTGAGGATGCAGTTTATTTCTATGCTGGGCGCAACAACCAAGCAGAGACGGTGAGGTTTGCTCAGGCATACGTCGACCTATCGCTCATTTATGCATTCTCAAACGATAACATCACCAATCGCGAGAACTATCCGTTGATAACAATTTTTGTTGCTACGAAGCTTTTCAATCAGAAAAACTATCGCGATGCCATTTCTTATTACCGTGCATACCTCTCTACGTCAGACACACAGCATCGTAAGGAGGCCTTCGTAAATCTTGCTTTTTCGTGCTATTCTTTGAAGAATTACACCGACGCTATGTATATAGCCCAGAAGGCTTTGGCTGAGAATCCGGACGACTGGACGCTGATAGCTACAGGCTTGCAGTCGGCAGGCATTATGAAGGACGATGCGAACTTGCAGCGTTTTCTTGACAAAGCCTTCCGTGTGCGTCCTAATGATGAGACCCTATGGCTCAACCAGGCACGTCTGTATCAGCGTCAGCATAAGTATGAGGATGCAGCAAAGGCTTATGCACACCTCTACGCTACGCATCCTAATGACATCGATGTGGCATGTGGTTTGGCGTTCTGCAATTATAATGCAGGTGTGGTGCTTGTGAAGAAAGCGTCAGCAGTAGGCAAAAAGAGCGCAGGCGATGAACTCCGTTTAGCTGCGCGCAAGTATTTCGTGGCAGCTGCACCAATCTTGGAAGACCTGCTTGAGGCTAACCCCTATGCCGCCAATATCGCCAAGGCGCGTGCTTATTGCTACAGTATGCTTGGCGACAACAATAGACTGCAACAAGCCAACTCCACCCTCACCGCCATGAAGAGCACAGCGGTGCAGAAAGGAGCCGTGCCCGTGTTAGAGACCTACTTCACTCCGACTACCGAGGTGAGCCGCGTGGAGACCGCCGAGGTGGAGGACGTGTTTGTGTCGGATATAGACATAGACGTGCCAGTAAGCAATCGTAACAATACGAATACCTACGCCGTGGTGTTTGGCAACGAGGAATACGACAACTTCTCTAATGTAGACTACGCCATCAACGATGCTACTTCGTTCGCCAACTATTGTAACAAGGTGTTGGGCGTGCCAGAGGACAATATACGTGTGCGTAAGAATGCAACATTCTCGCAGATGAAGGAACAGATCAACTACCTCACGAAGAAGGCAAACCTCAACCCCGATAAGCTCGAAGTGTTGGTCTATTATGCCGGTCATGGCATACCTAATGTGTCCACCAACGAGGCGTATCTGCTGCCGTGCGACGCTTCGGGCACCGACTTTGAGTTCTGCTATCAGCTAAGCAATCTGTATGCCCAGCTCGACGCTATGCCGATAAAACGTGCGGTGGTCTTCCTCGACGCTTGTTTCAGTGGCGGAACGGGTAGGGGCGACATGCTTTTCAAGGAGCGTTATGTGTATGTAAAGCCAAAGGATGCACCCACAAAGAAGAAGACAATAGTGTTCAGTGCAGCCTCGGGCGACCAAACAGCCATGCAATATGCCGAGCAGCATCATGGCTATTTCACCTATTTTCTGTTGAAGAACCTTAAGGAGACGCGCGGCAACATCAACTTCCTCGACCTTTCGGAGAAGATAACCCAGCAGGTGTCGAACATAGCCCTCGACAAGAACAACAAGGTGCAAACGCCACGCATACAGTTCCCTGCCACGCTGGGCGACGCTTGGAAGACCATGACATTGGTTAAGTAAATTCAAAGATAGTGCAAGTTGAGAGCATAATATCAAGCTCGCTTGAATATTATGCCGAAGCGCCGCCTATCTTATTCAAAGACAAATCAAAATGTATTTATTTATGAAACGTTTGTTGTTATTGTTGCTCTCTGTGCTATGTTGTTGCTGCATCTATGCGCAACGCACCGCGGTTGTTACAGCCACTGCCACCTATGAGGCTCCACTGAACATGTCGCCCATAGAAGCGGAGTACGAGGCGGTGCGCCATGCCCAAATCAACGCTATTGCGCGCGAGTTTGGCACTATCGTGACCAGCGAGAGCCATAACTATATGCGCGAGAACAGCAACACGTCTTCGGACGACTTCTTCTCGTATGGCGAGATGGACGTGCGTGGCGAGTGGCTTGAAACCATCGGCGACACGATATGGCAGCCCGCACGTCGCGAGGGCGGAATGGTTGTTTACGATGTGAAGCTGAAGGGAAGGATACGCGAGATAGTGTCGACACCGCCCGATGTGCACTACACGTTCATGTATAACGGCACCGACCCCAAGCTCAACCGTATGCGCAACAGTACGTTTTACGACGGCGACCAGTTGTACTTCAACTTTAGTTCGCCGGTTGACGGCTACCTCGCCTTGTATCTTGTCGACCATAATAACAGCATGACCACGCAGCGTCTGCTGCCGTATCCCGTACAGTCGGACGGTGCCTACTTCATAAAAGCCGACACGACGTACACGTTCTTTTCAGAACCGGATGCTGAGCCGTTTGTGAAAGACAGTATGATAGAACTGTTGTTAGGTTGCGAGTCGGACCACGACTTCAACCAGTTCTACATCATCTTCTCGCCCAACCAGTTCACCCGTGCCAACGACCATAAAACGGCAGACATCGACTGTCGACAGTTGCCACCCTCCACCGACTATGCTTCTTTCCAGAAGTGGTTGTCGCGCAATAGACGTCGTGATAAGGATATGTTTGTGGAGAAGATAGTGGTCGCTGTTGTAAAACCGTAAATTCCTTATGGAACATAACACTTAAACGATATGGCTAAATACAACTTTTCAATTCTTTTTGCAGCCTTGCTGACATGCGCAAGTAGTCATGCGCAGAATGTTGTTGAGGTGAGCAAGAACCTTAACTATCGTCAGTCCGTCACTCCGCAGAAAATGGATAACTATCTGTTCTCTACATATTATAGTAACGGAAAGACGGCATACAATCTAAAAGGTTTTGAGCTTGCTACGGCTTCAAGTAAGGTGGTGAGTCTGAAAGTAAATCCTGCAGGTGCATCGTATGCCTTGCTGAGTAGCAACGACGATTCATGGTCGTTGAATATTTACGATATTAATGTTCAGCGTAAGCGTCTTTACACATTCGATAAAGAACTTAACGCCCGTGCTGTCTGCTATTCTGCTGACAGCAGACTCTTGCTTGTGGCTGATGCCGACGGTCTGGTGCGCTATTATGATACGCAGGGCTATACGGTTATGGGCGAAATGGCTCTCGGCTTTGTACCGTCAGACATGGTGTCAAGCAGTAACGGCTATTTCGTGGCTGCGATTGGTAACAACGAAGTGGCGATTATCAATCAGGAACAAAAGACAATACGCACACGTATTCCTGCCACAGACGCTGTTAAGGCTGTGGCGTTCTCAAGTGATGCCTCCTCTATCGGCATTCTCTCCGGCAACACTATAAGTATATACAATACTTTTGATTTTAAGTTAGAAACGACGATTGCAGATATTGACGATGCTACTTCTTTCTCGTTTCATCCCGATGGCAAGTATATGTGCGTGGCGTGTCGAGATAACACCATTGTGTTCTGCAATCTTTACGATCCCTCAAATCGTGGCACCATCGTTGAACCGCGTGGCAAGGTGTCCACAGTGAAGTTCGTGAACGATGCCAAGCATCAGGTGTATCTCTCGTATAATACAGACAAGGCGTTGTGTTATAAGATACTGAAAGGCTTGAAGCCAAACTACACCCGACTAATGCGCGACGAACTGAATGCGCGTATGATGGAGTGGTGCAAGCGTGGAGCGGACGAGACCGACGAGCAGTATAACGAACGTGTGAACGAAGAGACAAAGAAACGGCAGAAGCGTGTCTTTGCCAACGAGATATCTACGAGCTTGGCTGGTGATATTATCTCGCACACTACAGTTTCCTTGGGCAGATACAACACCGTAAACCAAAGCCTTGAGCTCAAGCTCGACAATATGCAGTCGGTGTACATTGATGTGCCACAGAACGAATTGCCCGACTTCGCCGATGCCGGCAATTTAGAGTTCTGCGATGTGCAATACGGCATCACCAAGAACGACTCTTTCGAGGTGATATTCGCTAAGGTGCGCAACAAAGCCACAGGTAAGGAGTACATCTTCGACAACCTCGAACAGCAGTCGCTCGACTTCCTCGCTACCGACGACAACTTCGTGTCGCTCGAACTCATACAGCAGGCTAATCGTGAGGATATTGTATTGCAGCGCATCAAGAAGGAGGTCGTAGAAGAAGCAAAGAACAAACAGCTCATCTCCGACCATACCAATATTAATGTAAACACTCGTGTCGTGTCGGATGTCAACGCTGCTGGCGAACGCATCAACAACTATTGCGTGGAGTTCGACTATTCGGTTTCGGCGCAGTACTCCGCACGTGAGGATTTCGCGCCTGGAAAGTATCGTATAGAGGAGTCGAATGCTGCGAAGTCTACGCTCGATATTATCACAAAGGCATTCAGCGGAGATTTTGCACAATATATAGTGCCCGGAAAGAAGTTGGTGGTAAGCATCACTGGCTCGGCAGACGCCATACCTATTGTTGGCACCATTGCTTACGATGGACGCTATGGCGAGTTCACAAAAGAACCCTATTGGCTTGATGCCAACCTCAGCAATATCACCGTCACCAAGGCAAGTGGCATACGCACCAACGAGCAGCTCGCCTTTATGCGTGCGCAGGCTGTTGGCGCTTACCTCAAAGCGAATGTGACATCGCTCTCTGCTATGCAGGTTGAGCCACGTTATAATATAGTCGTTGCCGACGGCAAGGGTGGTGAGTATCGTCGCATCAAGGTTAGCTTCGTGTTTGTCGACGCTATGAGGTAGATATTTAATTGGAGTACTAAATGATTTAAATAACTAATTAAAAACAACTATGAGAAAGATTTTCTTAATGCTTGCCCTCGTATTGGCTTCGACGGCAGCAATGGCACAGAGTACACGCATCATTAAGGGTGCGGTTGTTGATAAGAATGGCAATCCGTTGCCCGGTGCAACGGTTGAGGCTACTAACGGCGCGGAGAGCACAACGGTTGATGCGGACGGAACATTCAGTCTTGAGGTGTCGCGTTGGCTGAACACTGCAACAGCAAGATATGCAGGTATGCGCAAAAAGACGTTGAAGGTGCAGGATGGAGATATGGTGTTCCGCCTGTCGCCTGATGTGCAGAACTGTTGGTTTGTAAATGCAGTGGGCGGTCTTGCTATCTTGGACAGTGGTGGAGATTATTACGATTTGATAGACGATTATACCTATACTATAGGTGTAATGGGTGGCTATCTTGGTAAATGGGGCGGTTATGCCAAATTGTTGTGGACACCCGATAGTGAAACAGCTGTGCCGGTAGTGACGGTCGGTGCCACAAAGAGAGTGTTCCCGTTCATGCACGCCTATGCCGGTGCTGGATATGCCAATGTGACGTGGAAGGCTGATTATAAAGAGGTCATTACATATAATGACAATGCTGCGGCATTCGATTTAGGTGCTATATTCCTTATTGGAAATCATTTCACAGCTAATGTCGGAATGAGTTGGGTTTCTGACTTCTCGTCTAATAACTATTTCTTTCAAGCTGGAATCGGTTACGCTTTCTAACTTTGTGTCGGTTTGAATAAGCAATTTGTATAAATGTATATCATTAGTGTTTTGTTAAAACGAAGCACTAATATAACCAATCAAAAACAAAAACAACTATGAAAAAGATTTTCTTTATGCTTGCCCTCGCATTGACTTCGACGGCAGCAATGGCACAGAGTACACGCATCATTAAGGGTGCGGTTGTTGATAAGAATGGCAATCCGTTGCCCGGTGCAACGGTTGAGGCTACTAACGGCGCGGAGAGCACAACGGTTGATGCGGACGGAACATTCAGTCTTGAGGTGTCGCGTTGGCTGAACACTGCAACAGCAAGATATGCAGGTATGCGCAAAAAGACGTTGAAGGTGCAGGATGGAGATATGGTGTTCCGCCTGTCGCCTAAGCTTGAAATGGATTGGTTTTTGAATGTTGTTTCTGGAGTTGTAACTATGGAAAGGTATGCTCGCAATACGAATGTACCTAATACGACTTATTCTTTAGGTCTTATGGGCGGTTTTCTCGGTAAGAACTGGGGTGGTTATACTAAGTTATTGTGGACCCCAAATAGTTCTTTTGCTTCGGAACCAGCCGTGCCTACTGTGACGATTGGTGCCACGAAGCGTGTATTTTCGTTTATGCATGCTTATGCTGGTGCTGGATATGGTAAGGTGAATGTAGTATATGGGGAAACTCTTAAAATTCCTTCGAGTGATGAAGAACTTAGCTATTACGGTTCATGGAATAAAGATGCAATGGCATTTGATTTGGGTGCTATATTCCGTGTAAAGAATCATATCTCAGCTAATGTTGGAATAAGCTGGGTTACCGATTTTGATCAGGCGAATTACTATTTTTCGGCAGGCGTAGGTTACGTCTTCTGATGTCGCGTCGGTCGTTACGAGCATCTGCATCGGTCGATACGGATGTCTGCGTCGGTCGTTGCGGATGTCTGCGTCGGTCGTTACGGATGTCTGCATCGGTCGATACGTATGGTGAAAATAAAGCGAAAGCGGAGGTTAATGCCTCCGCTTTCGTTGTTTTGTATAGGTTGTTTGGTTGGTGCAGCGGAGACCGCTGCACCCCATTTGGTTTGTATTGATGGCTTGGTCGGTGCAGCGGAGATCGCTGCACCCCATTTGGTTTGTATTGATGGCTTGGTCGGTGCAGCGGAGATCGCTGCACCCCCTGATGGGTGTGCTTATTGTTTGGTTGGTGCGCTGGTTGTTTCCCACAGATTTCACACTCTAAGTTAGTATATAAAAACTCCCACAGAATGCGCAGAGCACACAGAACCTTTTTACTAAAAGTCTCTGTGTAAATCTGTGAAATCCGTGGGAGCCTCTTCTCAGCAAGAAGGTTCTGTGTAAATCTGCACATCCGTGCAATCTGTGGGAGCTTTCGTAGGAGGGTATGGCATCCTGCCATACCCACGCCACCCTCTGAAGTCCTTCCACGGAATTCACGGAATTCACAGAAGTTTCTGGCGCAAGATATCCTCCCACGGATTTCACAGATGCTCACAGAAGTTTCTGGCGCAAGATATCCTCCCACGGATTTCACTCTAAGTTTGCAGAAGAAAGCAATTAGGCTAAATAATCAAGGTAAAACAATG
>ERZ1026884.618-NODE-618-length-22584-cov-24.663855_pt1 | contig 22584 bp, 12 predicted proteins | sample MGYA00380172_ERZ1026884 | MGnify/ENA primary metagenome ERZ1026884 (study PRJEB33269, sample SAMEA4719808) | human gut metagenome | biome: human-associated habitat; feature: organic feature; material: feces | place: Cameroon | collected 2013-10 ... | reverse complement strand
GCATGTACGCAAAATGAAGATATGGCTCCAACGCTGAAAGGGCAGGAAATCAATGTGACCTTCTCTGTTGGAGGCTTGCAAACTCGTGTCAACACATTAGGGGCTGGCAACCGTTGGGAGAATGATGACCAAATAAATGTACTGCAAATTTACGGTGATGAATCTACAAACACAGGCAAATATCAATATATAGAAGAAAATGGACAAGCACGTTGGAATTCTGTCAAAACAATTCGTTGGGAAAGAGAGGAAAGATGCGAATTGATTGCTTGGTATCATTCTGATATAACCAATCCTTTTATCTATAATTTACATCCTGACCAAAGTGATGAAGACCTTTTGAAAAAGGCAGATTTAATAAACGGCTATTGGTACGGTATCCCTAAAGATTATGTAGATATTCCTATGAAGCATCGTATGTCTATGGTTACAATAGTATATCATGTTGGAACTGCAGATTATCCTAATATGGATATTAGTGAACCACAAGTGTATTCTAAACACACCAGTGTCTATTTTGACAGAGACCTAAAGCAAAAGCAATTTGTCATGAGTTCACCCACAGGCAATCCTGATTGGGTAAAAGCCTGTAAGCATGACGATGGTATGTTTTCTGCAATCGTTATTCCTGGTTCATACAAAACTAACGAGATTTTCTTGAAATTCAAGATAGGCGATAAAAACTTCCATGCTAAAATGAAGTCAGATACAGACTTTAAAGAGGGCGAGCGCTACACCTACAAACTCGATGTAGGAAAAGACAAAGTGGACCTAACCAGAATCAGCATAGATAATATGACTGGTTGGACAAATGAAGATGATCTCAAATAATTGGAGGAAAGAATATGAAAAAGATATTTCAATACATCATGCTGGCTGTCGTTACTATAGTAATGGCGTCATGCACAAGTGATATAGAAGAAACAACCGCAACAACAGGCAAGAGCAACGTACAGTTGGTTGTTGGTGAATTTCCGGCATTCGGAGATTCACAGACTCGTGCTATAGGTACACCTGATGAAGGCAAGACTTCATGGGCTGAAGGAGATGAGTTGCTTCTGGAGATAGACAACACCTCTTATGGAAGACATAATGCAACCTTTACATATAATGGCAAGAGTTGGGAATTGACAAGTGGTGAATTGGTTTATCTGGAAGGAGACCCTGCATATATATCCCAGGTATATTACGCCCCTAATTACAAATGGGAAGCCGGCAAATTAGTTTTGAAAGAAGGTAAGGATCCTGGAACAGATGAATATATCGAGGGAAATGCTAGAATCACTGGTAATGGTGAGACTATAACCGTTTCTTTTGCCGAGGCAACACGCAACTATTCCCGCCTCCGCATTGCAACTATGCCAAATAAACAAATAACAGTTGCCTTCAATAATAGATACACTCCTGCGGGCAGCAGCGTTAATGCAATTTTTCCAAGATATACCCTTACTTCTGATGAAAAGGGCAATGCCTATTTATATGGTACTTTTGGACAAGATTGCGATTTCGAGGTGAAATATGAGGGAGCTCCTTTGGCTTCTCATACATTCTATCAGGCAGCAGAAAACGCTAAGAGTTATGTACTGGATGCTACTGTTGTTTCGGCAAACAGTGCAGAAGAAATAAAGTCAGCTATCAAGCAAGAAGTAGCAAATAGCAAGACTGCTATAAGACTTAACCTCGCTTCTGATGCTGGCGCTAATGAGTTTAATGCTATACGTGAAGCTTTTGAGAATGTGAAAGGATATAGCACTATAGACCTCACTCTAATAGGATGCAAGGAAATTCCTGCAGATGGTTTGAACAACCAATCAGGAGGACTAGAGGCATTAAAGTCTATTACTTTGCCTGATGTGACAAAAATTGGAAAGAATGCCTTACTCTTCTGTGTGGATTTGGAAGAAATTTGTGCTCCGAATGTTTCTGCTATAGATGAATATGCATTTGAAAGATGTGACTATTTGAAAAAAGTAACTTTGGGAGAACTCACGAATGTAAAAGGTGACTATGAACACGGGGGTGGAATTTTTGGCCTCAATTCTTCTATAGAAAATATAGATTTGTATTTGCCCAAAAATCAGGAAGTCATGGAGTTTGACGAGAATCAATATATTTGGAAGCCTACGGGTGAAAAATACTTTGCCAGCTCAGACAGTGATGATGGTATATTCCTCGGCTATCAATTTAACTCAGTAAAGAGTTGGGAATAAAAGGCAGTACTATCAAGTATAACTCCTAAGCTGGGCAGGAGTATAAGTTGCCCAGCAAACATATCCCCCCGCACCTCACGGGAAACGACAAGGGTCTATATGCCACGATGAACAGGTGGCGTATAGACCCTTGATTATATGGTGATATTCGAAATCTACATCTCCGCTTTCTGTTTTTTATGAATTGCTCAGATTCTTAATGTCGCGATATGCCATCTTGCTGGTCTCGTACTCCCTCATTTCCTGCGGAGTGAACTTGGCTATCTCGCCTTCCTCGAAGAGGCGGTCGAAACCGAAGTCGGTCAGCAAGCTGATGTATCTTTCTTCTACCTGCTTCATACGCTTTATGTTTTTATTTGTTATGCAAAGATTATGCCAGCGAGCGCAATGAAAGCTTGCTTTCTGATTGCCGAGCGCCGCACAATCTTCTGCAAAGATACGCTGAATATTTGTAACTTCCAAATTTTCAGGGCTGTTTTTTACATTGAGGAGTGGAACTTCTTGTTTTATAATAAAGCGAAAGGTGGGGGAAATAACTGAACTTTCGCAAGGTTTGCCCCTTTAGCCCGTGCTTGAACCACATGCGAAAGTTCTGCAAATATAGTATTGTCAGACTCTCCTGACGAATGGAAAATTTAAACTATATACTAGCGTTTCTGCAAAAAAAACAGTTTTTCCTTGGTATTTTCAGAGAAAAATCGTATATTTGCCAACAGATATTAATTATCTCAATATTTGGCCATGGGTAAATATATTAACCCCTTTACCGATTGGGGCTTCAAACGCCTCTTTGGACAAGAATTCAGCAAAGACTTGCTGATTAGTTTCTTGAACGACTTGTTGGTTGACGAAATGCATATCAGGGATGTCACCTTCAAGGACAAAGAGCAGCTGGCAGATGCAAAAGATTTGCGTGGCTGCATCTTTGACATTTATTGTGAAACCGACGATGGAAAACATTTCATCGTTGAGATGCAAAACAGATGGGTTCCGTTTTTCGTCAACCGCTCCATCTATTATGCCAGCAAGGCTATTGTTGGGCAACGGAAGAAAACAAAAGAGCATAAACCTGCACTCTATCAGATTATGCCCGTGTATGTAGTCTGCCTGATGAACTTCATGCCAAAAGACAATACGGTGACGAAATTCAGAACCGATGTTGCCCTGTATGAAAAAGGAAGTCGAGAAGTCTTTTCAGACAATCTTCACTTCATCTACTTATCTCTTCCTTTCTTCGACAAGAAAGCAGAAGAATGTGATAGTGATTTTGACAAATGGATTTATGTATTAAAACATATGGAAGCATTAGAGAGAATGCCTTTTACGGCACAGAAGAAGATTTTCAAGCGCCTTGCTGAACTGGCAGATTCCCGCTGCCTGAGTCAGGAAGAGCAAGAAAAATATGATGAGAGCTTAAAGGCTGCCGATGATTACTACGGCGTCCTGATGAGTTATTACATGAATGGTATTGATGAAGGTGTTGCCAAAGGTGAAGCAAGGGGTAGCCATCATAAAAGTCTGGAAATTGCAAAAAAAATGATGGCAAAGGGTATGGATGAAAATACCATCATGGAAATAACGGGGTTAACCCAAGAAGAAATCAGAAAGTTGATATCATAGATATGATAAAGAATGGCACTACACGCCATGATGCCTCGGCAATTAACGTAAAAAACATTAAAACGACAAGATTCTCTGGGAAAAGGATTGCCTTATCCTAGGAAATGTGTATTTTTGCATCTACAGAAACCTAGGAAACGTGTAAAATCCAGCACATCGAAAGCTAGGATACGTGAAACAGCGAGAATATCGTGGCACAGATGTTGAGGGCAAAGGGGCACAATCTGTTTTTCTATTCCAACTATTCACGTAAGGCATCCGTTAAAATGGGGCTATTTGTCCGAAATCATGGGCGTTTGTCCTAGTTTGTTCCGAAGCCTCTGCTTTTATTCCTTAACCACCATCTGTGTCTGCGCATACTTGCTCGGTGGCATACCATACTTCGCCTTGAAGCACTTGTAGAAGTAGGAGGCATCCTGAATGCCAACCTTCATGCAGACTTCGCTCACGTTGTATCTGCCGTCGCATAACAGTTCTGCGGCGATGCGCATACGTTCTGCTTGCAGGTACTTGTTGGGCGACATGCCTGTCAGTTCCTTCATCTTGCCAAAGAACTTGGTGCGCCCCATGTGCATCATCTCTGCTATCTTATCCACCGTAAAGTCTGGTTCGCTGATGTTCTGGGCTATCAGGTTAACTACGTTCTCACGGAAAACCTTGTCAGCCTTGCTTTCCATTACGATATCCTTCATCTTCTCTTTCGCCTCATCCGTTTGGATAACTTGCTTTTTCTCAGGTGCGATAGGAAAGTCATTCTTGTTTGAGTTCCATTTGATGAGCTGTATGATACGAGTCATAAGAATTCTAACCTTGTATGGCTTGGTCATATAATCATCGGCACCACACTTGTAGCCCTTGATTTGATGGTCTTCATCGTCAAGGGCGGTAAGCATGATGACAGGCACTCGTTTCAGGGCTTCCGTAGCACGGAGACGTTTAACGATGTCGTAGCCATTGAGGTCTGGCAACATCACGTCGCAAATGATGAGCGAAGGAGGATTGGTCAACACTCCAGCATAGCCTTGTTGTCCGTTCATGTAGATGTCGGTGCGGAAGTAAGCACCGATGTCATGCTTGAGTTGTTCCATCATGTCGGGGTCATCTTCTATGATGGCAACATGCTGTGTATTGAGTGCCTCGCCTTGCATTTCCCTTACGATGTCGTTCAACTTAGCGGTTTCTTCTTGCTCTTTCTCCTTGTCTTTCTCTTGGCGGATATTCGCCTCGGACATATAGTCTTCAGGGGCGTATTGCTCATCGTTGTCAGGAAGAGACAGCTCGAAGATGTTCATCTGATGTTCCTCATCATAGCTATAAGCCAAATGGCCCTTGTGCAGTTGGGCGAATTGGTAAGCCAAGTAAAGGCCGATGCCCATGCCTCCTTGCGAAGTATAACCCTGCATGAATGGCTGGAAGAGATGTTCTTTTCTCTCAGCTGTGATTTCATCGCCTTGGTTGCAGACGGTGAAGACGAGTTTGTCTTCTTCGTGCGACAGATTGATTTCGATGACTCCCTTTTGTGGGGTATATTTCACGGCATTGCTCAGCAAGTTGTAGAGGATGGTCTCTACCTTCTCATGGTCAAAGCTTACCTCATATTGCTTGGCGAATGGCGTGAAGGTCAACTGGATGCTCTTTTGATTGGCGATGTTCCAGAAATCCTTGTAGAGTTGCTGGGCAAACTCGATGATATTGCCTTTGGATACATGGAGTTTGACGGCATGGTTATTGATTTTTCTGAACTCCAATATCTGGTTGATGAGTCGCAGAAGTCGTTTGGCACCTCTGTTGGCAGAAGCGATGGCAGCCTGTGGTGGTTCTGTACCTTTGTTGTTGACGAGTCTGTCCATTCCACCTTGGATGATGGCTAGTGGGGTGCGAAATTCATGCGCCACATGGGTAAAGAAGTTGAGACGGAACTCGGTGAGTTGCTTTTCCATCTTCATCTGTTGATGGATATGGAAACGTTCCATTCTGTTGCGATAGACACGATAGCCTATGATACCTATTATAATAAGGTATAGGCAGATGGCCCACCATGTAGCATAGAATGGAGGGTTGATGACGATGGTAAAGGTCGTTTCTTGTTGAGGTTTGCCATTGATGATGCCTCTTACATGGAAGACATACTTGCCAGGTGCCAAGTCGGAATTGTTGACATGGCTTTGGGTGGTTGCCTCTTGCCAGTCCTCATTGATGCCTTCCAGGTAATACTGGTAAACATTATAGGAGTTGGTATAGTTAAATCGGGAGAAGAATATGTTGAGGGTGTTTTGGGTATGTTCCAATTCTATCTTGTTCTTCTTCAGATTGAAACTTTCTGAATCGAAGTCATTGCTTTCCAATATGGATTTGCCATTGACTTGTAGGTCTGTAATCAGACAAGGGCGTGCTGCTTGTTGGCTTGATACTGCTTGGGGTTTGATGATGACAAGACCATTGCGGGTACCAAGCAGCAAGTTGCCTGATGGCGTAACGCTTGAGGTGTTCTCTGTGTATGCGTTGCAGGTAAGGGTAAGAGAGTATTCGAACCTCTCAATATCGGAATAGTCACTTGAAAGGCGATAGATTCCCAACTCAGTACCTATCCATAGGTTGCCAAGGCGGTCTTGTGATATGGAGTTCACGATATTGGTGTTGATACGCAGTGATTCACTGATAACTTCTTGCTTGGTAATGTTGCCTTGTTTATCTATATGGCATTCTACCAATCCTTCGCCTGTGATACCAGCATATAGTTTTCCTTGCGGAGTACTTTGCAGGCAGATGACTTCATCTCCAGACAGTTGATGATTGCTGGTTCCAAAATGCTTGAAGTCCTTTTCTGATAGGTTCTTACGTTTCGTATCTATTGAGAATATGCCATCACAAGTTGCTATCCACAAGATGCCATGCGAGTCCATATCTAGGTCGTGGATGCGACTTTGCCCCAAGTGCTTGTTGAGGAAAGCAACAAACTGATAAGGCTTTTTCTTTCCGTCCGTCATTAGCAATCCTTTTTCCCAAGAAGCTAGCCAAATCCTTCCCATCTTGTCTTGCACGATGTCATATACCATATCTGCTGGTATCTTATGTATAGGGTCTTTGGAAGTATAATGCTCATTGTCGATATAGATGCCGTCTCCTCTCGTTCCAATCCAAAGATGCCCATCACGGTCTTTTATGATGTCGAAAATCTGGTCGTTGGCTTTCTTGACAAGTGTCATCTTGCCAGTAAGGAGGTTGCACTGATATACTTTTCCTAGAGTTGTTCCGATATAAGCCTCTTGGTCTGAGGTCGCATGGATGGCACGGACGTAGTTGCTCCAGTCACCTTGGCTTGCTGGTTCAGGAAATAAATATCTTGCGTCATTCTCTTGTGAAGGCATGATGCAAGAGATACCTGCTTCCTCTGAGCCTGTCCAGATGCAACCGTCTTTGTCAATAAGAATGGTTGTGAGAAAGTTGGACTGAATGATGGGCTGAATATCTTGTGCCGTATAGTGGGAAATGTTGCCATTGCTGGCATCATATCTGAAAAGTCCATTGCCGTAAGTGGCGATATAGTAATTGTGTGAGCCACTTTTCACGACGAAGTATTTATGCTTCTTATTGGTTGTGTATTTGGCGTTTGCCAAAAGGTCTAGCTTCTTGTTTATTCCGTTCTTGTCGTGGATAATCAACTGATCATCTTTCGTGTTTTCGTAGGTGAATCCATTGCCTTGGAAGGTGTAAGTAGTTGCTTTCTTTTTGGTTTTCTTCGGATGATTGATAGGCAATTCATAACTGGTGAAACGAGCGGATGCAAAGTTGTAGGTTGCCACTGAGGTATTGGAAGTCTTGACAAACATGTTGTGTGCATCCTTGGTGAGGTCGCCGATATGTTGGTCGGTCTTGGCTTTCTTGTCTGGACTGATGTTTCTGAATTTTACGATAGAATAGCCATCGTATCTACATAAGCCGTTGTTGGTGCCTATCCAGATATAGCCATCAGGGGCTTGCAATAAGGCGGTGATACTATTGCTCGACAGTCCGTTGTTGGTGGTGATATAACGTGCAGTCAACTTATAGTTGGTTGATACTTGTGCTTGCGAAATACAAGCATAGAGTATTCCTAATAGGATGTGTATAAAATATCTCATGTCTCTATTTTGATTGTTATTGTCTTTTATTCAACGGTTTTCTTTCATTGATGAATGCAAAGATACTATTTACTATTGAAACATGCAAATAATTCCATAAAATTTCACAAAGTACATCTACAGCCTTTAAAATTTTCGTTTTTTTATGAGTCGGAGTGTACAAATGTACATATCGACATGTTTTCGTACGTTTGACGGATAGGTTCGTGGCGGTTTGTTTGCTAATTTTGCAGCTAGATAGAGAAAATCATTTAGAACAAACAATTAGAATAATTAAAAATAGTGAATATCATCATGAGAAAGAAGTTATTTTTTGTCTCTCTTATAGCAATGTCCTTTCCTGCATTGCTTTCTGCCCAGGTGACTCCCCCAATTATGGGATGGAGTTCTTGGAATACGTTTCATGTCAATATCTCCGATTCGCTCATTCGTACACAAGCTGATGCCATGGTACGTTTGGGCTTGAAAGACTTGGGATATAACCATATCAATATTGATGATGGATTTTTCGGTTGGCGTGATTCCACAGGCATGATGCAACCTCATCCTCAACGTTTTCCCCATGGCATGAAGGTCGTGGCGGATTATATTCATAGTCTTGGATTGAAGGCAGGTATCTATTCCGATGCAGGTGCCAACACTTGTGGGTCACGCTATGACAACGATGAGAATGGATTTGGGGCTGGCATGTATGGCCATGAGTTGCAGGATGCACGGCTCTACTTCCATGACTGGGGCTTTGATTTCATCAAGATAGATTATTGTGGAGCAGGAACCTGGCTTGACCTAGAGGAGAAAAAACGCTATAAGACAATATGCGATGCCATCAAGCAAGAGGCTGGGCATCCCGTCAGTATCAATATCTGTAGATGGGCTTTCCCTGGTACATGGGCTAGACAGATGGCAACTTCTTGGCGTATCTGTACGGACATTCGTCCTCGATGGGATTCCATCTTGAAGATTATCAACAAAAACCTCTATCTCTCGGGCTTTGCTGGCGATGGTCATTACAATGATATGGATATGTTGGAGATAGGCAGAGGTCTCAAACCGAATGAGGAAGAGGTGCATGTGGGCATGTGGTGTATGATGAGTTCTCCTATGCTGATAGGATGCGACCTCAACTCACTCAACGAGCAGTCTCTCTCTTTGTTGAAAAACAAGGAGTTGATAGCCATCAACCAAGACCCACTTGGATTACAGGCATACGTTGCTTTGCGCCAAGGAGAGGGATATATCTTGGTCAAGGATTTGGAAAAATTTCATGGCAAGGTGAGGGCTGTCGCTCTTTTCAATCCTTCGGATAGTGTGATGTCCTTCTCTGTTCCATTACCGGAATTGGAATTGGGTGGTAAGGTTCAGGCAAGGGATGTCATACGACATCAAGAGGTTAAAATAAATGGAGATAAACTTCTGGCAGAGGTGCCTGCCCATGGCATCAAGGTGTTGAGAATGGAAGGTAAGAAACGATTGGAAGCTACTCGTTATGAAGCAGAATGGGCATTCTTGTCAGCATACGATGACTTGGGCAAACGTAAGAAACCTGTCAAGTTTGTTCCTGTGGAAGGAGCGAGTGGTGGAATATGTGTTGCAAATGTTGGTGGGGCTAGCAACAATAATGCTGTTTGGCGAAATGTTTGGAGTGACAAAGGAGGAAACTATCTGTTGAAAGTAAGGTACGTGGATGACCCTCGTCTCAAGATGATGCTGAAAGTCAATGGCATTGAGAGCGGTTGCATGGAAACGGGTAGTCAGGCGGTAGATGCCAAAAAGGTAACGTTCAAAGAGGCTGTCTTTCAAGTTACTCTGCAGAAGGGATATAATTCCGTCAAACTTTATAGTCCATTGACCTTGATTCCAACATTGGATTGCTTTACTTTGGAAAAGGTGTGAATCCCTTGATGGAGAAAAGGTTTCGGAAAAAATTGAATGTAATGAAAAGGTTTATATTGATATTAAGTTTGTTCATGTTCTCGGCTTCGGTAGAGGCTAAGGTTTGGATTAGTCATCCCACGGTGGAGGGGCGTACAGAGCCTTTGGGCTTAGATATGTCAACTCCACGGTTGGGATGGATGCTGCAATCTGACGAACGGTATGTGGTGCAGAAATCTTATCATATCATCGTGGCTTCTACTCATGACAAAGCAGAGAAGCATGAGGGGGATGTGTGGGATAGCGGTATCGTGAAATCTGACCAATCCCAATGGATAAGGATGTCGGATTTGAAACTTCTTCCTAACCATGAATATTATTGGACGGTACAGGTTAAGACTAACAAGGGAACGACAGATTGGTCTGTGCCTCAAAGATGGTCTATGGGTATGATGGATATGCCTTGGAAAGGTTGTTGGATAGGCACTGATTCTCTGTACCCTGGAGAAACTGACAGCAAGCATTCTCGTATTGCTGCCCGATATTTGCGCAAGGAATTTAAAACCTTGGGAAATATACGGAGAGCGACGGTGCATGTTTGTGGACTAGGTTTGTATCAACTTCTGATCAACGGCAGAAGGGTGGGGAACAGCGAACTTGCTCCTCTAGGCTCTGATTATAACAAGACGCTAATTTATGATACATACGATGTAACTCATGCTTTGAGTTCCGAGAATGTGCTGATGCTGACTTTGGGCGCAGGTAATTATTTTGCACCTCGTCAGCATTATCAAACCAAAGTACGCTCTACATACGGCAAACCTATGGCATTGCTCAATTTAATCGTGGAATACCAAGATGGTCATGCGGATACTCTGGCAACAGATGCTACTTGGCGATTGAATGTGAATGGTCCCATCCGCTATTCCAATTTCTATGATGGAGAAATGTATGATGCAAGGCAAGAACTAGGCGATGTCTTCCACTTGGATTATGATGATAATCAGTGGATGCAAACTCAACGTATGACAGCACCCCAAGGAAAGTTAGTTGGCAATTTGAGTTTACCAATCGTTGTATATCGAGAGGACAAGCCTGTGCGAATATGGAAAGCATCGAACAAGCGTTATTTGATAGACTTCGGAACCAATGAGGCTGGACGAGTATGCCTTCACTTTCGGGGTTTGTTACGGAATGATAGCGTCAAGATAAGGTATGCGGAATTGTTGGAAAAGGATGGCAATGCACTTTATACCAAGAACTTGCGTTCTGCCGATAATCTTGATACTTATATCAGCAGTGGCAAGGATGCAGACTGGACAACGGCTTTTACTTATCATGGTTTTCGGTATGTAGAGGTTACAGGCTTGGATGCGCTATCTGAATCAGACATCAAGCGAGAACTCTTGGCAGACGAAATGAATGAAGAGGGTATGAACTTCTATGCAGAGGAGTATGGTAAGCCATCTCTTTTAAACCGATTGGTGGAGAATGCAAGAAGGGGAATCCGTAGTAATTACAAGGGAATGCCTTTGGATTGTCCGCAAAGAGACGAGCGAATGCCTTGGCTGGGAGATCGTACGACAGGAAGTTTGGGTGAGAGTTACCTGATGAACAATCATGCGCTTTATGCCAAGTGGATGCGAGACATCGAGGATTCGCAAAGAGAAGATGGGAATATCTCGGATGTATCACCTTCCTATTGGCGACTCTATACGAATAATATCACCTGGCCTGCCGCTTATCCTTTCGGTTGTGAGATGCTTTATCGACAATATGGGGATGATGCTCCTATTCGTGAGCATTATGATTCCATCAAACGATTCTTGGCATATATGAAGGGAAAGTTTTGCAAAGATGGTTTGATAACCAAGGACAAATATGGTGACTGGTGTATGCCGCCTGAACGGTTGGACATGATATTCAGCAAAGACCCGAATAGAATCACCAATGGAACGTTGATGAGTTCTTGTTATTATGCTTATCTTTGTCAGATGATGGCAAACTTTGCGGAAAAACTCAGTTTGTCTGAAGACTGTTTGCGATATAGACAGGAAGCTACAGATATGATAATGGGGATCAATCGAGCATTCCTAAAAGATGGCAAATATGACAACAATACCATTACGGCTAACCTTCTTCCTTTGGCTATGGGATTTGTGACGGAGGAAAGCAAGGATTCAGTGGAGCGTAACCTCTTGGAACAAATCATTGCCAATGATTATCATGTTTCTTGCGGTGTGATAGGCATCCAATGGTTGATGCGTTATCTGTCTGATTGTGGGCATGGTGACATCGCATACAAGATGGCTACCCAGACCTCATACCCTAGTTGGGGGTATATGTTGGAGAATGGAGCCACCACGATATGGGAACTTTGGAATGGCAATACAGCCGACCCTGCCATGAACAGTGGCAATCATGTGATGCTCTTGGGTGACCTCTTGCCTTGGTGTTATGAGCGATTGGGAGGCATCAGACCTTTGAAGCCTGGTTTCAAGGAAATAGAAATCAGTCCAGACTTCAAGGTATCTATATTAAATAAGGTGGAAACCTCCCATCTTTCACCCTACGGACTAATCAAGAGTTGTTGGGATAGAAAAAACGGCAAAATAGTATGGGATGTAGAGATACCTGCCAATACTTTTGCGGTGCTAACCTTGCCAAATCATAAAAAGGTAAAGGTGAAATCTGGGAAATATCAATATGTTGTAAAGGAATAGGTTAAGTAGTTGATAAATACTAGATAAACAAAGGTGAACATGAATGAGCTTAGAACTCAGGATTGTTCACCTTTTTCTGTTTATTTGTACATCTGGCAATGCTTCCGTACAGCTCAACCATACGAAAAGACAGAATTCGGTCTATCTTTGCCATCGAAAATCTAAATAATAAACAATCTTTAAACAAATAAGGTTTATGGTATGTTGCAAGGTGTCGAGGTCGTGGCATACGGTACTCAGAAGAAGGTGAATTGCAGTTTGAAGGTGCCTTGAACTATGAGGGATGTCGCTTGTCTCCTGGTACGGAAAAGAATCCTTACGGTCAGATTACCGTGGCTCATGACTTGACTATCAATCAAGCTATCTATGTGGCGTATAGACCCTTTTTGTGAATCAAAGATGACGAAGACATGTTGTTTCTGATATACCTCGGCAATTAACGTAAAAAACATTAAAAACGGGAAAATTCTCAAGAAAAAACATGGCGTTATCCTAGGAAATGTGTATTTTTGCACCTACGGAAACCTAGGAAACGTGTAAAATATGAGGCTACGAAACCTAGGAAACGTGTAAAATCTAGCATAGCGAAAGCTAGGAAACGTGTAACAGCAAGTATATCAAGAAGTTATGAAACGTAAAATCTATAGTCAATTATTAAAATGGAAATCAGACGACAATGGGCAGAATGCATTGCTCATTGATGGGGCACGACGTGTCGGTAAAAGCTATATCGTAGAGGAATTTGCCAAGAACGAATACGAATCGTATATCTTGATAGACTTCAACAATACGATGCAGCAAGTATTAGATCTGTTTAGGAACTACCTATACGACCTTGATACTTTCTTTATGTACTTACAACTCTACTTCAATGTAAAGTTAACAGCGCGCAAGTCGCTGATTATCTTCGATGAAGTACAGGCTTTTCCAGAAGCGAGAGCCGCCATCAAGTATCTTGTCAAAGATGGACGATACGACTATATTGAGACAGGTTCACTTGTCTCCATCAACAAGAATGTAAAAAACATCATGATTCCATCCGAAGAAATCAGAATCAACATGTATCCGATGGATTTTGAAGAATTTCTTTGGGCTATGGACGAAGAGGCAATCATGCAACTCATCAAAAACCAATTTACCAAGCTTAAGCCTCTTGGTACCGACATGCATCGCAAGGCTATGACCTTATTCCGTCAATATATGATAGTAGGAGGCATGCCTAAGGCTGTAGATACCTATGTAAAGACTCGCGATTTTACAAAAGTTGATACAATAAAACGCGCAATAATAAGCCTTTATCGAAACGACATTCAGAAATACGCAGAAGGCAACGAGGTAAGAGTGACAAGCATCTTTGATCTGATTCCAAGCCAACTTCAGAAACACGAGAAGAAATTCCGCCTGTCTGAAATAAAGGCTGGTGCCAGAATGCGTGAGTACGAGGGTGCTTTTTTTTGGCTGAACGAAGCTATGGTTGCAAATATCTGCTACGGAGCAACAGAGCCAAACATCGGGCTTAATCTCAAGCTGGAAAACTCTAGTTTGAAATGTTACATGGCAGATACAGGTTTGCTAATCAGTATGGCTTTTGACGAGAATCGAATCATGCAGGAATCACTTTACAAGAAACTGATGATGGACAAGTTGGAAGTAAATGAGGGAATGCTTGTTGAGAATATCGTGGCACAGATGTTGAAGGCAAAGGGGCACAAGCTGTTTTTCTATTCCAACTATTCACGTGAGGCAGAAGACAGAATGGAAATCGACTTTCTGATAGCGAAACCTTCGATTACGAGCAAGCATAACATCTCGCCAATAGAGGTAAAGTCTACCAATCGCTATACCATTTCATCTTTGGAAAAGTGTGTCAGAAAGTACAAGAATTTCCTATCGACTCCTTATGTCATTCACACCTCAGACCTAGCGGAAAAAGATGGTATAGTATATCTACCACTCTATATGACTCCCCTGTTATAAGCCAGAGCTAGAAGAGGGCGTGCATAAATTATATCTTGCACACCCTCTTCTCTTTTTACCACCAATTATCTTTTGAATTAGATTTTGTGGTGGTGAGGACATCATTCCACCTCTTATTATAATTCTCCTCTTTTATACTGAACTTTACGATTCTCCCCTCGTTTTCTTATCAGCAATATACATACCCATCAGGATGCAAGCAGCACCCACCAGGAAATAAGGGGTGATTTGCTCATCAAGTACCCATGAAGCGAAAATCATGGTGGTGATAGGGTTGAAGTAAACCCAGTTGGTTGCCTTTACCGTTCCGAGCTTGGAGATGCACCAGTTCCACGTCAGGAAGCAGATCATGGAAGCCAGACAGCCCAGGAAGAGCAAATTGCCGATAACCTGCGGACGGGTGAAGACTTCCAGAGGAGGAAAGCCCGGAATGAAGATATAATAAGGCAAGATGGTGAGCACACCATAGAAGAAAACCTTTCTCGTAATGAAAGCTGCACTATAATCGCCCGTTACCGACTTCATCAGGAGCGAATAGATAGCCCAGCACATGCAGGCGGTAAACGCCAGAGCATCACCTACCGGAGAGAGATGGAGCACAAACCTGCCGTTCAATACCACGATAATCATACCCACAAATGCCAGAAGTGAACCCAACAGCTGGACAATATGAATGCGGGCAGAATCCTTATAGACCAGCCTCACCAGCAAGGTGGCGAAGAGCGGACAGGAACATACAATCAGAGAAGTATTGGTGGTAGTGGTGAAGTTCATCGCCTCGTTCTCGCTACAGAAATAGAGCGAACCGCCCGTAATGCCCAGCAACGCCATCTTCAGCTCGTCCTGCCAGGAGTCGGCAAAGAACCGGCGATGGTTGAAAGCCAGCATCAGTATGTAGGCGATGCTGAAGCGCAGGGTAAAAATCTGGGCAGGCGACAGCCCGTTCAGCATCAATACCTTGGTAGATACGAATGTTGTTCCCCATATTGCCACCGTCAGGAAGGCAATCAGGTGATAGAATATGTTGCTGTTTTGCGTATTCATCATAAATTTTCATTTTTATTTTGCAAAATTAAGACTTTTCTGTGGATAAACCAAGAGTTCTATCTATTTTTTTTGTATTTTTGCAGCATGATATTTCATACATTCAAAAACGAACCCATAAAGGAATACCCCAAGAGGATGAACAATCCTTTTGATTACGAACCTCATCCCCTCTGCATCAAAGCATGCAGAGAGCTGCAAGCGTATCTTGCCAAACGAGAAGATTGGCAGGAAGAAATCAGTCGCGGCAAAATGTTTGGCGTTCTCATCGTAGAAAGAAATGAGCCGGGACAAGACACCCCGCAACTGGGCTATCTGGCTGCTTACAGCGGACAGATAGGCGGCAGAAGCGACTGGGAAGACTTTGTGCCTGCCGTCTTCGATTATCTTCAGCCAAATGGTATCTTCAAAATCAGGGAGGCTATTATCAGCAACATGAACCTGGCCATCAAGGAAATGGAGGTATGCGAAAAAAAGGTTCAGCAATTGATTCAGCCTTTAGAGGGTTTACGAAAGTCAGAGATTGACAAGCTACAGAAGAATCTGCAAGAAGCGAAAGCCAAGCGCGATGCAATCCGTCAAAGGGGTAATCTCACCAGCGAGGAAGAAGCTGAACTGATCAGGGAGAGCCAGCATATGAAAGCAGAATTCAGAAGAAAGAAAAGAAAAATTGAAGAAAAGACAGAAACAGAATTGATTTACGAAAAAATGAAAGAAGAGATTCGTAAAGTAAAACTATCGCGCAAACAACGCTCTGACAACCTGCAACGCTGGTTATTCTCTCAGTTCAACATGCTGAATGATAAGGGCGAATGCAAGAATCTGATTGATATCTTCCAGGATACGGCTGCCAAGACTCCACCTGCCGGAAGTGGTGAATGCTGTGAGCCTAAGCTGCTGCAGTATGCTTATTCTCTTGGCTACAAGCCTTTGCAGATGGCTATGTTCTGGTGGGGAGAGAGTCCGAAGGAGGAAATCCGTCATCACCTTCACTTCTACCCTGCCTGCAACGGCAAGTGCAAGCCGATACTGCAATGGATGCTGCCAGCTTCCACCTTCGAATCGGCTGCCGTAGACCTCTCTATATATAATAAGGTGGAAATGCTTTATGAGGATAGAGAAATTGCGGTCATCCATAAGCCCGAAGGATTGTTGTCTGTACCGGGAAAAGACGCAGCCCAGCCTTCCGTCTACGCCCTGATGCGCAGCAAATATCCTGAGGCTACCAGTCCGCTCATCGTTCATCGCCTGGACATGTCAACCAGCGGCGTGATGATGATAGCCAAGACAGAGTTTGCCTATCATCGGCTGCAGAAAGCGTTCCTGAATCATCAGATACAGAAGAAGTACGTTGCCATCATTTCGGGAAAAGACATTCCTGAAAAGGGAATCATCTCGCTTCCTCTAATGCCCGATTATCTGGACCGTCCCCGTCAGATTGTAGACCATAAGCAAGGTAAGGAAGCCATCACGGAGTATGAAGTACTGGAGCCTGTCGACGATTCCCATCTCCGAATAGCTCTCTATCCGAAAACCGGCAGAACCCACCAGCTCAGAGTGCATTGTGCTCATCACGAAGGCTTGAATGCCCCTATCCTCGGCGATCCGCTCTACGGCAACGAGAAGGCTGCCCGACTGCATCTCCATGCAGAAGAAATAACCTTCGAGCACCCATTGACTGGAAAGAAAATGACCATAACAAGAAAGGCTGATTTCTAAATCTGATTTAGGCACGGATTAAGCTGATTTAGGCACGGATTAAGCTGATTTAGGCACGGATTAAGCTGATTTAGGCACGGATTACACGGATTACACGGATTTATGGCGCTAATGTGAATAAAGCGTATTTATAGTATCATAAAAAAATCCGTGTAATCCGTGTAATCCGTGCCTAAAAAATTAAAAAGCCGTGCCTAAAAGTTTACCCCGTGTCCTTTCAGACGAAGAACATCACGATGACCTGGGCTATCACCACTCTAATAAACATTCCGAGCGGATAAACCGTAGCATAACTGATGCTAGGCGTATCGCCATCCAGCGTCTCGTTGGCATAAGTCAAAGCCATCGGATTCGCCATACTGCCACAGAGAATGCCGCAGATGCTTCCGAAGTCGTACTTCTTGGTCTTCAGGATGATAAGACCCACAATAACTACAGGCACTACCGTGATGAGGAAGCCGATGCCTACCCACATCAAGCCTTCAGGACGAACCACCGTCTCGAAGAACTGTCCACCTGCCGACAAGCCCAGACAACCGAGATAGAGGGCAAGACCCAGTTCTCTCAGCATCAGGCCCGCACTACGGGTCATATAAGAGATGAAATGCACACGAGGACCGAGCGCACCAATCAGAATACCCATCACGATAGGACCACCCGCAATACCCAGACGCACCGGAGCCGACATTCCCGGAATGTCCAGAGGAATGGTTCCGATGGCAAGTCCGAGGATGATTCCGAGGAAGATGGCGCCCAGGTTAGGCTCGTTGAGCGTCTTAACGGCATTTCCCAGGAACTGCTCTACATGGTCGATACTCGTAGGATCGCCCACCACCGTCAGACGGTCGCCGTACTGCAGACGGAGGTCATCGGTAGCCAGCAGACGGATATCACCACGCAGCACTCGGCTCACGTTGACGCCATAGGAATTTCTCATCTGCAGGCTGCCCAGTCGCTTGCCGTTCAGTCCCGGACGGGTCATCACGATGATGCGGCTTTCCACCTTTGCATCAATCGCATTCCAGTCTACCTTATCATTATTCCACTCCTTGTTCACCTTTTTTCCGAAGAGAATCTGCATCGCCGAAACCTCATCCTTATTGGTAACCACGAGCACATTATCATTGGTATGGAGAACCGTATCAGCCTGAGGCACAATCACCTGCTCTCCTCTCCATACACGTGAGATGATGAACTTGCGATGGGTCATCATCGTAATCTCTGCGATGGTATTTCCGTTCAGGGCAGGGTTTACGATAACGTATTGTCCGATTGCCGTATGGTCATCATCATCATTACTCCGAATCTCCAAGTCGGCAGGTTTCACAAAGACCTTGCGCAGGAACATCATGGCAAAGATGACACCCACCACTCCCAAGGGATAAGTGACCGCACAGCCCAAAGCCGCTCCACCACTAGGCAATCCCAACTGCTGCAAGGCCTGCTGGGCAGCACCCAGAGCCGGCGTATTGGTAGTAGCACCACAGAGAATGCCCACCATATCAGGCAGACTGACAGGCAGCACCAGGCACAGGGCGAGCGAGGAAACGGTTCCCACGGCGATGACTGCCAGGCTCCAGAGATTGAGCGAGATACCCTCGTGGCGCATCGAACCGAAGAAGTTAGGACCCACATAGAGTCCCAGCACATACACGAACATGGTGAGTCCGAAACTCTCGGCAAACTCCAGCATGTTCTCATCGATGGTGAGTCCGAGATGACCCGCCACGATACCCACGAAAAATACGAAGGCTATGCCGAGGGAGATTCCCTTGACATGAATCTTGCCCAGAGCAAGACCCAAAGTACAAATCAATGAAAGAATGACGATGCCCTGCACCGCCGAATGCACGTTGATTAAATTATCAAACCACATAATAGTCTAATCTATTCTCTAGATAATGTTCAAATTATTTAAATCCGGTGCAAAGGTACATTAAAATACGAATACCACCAAAAGAAATCCGGCTTTTTCTTCTAAATATTTGCCATAAAAGCAGAATTAAAAGAAAAAACTCTGAAATACTCAAAGTTTTTTTGTAACTTTGCAGCCGTTTTAAATAGAAAAAATGAAAGATATTTGTTGTATCGGTCACATTACCAAAGACAAGATTGTGACCCCGAATCGTACTGTATACATGGCAGGCGGAACTTCCTTTTACTTCGCCTACGCCATCAACCAGTTGCCCAAGGATGTGAGTTTCTCACTCATCACGGCAATGGACCCAACAGAGAAAGAACCTGTTGAGAAGATGCTCGAAGCCGGAATCGACGTAACGTTGAACCCTTCCCGCAACACGGTTTTCTTCGAAAACATCTACGAAGAAGACCAGAACAAGCGCAAGCAGCGTGTACTTGCCAAGGCTGATCCGTTCACCATCAGGCAGTTGGAGCATGTAGAGGCCAAGGTTTATCATCTGGGCAGTCTGCTGAGCGATGATTTCTCGCCAGAAGTAGTGGCTTATCTTGCCGGTAAGGGCAAGGTTTCCATCGATGTGCAGGGCTATCTGCGCGAGGTAAGAGACGAGAAAGTCTACGCCATCGACTGGAAGGACAAGCTTGATGTGCTCAAGAACACCTACTATCTGAAGGTGAACGAGACGGAGATGGAAACCATCACGGGGCTGAAGGAGCCACGCGAGGCCGCCAAGCTGATTCATGCCTGGGGAGTTACCGAGGTAATCATCACCCTGGGAAGCGAGGGTTCGCTGGTTTATGTAGACGACACGTTCTACGAGATTCCAGCCTATGCTCCTCATGAGGTGGTGGATGCTACCGGATGCGGCGACACCTATTCTGCCGGTTATCTTTACAAGCGACTGCAGGATGCCACTCCTACCGAGGCTGGCAAGTTTGCGGCTGCCATGTGCACCATCAAGCTGGAGCACAACGGTCCGTTCAACCGCACCATCCAGGACGTAGAACGCATCATGAAATAAATTTTAGATAATTTATCCTATTATCTTCTTATTTTTGCCTGAATTGGTGTAACTTTGCATCCAATTATGGAACAGATTTCACCAATTCAGGCATTATTGCAACAACGCACCCTGCTCCAGCTGGAGTATTACACCGAGAAGGAAGCCTTCCGCAAGCTCACCGAACAGATGGGCATGAAGCGAAAGGTGAAACGAGGTGATGCCTGGTTCCCGCTACAGGTGGGAAAGAGCTTTTATAATTCGCTGAACCAGACAGCCATAGAGGTTTTCCGTACCTCTGACCAGGATATCGAGCACAATTTTGAGTTCGGTCGCCCCGTCATGTTCTTTATGGTCAAGAAGATGGGCAAGAATGAGAACCAGGGCAACACAGCCCTCCAGCAGTCAGAAAACGCTTCAGACGCTAATCATAAAGTTCAAAGTTCAAATCTCAAAGTTCAAAGTATCAAATATTTCTCCTTTACGGGAACCGTAAGCTATGTGGATGGCGACAGAATGGTGATTACCGTTCCTGATTCTGCCCCGCTGCTCGACTTGCAGCAATCTACGGAGCCTATCGGCGTACAGCTATCCTTTGATGAAACCAGCTACAAGCTGATGTTCGAGGCCTTGGATAGAGTGATGAAGGCGAAAAACAACCGCCTGGCTTATCTCCGCGACTTATTCTATTCTCATCAGAAGGCAGGAAGATTTTCCTTCGAACCGATGAAGTTCCCTTGGCTCAATCCTACCCAGGAAAGGGCTGTGAATGAGGTGCTTTGGGCGAAGGACGTGGCAATCGTTCACGGACCTCCGGGAACCGGAAAGACCACAACCCTGGTGGAAGCCATCAACGAAACCCTGATGAGGGAAAGCCAGGTGCTGGTGTGCGCACAAAGCAATATGGCGGTGGATTGGATTTCTGAAAAACTGGTGGATAGAGGTGTGAATGTGCTCCGTATCGGAAACCCAACCCGTGTGAACGACAAGATGCTGGGCTTCACCTACGAGCGCCGTTTCGAGAGTCATCCCGACTATCCGCAGCTCTGGGCTATCCGCAAGGCAATCAGAGAATTAAGAAAAAACAGGAAGAAAGGCAGCGAGAACTATCATCAGAAGATGGATAGGCTGAAGAGTCGTGCCGCCGAGATAGAAATCCGCATCAATTCTGAACTCTTTGGCGAGGCGCGTGTCATCGCCTGCACCCTGGTGGGTTCAGCCCACCGGTTGCTGGAAGGAATGAAGTTCGGCACCCTCTTTATCGACGAGGCAGCCCAGGCTTTGGAAGCTGCCTGCTGGATTCCGATGAGAAGAGCCAGCCGGGTGATTCTGGCAGGCGACCATTGTCAGCTGCCGCCTACCGTAAAGAGTATTGCGGCATTGAGAGCCGGATTGGGCAAGACCCTGATGGAACGCATCGCCGAAAACAAGCCGGAGGTTGTAACCCTGCTGAAGATTCAATACCGCATGAACGACGAAATCATGCGATTCTCCAGCGACTGGTTCTATGGGGGCAAGGTGGAGAGTGCGCCACAGATCAAATACCGAAGCGTATTGGATTACGACCATCCGATAACGTGGATTGACACTTCGAACGAGGAGAATCAGATAACGATAGAAGGAGAAGATGCTCCTGAGGATTCTGCTTCCACATCATCTTCTGTATCTGCAGCCAATCAGAATTCTGATTTGAACTTCAAGGAACAGTTTGTGGGCAAGAGTTTCGGGCGTATCAACAAGGCAGAAGCCGAGCTTACCCTGCTCACCCTGGCGGAATACTTCACCAAGATAGGCAAGCAGCGAGTATTGAGTGAGAGCATCGACGTGGGCATCATTTCGCCTTATCGTGCCCAGGTGCAGTATCTGAAGAAGCTCATCAAGAAGTATGAGTTCTTCAAGCCTTACCGCCGCCTGATAAGCGTGAATACGGTGGATGGTTTCCAGGGGCAGGAAAGAGACGTGATACTCATCTCGCTGGTACGTTCCAACGATGAAGGTCAGATAGGATTCCTGAAAGACCTCCGCCGCATGAACGTGGCGATGACGAGAGCCCGCATGAAGCTCATCATCCTGGGCAACAAGGACACAATGACGAAACATCCTTTCTACAAGAAACTGTGGGAGTATGTGGAGGCAATCAATAATGATGAATAAGACAAGGAAAGCGGTTGTCATGAACGTAATACGAGAAAAAGTTCGTGTAAAAAATGCAAGTGTACGATGAAAGTTCGTGTAAAAAAGTGTACGCATACGATGAAAGTTCGTGTAAAAAAGTGTTGAAAACATTTGGGAGTTCGTGTAAAAAAGTGTATCTTTGCAACCGGCAGAGCTGTTTAAACATCATAACAGCAAGTTATTAACATCATTAACAACTTCAAAA
>ERZ1026884.615-NODE-615-length-22688-cov-3.409446_pt1 | contig 22688 bp, 17 predicted proteins | sample MGYA00380172_ERZ1026884 | MGnify/ENA primary metagenome ERZ1026884 (study PRJEB33269, sample SAMEA4719808) | human gut metagenome | biome: human-associated habitat; feature: organic feature; material: feces | place: Cameroon | collected 2013-10 ... | reverse complement strand
TGCTTGATGGAATTCTCCAGAAAAGTGCTGATCATAAGAACCGGTATTTCACATTTTTCCGTGCCGGCTTCGATGTCGCAGAAAAACTCAAGCTTATAGGTATTCCACTCATCGTTGATATGAATGACATCTCTCATATGAGAGACTTCCTGCTCCACGGTCACCATGTCCATGCAGTCATGCATGATATAACGGAAATAATTGGCAAGACATACCGTGAGCTGATTGACCTTCTCGACTTCTCCGCCTTCTGCCATCGCTGAGAGCATCATCAGACAGTTCACGAAGAAATGAGGCCGGATCTGCAGATTCCGGAAATTGATTGCCAGTTGCTTCTTCTCCAGCTCACTGGCATACAGCTGACTGGCCATCCGGTCCGCGCTTTTTCCCAGCTGGTCCAGAATTTCATACGCATCCTGAACCGACGCCTTTTTCTTTTCTGTTATTTCCGCACTTTCTCCGACATCCTGATATTTATCCAGGATCTCCGTCAGATTCTGTGTCGGAATCAGGAAAGATTTCCTGAGGAACCCGACAAGAACGGTCAGCATGCAGGTCACCCAGACGGAGATGAAAACCATCAGAAGCGGAATCATCAGCTGCCAGACAAGTCCCGCATTCGGGGAAATTGTGATCCGGACGAAAAATTCGGTATTGCTTCCCGCAAGACTGTACTGCAGGATGCTGCCTCCCAATACATGGAACGTCTTCTCATCCGTTTCCTTCTTCCCTGTTATGAGCTCTGCCTTTCCGTTCTGTCCCCAGTTGATGGTATTCAATCCGGAAAGGAAATCCTCTTCGCTTGTCCAGGTTCCCAGCACAAAATCCATGTACCTCCATCCGGAAGAAACCACAGGCCCTGAAGCGGTTTCGGTCAGATACCAGCGTCCGTTCTCGCAGTTCCCGTCAGACCACTGCTTCTCGATCGTCTCACGGATATCACGATACTCGGAAAACGGCCTCTGTACCGTTGTCAGCTCAATATACTTATTGTCCCTGATGTCATAGATAAAATAATTGTATGGCACATCCGTCATCAGCCCGCGCAGATCATAGATCATCTGAAGCTCCGAAATCTTGCTGACCATCCCATAATCATCCTGCGCAAACATGGTCCGGTAATCGGATCGCAGCGCCACGGTCTGGTTCATACAGGCCGCGTTGTTCTGCAGCTCGGTCTCCACCTTTGTCATGAGACGATCCGCGAGCTCTTCTGTTTCTCTTTCTCTGCTGCGCATGCGCTCCATATAATTCAATGACAGAAATAAGATGCACAGACACTGCAGTACAATGCTTATGAGCAGAAGCTTCTTTAAATTCCTGACGAAAAACGGCTGTGCCATATTGATAAGCTATCCTTTCACCGCCCCCAGCGTAATTCCCTGCTCGAAGTATTTCTGCAGGAAGGGGTACAGGATCAGTATCGGCAGCATGGCCACAAAGGCGATCGCCATCCGGAGGCTGATGCTCGGAAGATTTCCGTCCGCGCCGCTTCTGCCGTACTGGGTCAGATACTGAATATTCTTCACCATAACATTAAGAAGCTGCTGAATCGAATACTTGGAAGAGTCACTGACATAATACAGACCGTTCATCCAGTCATTCCAGTAACCCAGTCCTGCGAAGATTCCGATCGTCACGAAGATGGATTTCCCGAGAGGAAGAACCATGTCCGTAAAGATTCTGAACTCCGTGGCGCCGTCCATTCTGGCAGACTCGTACAACTCCGCCGGGATGTTGCCCTGCAGGTACGTCTTCACGATGATGGCATTGAAGGCGCTGAACATCAGATTCGGAACCAGCAGTGCGAAATACGTATCCTTTATGTGCAGAACCGTGGTGTAGACCATGTAGGTCGGAACCATTCCGCCGTTAAACAGCATCACGAACAGAACCAGGAACGATAAGATCCTTTTCCCCGGAAGCCGCTCCATTGAAAGCGGATAGGCGACCATTGCCGTAATGATAACATTTATGGCAGTTCCCACCGCTGTGACACAGATGGTGGTCAGATAGGCTCTCAGAATCGTTGCCCTTGATTCCCAGATGTAGCTGTAGGCTGCAAAGCTGATCTCCTTCGGGAAAATCGAATATCCGTTGATCAGCAGTGAGTTCTCCTCCGTGATCGAAGAAATGAACAGCAGCAGAAACGGAAAGAAAATAAGCGCCATCACAATGATCATGATGATATATGCAGCAGCTTCAAAATGTTTGTCCTGTTTTGATTTTACCATGCCATTTCCCTCCTAAAACAGCGCATTTTCCCGGCTGATTTTCCTGGTAATGGCATTGAACACCATAATCATAAGGAAGCCCATCACCGACTGGAAAAAGCTGGCTGCTGCAGACATTCCGACATTGCTCTGCGTAATCAGTACATTATATACAAAGGTATCGATCGTCTGTGTCGTGCTGGAAATCAGGCCTGAATTCTGCGGGACCTGGAAAAAAAGACCGAAGTCACTGTTGAAAACTCTTCCGAGTGATAAAAGCGATACCGTAATCATGGTCGGCTTCAGAAACGGAAGTGTGATGTAACGGATCTTCTGGAATTTCGTCGCGCCGTCCAGAGATGCGGACTCATACAGCGACATATCAATTCCGAGAATGGAAGAAATGTACAGAATACATCCGTACCCGACCCCCTTCCAGGTATTGACAAAGATCAGAATGAAGGGCCAGTATTTCGCGGTGTCATACCAGGCCACCTTCTGGTGCCCCATGGACACCAGAAGATGATTCAGCAATCCTGCTTCGGGATCGAGAAATGCCCGTACCATATATGACACAATCACGATGGAAACCACAAACGGAAACAGGATGCTGCTCTGCGCCGCCTTCCGGAATTTCAGATTCGTGATTTCGGTAATCAGAATCGCCAGCGTAACGCCCAGAACCAGATTGATCAGGATAAAGCACAGATTGTACCCAAGCGTATTCCGGAACAGAATCGGAAGATCATTGTTCTTGAGCAGGAAGGTAAAATTCTTAAATCCTGTAAATTGGCTTCCCCAAATGCCATCCTTCACATTGTATTTCTCAAAGGCGAGCACAAGTCCGGACATGGGCAGGTAGTTGTTGATAAACAGATAGATCAGCGCCGGCAGCATCATCAGATAAAGCGGCAGATATCTCTTGTAATACCGGATCTTCTCTGCAAATGTTCTTTTTGATTTCATGTTGTCCCTCACTGCTTTCCCTTCCACAGGTCCTTCCTTGTGGCGCGCCCCTTCAAGTTACTTCCTGTGTGTCAGTCTTTTTTACTTGGCTGCCAGAAACTCATCCAGCTGTCTCTGCGACTCTGCGATAATTTCCTGCATGCCTGCGGCATTCATTTCCTCGATCATCTTCGGCAGATACTCATCCGGATCCACTGCACCGACAATCAAAGCCTTGTAGTACTTATTCTTTACGTTTGTAATGCCTGCAATTTGATCTGCCACCGGTTCCGGATTGAAGTTAAAGCCAAGAGCCTTGGAAGCGACTGCTGTTTCGTTATATTCCTGTAACTTCGTATAAACGTCCGGTCCATCATCCACCCAGGGTGTGCATACGAGCTGGTTCGGAAGAATCCAGCCTGCTCCCAGATGATAGCCAACCGTATCGGCATCCTTGCCCTCAGGATAATCCAGAAGTCCGTCCTCATTTACGATGTAGTCTTCACCCTCTACGCCCCAGTTCAGAAGGTTCATCATATCGGTACTGGTCTCGATCAGATTCAGCATCTGCATTGCCTTTGCGGGATCCTTGGAGCCTGCAGAAATCGCATAAGAGAAGACCGCTGCCGTTTCCGTCGTTGCGAAAGGCTCACCCATGGTAACCATGGTCAGGTCTGTGCCGCCGCAGTTCTTCTCCTGGTCGGTCTCAGAAAGCGGATGACCGTAATCGCTGAAGAACGAGAATGCCTGACCGGACTTGATGTAGGAATAGTAAGATTCGGTATCGGAAGCTGCGCCGGAATTGATCCAGCCCTTCTCGAACCACTTGTGGTTGTACTCGCACCATTCCTTGAACTCATCTGCCTCCAGCAGGTTGGTGACGGTGGTGTTCTCCGTAATATCCATCAGACCTGCAAACGAGGTACCGCCGACCGCCCGGTCACAGACAACCGACTTGGCATTTCCAAGATTGTCTGCAGCAAGCATCCACATGCCGGGCTCCTTTGCTGCAACCTCTTCAAAAATTGCATCCACGTCTGCCAGAGAATTCACATTGCTGACGTCAATGTTGTATTTCTCCAGAATGTCCGTGCGGAAGAAGATCGTAGGCTGGTAACAAACCTCTTTGTGAACCGGCAGACCATAGATAATTCCGTTCATGGTAGCAGCCTTCGCATACTCCGGATCCGGATAGGTAGCAATGATATCCTGTCCGTACTCCTTCAGAAGATCGGTCATATCCAGAAGATATCCGGAAGTTACCCAGTTCTGTGCATTTCCGGTAGGTGCCACCATAAGGTCGATGTCTGCACCGGCACTCAGCTCAAGCGGGATCTGCTCATTGAAAGTAGCATACGGAAGAACCTCGAGCTTCAAGGTCATATTCAGTTTGTCCAGTGTGATTTCACTGGCCTTCTCGGCTATTCTGTCGACTTCGCTCTGAGTGGGACAAGCTGCAGGGAGTGCAATCACCATGCGCACCTGATACGGACTCTCCGAGGAGGTCGCCCCCTCCGTGGTCGCCTGCTCCGTACTTGCCTGCGAGTCCCCGCTCTCTGCAGGCTTTCCAGCCCCACAACCTGCCAGCATTCCTGCTGCCAGCGCTGCACACAGCAGCATACTAAGTTTTCTTTTCATACCCTTTCCTCCTTGTTTATATGTGTAATTTTTAAAATTACTCTCTTTTTATGCCGGAAGGATCCGATAGCTGTTTTCCAGCTTTTCAACCTTCCACTCCTCACCGTTGACCACGCAGCTTCGAATTTCCTTTTCGCTGTATACCTCAAAGGCTTCAATTGCCATTCCGGAGGTCTCTGCAGCCAGCCGATCTTCCTGAATCACTGCATGCAGGTTTCCGTTGATTTCGTCGTCATAGTAAGAGGTTTTCAGCTCTGTGTTCAGATTCATGCAGATCGTCAGTCCCTCAAACGGCTTGTCCTCGATGTGCATCGGTGCCTTTGCAAACATCGGAATCGCATGATTCTCACGCAGGTACAGCGGAATTCTGTCCAGACGGTTCTCAGCGGTAATCCATCTTCCGCCCTCCACGCGCTCACCGGTGTAGAAATCCACCCAGCTTCCGCTCGGAAGGTAAATTGCGGTTTCCTTCTGATCGAAAATCGGAGCAACCAGGAGACTTTCTCCGAGCATGTACTGTCTCGAAATGTTCCGGACATTCCGGTCATTCTCAAACTCCAGAATCATTGCTCTCATCATCGGCAGACCGTAAAGGTGGGTCTCATATGCCGTGCTGTACAGGTAAGGAAGCATCCGATAGCGCAGCTTGTTGATCGCAAGGAACGCCTCCTGTGCCTCTTCCGAGAAGCGCCAGGGCTCACGCGGTGTCGACTGTCCGTGGCTTCTGCTGAGAGGGGACATCAGGCCCATCTGCACGGAGCGGATGTATTCCTGGTCGGTGGGGATGCAACGATTTCCTTCGTAGTCACAGTTGTAGAAGCCGCCGATGTCGAAGCCCCAGAACGAAACGCCGCTCATTCCCATGCTGAGTCCGCCGTTCAGGATGGACGCCAGATTGTTCAGAGAAGCAGAGGAATCGCCTGCCCAGTTTGCCGGGTAGTTCTGGCTTCCTGCATATCCGCTTCTTCCCCAGAGCAGTGCCTTTTCTCCCATTTCCGCCTTGGCCTCTGCGGATGCCTCGTAAATGGTGCGGGCATACAGCAGGGTGAATTTGTTATGTGCCTGCAGTCCGGTAGAGCCATCCCAGAAAACGGCATCCTCCGGAATTTCCTCCGAGAAATCGGTCTTGATGACGCCGACGCCCATCTTCATCAGGCGCTTTACGCGCTCTTTCATATAGGCAACCGCTTCCGGATTTGTGAAGTCGATGGCGGTAACGCCAACGCCGCCCACATCTCCTTCTCCGGGAGAGAAGATATACGGCTCACCGTCCGGTCCCTTTACCAGGAAGCCTCTTTCCTTCATCACAAGATACTGCTTTGTCACCTTGCCATGCTCAATCGAATGTACATAGGGGAACATCCAGAGTGACAGGTGGAAGCCTTTTGCGCGAAGATTTGCGATCATTTCCTCCGGATTCGGGAAGCGCTCTTCATCGAAGCTCAGAAGCTCCTCATCATCTCTTCCCATCCAGCCATCGATATGGATGACATCCGAAGACATTCCGAATTTCAGCATTCTGTCTGCGATGTCTTCCACCTCTTCGCGGCTCATATAGCTCATCTTCGACATCCAGAAGCCAAACGCCCAGCGGGGGATCATCGGAGATCTGCCGCTCAGTCCTGTGTAGTCATACAGAAGGCCCTTCATATCGCGGTTTGCGAAGAAGTAGTAGTCCAGATAAGGGTCCTCGGTTTCCATCGTATAGGAAACGCCGGAGCTTGCTCCCATATTAAAATGTGTTCTGGTATAGGTATTCATCAGTACGCTGTAGCCCTGCGTACTTACGAAATACGGCATTCCCTTGTACGAGATATCGGAATTGGTTGACTGCGCATCTCTCTGCCACACGCAGATTTTCTGTCCTCTCTTGTTGAAGCTTGTGAACTTCTCTCCGAATCCGTAGAAATCTTCATCGGTATAGAGGTACATGGTTTCAAAAGCATCGGTCACTTTTCCATTCTCGTCTGTCGTAAAGCCGACCGGAACTGCCTTGTACTTCTGGTCCACGTTGTGGTCCCGGATCTGCTCACAGGTGAGCTCTCTGCCATCCAGAAGGATGGTCATCTCCCAGGGACTCTTACGAAACTGCAGTGTGACTCTTTCCGTTTTTACACAGATAAAGAGCAGATCCTCTTCCGTCGTGACACCCTTTACATCCGGAAACTCGAACACTTCATTTCGCCGAAGTCCTTCGGTTCCTTCCGGGAACATGCGAAACCGGAAAACGGTTTCTCCCTGGAAGGAAACCATAACCTTTGCTGTCTTCCCGCGGAAAGTCGCGGCTTCAAACGTGCAGCCTGTCTCCGACGGCTCATAGCCGAGCATGCGGTCCAGAAAATCCTTTTGTCCGTTGCTGTTGTAGTGGCAATATCCCTTCTCCACCAGGAGCGGATCTCCATCCATTTCCGGGTGATATCCCCGAATTCCATTGTCCTGAATCTGAATCATCACGGTTACCTCCAGTTGTGTTGTTTCTTACTGACTACATTCTATTCAGTCTGTAATTTCTGCTCTATAACTTGCGGCTCTCAAATTATCGTTTTTGTTCTTTTCGTTCTGTTTATTCCCTTTGTTCTTTTCGTTTTTGTGCATTTCGTTTCTCTTCTGTTATAAAAAACGGACAGGGCACCGTGAAATAGATGTCCTGTCCGAAGGAGGGTGAATGAAATATGAAGCAAAATGACGATTACATTTCCACCTGCAGCTCGGTTTCGGAATGATCATAAAGGCGGACGATGACGGTCCCATCCTTCTGCATGAACCATCCCTCTTCGAAATACAATGCGGTTCTGGCCACGCATTCCGGATACTCTCTGCCGTTCACCCAAATGCTGCGAGGCTTATCCGAAAGGCCCTTGATCAGCATCGCTATCTTGCTTTTCTGTTCCAAAGGGATTACTTTGGTCGCTCGGATTCATCCCTATCCTGCACTTTTTCACCAAAGGGATTACTTTGCCCCGGTCAGATGCATCCCTATCTGCCTTTTCTGCACCACAGGGATTATTTTCGCCGGCCAGTTGCATCTCTAGCTTGCTTTTTTGTTCCACAGGGATTACTTTGGTCGCTCGGGTTCATCCCTATCCTGCACTTTTTCACCAAAGGGATTACTTTGCCCCGGCCAGTTGCATCTCTAGCTTCCACTTTTGCACCACAGGGATTATTTCGCCCGGCTGAATGCATCTCTATCTGGCTCTTTTGTTCCGCAGGGATTATTTCGACCGACCGGATGCATCCCATCACTGGAAGGCCATCGCTGAAAACATCTCTGCCCGGCCATTCCGTCAATTCCGATTTGTCTTACTGATTTTTTATCTCAATTCTACTATCTCGTGTTATATGTCACAGATCCTTTAAATAAAAACGATTCATCGTACTGTGCTGGGTCACACAGAGCCTATCAATTAGCCGAAAGCCCATCTTCTCATACAGCTTCAATTTTTACAATTTCCAGCTATTTTATGCTTGACTTTTCATAGCTGGTCTATTTATTTTCACATCACATTTTCCAAGTGTTCCAAACAACGATGGCGCAACTCCCGGCACATGACATAGAATACGGCATAACAGATCAGTACACATCCTGCAACAGCCTTCACCGATACCTCTTCGTGCAGCATCACGAACGCAAGTACCACGATAATTACAACACTAAGCTTATCTATCGGTACAAGCTTCGAGGCATCTCCGATCTGCAGCGCACGATAATAACACAGTCACATACTATTAAGCCTTTGGTCTTGATTTGGCTGTAAACTCTGATATGACAACTTTAATGATTTCTACTGTCGATGCCATCTCTTCATTGATAATGAATTCACGCCCCGTCTGATTTTTCATAAGGAGCGAAAGACCTCGTATTTTCTCCTGCACATCCTCTGTTAATTCTGCACGACCGCGTCCTATCAAAGATGCAAATGACGCTCCGTATTTGCAAGCTACATCTCCGCCGGATATAAGCTCAACATCACCTTCCAGCTCAATGCACACATTTGGATTACTTCTAATCAGATCCAACTTATGTCCTTCTTTTGCACTATGCATGTAGAAAATCAAGATACCATCGGTATATTCGTACCCATAGTGAAGCGGAACGATATAGGGATAATCAGCATCAAACAAAGCAAGATGCAGTACTTTCGCTTTTTCAATGATCTGCAGAATTTCAGTAATATTTGTTACTTTCCTATCTTTTCTTCTCATTAATAAATACCTGAAGAATCGTACATGATTTCTCCTTTTTTCAGATTTTTAAATTATACAAACCGGAATTTATCAGCATCTCTATCTTGCTTTTCAGTTCCATAGGGATGATTTCGGCCGCCCGGATGCATCTCTATCTTGTACTTTTGTTCCGCAGGGATTATTTCGGCCGCCCGGATGCATCTCTATCTTGCTCTTTTGTTCCACAGGGATTATTTCGACCGGCTGAATGCATCTCTATCTGGCTCTTTTGTTCCACAGGGATTATTTCGACCGACCGGATGCATCCCATCACTGGAAGGCCATCGAAAGTTTTCATGCGTTCCATTGAAGCTGCGCCCGGCATTGTCGAATAAAATTTTGTCGATGATATCCTTTACGTTACTTACGGAAAGGCAGCCGTTCTGGATTTTTCTGTCAGTTAATGGAAATCTGCGCAGGAGGTATGCGTCCCCTTTCGCAGGAAGTACACACCGCCCACCAGCAGGGCAACGACCAGCACTCCCGCCGCCACGGCAAAAAACGCCTGCCGGGTGCCCACCGCGTCCACCAGCATCCCGCCAAAGAGGTTGGAGGCCACCGCCGCCAGCCCGGACTGCACAATGGCCAGGGCGCTCTGCCCCTGAGACATTTTTCCGGCACGGACGTGCTTACTGATATACTGGGTGCAGCATATGTATGTGGTCATATAGGTCACGCTCTGCAAAAGCTGCGCGGAGATCATAGCGGGGACCAGTCCCATTCCCGTCAGGCACAGACGAAGGCTCATCATTACCCCGGAAAAGATCAGCAGAGGAATTTCTCCAAAACGATCCATGAGCTTCCCTGCAAAGAGCAGAATCGGTACCTCGCTCAGGGCGGAGATACAGCTCAGCACGCCGATCAGGCTGCTGCCGAAGCCAAGCTCTACGGCATAGCTGCCCGTAAAGGAGCCGCAAAAGCCAAGACCCAGGGATTCGATTAAGGCCAGAGCCAGCACAAAAAGAATTTCCGAGGTATCGAATATGCTCTCCCTGGCCGGGACAGCCTTCCTCCTGGCCGGAGCAGCCTTCTTCCGGGCCGGGGCCGCCTCCTCTCGGGCCGAAGCAGTCGCCTCCCGGACACGGCCCTGGGGCAGAAGCATCACTGCACCGGCAAAGAGCAGGTAAGCCACGGAGGCCACGGCAAACTGGGCCCCGTCAAATTTCTCCAGAAACATGCCTGCGCCGAAGACCATCCCCGCGTAGCCAAGCGTCCCGCCGATGCGGATTCTGGCAAAGGGAAAGCCGTAAGCATTGGCCCTGTCAATGACCAGCGCATCGCACAGGGGCAGCAGGGCCAGGCTGAACAGGGAGACGATCAGCACCGCCAGAAGGCAGACCGCAAAGCTCGTCCCCAGATAATACAGCAGATAGGCCCCGGCCGTGCACAGAGCAAGCAAAATCAGCAGCAGCTTGCGCTTGCCGGTCCGGTCGCTGAGCATGGCCCATAGAGGTTGGATAAAAATGGCAAAGATCGGCCCGATGGCCAGAAGCACACCGATCTGGGTAAAGCTCAGACCAATCCGCTTATAATATGCGGAAAGGAAGGGAGCGCAGGAGCCGCAGGCCACCCAGAAGCTTACATTGATGAGGAACAGACGAAGCCAGGCGGAGTGCTTTCCCAGGTCGTTCCGATTTACCGGGTTTTCACGCTGGGGATTTCCCACGAATAGCCGCATTTAACCTCACCTTCCTTCATAATTTTATAATTGGTCTGTTTCTTCGTTCCCTCCAGTACATTCCGGCAGAAATCAAGCATGGCGGTCCAATCCTCCAGATTGTATTCATGCCCGCCTTCCCTGTAATGCATGGCGCATCTGTCCGAAGCATCCATCCATCTGTAGACCTCTGCAGCTGCCAGCCATGATATCTGTGTTCCAAAGACATTGCTCCACTGATCGTCCAGACCCTCTGCCAGGAAAAGTCCCCTTGGTGCAATGCAGGCTCCGAGGATATTCGCATCAAAAGAAAGCTCATTTTCCCGATACCCCGTCAGACCATCCGCAGTTCCGTACTCTGCCATGCCGTCCAGAAGCCAGTAATAGAACCTGTCCTTTCGGAGCATCACGCCGATTCTTTCTGCGTTCCCGGAATTTTCTCCAAGCCGGCTTCCGGTCAGACGAAGGCTTCCCATGCCTCCGCAGCCAGAGCCTGCAGGTGCCGTGATCGCTGCCCGTTCGTCGTAAATTCCGCAGCAAAGTGCCATTTTTCCCATTCGGGAATGTCCTGTCACGACCACCTTGTTCCGGTCTGCAAAGGTCTGCGTCTCCAGCCAGTCAATAACCCGGCTCGCAAGCCACGCCCACATTGCCAGAGAGCGCCAGTTATATTCCGGATATGTGAGAGCGCAGCTGCCCTGATTCCATCTCTCTGTGTCATCCGGAGCCGCTTCCTCAATCTCATAGCTGAGAACCGCAGCCCCCTGCCAAACCGCCATCTGAAGAATCTTCGGATCGAGACCATCCCCTCCCGGGATGACAATGCACATCCGTTTCTCATCCCCCTGCGGACGATACACGTGCACATTGAAGGCCACCTTTTCTTCCGGTCCGGTGTAAAGCCTCACCTTTTCATAGATTGCCGATTCCTCCCATAAGAGCTTCGACTCGACCTTTTCCCCTCGCACATGGTCCGGCCTCGGAGGCATTTTGCCGTAATACTGCTCCTCCAGTATTCGCTTATAATACTCTCTCTGTTCTCTCCATTCTTCCACTGCCTCTACCCGGCTCCCATCTTCCCGCAGGAAAGGATCCGGCAGCTCCCAGCTCCTGTTATCCCCCATATTGATGTTCTCCTCACGTATGTTTTGTTTTCTGTCACATTTCCACTTGCAGTCAGGCATTTCTTTACGAAATCACCCTTCTCTCACAGTTTAGCAAAACACTTCGCGGGCGGACTATAACTTAGCTCTCTTCAAAATAGCATTTTTGTTATTTGTTAAAGATCTTCATGGCCTGCCTGTAGCAGCGGGCAAAATAAATGATTTCCGCAAGTGCAGTCAGAGACCAGGAGCAGGGATACAGCAGATACAGCGCAGGGATGGTATGAATCCGCGCGAAAATCGTATAGACCCAGATCACACGGAAAACGCAGGAGCCCAGTACCACAATGATGGTCGGCACCACGGTTTTATCCAGGCCGCGGGAGGCGGCAATCGTACAGTCCATAAAAGCGGAAATGCAGTAGGCAAGAGCCATAACCCTGACACGCTTCATTCCGGCATCGATCACAACGGCCTCTGTGGTAAAGAGAGCCAGGAACTGTCTGCCGAACACAAGAAGCAGAGCCCCGAGAACCAGACCGATGCCAAAGGAATACGCAAGGCTGATAAAGTAGCTCTTCTTTACGCGGTCAACCTTTCCGGCTCCGTAGTTCTGGCTCATGAAGCTTGCGCAGGCCATATAGAAGGCTGCCATGGCATCATAAATCATCGCATCCGCATTCGCAGCAGCGGAGTTACCCTTGACCATCAGCGAATCAAAGGAGTTGACGCCTGCCTGAATGAACAGGTTGGCAATCGCAAAGATGGCATTCTGCAGCCCCGCCGGGACACCCAGAAGCAGAATGCGCTTTGTCATATCGGGATCCGGACGGACCTCCTGCAGATGAAGCGCATAGCAGTCCTGCACTTTGGTCAGTGCATGCAGAATCAGCGCCGCCGACACACACTGGGAAATGGCGCTGGCCAGGGCAACCCCCATGACGCTGAGTCCGCAGACAATCACAAAAAACAGGTTGAGGACAATATTCAGCGCACCTGCAATGGAAAGATAAAGCAGTGGCTTTTTCGTCTCTCCGATGGCACTGAACACCGCATTGCCGAAGTTATACAGCGCGAGTGCGGGCATGCCGAGAAAATACACCCGAAGATAGACAATGGCACCGGGCAGCAGATCCGGCTTGGTATTCAAAAGCCGAAGAAGCGCCGGTGATCCGAGAAGACCTGCAAACAGCAGGACAATCCCCGCGATCAGACTGACAATCAGAGCCGAGGACACCGTCTTCTGCACACTTTCCGGATGTCTCGCACCGTAAAACCGTGCAACCAGCACGTTGATGCCGTTGCCAAGTCCGATCAGAAAACCGGTAAACAGCGTGACAAAGATGCTGGTGGACCCTACCGCTCCAAGTGCCGCAGAGCCTGCAAATCGTCCGACAATCGCAACGTCCGACATGTTAAATAACACCTGCAGAAGGTTGGATAAGGCAAGCGGCAGGCTGACAATCAGAATCTGTCTGGCCAGCGGCCCTTCCGTCAGGTTGATCTTCTTTTCCATTCTCTGCTTTCCCCCATTCTCCTCACTCTGATGAAGTGCCAAGGAACCACTTCGGAATGCGCCCTGCTTTGGGCGCAACAGTTCCCGTTATAGCAACTTTTCCATGCTTTGTGAAGGGCTGGTTTCATGATTCTTCGGGAAAATACGAAAAAACGGGCAGGAGCCGTGTCAAACAACTCCTGCCCGCCTGTTTCATTATGAAGTTTTAGCCGTTCCTCTGCTTATCTGCAGAGGAACTCCCTGCAAAGCTTATTCGCAAAGCTTCGAGAAAGCATCTGCAACAAACTGAACCTTGGTTCCGACGATAACCTGTACGGAGGTCTTGCCGGGCCTGATTACGCCTGCAACGCCTGCAGCCTTGATGGCCTTGTCGTTGACTGCGGTCATATCCTTAACCTCAAGTCTCAGTCTGGTTACGCAGTTGTCGATGCTGGTGATGTTGTCCTTGCCGCCGCAGCCCTCAAGGATCTGCTTTGCAATCGCGGTATAGTCATCACTTGCAAGCTCAACCTTCTTCTCAGCCTCAAGATCGTCATCCTCTCTTCCGGGAGTCTTCAGATCAAACTTCTTGATGGCGAAAAGGAATACGAAGTAGAATACCAGGAATGCTGCGATTCCAAGCGGGATGATGAGCCAGGTCTTCGCTGCTGCCGGAAGGGAAGCGGAGAAGAGAAGGTCCATAGCGCCTGCAGAGAAGCTGAATCCTGCACGGAAGCCAAGAGCAACCGTAATGATGGTGAATACGCCGTAAAGCAGTGCATAGATTACATAGAGTCCGGGAGCAAGGAACATGAATGCGAACTCGAAGGGCTCTGTAACGCCGCAGATGAAGGAGCAGATTGCTGCGGAGAGAAGGAGACCGATTGCTGCAGTCTTCTTCTCAGGCTTAGCGCACTTCACCATTGCAAGTGCTGCACCGGGGATACCGAACATCATGCACGGGAAGAAGCCGGACATGTACATTCCAAGGCTCCAGGAAACATCTGCAGAGGTCTCGCCTGCCCAGAAGTGCTGCAGATCGCCGAGTCCGATGGTATCAAACCAGAATACGTTGTTCAGCGCGTGGTGAAGACCGGTAGGAATTAACAGACGGTTCAGGAATGCATAGATACCTGCGCCTACAATGCCGAGCTTTGCAACGCCGTCGCCAAGTGCAACGAGTGCACCGAACAGAAGCGGCCATACGAACAGCAGAACAGCGGATACCAGGATGGAAACCACGCCTGCAACGATGGCAACGCAGCGCTTGCCGCTGAAGAATGCCAGCCAGTCCGGAAGCTTCGTGTCCTTGAACTTGTTGTAGCACAGGGAACCGATGACACCGGCAAGAATTCCGATGAACGGGTTTGCAATCTTATTGAATGCAAGAGTCTTGGTTGCGCTGTCAGCGATCGACGGCATGATGGTGGAAACAACTCCCGTAGAAAGAAGTGTTGTCATCATCAGCCAGGATGCAAGAGCTGCAATTCCGCCGGTTCCGTCGTTCTTCTCGGACATGCCGACGCCGACACCGATTGCGAACAGAATCGCCATGTTATCGATGAGAGCTCCGCCTGCCTTCACGAGGAACAGACCGATCAGATTTGCTGCACCTGAGATGTCACCACCCTGCATGGTTGCCGGGCACAGTAAATAACCGATACCCATGAGCACGCCGCAGATTGGCAGTACTGCTACCGGAAGCATCAACGCTTTCCCCAGCTTTTGAAGAAATTTCATATTTCTCCCCTCCTTAAAATAGTGTATACACTTAACTGGATTTCTCCAGTCAGCTACCTGTGTGATACAGATGATTATGCGAGCTTCAGAACGGCATCATCCAGAGTGGCTTCGCCCTTCTTCTGAAGACTGATTTCCTTATAATCATCCGTGTTGCAGATCAGGACCGGAGTAATGATGTTCAGTCCGGCCGCCTTGATCTTATCCAGATCCACATCCATCAGAAGATCGCCCTTTTTCACGTGATCACCTGCCGCAACATGGGCGGTGAAGGGCTCTCCCTTCAGAGTAACGGTATCGAGTCCGATATGGATCAGAATCTCTGCTCCCTGTGCACTGGTCAGCGTAACCGCATGACGGGTATCGAAAACCATCGTCACCTCTCCGTCTGCAGGGGCATAGATCTTTCCCTCCGCAGGAATCACTGCAAATCCGTCTCCCAGTACCTTTTCGGAGAAAGCGGGGTCCGGAACATCCTCCAGAGCAACCACCTCTCCCTTACAGGGTGCATAGATAAAATTACCTTTTGTCTTTCCCTTGAAAAGTCCTAACATGCTATCTCCCTTCCATCGATGTAGACGCTCACAATGTTGAGATCCTTATCCAGAAGCACGAAATCTGCTCTCTTTCCCACCGTGATGCTTCCTGCTTCCTCAAAGATGCCGATTTCCTTTGCGGGATTCTCCGTTGCACACATCACGGCATCCTCCAGAGAGATGCCCGCTTCGCGGACCACAAAGCGTACACAATCCATCAGATTGGTTGCAGATCCGGCAATGGTACCGTCATGCAGCGTTGCAAGATTTCCCTTTACCGTTACCGGCTGTCCGCCAAGTGTATACTCTCCGTCCTCCAGTCCGGTTGCCCGCATGCTGTCACTGATCAGAATCATGCGCTCTGCTCCGAACATTGCGAATGTCGCACGAATCACCGACGGATGGATATGCACACCATCGCAGATCAGCTCCGCATGACATTTATCAGAATCTCTGACCGCTCCGATCACGCCCGGATTTCTGTGGGTGAAAGGCGGCATGGCGTTATACAGATGCGTTGCATGAGAAGCACCGCGCTCAATGGCTTCCTTTGCCGTATCATAGTCGGCAGCGGTATGCGCAATGGAAATTACCGTTTCGTCCTTGGCTTTCTCAATAAACTCCATGGCTCCCGGCTCTTCCGGCGCAAGATCCACAAGCTTGATCAGCCCCTTTGCCGCACTCTGCAGCTCACGGAAGAACTCATAATCACAGTGCAGAATGTTCTCCGCTGCCTGTGCCCCTTTCTTCGCAGGACTGATGAAGGGTCCCTCCATATTGATTCCGACAAGATGCGAGCCGCCGTTGTATTCGTAATCTCCGGCGTTCTTCATGACCTTCCGGAGCTCCTCTTTGGCAATCGTCATCGTAGCCGGGCAGACCGAGGTCACACCGATGGAGGCTTCATACTTCGTGATGACATCAAGAGCCTCTTTGGTTCCGTCGCACATGTCTGCACCCATGCAGCCGTGGAAATGAATGTCCACAAGCCCCGGAATCATGTACAGGCCTTCCGCATCGAGAACCTTTCCGTCCTCTTCCTTCCAATCCGAGGGATCTGCAAATCTGCCGTCTGTAACGGCAGCATCGCCCTTTACGAATTTGTGTTCTGCTGTAAAAATATCTGCATTCTTTATGATCATGATTTCGTCCTTAAATCTTGCCAAGTGCCGCCTCATCCGCTACCAGAGTGACATCATTGTGCAGCTGCAGAACGGATGCGGGAACCTTCGGTGTAATCGGACCGAAAAAGGCGTCTCTTACGATGTCGGCCTTGTCCTCTCCGCTTGCCACGATCAGGATCTTCTTCGCCTGCATAATGGTCTTGATTCCCATGGTATAGGCCTGTTTCGGAACATCGTCCGCAGATGCGAAAAATCTCTTGTTCGCTTCAATGGTGGACTGTGTCAGATTCACGCAGTGAACGTCGTTGTCGAACGCATCCCCGGGCTCATTGAATCCGATGTGGCCGTTATGCCCGATTCCGAGGAGCTGCAGATCGACTCCGCCCATGGAACGGATCAGCTCGGAATATCTTCTGCATTCCCTGTCCGAATCCGGCTCCATTCCGTTCGGAAGATGTGAATTCTCAGCCGGAAGATTGACGTGATCAAACAGATTATGATGCATGAAATAATAATAGCTCTGATCGTTCTCGCGGCTGAGTCCCTTGTACTCATCCAGATTCACCGTCCGGACCTCCGAGAAGTCAAGATCGCCCTTTTCGTACCACGCAACAAGCTGCTGGTAAAGGCCGATCGGCGTGGAGCCTGTTGCCAGTCCCAGCACGCAGTCCGGCTTCATAATCACCTGTGCGGAAATGATATTCGCCGCTTTACGGCTCATATCTGCATAATCTTTTCCCTTGTATATTCTCATTGCTTGCCCCTTCTGCCGCCCCCTTGCGGCATTTATTTAAGACGAATTCCCCTTGCAGCGTATCCGGCCATCCCCTTTTGCCGGATTACTCCATCCCGCAGATTCTGCTGCGGGTTCCAAGCACCATCGACGGTGCAACGCTGAGCTCATCAATTCCCATCCGGACAAAACGCTCCGTAAGCTCGGGATCTGCCCCCAGTTCTCCGCAGATACCGACCCACTTGCCGGCCTTGTGTGCTCCGTCAATTGTCATCTGAATCATCCGCAGAACAGCTTCGTGATGTGGATTATAGAAATCATCCAGTCTCTCGTTCTGCCGGTCGATTGCAAGCGTGTACTGCGTCAGATCGTTGGTTCCGATGCTGAAGAAATCCACCAGCTCTGCAAGCTCCTCGCTCATCATGACCGCTGCCGGTGTCTCCACCATGATTCCCTGCTCCGGGATCGCATAAGGGATCCCTTCCTGCTCCAGCTCTCTTGCAACCTCATCCACAATCTCCCGGATCTTCTTCACTTCCTCTACGGAAATGATCATGGGATACATGACGGAGAGATTGCCATATTTCGCAGCGCGAAGAAGCGCTCTCAGCTGCGTTCTGAAAATGTCCGGCTGCTTCAGGCAGATCCGGATTGCGCGATATCCCATTGCAGGATTTGCTTCCTCTCCGAGTTCAAGATAATCTGCGTTCTTGTCCGCTCCGATATCAAGGGTTCGGATGACCACCTTCTTACCTGCCATCGTCTGAAGCACCTGCCGGTAGGCATTGAACTGCTCCGTCTCATCCGGAAGCGCATCTCTGCCGATGTACAGGAACTCACTGCGGAACAGTCCGATGCCCTCCGCATCGTTCTCAACCGCATATGCCACATCGGACACACTGCCGATGTTCGCATAGACATGAATCTTCTTCCCGCTCTTTGTCACCGACTCACGGCCCTTGTAGCTCGCAAGAAGCTCTCTCTGCTCCAGCTCCTTCTGCTGCATTTCCTTTGCGGCATTCAGCTGACTCTCATCCGGATTCACATAAAATACCGCATTTCTGCCGTCTACAATGGCAGTCGTTCCGTTCCGGAGTGCCTCCAGATCGAGCTGCACACCGATCAGTGCCGGAATGTTCATCATTCTGGCAAGAATCGCCGTGTGCGAATTCGTTGAGCCATGCACCGTGACAAAGGCCAGAATCTTGCTCTTATCCATCTGCACGGTCTCACTCGGCGTCAGATCATCCGCAACGATAATGGATGGCTCCATGCTGTCCCAGTCAAACTGCTCTTCGCCGCTCAGGTTCCAGATCAGGCGATTGGAGATATCCTTCACATCTGCGGATCTTGCCTGCATGTACTCATCATCCATGCCCGCAAACATCTCGGCAAAATTGTCGCCGGTCACTGCCACGGCATACTCGGCGTTCACCTGCTCGTTCTGAATCATGGACTGAATGGCTTCCTGATAGTCATCGTCCTCGAGCATCATCTGATGAACCTCAAAAATAGCCGCATTCACCTCGCCGACCTCCTGCAGGGCTTTCTCATAAAGCCTGCCGAGCTGCTCGAGCGAAAGTTCCTTTGCGGCTTCCAGGCGTTTCAGTTCTTCCTCCGCCTGCGTGATATGCGTTCTCTTGACGAGACCGTCCTTCTTCTTCAAAACATTGATTGGACCGATTGCCGTGCCTTTGTACACGGACTTTCCAGCATACTGTTCCATGTTCCCCTTTTCTTCCGCAGCTCTCTGCGGGAATCCGGTCAATCAGCGCTCCTGAAAATCCCCCTGAATTCTCAGGCACCTGCGTTCACCGGGAATCAGAGATTCTCCTGGAAGAATTTCTCCAGTGCTTCTGCTGCTGCATCCTCATCAGGCCCCTCTGCCTGCACGCGGACCTCATCGTTCTGCTTCACGCCCATGCCCATGATCGCAATCAGCTTCGTTGCCGCTGCGGTCTTGCCCTTGCACTCCAGCGTCACCGCGCTCTCGAACTTCTTCGCTTCCTTCACCAGCAGACCTGCCGGTCTGGCGTGCAGTCCGATTTCATCCTTGATGACATACGTAAATTCCTTCATCTGGTGTTTCCCCTCCTCGCAATCTGTATATTTCGATGCTTCTTCCGTGCGTTTTCGCAGGTTCCCTGCATCACATTTTGCATCAAAATTTTAGCAAAATTTTATCAATGCATATACACCTTAACAGCAGTTTTGCGGTTTGTCCACTGTTTTTTTCGTTATTCTGCATAAAGTAAGAGCTGCGTGCCTCAAAACACTGCAGCTCCTCTTCCATCTGCGCAAATCATTTTTCACTGGTGTCCTGCAAAAATCAGCAAGCGCTATGATACTGGTTTCTCATTGTTCTGTCAACAATGATCTAAAATCCCATAAATTAGCTTTTTTCCAAAATTTCCCGAATTTGCCTGCTGGCTGTTCCGTCGCCGTAAGGATTCTTCGCTTCGCTCATCTTCCGGTACAGCTCCTGATCTGTCAGAAGGCGTCTGCATTCCCGGTAGATTGCTTCCGTTCCGGTTCCCGTCAGCTTCAGGGTTCCCGCCGCAACTCCCTCCGGACGCTCCGTGGTATCGCGCATAACAAGAACCGGCTTTCCGAGTGCCGGTGCCTCCTCCTGAATTCCGCCGCTGTCTGTCATGATCAGATAGCTCGCCTTCATCAGGTTGTGGAATTCCACCACATCCAGCGGCTCGATCAGGCGGATCCGGTCACATCCGCCAAGCTCCTCTTTTGCAAGAAGGCGAACCTTCGGATTCATGTGAACCGGATAGATGACCTTGACATCCGGAAATTCCTCTGCGATTCTCCGGATCGCACGGAACATCTCGCGCATCGGCTCTCCGAGATTCTCACGCCGGTGTGCAGTCACCGTAACAAGGCGGCTTCCCTTTGCCCATTCCAGCTCCGGGCTGGAAAAATCCGTGCGCACGGTATATTGCAGCGCATCAATCCCTGTGTTTCCGGTAACGAAAACGGTTTCCGGGTCCTTTCCCTCCCTATGAAGCGCCTCCGCCGCCTTCTTCGTCGGAGCAAAGTGAAGCTGCGCGATCAGACCCACCGCCTGCCGGTTGAATTCCTCCGGATAGGGAGAATTCATCTGATAGGTCCGAAGTCCCGCCTCCACGTGACCGATCGGAATCTGCTGATAGAAGGCAGCGAGTGCTGCGGCAAAGGCCGTTGTTGTATCTCCGTGCACCAGCATGATATCCGGTTGTTCTACACGGAGAATCTCACGCATTCCCATAAGAATTGCAGTCGTCACATCCGTCAGATCCTGCCCCTGCTTCATAATATCCAGATCATAATCCGGAACGACGCCGAAGATATCAAGTACCTGCTTCAGCATTTCCCGGTGCTGTCCGGAGACACAGACGATCGTCTCCAGCTTCTGACTTTTCCGTAGCTCCAGGACAAGAGGACACATCTTGATCGCTTCCGGTCTTGTTCCGAATACCATCATTACCTTTTTCATTCCGAATCCCCTCCTCCCAGCTCTGCATCCAGGAATTTCAGCCGTTCCCGGATCGTATTCTTCAGCTGCTCCTTTGCTTCCTCATAGCTGTTCAAATCTCTTGAGCTCCCGTCGGTTCTGCTTCCGACCAGAAGATTTTCCTCAAACGAATACCCCCACACGGCGAAGTTTCTCTCCGCCGCTCCTTCCAGCTCTTGTTCATATGCGGCAATCCTCTCAAAGATGTGCTCCTCGGAGAGCGTGCTTTTCCGAAGCTCCTGATATCTCCTGCAGACGCTTTCCCGAAACGAAGGATCCTGCCACAGTCTCTCAAACCAGGAATTGTCCGATGTCTGAAGCGCATCGGTTTCTGCCCGGAACCACTGATAATTGTCAAAGCCGTTGTTGAAGTCCCACACGGCGAGCTGAAGCTTTCCGCCAAGTTCCTTGTACGCATAGGTGGACAGATTCCCGGCGTCATAATTCATGGCAAATTCATTGATGATGAAATAATCCACCCAGTTGTCCCAGTCAATGTATGCGGCATAGCCCGTGTACGGATCCAGAAAATCTTCTCCGTACAGTGCCTGTTCAAACGCCGAAAGGTCCTGTCGGACGTACTCCTTCTGCTTCTCCGTCACCTTTTTCCTCGAAGGGTAGCTCAGATACATGGAGTTATTCGTAAACCCTGCAGTCTTTCCGTAGGTCAGAAGCTCTTCCTCTTCCGTATCGTCGCGGTCCCGGTTCACGATATAGGCCGTTTCCCCGGAAAGCAGGCCGAATTTGCCAAGGCGCAGCCTGCTTGCTCCGTTCGTCACAGGCTCAACCGCCAGATATACGCCCTGATACTTCCCATCCGCAAACAGCTCCACAAACCTGGAATCCGGCGCCCAGCCGTTCAGCTCTCTGGCAAGATCATAAACCAGCTTGTTCCGGATTAACGTTTTGTCCAGATAAGGACCGTTCAGAACCCACTCGCTGTTTTCGCCCATTCCGACCAGAGAAACGTCTTTGGCGTTCTCCTTCTGATCCTTGAAGAACCTGATGCGGTACTGCTTTTTGTCAAACTGGGTATAGGAGGAGGCTCCCCGGTACTTGATTGCGGCACGATGCAGCGAATTCGGCACCGAATAAATGGACTGGTCCTTCCCGTTTGCTTCCAGGACGGCCAGGTTCCCCATAATCACATTTTCCTTCAGAACCTGCTGACCTTTGGTATTCATATAAATCACAGGAAGTGTCGTCCGAAACTCCCCGAGTCCGTAGTAGTCCAGGACCTCCTGGTCCGGCGCATACCACTCCTTCTGCTCTTCCTTCGTGAGCGAGGTCCTCTGGTTTTCTCTGGTTCTTGTTTCTGATTTCACAACCGAGTTTCCGGCTATGGAGACTCCCCCCAGAACCGTGATCATCAGAATGCATAGCAGAATCCGTTTCATTGCCTTCATGGCAGCACCTCGTTTACATGTACCCGTTACTGCGAGAGCTCATCCTTCTGATCCACCACATTAACCCGCTTCACGCCATCGATTTTGATCAGCTTCTCGGAAATATCCATCTGGTTGTCTTTGGCCGCCTTTTCCAGAAGACCTTCCCCGATGGTGTAGACAAGCTCACAGCTCGTCTCTGTGACATTCCGCATGGACGCACGCACCTTTCCGGAAAAGAAGGTGTCCACTGCCGCCTCCACCTTATGAAGACTTCCTGCATCCGCCTGAACCACCATCAGCTTGCTGCAGGTCACAAAGCCCTTTCTGGTAAGCACCAGAAACAGGAGCAGAAATGCCGATCCAATCACGATCAGCGCATACTGGGAA
>ERZ1026884.610-NODE-610-length-22811-cov-6.435490_pt1 | contig 22811 bp, 20 predicted proteins | sample MGYA00380172_ERZ1026884 | MGnify/ENA primary metagenome ERZ1026884 (study PRJEB33269, sample SAMEA4719808) | human gut metagenome | biome: human-associated habitat; feature: organic feature; material: feces | place: Cameroon | collected 2013-10 ... | reverse complement strand
TCATTACCGTAAAATTCTTAGTTCTCTCTACACGAAAAATCTGTGCCATGCTCCCATCCTCCTTTTCAGTTCAAAAGAAAAAGACGCAAGCCATATCTTATGACTCACGTCTTACTTCTCTCACAATATTCTATTTTTATCAGTTACCTGCCAGATTAGTTACTGGCAATCCTTATACATAAATCAATTCTTTCAGGATAATCTCTTCTGCAATCGCTCTGTGCTGATTGGCAACTCTTACCCATGCCATCTGATCTTTCTCCTTATCCGGCAGTGGTTCTTTTTCTTCCAACTGTTTCAGAATCATTTCTTCCCGTTCTCTGGCTGCCTTATCTACTTCCAGAAGATGCTCTCCAATGGTGTCCTGCAGAAGCATCACCTGATAAGTTGAATTTCGATGGTTCTTCAGATAATCTCTGCGAAGAAAACCATACTTGCCAAGTTGCTCCATCTGCTCACCGGATTTATAGGTGAGATTCGGGATCAGATATCCATTTACATTTGTATACGTTAATTTCATTTTATTAGCACTCTCCATTTCTCATCATTTTTTGACCACAAATTTACGACATTTACGACAAATCTGACACTGCTTTACAATACCAGACAAAATGACTGATGCCCCGGAAAGCCTGTAAAACAGGCACTTCCGGGATACACAAGACAGGACAAAAATCAACTTCCATTATCAAGAGGTGAGTGCTAATTTTTTATAAAAAACTTCCACACCGAGCTGGTCACGGAACAGCTCATAATCAATGGATAAATCAAACCATCGAGAAGTTTTATCCTCTGCTGATTTGGTCGTTTCAATCAATACGCTACATTCTTCCATCGTAATTCAGTCCTTTCTTCTGATTTTGAGTATGAAAAAAGCAGTCGATCATAACGGAAAGACTGCTTTAAACCATATCCTTTATTGCTTTGTGTGGAGATTTAACTGATTGTCTATGTCCCGTCCGGCATACATTACTCTAAGAAAAGCAATATATTCAAAAATTCCTCTCAAATCACTGTCAGCCTGTTCGGATACTTCTATTTCATATATCATAAGCCATAATCCTTGCGAATGTCAGCACAATAGCAATACTAATTTTATGCTCCAATAATCTTATTGAATATGTTCACATATAATAATGAGGTCACATTCCATGACCTCATCACTTTCATTTTTTCCAGATCTGCCATTATTCGGCTATACTCTGTTCCAGCGGCATAGAGGCCAGAAATGACAGTTCTTTCTTTTCAGCTATTCCCAGATAAATGATTGCAAATACAACTGTTACTGTTTCACTGATGAGAAAGCTCCACCATATTCCATTGATTCCCATCATCTTACCCATAATTGATGCAAGTGGAAGCAAAATGATCACCTGCCTTAGCGCGGAAATTAAAAGACTGGCTATTCCTCTTGAAAAGCCCTGTAAAGCATAGCAGGTCATAACAGAAATTCCTCCAAACACAAAACTAAGTCCCAAAATACGCAATGCAGTCACACCCAGTAAAAACATTTCTTCTGATGGTGCAAATGCTGATATTAACTGTATCGGCAGCATCTCCATTATGATCAAACCAACCAGTCCGATCAAAGCAGAATACGCCCCGCTAAGCCGGATAACTTTCTTAATCCGTTCTGCATGTTTTGCGCCAATGTTAAATGCTACGATCGGGATCAAAGCATTATTTAATCCAAAAACTGCCATATACACAAATGTCTGTAATTTAAAATATGCTCCAAATACTGCTGTCGAAGTTGTTGAAAAATCCAGAAGAAGTTTGTTAATGCCAAAACACATAACGCTGGACATAGATTGCATAATAATCGTTGGAATTCCAACAGTGCAAATCCCCTTAAAATAATAGCTTTCTAATTTAATGCATTTAAAATCAAACTGCACATCTGTATTTTTAGTCAGATTAAAATATAATCCCAACAGCATTGCTATGATCTGACCTGCCACTGTAGCAATTGCCGCACCTCTGGTTCCCATTGCCGGCAAACCGAAATATCCAAAAATAAAGATGGGATCTAAAATAATGTTGATGACCGCACCAACGATCTGCATTACTTAACATTAATTAATCCTGGATCATTCATATGCAAAACCATAAATAATCCAGGATCATCTATACTTTTTATTTACTGCATTCTATGATAATTGCTTCACACTTATCATATCCAATCTCTGAACTGTTCAGACACAACGTATAATTGCTGGCTTTTCCCCAGTTCTGCTCCGTATAAAAGTTGTAATTTGCCATACGTCTTTTATCTGTGTCTGCCATCATTTTAACAGCTTCCTGCTCTCCTACATTGTATAAACGGGTGATACGCTGTATTTTTTCCGGCATATCCCCATGAATAAATACATTCAGCACATCGTCCCGGTCTTTCAGGATAAAATCAGCATTTCTTCCAATGATCACGCAGGGCTCCTTCCCAGCCAGATCTAAAATAACTTTTCTCTGTGCCTCATACACCATATCTTCCACTGATTTTCCTGTAATATCACGTCCTACAAGTGCATATGCAAATAATCCTTTCTTCGGAGACAGCTCTGCTTTTTCCTGGATATAATCCGGAGACAGACCTGACTCTTCTGCAATATGATTAATGATGTTTTTATCATAATAGGCTATTCCCAGTTTCTTTGCTACTTCTTCACCGATAAAACGTCCACCGCTTCCAAATTCCCTGCTGATCGTAATGATTTTTTTTGCCATTTCCAGTTCCTCCTTAAATTAAAGTATTAACTCTGTTTTTTCTGATTTTCTTTAAAAATACATATCCAGCCAGACATGCGATCACTTCAGTGACCGGAAATGCCCACCAGATCAGTGAAATTCCCATCTGGCCATTTCTGACAAATAATGAAAAGATTCCCGCCAATGGCAATATGATAATAAGCTGTCTCAAAAGTGAAATAACCAGTGATTCCAAGCCGCCATCTAATGCCTGATAAATCCCCTGATAAGCAACGTTAATTCCGGCAAACAGAAAGCTGACAGAGATCACTCTCATTGCACCGATAAAATATTCTCTTGACTGTCCTGCATTAAACAAAGCTGCAAATGCCCCAGGGAAAATCTCTGTGATCCCAATTCCCAGGATCATTAATGCAATAGTATAGATCAGGCCATATTTGATCCCATCCTGAATTCTCTTTTTATTTCTCATTCCATATGCAAATGCAATGATGGGAGTGATCGCATCCCTCAGGCCAAAGGCAAGGAAGAGAACGAACTGCTGAACCTTATAGAACAATCCATAAGCTGTCTGTGCTGACGGATTGAATTTCAGGATCAGATTCATCACATAAACCATAATGGACATCAATGCCTGCGCAATAATTGCAGGAAGTCCGATTGCATAGATTTCTTTTATAACACCGGCATCCGGCTTCATGTATTTCACTCCATGCCCGAATTCCTTATTCAGCCTTATATGAAATATAAGCAGCAATACTGCTGATGCTACCTGGCCAATTACAGTTGCGTAGGCCGCACCTTCCACTCCCATTTCGGGACAAGGTCCAATACCATAGATCATGACCGGATCAAGGATAATATTTACAACAGCTCCAACTACCTGGCCAATTGTTGAATAAAGGGAACGGCCCGTTGCCTGTAATAACTTTTCAAATAAAGAAAAGAAAATAATACCAAAAGAGATCACGCAGCATATCCTCAGATAACTGACTCCCATTTCCAATGCTTCTGCATCAACTGTCTGTGATGAAATATATGCTCTCACACCAAAGATGCCAAACAATAAACATACCACATAAATGATCACACCAAGAAACAGGCTGTTTCCTGCTACCTTTGCAGCCTTTTTACTGTTCCCCTGTCCCAGTGTCCTTGCAAGAAGCGCATTTGTTCCTACACCTGTTCCGATCCCCACTGCCACCATAAGCATCTGCACCGGAAATACCAAGGTCAGTGCATTTAATGCTGCTTCACTGCCCACTCTCATATTTCCTACAAATGCACTGTCTACAATGTTATAGACCGCCTGCAATGCCATGGATAAGATCATAGGGATCCCCATCTGGATCATCAGCTTATTCACCGGCATATCTTTCATCTTGTTACTTTCTGCCATTTTGTTTTAACTCCTCTCTTTTTGGCACAAAAAAAGTGCGCACCTTGTCATATAAGCTGGACTTACGCTGACAAGCTACACACTTTTTCATGGCAAATATTCTATTTTAATAAAATAAAAACGAGCAGCATGTAAACTGGATTTACGCTCACCTGCTACTCGTTCGTTGTAATTATATTTCCTGTTTTTCAAAAAGTCAAACAAAATTTTTCTGGCATTTTCTCTTTTATGAACCATTTATGATAATGTCCTAATATACCACAAGGAAAACGATATCACTGTAAGTCATCCCATCGGATTTATATAATAAAATTTGGCACGATCCACATACCAGTCTTTTCAAACATATTATAAGCAGAAATACCGCATGCCACCGCCTATAAGGATAAGCACTACCGGCAAACTCCCCCATAACGATCAGGCGGTCTGGTGAAATTCAGGCATTTACCTGTATATTTACATAATACTTTCCATAAACCGCTGGATCCGGTCCATCCCCCGGTTAATCTGCTCCATGGATGTTGCATAGGAAAGGCGCACATATCCTTCGCCCTGTTCTCCAAATGCTGATCCGGGAGCTGTTACGACGCCTTCTTTCTCCAGAAGTTTCTCGCAAAATTCCACAGAAGTCATCCCTGTTTCTTTAATATTTACAAACGCATAGAATGCTCCGTTTGGCGGTGTACAGGATAAACCTTTGATGCCATTGATCCGCTCCAGAACGAGTTTTCTTCTTTCTGCATACTGTCTGTTCATCATTGCAATATCTTCATCGCCATTTTTTAACGCTTCAATTCCTGCATACTGTACAAACTCAGGAAGACAGGAAGGCATATTTTCCTGCAACTTTGGCAGTCTGGAAAGGATATTTCTTGGTCCCGCCATATATCCAAGACGCCAGCCTGTCATGGCATATGTTTTTGAAAAAGAATCTACATAAATAGTGCGTTCTCTCATTCCATCTAAAACTGCAATATTGATATAATCTGTATCATTATAGATAAGATGTTTATATACAGCATCGTAGATCACATAAAGATCATATTCTAAAGCTACTTTTGCAACGGTCTCCATGGTTTCCCTTGTTGCAACGCCTCCCGTAGGATTGCAGGGAGAATTAAGGATAATGGCTTTTGTTTTATCTGTCACTCTGCTTTTAAGGTTTTCATAAGTAAAATTAAAATTATCCTTTTCATACACAGGCACCGGAACTGCAACTGCACGGTTCATCACAATCTCGCCTACATAATTGGTATAAGACGGATCTGCGATCAGGATCTCATCCCCAGGATTAACAAGGGCAAGGATCGCCATATACATTCCCATCATTCCGCCTACCGTCACTACGATCTCACCTTCTGGATCGTAATCTACCTTGTCATACTGTTTTAAAGCTCTGGAAATTTCCTGGCGCAGCGGCAAAATGCCTGCATTATCCGTATAATGGGTACACCCTTCATCCAGTTTTTTCTTTGCAGCTTCAATAATGTGCTTTGGCGTTACAAAGTCTGGTTCACCAAGAACAAAGCTTACGGTATCTTTCTTATTTTTTGCCAGGTCATACATTCTTCTGATACCTGACTGCGGCAGATCTAAAAAACTGCTTGTTGGCTTCATTTTATCTCCCCTCCGTTTGTTAGAAATACCTTCTCGAGCAAGTATACCTTTTCGTTTTTCTATCGACTTCTTAACTGTAACATAGTCTTGTTGTGAATGGAATTGCTATATATTCATATTAAGTTGAACAAAATTCACCATTCTTATTTACATTTGTTTGTGCAGGAATTATAATTTTTAACAGGGAGGGGATTACTATGACATTATCTGATTACATTATTTTTACAACTGTTTCCGAACTGAAAAATATGAGCCTGGCTTCTGATAAGCTTTACCTGACCAGGTCTGCTATCAGCCATGCTATTTCCCGCATAGAACGTGAGATAGGCTTTCCATTATTCATAAAAAATACACATGGGATCGAACTTACAGACAACGGAGCTGCCCTTCTTCCCCTTGCATATGCTGTTATACAAAACCACCAGCATTTCAATGAAAAGATCGCTGCGATCAATGGTCTGGCCTCTGGCAATGTCCGCCTTGGAACCTGCTCCAGTATCTGTATTAACTGGATCCCTGAACTTGTGAATAATTTCCGGCATCATTATCCCGACATACAGATCCATATATTTGCAGGTATTAATAATGCCCAGATCGTAAAAAAACTGGAGCAAAATGAGATCGATATTGGTATTAGTTCTTACTACTCTTGTGATACTATCAGCTCCTCTGCCATCAGTTCTACCGTCATCTATGAAGATGAAATGGTTTGTGTGGCAAATTCTGATTTTCACACAAGTACGCCCGGGATCATTACTGCAGAGGAACTGCAAAATTCTGCTTTCATTATCAGCGATCAGGACTATGGTGTAGAATCCCGCAGTGTTCTTGAAAAACTTCACTTAAATGCAAATTCCACTATTACAGCTACTGACGATGCCGGACTGGTTGCAATGGCATCTGCGGGTTTAGGATTTTGTATTTTAGGACGCCTGGTATTAAAAGGAACAACTTCCCCGGTAAATGTCTACTCTTTTCATCCACGACAATTCCGCCATATTGCTTTGCTGCAAAAGAAAAATACAACACTTTCTCCTGCTGCAGAAATTTTCCAGAAACATATTATAAGCTACGCTTCCTCCTATCCAAATCCGGCAGAGCCATTCAACATTTGATGAAAAATGTTCAATGGTCCTGTATCTGACAGGTACTTGTAAAAAAATCACCTGCTCCGTATAATGAATGTAAAGCAATTACCAACAGATCATTCCTGAGATCTTGGCAAAAAGGGGTAGCAAAATGCAGATAAAACAAGAAAATGACGGACACGCCGTCATTGATCAGCTGACTGGAGAAGAAGTATTGACCTGCGCCATTAATATTGGAGAACAACTTTTAATGAGTGGTGCAGAGATCAGCCGTGTAGAAGATACGATACGCAGGATCTGTGCAGCTTACGGTATCAGACAAAGCCATATATTTTCCATTGCATCCTGTATCATCGTGACATTAGAAACAAAAGAGCATAAATGGATCACCCAGACCCGGCGGATATTAAGCTATGGAACAGATATGTGGAAGCTGGACCGGTTAAATAATCTTTCCCGGCTGATATGTTCAACAAAACCACCATTAGAAAGGATCAACCGGGAATATGCACTTATATTAAACGGACCGGTCTATCCTCCTGTGGTCCAATGCCTTATCTACGCAATGACAGCCGGTGCATTTGCGATCTTCTTTGGCGGAAATCTATTGGACGGTTTTTCTGCCATGTTTGTGGGGGCACTGATCCGGATAACATTATACGCATTTACCGCAATAAAAATGAAAGCCATTTTTTCTAATATCCTGTGTTCCATGATCTCCGGTATGGTATGTATCCTTACTCACTATATCGGTCTCGGACATCATGTAGAAATGATCATGATCGGAAATATCATGCTTTTAATTCCCGGTGTCCTGATGACAAACTCTTTCCGTGATTTCATCAGTGGCGATATGATCAGCGGACTTTTACACTTTTCAGAAGCGATCATCACTGCTATCTGCATCGCTGCCGGATTTATTTTTTCAAAAATACTGCTTGGAGGTATCTTATGAATCAGGAACTTATCTCTGTCATTTCAGCATTTTTCGGTTCTCTGGGATTTTCTATCATCTACAACATCAGAGGACTGCGGATCTGGATCCCGGCAATTGGAGGCGCTGTTTTCTGGGCTGTGTATCTGATATTCCTTCACTTTATAAATAATGAATTTTTAGGTTTTTTCTTTGTGGCGATCCTGATCACAATTTATTCAGAAATATGGGCAAGAATATTAAAAACACCTTCCACCGTTATTTTAATGCCCACAGTTATCCCACTGATCCCCGGCGGCTCACTATACTATGCAATGGATGCCGCTCTCCGGCATGATATGCCGCAATTTTTCTCAAAAGCCCAGGCTGCTGTCGGACTTGCTGTGGCACTTGCAGCAGGCATCATGGCCGTAACCTCCATGCAGCATTTAATATCGGCACTTATAAAAATGGTTAAACCAGCCCCATGACCAGATAATTGTCAGAAAATCGGCCAAAAAACTATTCTATTTATTCAAAAACTCTTCCACAATGGCTACAAACACTGCAGAACCTTCCCAAAGTACATCTTCATCCACATCAAACTTCGGATTGTGGTGAGAAACATCTGTTCCCTTGGCTGGGTTTGAGGAACTTAAGAACATGAATGCTCCTGGCAGCTTTTCCAGATAGTAAGCGAAGTCTTCACCTCCCATGTTTGGAGCTTTTACTTCGGTGATCACATGGTCTTCGCCTGCAACAGTCTTTGCCGCTTTTGCAGCCAGAGCTGCCATTTTGTCATCATTGATAACCGGCGGCGCACCCCAGATCATTTCATAGTCTACACTGCCGCCAAATACCGCTGCAGTTGCCTGGGCGATCTCACCGATGCGTTTTGCTGCAAACTGGCGTACTTCTTCTTCCAGTGTACGGATGGTCCCTTCGATCACAACCTCATTTGGGATAACATTATACTGGCTTCCACCCTGGATCTTTCCGATGGTCAGTACCAGTGGCTTTGTTGCATTTAATTCCCGGGTGGTAATAGCCTGGAGAGCGATCACAATGTGCGCTGCAATATTCACCGGATCAATACCTTTTTCAGGTGTAGAACCATGACAGCCTCTGCCATTTACCTTGATCACAAACTTATCAAAAGCAGCCATGCAGCAGCCTGGCGTTACTACAACGGTTCCTGTTGGGATTGCTTTATCGATAATGGTTCCAATATGGGTACCAAATACAGCGTCTGCGCCTTCTACTCCGCCATTTTCGATCATTACTTCCGCACCTCTGGACTGTTCCTCAGAGGTCTGGAACATAAGACGGACCGTGCCCGCGATCTCATCTTTGTGAGCCCACAGAACCTTTCCTGCGCCTAACAGCATGGCTGTATGGGTATCATGGCCACAGGCATGCATAAAGCCTTCATGTTTGGAAGCAAATGGAAGTCCCGTCTCTTCTTTGATGGGAAGAGCATCCATATCTGCACGCAGGCAAATAGTCTTTCCCGGCTTTCCCCCTTTAATAGTAGCAATAATCCCGCTGTCCTTTTTAGAGCATATATAAGGGATACCGATCTTATCCAGTTCTGCTGTTACATAGGCAGCTGTTTCCGGCAGATGCAAGCCAAGCTCCGGGATCTGGTGCAGATCTCTTCTTAATCCTACTATATATTCCTGTAAATCTTTACATTCATTCCACATAGTCAGCAAATCTCCTCTCCCACTGGGGTCTCATTTATTTTTTCTGCTTCTTCAGCATCATTTGCATTTCCAGCTTTTTTCTTATCACTTACGTAGAACAGCCGTGCCATTCCAAGGGTTCCAAATACAGCGCAGACAATGATCATCCATGCTGGTACTGGTACGAAAAGTTTAAGCACAGTTGGGATCAGCAGGCCAAATACTGCTACCTTGGGATATTTTACTGCAAAGTTTCCAAAAGTTCCGCCGAAAATAGCGGCTGCTGCGTAGTTCTTTAATGCGGAGTTTAAAAATGCAGGAAGAACAGCTACTACTGCAGAACCAACTAAAACAGCGCCTGTAGTTGCGATCAGATTTGTGATAATGGAGCCGCAGATCGCCATGGTAGATACTACTTCTGCCTGAATGGTTCCGCTCTTGCTTTTTGTTACATCCAGTGCCAGAGCTGCACATGGAACACGCATGTTTCCAATATTTCCGGAAAGGAATCCTAAATATGTACCGCTCATACCAAGTGCTGCATAGTAAGAGATCGGCTCAACAATATAGAAAGCGCCAAAGGATAATGCTGTCAGCGCCCATGCTGCCAGGACTGTTTCAAGCTTTGGCCAGCAGCCATAGCGGCTGCACAGGTATAATACCGGGATAAATGCAGTGAACGCAGCCATGATACAGGTCGGTGCGCCAATGCGGATACTGTTTCTCTTCCATTCTGCCATATAATCTTTCATAATCTGTCTCCCCCTCCTATGCTGCTGCCAGATCATGCATAACTGCAAAGAACATTCCGATCACCATTGCGATACCTAAGGAATATTCAGCTAATTTTGGATGCTTTGGCACGATCAGTTTCATGATGGCTACCATGCTTAATGCACCTGCCAGACAGGCAATAGTGCTTCCAAGACCTTTTTTGATCTCATTTGCATTTAAGTAACCGAAAATACCAAGGGAACATGCTCCTGATAAAACAGCCAGCCACTTTGCGTCGCCGCCGCTTAACTTGCCTCTTAATTTCTCTAATGCCGGTGTAACTGTACCGCTGACTAACAGCCATCCAGCACCATTTAACGCCATTGCAAACCAGGATACTGCCATAACGGTCAGTGTGTATCCGTTTCCTCCAAATTCAACTCCTGCTGCCTGGGCGCCCATGGTTGCTGCTGAAAGCTCGGTAGCTGCAGCACCGATAATGGAAAGACGTAGCCACGCCATTGGTCCGCCAATAGAAGCCATAAGACCAACCATAACGATGAATACGCCGCATGCCGGGCCGATGGCTGAGATCAGGCCGATCTTAAAAGCCCTGTTTGCCAGTCCCTGTTCCAGATTTACTTCAACCGCCGCTCTTTTCGCCTGACGCATAAACAGAAGTGCCTGTGCCAGAGAGATCACAACTGTGATGCCGCACAATACCCAGAAAACAGGTGCATTTGCAATTGCCAGATAGTCCATAGATTTTCCTCCTCTAATACATGCTGATCTTTTTCACAGATAATCTTGTATGTTGAGGACCATTATATCATTGCAATTTTCAAAAATCATTGTCTCTATAAGACAATAATATCCTATCAGAATTGTATGAGGTGAATTATATTGTATGTGATAGATAGTTTTGGACTTATTTTATTTGTATCTTAAGTACAATAGATAGTGCATTTTTGTTGTTCTCTTGTTATAATGGAAAGAGAACATGCTGTCCAAGAACGTATACAGCAGAAAGGACTTCCCCATGACCATATCCGACTTTCTAAAACTCCCTAATTTCTCTGACCTGCGTCTGTTAGCTGGAGGGGACGGGATTTCAAGTGAAGTGACCAATGTTACCGTAGTAGATACCCCGGACGGGACCAACTGGCTTGACGGCGGGGAACTGGTTATCACTACCGCCTATATGCTCCATGAAGAAAAGGACCTGCTTGAGTTTCTGCGCACTTTAAGCAGCAAAAAAGCAGCTGGTATAGGTATCAAAGAAAACCGTTATCTTACAGTGATCCCTGCAAGCGCCCTTAAACTGGCAGACGAGCTGCACCTGCCTCTGATCTCTGTTCCGGAAGCTTACCCATTTGTAGATATTATCAATCCGGTACTGACCCAGATCATCAGTCAGCAGTCATTTCTTCTGACCCAGGCAAACATGATCCACAAGGAATTTTTAGGACTTGCCATTAATAATGACAGCGTTCCGGAGATTTTAAGGACACTGCGTCGTTTTACAGGCATTCCCTGTGCATTTATGGATACCTGGTTTAAAAATATCTTCTTTTCAGATGAAGATTCTTCCCTGATGTGCCAGCTTCAGGATATGGATATGGAAAATATTTCCAGCGAATTTTTAAACCAGTATGACAACTATGCTGTTGCCAACAAAAACGAAACTTTCGGCTATCTTCTTTTTGAGAAAGGACAACTGCAGACCGGAGAAAACAGCAGCATCCGCATCGCCCTGGAATACGCCAGCATCGTCCTCATCCTTCAAAACCAGGTGCGTATCTCTAATCAGCAGATGGCAGAAAAATATAAGGCCTCCTTCTTAGAAGACCTTCTTTTAAACAACGTAAAAGCAGATATTGAGATCCACAACCGTGCGCGGCTCTATGGATGGGACTTTACCAACGGCGGCATGGCTGCGGTAGTTGATATTAATAACATCAAAAAATACTTTATCGACCTCCTGGATTCCAACACTAACCGCATGCTGGAGGAAGCAACAGAACTGATCTTCCGCAATTCCATCCACGAAATGCACCAGACTTTCCCACAGGCCAAATATTTCCGTCAAAGTGATCTGATCGTATTCATTATTTCTGTACCAAAAGACAGCAGGGAACTGCTCCCAGATCAGTTGGAACAGACCTTTAAGAGACTGCAAAGCCAGTTATCCCATGTAAGCCCATTTACTATTACGCTGGGCATAGGACAATATTATGAAAATATCCGTGATATATCAAAAAGCTACTCTGAAGCCAGAGTAGCCATTAATCTTGGATATTCCCTGCAGTGGTTTGACCGCATTTTATTTTACAGCCGTTTAGGCCTTTACCGTCTTCTTGCACCAGTAATGAACAGCCCGGAGTCAGAAGAACTCTGCCTTCAGTACATTAAGCCATTGGAAGATTATGATAAGAAATACCATGGGGAACTGCTTTCCACCTTACAGGAGATCTTGCAGTGTGGCTGGAATCTGAAAGAATCCGCCGAAAAGCTGTATATCCACTACAACTCCATTAAATACCGGTATTCCAAGATCTGCAAGGTATTAAATCTTGACCTGTCCGACCATGATAACCGGTCACTGGTAGAAATTGCCATGAAGCTGTACCGGCTGAAACATTATAAAAAGGAGAACCAGTAAAGTCAGATGTGTATTTATGACCGGCATAAGAACATCCTGCCATACAGAGCAGCAAAACAGTTACTTTACTTTCCTTTTCAGGATCACCATAGCTAAGAGGATCAATCCACTAAATAGCCATGCAAACATCGTATAATCCTTTGATCCTCCTGTTTTAGGAAGAGTCTGAATTGCCATCTCTTCGTCTTTTCTTTCTTCTATATCTGCTGATCCGGCCTCTTCCTGTTTTATATCTGTTATATTTGTTACATCTGTTACGATGGAAACAGATGATCCGCTGTTACCGCCTCCATGACTTCCTCCGCCGCTGTGAGTACCATTTCCTCCCGACGGTTTGGAAGGCGTATCAGGCTTAGGAGCTTCCGGTGTTCCTGGTGTATATGTATTCACGATCTGGAACCCATCTGTCTGGTTTCCGGAAATACTTGGTGTATAATCCGCAATCGCAATTTCAGACACGGAATACGTATATCCCGCCGGAAGATCTTCAAAGTTGTAGCTCCAGCCATTTTCTTCATTCAGCACAACCTGGTCAATCACATGTCCTTCATTTAACAGGCAGATGGTAACTGAGTACGGAATTCCAGATTCCGGAATATGATCCCATGTCTTTTTTACTGATACGTCTATAGTATCATCTTCCCCTACTTCAATGCCGCCATTTGAACCGATTCCGCCTCCAAATCTCGCATGATTGCCCTGTATCAGCAATTCTGCTTTTTTTTCAGCCAGATCTTCTGCTGATGCAGCCACAATAGCTTTTAGGGAAACATTCGTATCAATACCTGTCAGTTCATCTGATGATAATGGCACTGCGCCTGATCCTTCTTCATATCGCTGTGATCCGGGACCGATCTGCGTATAACCGGTTGGGGTCGGATTATATACTGTTCCATCCCGATACCATTTCACAGCCCCACCGCCAAGCATACGTTCAGCTAAGATTGCTGTATATGCACTGTGTTCTCCATAAATACTAAATACAAGATCATCTCCTGCTGCTTTTCCATCTGCGTTCACTGCTTTATTGTCAAAGATTCCAATACCATCTTTGATATAAAGTTCGGCCATACCAGTTGCACAAAACCAGAGTCCGCCTCCCTGCTCAGCTGTATTTTCAGTGACTACGGTATTATATAAATGGGCAGTGCTGTAACCATCAATGCTTCTTCCCTCTGAATACAGTCCGCCTCCAGAATTTGTTGCTGTGTTATTTATAATCTTTCCACCGCGCAGAAAACTGCCGTTAGAAAAACTGTAAATTCCTCCGCCTATCCCTGCTCTGTTTCCGGAAATAACACCTCCATCCATAAGGAACTCTGTTCCATATTCTGTTATGCCTCTCTGAAGTGCAGAGTCTACAATACAAATACCTCCGCCCTTAGATGCTTTATTAGCGGATACGGTTCCGCCTGTCATATGAAATGCTGCATTATCCTCAACGAATACAGCTCCGCCAGCTTCATTTCCGTTTGCAGAGGTTCCTGTATTCTGGGTGATCAGTCCGTCATCTGCCAATGTAAATACTGCCCGTTTATCCCCGTCATCACTATAAATATTGACAGCTGCCCCTCTGTGCCCGGTGTTATTCTGTATCGCTCCACCAGTCATGATCCCACTGCTTTCCCCATACATAACTACTCCACTGGAAGAATGCAAAGAATCCGCATCCAGAGCATTATTATTCTGGATACTGCCGCCTGTCATTTCAAAGGAAGCTCCCTCTTTGACCAGAACCGTTCCACTTACGGCAGCATTATTTAAAATCTTATTATTTTCTATCTTTCCACCTGAAAGGATCAGTTTTGCATTGGCTCCGCTGTTTTCCAGTACACCTGAAAGATCCGTGATGATCTGTGTTCCGGAAATGGTCGTATCTCCGGTGACTGTTAATTTTCCATGGTTTTTAATTACACATTTCTTATTATACTTGCCATATAGGGTCAGATTTCCATCAAAAGTAACATCCGCCCCCTCTTCCACTTCAAATAAACACTCTGGCTGTACACTATCTTTAACCCCAAGTATTGTATATGGATCTGTGGAAGAAATTACGATCGGCTTTCCTGCCGGAATAGTAACACAAGCAGCCAGCTTAATATCTTTTTTAACTTCCACAATTCCACCAGATGCAGCTGCTTCATTCACAGCTTCCTGTAATGTTGGGGCCCCGGCTTCATCGGAAATTGCAGATCCAACAGAATCAGAAATAGATTTTTCTGTGTATGTTATAACTGCATTTCCTGAAAATCCAGCATTTGAAATATCAACTGCATCTGAACTGTTCCGGATCGTAACTGTCTCCAACGTGCCAATATTAGAAAAAGCATCACTTTTAATACTCTCCAGTCCGCTTCCCAGAATCAGGTGTTCAATGGATGTATACTCAAACGCATGCTCGGCAATTGAAGTTACACTATCCGGGATCTTTACAGTCCCACTTAAGGGATATACACACCAGAAAGCATAACTTCCAATTGATTTTAATGTTTCCGGCAATGTGACAGAAGACAATTCCGTACCTAAAAATGCCCAGGCTCCGATTGTTCCCAGACTATCACATAAAATGACAGATGGGATAGAGCTATAAGCAAATGCCTGATATGGAACATTTTGCAGGCTGGAAAGATCCACCTCCGTTTTCAGACTGCTGCAGTCATAAAATGCCATACTTCCCATAGACGAAACAGAAGAAAGATCCGGGATCTTTTCCAGGGCAGTATCTTTATAAAAGGCCTGCTGGCCAATTTCCGTAATCCTTCCTTTTGCTGTCACCTCTTCCAGCGCAGTACATCCGGAAAATGCCGATTGCGGAATAGATGCTACTGAATCAGGAAGTGTTATAGATGTTAAAGAAATATCATCACTAAATAATCCTGATGCCTTTTTGATCTCTACACCATCCGGAAGAGAAATATTTTTCAGTTTCTCTGCTGAAGCAAATGCAGCTGGTCCGGTTATATATTTTAAACTTTCCGGAAGATCAATGGTCTCCAGAGAAGAACAATTTGAGACCATAGAGTTACCGGAAATTTCCTGTACCCCTTCTTCAAAGGTGATAGTTTCAAGCTTGTTCATATTTTGAAAACTACCATCAAATTTCTTGACGGAACCTGGAATGGTAATTTCTGTTAAATTAGAAAAGCGTGAAAAGTATACATCACATTTTTCAACTGTATCAGGGATCATCAATGCACTGACATTTTGTCTCGGACGTGCAAAAGGTCCCCAGCTTAATATTGTAACTGTATACTCATTATCTTCTGCCTCATCCTCATCATAAGTAACCTGTTCTGGAATTTCTATTTCAGAAGCTTCGGTCGGGTTACTTATATCTTTTAATTTGGCAGTATGGTCATCCGGATTAAGATCAAATGTGTAAGTAATACCATCGATCTCCATTTCAACATCTTCATAATCTGCAGTCAGAAGTGACATTTCTTTATTCTTTCCATTTCCCTCTGGATTGGGAGAAATGTTCTTATCGCTTAAAGAATCTTTGTTGCCAGAATTTCCGTTATCATCCTTTCCTGAGTTATCTGATGAATCTGCAGAGTCCGTATTTTCATCCGGAGTTTCATCCTGATCCGGCTTCTGATCCTCCTGGTCATTTCCACCGGCATCACTGTTATCGGGATCATCCTGATCATCCTTTGGATCATTCTGGTCATCCTTCGAACCATTCTGGTCATCTTTTGGATCATCTTTTGGATCATCCATGCCATCGTCTTTGCTTGGATTTCCAGAAGGATTACCTTCTAAATCTGAATTTCCAGGATCTGGATCATCTTTTCCATAGTCATCTGTATCCATCTTCTGATCTTCATCTTCCTGATCAGGATTTTCATTTGGATCTTCATTTTGATTTTCTTGGGTAGATGTTATCTCTTGATTATTACTCCCCCCCCCCGTCAAATCTATAGCAAATACAGAATTAACAGGCATAGATACAAGCAAACTTGTAGATAAAATGCATGATAATATTTTTTTATTTTTCATGATTTCCCTTTCCTATCCGCGATTATACATAAAAATAGATCAATCCCGCCAGAACAAGAAAGGACGATCATATTCTCATTATATAATATACGCTTTTTACACACTAAACGGCGATGCCGCCTAATGGTGACACCGCCATCTGTGATGTTTTAATTCACTGATATTTTTCTATTATCATACCTTATTGATAAGCATTTGTCAAATACCCTACTGCTTTGCCAGCTCCTTCTTCAGATACCGTAACTGTCCTCCGCAGAGCACTACTTCCAGCTCATTATCTGTAAGATCTAATTTCACCTTAAAGGTAAAGTCCTTTGTTACATCTTTTACTTCTACTTCCCTTGTTGGGATCTGATCCAGGAAATTCTCAATTTCCAGTTCATCTCTCAGATCGATCTTTTCATAATCGGCCGGATCCTCAAAAAGCATTGGGACGATACCATGATTTACCAGATTTCCCTTGTGGATACGGGCAATACTCTTGGCAATGACACATTTTACTCCCAGATACATTGGGTTGATGGCTGCATGCTCTCTGGAAGAGCCCTGACCATAGTTCTCACCGCCAATGATGATACTGGAGCCCATTTCTCTTGCTCTCTCAGAGAACTCAGGATCATATCTGTGATAGCAGTATTTGGACATCAGCGGGATGTTGGAACGCATACTGGAAAACTCTGCGCTGGCTGGTGTGATGTCATCGGTGGAAATATTGTCGCCGCCCTTTAAGCTTACCGGCACTTTTAAGTGCTGAACCGGTACTTCCGGAACCGGAAGGAACTTGATGTTTGGTCCACGGACGATCTCTACCTTCTTAGCTTCCTCTTCCGGAAGAGGTTTTATGATCAGGTTATCATTGATCTCATACTCATCTTTTTCATGAACAGCTGCCAGAATGTCAATCTGATCTCCTAAAATATCTGCTGCTGTTGCAAATGTTCCCATGATCGCAGTAGCTGCTGCACTTTCCGGGCTTACCAGATAGATCTTTGCATTTGGATTACCTGCACGGCCCTTAAAGTTACGGTTGGAAGTACGCACTGCAATGCCTTCTGTAGCCGGTGTCTGGCCAATAGCACAGCATGGTCCGCAGGCGATCTCCAGGATACGCACACCTGCATCCATAAGCATTCCCAGATAGCCGTCTTCCATCAGTGCTTTGTAGGTCTGTCTGGAAGCAATGGCACAGGTACAGCTTACATTATCATTTACCTTATGTCCCTTAAATACCAGAGCTGCCTTTGCAATATCTGCATAACTTGCATTGGTGCAGCTGCCGATAAATACCTGCTGAACAGGAAGTTTTTCTACCTCAGACAGTGGTTTTACATTGTCCGGCTGGTGCGGGCATGCTACTAATGGCTGTAAAGAACTAAGATCAAGGTCGATCACTTCATCATATTCTGCGTCCTCATCTGGAAGAAGTTCTCTGTACTCATCTTCTCTTCCCTGGGACTTCATAAACTTTCTTACCTGCTCATCTGCCGGGAAAATAGAGGTAGTAGCGCCCAGTTCCGCGCCCATGTTGGTAATGGTTGCTCTCTGAGGAACTTCCAGAGTTGCCGCGCCAGGACCTGCGTATTCATATACATTTCCAAGACCGCCCTTAATAGTCACACGGCGAAGCATCTCTAAAATGACTTCTTTTGCGTTGACACCTGGCTTTAAAGCGCCGGTCAGGTTGACTTTGATGACTCTTGGCATTTTCAGACGCATAGGAACGCCGGTCATGGCTGTTGCAACATCCATACCACCTACACCGATACACAGCATACCAATAGAACCGCCGTGAGGTGTATGGCTGTCACCGCCCATGCTTACCTTTCCAGGAGCGCCAAAGCGTGATACCTGGACTGCATGGCAGATACCGTTTCCAGGTCTGGAAACATGAACACCGAAACGCTCAGCTGCAGACTGTAAGTAAATATGGTCGTCCGGGGTCTTATGATCTACATAAAGAAGGTTATGATCCAGATAGCTTACGCTGCATTCAGTGCGGATCCGGTCCAGGCCAATGGCCTCAAATGCCAGATAAGTCATAACCGCGTTAATATCATGTGTCAGTGTCTGGTCTACTTTTATAAAAACTTCTTCTCCGGCTTTCATGCTTCCGGATACATAGTGGGATTCAATGATCTTTCTTGTAAGTGATTTTCCCATTTTTATGCCTCCTGTATTAGACTCACGAACACGCACTTGCGTGTTATACTGCCTGTGCTTATTATTTCAATAAAATAGAAAATGCAAATGACGCAATGATCAGAACAATACCGCCTCCAATACGGCTGGAAAGCTGTGCGTAGCTGATCAGTCCCATACGGTCTGCTGCTGTCAGAACTGCGATATCTCCTGCTCCGCCTCTGTTTGCCATGCAAAGACCTGCTGTAACAGCGGAGTCGATAGGATAAAAACCAACTACCTTTCCTACCAAAGCACTTCCGATAATGGCACCGATAACCACACAGAAAGCGATGGCAATATTGCCTGGGCTGCAGGCTGCAACCAGTTCGCCCAGATTAAAGTCAAATCCAAGTCCTACCATGGTCATCATGGCTACAACAGCTGTCATAAATTCCTGTATTTTCTTAGCTGTTACACGGATATTTTTCGGAACAATTCCTAAAGCTGCGATAATTACAACAAAAAGGATAGTGTATGCAAAAGAATGGATCTGGGCACCAAGAACAGTTGGAAGAAGGACTTTGCTGAACAGACGTCCTACACCATAACAGGCACCTCCTAATAATAAAGTTCCTAAAATATCATCCATAGTAATATCTGCAGTTACATCTTCTTTGATCAGTTTCTGATCCACCTTCATAATGTTGGTTCCGTCACCAGTTAGTTCCGGTCTTGCCTTCCCAAGACGGTTTAAAAGGCCGCCAGCTACGATACACATCAGGTTTGCAATGGTAAGGATGATGATAGCAAAGGAATAATACTCAGCCGCGGGCTTTCCAGTTACCTGCTCATAAACCTGGGATAAGGGTACTGCACCAGCTCCGTTTCCACCGCCCATGATGGGAAGGACATAACGGATCAGGGCATCTACAGGACTTACTCCAAAGATCAGTCCAACACCTGCTCCTGCAATAGCTGCTCCCACAAGGCCTCCCAGGATAGCCGGAATATAACCTCCAAAGCTTCTAAGTAAAACTCCTCTGTCTAAAGATAAAATAGAACCCATGATCAGGAATACGATAAATACGGTCAGTGTGTTGGTGGACTCGTTGGTCACATCATTGATCATGGTTATGTAGTTTTCCGGCATCAGTCCGAACTGCTTGATGATCGCTGCTCCAAAGAATACCATTAACAGACCGCCGCCAATGTAGGTATTCCAGATAGGAAGGACTTTTCCGATACGATGCAGCAGCAGGGAAACCGCCAGGCAGATAGCGATGTAAGCCATCAGGTCATTGCTCATGGAACCGGTTGCCACTGTGGCTCCGATGAGGATCGCACAGACTGCATACATCCAAAGATCCATTCCCCCGATCTTCTTGAAATTGGCTAAAAACCCTTTTTCTTCTTTCATTTTGAACCCCTTTCTTTCTCTCTTAACTTCTGTCTTCATTATAGAAAAAGAAAGGCTTCTGGTAAAATTCCTTTTGTCTAATGGGGGCTATCACTTTTTTTTATTGAGAATCTGTTTCATGATCTATTTTACCGGCTTCAGATCCCTTTCCATAGCCTGCGCTTGCCAAATACATCTTCTGCCATCTGGATCAGATCCCGTTCCATGGTTCCAAGATAAGCATCTTCCCGGTAATAAATATTTACATCCCAGGTGACAGGACATTCAAGAAGATGATACCACTCTACATCCAGATCCCTTTTTAATATTTCCATGCTGATTTCTGGAACCAAGGCTACACCTAATCCCTGGGCTGCAAGACGACATGAAAGCATGTTGCTGTGAGTCTCCATGCAAATATTAGGTATTTTTCCTGTTCTTTCACAGAGAAGATCCAGGCTGCTGCGCAGGGCATGTCCTTTTTTTAATGTGAACAATGGAAAATCTGAAATATGATCCCAGTTAAAAATACGCATCTTTGAATCTAAAAGATATTCATCTGGAATATATCCTTTTTTTGCCACAAGGATCAACTCTTCATGGGAAATAGGATGACTGACGATCCCTTTGCGCTTCTCCCAGCCAGGTAAAAATACAAAATCCACATCACCGGCTGCCAGAAAATCCAGCAAACGTACGCCAGGGGCATTATTAGTTTCAATACGAACCCCCGGATATTTTTCGTGAAACACAGGAAGCAGCGCCGGGAGCATATAGATAATACGCTCGTTTGGAAAGCCCAGACGCAGCCGCCCGGTCTGGTGGTTTGTAATATCACGAATCTCACGTTCCATATTGTCGATCTGCATCATCACAGTTCTGGCGTGTTCTAAATACTTTTCCCCTGAAAAGGTCAGCTTCATAGGTGTAACAGAACGATCAAAGAGCCTGGTGCCCAGTTCCTCTTCCAGCTTGCTGATATAATTACTGAGAGCCGGCTGGGTAATAAAAAGCTTTGCCGCAGCCTTTGTCATACTGCCGCATTCCGCTACCATATTCACATAAGTAAACTGACGTATCTCCATTTTTCTTTCTCCCTGCTTGTTTCTTTCATTTTTTATAACCTATTAAAAAAACTATCAGAATATCCTTTTTATTCCACTCTGCAAATTTACGAATTTTTCCCTCTTTCTAAACTCTGTCAGATGAAGGTATAGTCAGATTACTTTTTCCGCTGATCCGGTGCCGGCTTGTCCGTTTCTTTCCCCTGCATTTGATCATGATCCTGCGTTTTAACCTGGGATACCTCTGTATCCTTCTTTCTGCCAATGCTTATTTTTCCAGATTTCCGTTTCCTGAAAGTTTTCCGGAGCTTCCACACCAGACACCCGATCACTGCTCCTATCACTGCTGCTGTTATCCAGAACGGGCTGGTAATGATCACACAGATTCCAAAGTTTTTCACTCCTTCTGCCAGACGTCTTCCATTATCTGACAATCCCTTTAAAATCTGCTCTCCAGCAGATTCCGGAACAGCCTCAGTATACCTCTTCACTTCGTTAATATTTAATGTCACCTGACTGTACTCGATCTGGTTGTCATAAAGACGCAGCTGGGATTCGTAAGATTCCAGTTCATAACGGATATCTGACAGCCTCTCTTCTAATGCGATGATGCTATCCATGGAATCTGCCTTTTCAAGCAGTGCCCACAAACGGTCCTGTTCAATCTTTAATGTCTTTTTACGGCTCTCGATGTCACTGTACTGCAGTGTCACATCCTCGGTGCTTTCTGACCTTCTAACTACGTTCCCTGCTGACTCCACACCATTTAAGAATTCATCCAACCGGTCCTTAGGCACGCGTACGGTCAGATCAGCCCAGCGCATCATGGGATTGCCCTGCCAGTCTAATTGATTGCCAGAAACATTTTCATTTTCAATATATCCGCCGATCTGCCTGATCTGCGTTTTCAAAGCTGTCATCAACTTTTCAAACTGCTCAGTCTCCACGTCCATGCTGGCAGTTCTGATCAGCTTTCGGCCTGTTTCTACCGTTGCCATATTCTCTGTTCCTGAGGCTGCGCCCGCTGCTGTATCCACAAAAGCTGATGCCCCTTCCCCGGACATCTCCCCATTCTCATTCTCCACATCCATGGCAGCGGCTGCTGTCTCCATGATATACCCGTTATTGATGCTGTTTTTAGAACCGCTTGCAGTTCCACACCCTGAAATGACTGCCACTACTCCGGCAATTGCAATGCCCCGCCAATACTTCCTCATAATTTTCCTCCTTCCATGCCTAATATACTCCCGTAATCTTTTTTCATTTCAAAAAGTAATCTGATTTTTTACCACTCTGCCTTCCTTGTATTTTCAGTATATCAGATTTCTTCCCGTCAAACCTGTCTTTTCCCTTAACTTTGTGCAAAGATTCTCTTGCAGACAGTGCAATAGCCAAGCAAACACACACTGATAATTTTGTTAAGTATATCCCTCCTTCTTACATGCCC
>ERZ1026884.605-NODE-605-length-22991-cov-4.519925_pt1 | contig 22991 bp, 20 predicted proteins | sample MGYA00380172_ERZ1026884 | MGnify/ENA primary metagenome ERZ1026884 (study PRJEB33269, sample SAMEA4719808) | human gut metagenome | biome: human-associated habitat; feature: organic feature; material: feces | place: Cameroon | collected 2013-10 ... | reverse complement strand
GCAGCCGGTAGCCGTCCATTTCCAGCATGCGCTGGGCCTCGTCCAGCTGGCGGCGGTTCAGGGCAATATTGCGGCTTTCGGCGGCCACGCTGTCAAAGATACCGAAGATGATGTTTTCCATTTCACTGCCCTGGGTGTAATCGGTGGGCGCGACAAAGTGCACGCGGCCATGGATCAGCATATCGTTGACGGTGGCGTTGCGGCGGCCCTGATACACCGCGATGGCGTGTCCGCCGCGCGAGCCTACCAGCTTCATGCACGGCACGTCGGTGGAACCGTCGCCGATGTAGATCATATTGGTAAAGGGAACGCGGCGCATATCGTGGGGGGTGTGCTCGTTGACGCGCTCGTTGTCCGTCACATCCAGCACGCCCTTGTTGATGCGGTAGATGAACTGGGTTTTGTTGGTATAGTTTACCGCCATGGCAGGCCATACGGGCTCACCGGTATGATCGTCGTATACGAACTCCGCCGCGTAGATCATCTTAAACTGATTGGCGATGGGCGTGCCCTCGATGATTTCCTTCTGACCGGAGGAGAGCACATAGTGCTCCACCTTAAAGCCCAGCGACGCGCCGTAATTGTTGACGCGCTGGAACCAGGTATCCAGGCCGTCGAACAATTCCACATGCGCGCCCTGCTGGGTGAAGGTATCGCGCGTGAGGGTCATGCCGCGCTTTTTGGCCTCCTGCAGCATCACATACATGTATGCCAGGATAGGATCCATCCGGTAGCGATTGCCGGCGCTGCGGCACAGCGCCCAGAAATCGTCCGATTCCATATTCAGCTCGGGAATGAAGGCGTATTCCTGCATATCGCGCGGGGAAAGCGTATGGTCAAAATCATACATCAGCGCCAGAATCGGCATTTTTTCCATCACAGCGGCCTCCCGTCTGCATCGATTTATCCAACCATATCATAGCAAATTCAGGCAACGCTGTCAATGTTTTCACCTGCCTGTGCGCGCCTGCATAGGATAAAACGAAAGGCGGTGAACCTTTTATGGCCTATTATAACGGCGTACAATCCGTAACCAACGCCACGGTGACGGGCAATCCTGGCCGGCGGGCGAGCCAGTGCAATATAGAAATCAGCTACGTCAATGAAAACGGCGGCACGGACAACGTGATTCTGCGGGTCAATGATGCCACGCAACTGCGCTCCGCCGACGGCAGGCGCATTGCCTGCTCCAGCTTCGTGGCTGGGCAGCGCGTGGACGCTTCCTTCTCCGCCGCGCGCAGCGATACCGCCCCGCCGATGGCGCGCGCCTATACCATCACCCGGCAGGGCACGCGCGGCCGGCTGGGCGTGGATATCGACATGGGCTGACGATGGGATAATAAAAAACTCGCCTGGGTACATCTCAGGCGAGTCAGATTGTCCAAAAAGTCTCGCTTAAGCTCCTGGGATGCATGAAGGGGCCGCAGCCCCTTCATATGTAATCAGCAGCAGCGACATGCGCGTTTCCCTCGCCTGGGTACATCTCAGGCGAGTTTGCGTATTTGCAAATAAAACGGCTGATGGGATTATTTCAGCGGGCGCGGTTCGTTGGTCAGTCCGGCGATAAAATCCAGCGAAACGTTATACAGCTCGGCCAGGCGAATCGCCAGGCAAAAGGGGATTTCGCGCTTGCCCTGCTCATAGTTGGTATAGGTGGTTTTGGGCATATGAAGAATCTCTACCAGCTGATCCTGAGTCAGATCATGATCCTCCCGCAGATCGCGCAGACGCTGATACTTCATAGCGCACCTCCTTTTTTACGTTGATAAAATACCACAAATGTGGTATTCTCATATCAAAAATACAACAAACGTTGTATTTAACGCAAATAAAGAGGAGGACTATGGCGGAAGAATGCCAGTATTATCATTAAGATTTACAGCTACAGGTAAACAGCTTGCATAATGAACCGGCTGAGTTTGAGCATGATCGTTTTGACTCAGCCGGTTTATCAGGTTGCTTCCATAAGACGTATAATACATCTATAAGCAACCTGATAGGCGTAAAATCCTTCTGTCAGTCAGCATACAGCATGTGCACCTGCGCAGGGGCATACAGCGGGAGTTGGAGGGGAGTGCACTTCAAGAGATTATACTGAATGAACAACAATGTGGCCCGCTCAGATAATCCATATCCTCCGTAATAGTGATATTTGGATTTGATTTCTGTAAGATCCGGCAGATCAATATGCGCAACGACCGGGTGTTCTTTGTACTGTTTCATTTCGCTTTTATAAAGCGCATATGATCTGAAAATCTCTTGAATTGGCTTTTCTACATCTCGCGATACAAATATAGAAGAGTCTTTGGCCATAAAGACTTGTCGATCGATTACCTCTTTACACTGGGAAAGGTCGTCTCCCCACCAGTAATAAGTAACGAAATAAGGTGTGTCCCTTGTCATGGTTTCCGGAGCGTAGCGCGAAACTTTAGAAGTACGGATTTCCGTAAAAAGAATCAGCGCATATTTTCCTGAAAGCGCTGGGCAATCTTCCTCTTCAGGCAGTTTAACGGCAATTACGTCGCCAACCTGCCACGGCGAATGAATCGTCGGCAGCGGCCTTAGCCGTTTAGGCTTGGGCAGCGGAGAGTTTAGTTGATCGCGCAGCTTATCCAGCGCCTTGCGGCGGCTAAGGCGCAGCTTCTCCGTTTTCCACAGGTCTGTCGGAATGGGCTGACCAATCAGCGCCATGGCAATGGCGCGCACATCATCAGATAGCTTTCGGCCGCAGCGCCATTCCGTGGCAGCCAGGGCCAGCCATGCGTCCGGGTCGTCTTCCGGATGCAGGCGATCCATTTCCATTTCCTTCATCGTCTGTGCTTCAGCCTCTTCCGGGGTATGGCCGTAACAGAGCATATCTTCATAAGTTCCGCGAACATCGCAGGCAGTATCGCTTGAAAAAATGGCAGGTCCCCATGCGCCCATAAGATGGCCTCCTTTATGGTTGATGCTGGTTCTTTTGCGGCGGTTTTACTTTCAAATTGCGCAAATAGGCCTTGTGCACATCGGAAACGCGATCGCTTTCCAGCGCCTTTTGAATGGCCTTGTTGTGCGTCCAGGGAGCGAGGGCATGATGCTCCAGATAAGGCAGGGCCGCATCATACTGCTTGGCCAAAGCCGTGGCGAAAAACCAGGCGATCATCATGTTGATGTAGTATTCATCCGAGCGGATTGCGGCCACCCATTGCAGATACTCCGGGTGGAAAGCTGCAGGCTCCAGATAGTAACGCATCAGCATGCCCATGCCGAAGCGGCAGGTATAGACGTGCGGGCTGGCCATCCAGCGGCGAATGGGCGCAAGCAGCGCGTCGGTGTGCCGGGCGAACACCCTGGGCGACAGCATATCGCAGGTGGCCCAATTATCTATATAAGGAAGAAAGGCTTCCACCGCGGCCAGGCAGGCGTCATAATCGCGCATCAGGCACAGCAGCGCCCCGTGCAGATTGTTTTCATCATAGGCTGCATGGGGCAGCGCGGCCAGAAAGGCGGCGGCCTCCGGCGTGCCCGCGGCTTCCTTGGCCAGCGCGCGCAGCTGAGGGGTGCGCACACCCCATACCTGCTCAGGCGGCACGGTGGGCATCAGCTTGCACTGAAACAGGCGGTAGGCTGGGTCGGCCAGCGCATGCAGCCGGGAAGACAGATCATTTGACGGCATAGGCATAGTGATGGTTGGGCTCCAATTCCACATGGTAGTAGGCAAACAGATCCTCCACCGTGACGCAGAGATAGCCATGCTTTTGCAGGTATTCAACGGTCATGCGGGCGGATTCTGCGGTGTTGTCCTTGATATCGTGCATCAGGATGATTGCGCCGGGACGCACATCCTTTTTGATGGCGGAAAGCACCACGGAGGGCGTTTTGCCCGTCCAGTCCTTGGTATCTACCGTCCACATGATGATGGGCAGGTTCACCTTGGCGCGCTGAAAAGGCTCGTACAGGCCGTAGGGCGGGCGCATCATGATGGGCGGCTTGCCTGCGATGGAGGCGATTTTATCGTATACCCGCTGCGAGTAATTGCGGATGCGCTCCGGCGTGGATTTTTCGGTATTGGTGTGCACATGGTGATGGCTTTGCAGGCTGTGGTTTTCGTCGTTTTCGCGCATGGCCACATCCATGTATTCGTCAATGCGGCTGCCCACCAGGAAGAAGGTGCCCACCGCGCCCGTATGGCGCAGATTGTTCAGCAGCCGGGCGGTGGGCGTGTAGCTGGGGCCGTCGTCAAAGGTGAGGGCGACCAGCGAATAGGCGCTGTTGTCGGTCTGCACGCGCGCCTCATCGGTCAGCACGCCGGCCAGGGCGGAATAGTAGACCGTCACGCGCATCAGCGTGGGATGGCCGGGATAGAGCGCGCTGGCCTCGTAGTGCAGCGTCAGCGCCGCAGGCGTAAGCATAAAGGGGGTGCCCAGCAGCCCCTCGCGGGAGCACAGGCGGTTTAGCGTATCCACGTTGGCTTCTTCATTGGGAAAGTACGCGCTGAGCTGTTCGCGCACAGCGGCGCTGAGGATATCCCAAGCTTCGGGCGTATCCTGCACCACGTCGGTCAAAACCAACTGACGGCCGGTATCCATATCGTAGGCGCGGGCGGTAAAGGGCGAGGATAGCTGCTTGCGCGCGTAGGATTGCCGCGCCAGCACCAGAAAGCTCACCCACTTGGTGCCCGTAACGCTGTGCACCACATGAATATCCAGGCGGCTGTTGCGCTTGGGATTGTCGCTGGCCTTGAGGGCAGGGGCGTATTGCTCGTCATACGCATCCACCAGCGCGTTGATTTCGCTGGCTACGGCCGGGTTGGCGGCGGCAATATGCTCCTTGGAGACGAAGCCGCGCTTGTGGTTGACGAAGCGATCCTCCGTTTTGTAGGTGACGGAAAAGGCTTCCGGCAGGCCGTCGCCCAGGGCGGGCAGCGCGCAAAAAAGCGTCGTAAGGCTCAGGATAAGGGCGAGGATGCGGCAATGCTTGCTCATGGTGATCCTCCTGTCAGCGGTTACTTGACGTTGTACTGGCTCAGCAGCTCCAGCGTATGGGCAAAGTAGGCGTCCTGCTGCGCGGCGGACAGGCCGAAGCGCTTGCTCAGCCAGCCGATCACCCGCTTGGGGCGCATGCGGGCATAATTCATAGCGGCGTTCACATTGGCCGTCCAATCCTTGATGGTAAGGCCGGGGAACTTCTTGATGTGCCGCGGCAGCAGCTGACCGATGGTATCGATGTATTTATTGAATACCGGCTCCACCTGCAGGCTGAACAGGAAATTGCTTTCGATGATTTCAGCCGTGCGGCGCAGAAAATAATCCTTGTATTCAGGCACCTCCAGCAGCGCGGCCAGCACCCAATGGGGAAAGCCCGCTGCCTTGGCGTTTTTGCCGCGCAGGAAGATATCCACAGGCGACTCGTCAAAGCTCATGCAGCCCGCCTCGATATCATGCAGGAAGAACGTCCACTTGCCGCCGGGGAAGCGGTACATGCGCACGTTGGTCACATCGTAATTGCCGATAATCATATTGAAGATCACGTAATTGAACAGGCTGTCCACATCCAGCCGGTCGGTTACGTATTGCAGGTTGGACGGGTCGTTGAGATCATGGCTTTTTACAAAGTTCATCAGTTCTACCCAGTCCTGATTGCTGCCGTGCAACACGTTGCTGTCCAGCGTGCCCGTGCGCTCCAGAATATCGCAGGCGCGGATGGCGGCGGGATCGGTTACGCCTGCCCACTGAGCCAGCGAATCCTTGTTGGCCTTTTCGCGCAGGTTGTAGTGGCCGAAGTACTCGCCGTTCAGATACACCACAATAGGCTGCGCCGCCTGGTAGTACAGCCCCAGCCCCTCGCTGATTTCGCCCAGCACCGCATCGCGCATGCGGCAGGAGCGGTGATCGGAATTGGTGGAGCGCAGCAGAAGGGAGGAATACTGCGTGTAGGGACGGTTGTCAAAGAAGGCGTAATCAAAGGTATTCGAGCCGAAGGCCTTGCGGGCGAACAGCCCCAGGGATTTTTGCCTGAGCGAGCGGGAGGAATGCGAGGTGACGCGGAAGGTGGCCATTTGGCTGAGCTGCCGCTGTCCTGACGCGTCAAAATATTCGATCTGGATGGGGTATTCCCAATCCTTTTCATAGTTGGGGATATTGCCCGAGCCCTTGACCATCACGCCCGTTTTCTGGTTGTACAGGTAGGCGTCACCTGTATAGACGCTCATTACAGGCACAATGGACGGATCGTTGATAAAAAATGTGCTGCCTGCCGTGGTGGAGCCCAGCAGGTCATCCGCGAAGGCGCGGGCGCGGATCACCGTGGTTTTGCTGACGGCGATGGGGCCGGTATAGCGTTTGGAAGCACGCGTGGGCTCGCTGCCGTCGGTGGTATAGCGGATTTCCTGCCCGGCGGGCGCGGAGATGGTCACCTGCACAGCCTTTTCGTAAAACCCTGCGGCAGTCTCAATCACCGGCTCCTGCGCGCGGGCGGCATAGCCGTTTTTACCATTGGCCTTGCCGGGCGTGGCGGTTTCCAGATACAGCCAGGTATCGCCGCCTGCGGGCACGCCGTAGGATACGTTGCCAAACTGCGCGCCAAAGGCCAGCATCTGGGTGTTGCCCTGCGGGTCGGTCAAGTACAGCTCGTCGCCCTTAGCGGAGATTTTGAAGTCTGTATACAGCGCGCCGGACTGGCCGTTGGTGACGGGTTCCCCCGCGCAGTACACCACCAGATAGCCGCCCTTGGCGATCTTGGCGGTATCCGGGAAGGCCCAGCGCCGCAGGTTATGGGGATCGTTGCTCAGGCACCAGCCTGAAAGGGACACGGCTTTGCCGCCGGTATTGTGCAGCTCCACCCAATCGTCGTGGCGCTCGCCCACGAAGGTGGCGGTGGAGGCCATGACCTCGCTGAACACAACGTCCGCCCGGGCGCAGGCGCACAGCCCCAGCGCCAGCAGCGTCAGGGCAATCAACATCAAAATACGGTTTTTCATGGCATTTTTCCTTTGCGGAGGCAGGATCAGCCCAGCGAGCTGTCCAGCTGCTCCCATTCCTCATACAGTGCGTCCATCTGCGCCTGCAGGGCATTCTTTTGCTCTTCCAGTTCGCCCAGGCGCACATAGTCGCTGGCATTTTCCTCCATCTGCGCATCCAGCGCATCCAGCTGCTGCTCCAGCTTTGCGATGTCGCGTTCCAGCACGTTCATGCGGCGCTCGATTTTGCCGTCGCGGCGGGCGGGTTTCTTTTCGGCTTTTTCGGCGCGCTCGGCCTTTTCCGCCTCGCGCTGGCGCGCCTGCTCCTGCTGGGCGGCCTCGTCCTCGCGTTCGCGGATAAAGCGGTATTTTTCATAGCCGCAGTCAAAGCTGCGCAGGCGGCCGTTGTCCAGCTCCCAAATGCGGTTGGCAAAGCGGTTGACAAAGTAGCGGTCGTGGGATACGATCAGCAGCGTGCCTTCAAACTGATCCACGGCGGATTCGATCCATTCGCGGGAATCCAGATCCAGGTGGTTGGTCGGCTCGTCCAGGATCAGCATGTTGACGGCGCTGTTCATCAGCATGCACAGCTTCAGCCGCGCGCGCTCGCCGCCCGAAAGCTGGGATACCAGCTTGAACTGATCTTCGCCGCGGAAGCGGTACGCGCCCAGGCGGTTGCGCGCCTGCTGCGGTTCGCACCCCAGATCATACAGCAGGGTGTCGTACAGCGTGCGCTCGGGATGCTCAAAGGTAATTTGCTGGGGCAGGTAGGCTGCGCGCACAGAAGGGCCGAACTGCACCACGCCCGCATCAGGGCTTTCCTCACCCAAAAGAATTTTGAGCAGCGTGGTTTTGCCTGCGCCGTTTGCGCCCACCAGCGCCACGCGTTCCCCTCCGCCGCGGATGGTTTCGGTTACGTTTTCAAACAGCGTGCGTTCGCCGTAGGATTTTTTCAAATCCTTGATGCGCAGCGCGTAATCGGCGCGGAAGGGTACGGTGGAAAAGCCCAGCTCCAGCCGTTCTTCGCGGGTGGGCTTTTCGGTTTGCCGCAGCCATTCGATGCGCTTTTGGATGGCGAACACGCGCTTGTAGGTTTTGTCCATGCCGCTGTACGCCCAGGCGCTCATCTTTTCGGCGGCCTTTTCAAGCTGAGAAATCTTGGCCTGCTCTTTTTCGTATTGCTTTAGTTGCAGCTTGTAGCGGGCCTCTTTTTCCTTTACATAGAAGCTGTAGTTGCCGCTGTAAAATTCCACCCCGCCGTGATCCAGCTCCACAATGCGCTTGACAATGCGATCCAGAAAATAGCGGTCATGCGATACGGTGAGCACGGTGCCCTTGTAATGGTCGATATAATCCTCCAGCCATTCGATGGACTGCATGTCCAGATGGTTGGTCGGCTCGTCCAGCAGCAGGATATCGGTTTCGCGCAGGATCATCACCGCCAGGCGGATGCGGGTTTGTTCGCCTCCGGAAAGCGAGGCGAAGGGCTGGCGGCGCTGGGCGGGGGAGATATGCAGGCCGTTGGCCACCTTGGCCAGACGGGTTTCGCAGCTGTAGCCGCCCAGCATGTCAAAGCGCGTATGCAGCGCGTCATAGCGGCGCAGCAGGGCTTCGGAGTGCTCGCCCGCGTCCATCTGGCACTGAATCTGCTCGATTTCCGCGCTGACGGCCTGCACCTCGGCAAAGGCCATGCGCAGCACATCTTCCACCAGCGCGCCCTCGGGGGACTCGGCCAGCTGGGAGATGTAGCCCACCCGCCGTCCCTGGGGGATGGCGATAAAGCCCTTATCGGGTGTGATTTCGCCGGTGATGATCTTCAGCAGCGTGGTTTTACCCGCGCCGTTGGGGCCAAGCAAGCCCACGCGCTCGCCCGCGTCTACCTGAAAGGATACGTCGTCGAGCACCACGCGATCCTGTACAAAGGATTTTTCAATGCCGGATACAATGATTTCAGCCATGATTTCCCCCGGAAACAATAGAAATAATTACAATCAATTATAGCACGCTTTTGCGCATATGACAACGATGGGCCGCAGGACAGGAAAAGTGCAAAAGTTTGATCTTGATTTGTATTGTGTGCGATGATATAATATCTGCAAGCGGTATGCAGATACCGCTGGAATCTAAGAGACGGAGGATACAGCAATGGCTTATAAAATCAGCGACGAGTGCATCATGTGCGGTGCCTGCGAAGGCGAATGCCCGGTCGGCGCGATCAGCGAAGGCGAAGGCAAGTACGTCATCGATCCTGAAAAGTGCATCTCCTGCGGCGCTTGCGAAGGCACCTGCCCCGTTGGCGCTCCCTCTGAGGAGTAATCTCTTTAACAGGTGAACCAAGGCTCAGAAACGCCGTGTGCGGCGGTTTCTGGGCTTTTTATGTTGCCTGTTTTCGGGGGCTGTGCTATAATTTTATTTGTAAATTTAAGCTCTACAAAGGATTTTTATCGTATGCAGTTTACATTCTGTCCGCTCTTTTCAGGCTCCAGCGGAAACGCCGTATATGTCCGTGCAGGCGATACCCGGCTGCTGATTGACGCGGGATTGTCCGGCCGCACGGTCAGCGAGGGGCTTGCCAGCATCGGCGTACTGCCCGAAACCCTCAGCGGTATCCTGGTTACGCACGAGCACAGCGATCATATCAAGGGCGTGGGCATCCTCAGCCGCAAATACCATGTGCCGATTTACGCAAACGACCGCACCTGGCAGGCCATGGAGCGCTCCCTGGGCAATATTGCTCCCGGCAGCCGCCGGGTGTTTGAAAGCGGCGAAACCTTTTATATTGGCAATGCGGGCATTATGCCCTATCGCATCTCTCACGACGCGGCGGAGCCGGTAGGCTATCGCGTGTATTATGGCGGGCACAGCGTGGCCACGGCCACGGATATCGGCGTGTTTACCAAGAAAACGCTGGAGGCGTTGTCGGGCACGGATATCGTGCTGCTGGAAAGCAACCATGACATCGATATGCTGCACGCAAACGATCATTATTCCGCGCAGCTCAAGGCGCGCATCCTGGGCCGCTATGGACACCTGAGCAATGAAGCCTGCGGTGAAGCGCTGCTGCAATTGTATCAGACGGGCGTGCGCCACGCGGTGCTGGGCCATCTGAGCCATGAGAACAATACGCCCGAGCTGGCCATGAGCACGGTGTGCGGCGTGCTGCGCGCGCATGGGCTGGAGCCGTCGGAGGATATCCAGGTGGATATGGCCTGGCGCGATCATGTGGGAGGCGTGTATGAAATCATCTAAGGGGCGCGCCGCGCTGTGCTGGATTCTGGCTGTGCTGAGCATCCCTGTGGGAATTGTGCTGACCTCCGTGCTTTATGCGTTGATACCGGGCGAAAACACGGCGCTGCGGCTGTATCTGTTCAATATTCCCTCGGAGATTTTCTGCTTTGCCCTGCCGGCGTTTTTCATCCTGGCTGCCCGGCCTGAGCGGCTGGCGCGCTTTCGCGCCACCAAACGTGGGCTAAGCGTAAACACGGTCGGCTATACTGCCCTGCTGGCCGTATCAGCCACCATCGTTGTATCCATGATCGCGGCGATATGGGGCGAAGTGCTTAACAGTTCCTTTCAATATACCGAGCCGGCGCAGCCGCGTATCGTGCCGCAAAATGCCGCCGAGTGGGCGCTGGCGCTGCTGTCTACGGCCCTTGTGCCCGCCCTGGCGGAGGAGATGTGCTTTCGCGGCATGCTGCAGGGGCTGCTGACGCGCCGCCTGCCGCGCGCGGGCGTGTGGATCACCGCCCTGTGCTTTGCGGCCGTTCATCTGCAGTGGAGCGCCCTGCCTGCGCTGTTTGTGCTGGGGCTGGCGCTGGGCTATGTCAACAAGCGCCATGGCTTCTGGGCGGGTGTGCTGCTGCATGGGCTGTATAACGCGGCGGTGCTGGTGCTGTCCAGCCGCGAAATTGGCATAACGCTGCCCATCGTGCTGGTATGCACGATAGCCTTTATCTTTGCCTGGCGCGGACTGATGCAGGAGGAGGAACCCCACCATGAAGCTGACGGTACTGGGCTGTAACGGGCCGTATCCCGCGCCGGGCGGCGCGTGCAGCGGCTATCTTTTGCAGGAGGGAGACACCGGTGTGCTGCTGGACTGCGGCGCGGGCGTGCTGGCGCAGCTGGAAAAGCACATGCCGCCACAGAACTTAACGGCCATCGTGCTGTCGCACCTGCATTACGACCACATGAGCGATATGCTGCCGCTGATTTACCGCTGCCCCGGCCTGCCGGTCTATTTGCCGGGAGCGCCCGCCGCCGTGCGCGCATTGCTGGAAAACGCCTTTGAACTGCATGATATTGCTCAGGGTGGGCAGATCGGCTGTCTGCGCATGACGGCCTGCCCAGGGCGGCACCCTGTGCCTGCCTATGCGGCGCGCTTTGAAAATGGCGATGGCCGCGCCCTTGTCTATACGGGCGATACCAATACCTGTCCGGCGCTGGCGGACTTTGCGAAGGATTGCGATCTGCTGCTGGCCGATGGCTGCTTTGCCCGCGCGCAGTGGAGCGCCGAAAAGCCCCATCTGAGCGCTTTTCTGGCTGCCGAGATGGCGGCACAGGCGGGTGCAAAGGCGCTGCTGCTGACGCACTTTACGCCGGGATATGATGCGGATACGCTGCTGCGCGAGGCACGGCTGGCCTATCCCGCCGCTCAGCTTGCGCAGATGAGCCTGACCGTGGAGGTATAACATGCAAGATCGCTGCCCGCGCCGTATCCTGGTGCTGCTGGCACTGGGCTTTGGCGCGGGCATTTTGCCAGGGCTGCGGCTGGCGCTTTACGGCTGGTTCCTGGCGGCGCTGGCGATTTGCCTGCTGACGGCGATTGCCCTGCGGCGCTATCGTCTGCCTGCGCTGATGGCGGGCATAGCGGCGATGTTCTTTGCCGGGCTGTCGCTGTGCGCCTGGCAGGCGCATCCTGCCCTGCCCGAGGCAGGCAGCTATGCCGTTACCGGCAGGGTGGATGGCGAAGCGCGCTTTCGCGCCGAGGATAATCGTGTGACGGTTTATCTGCGCGATGTGCATCTGAACGGCGAGCGCACCGGGCTGCGCGCGTATTGGACGTATTATCCTGAAGATCCGGAAGCACCGCTTCCGCAGGATGGGCAGACGGCGGCCTTTACGGCCCGGCTGTATCATCCGCAGGGGCAGGTAAATCCGCATGGGTTTGATTTTCGGCTGTATCTATTGCAGCGCGGGACGGCTGTTGGCTTATCCGGCGCCAAGAAGCTGACGTTGGAGCCGGCGGGGCAAACGCAGCCGGACAGCTTGATCCTGCGCGTGCGCCGCGCGCTGCTTGGCCGCCTGCGAACGCTGCTGAACGGAGAGGACGCGCTGGCTGCGGCGCTGCTGCTGAGCGAGCGCGCGGATATGCCCGAGGATATGACGCGCGATTTCCAGCGCGCGGGCGTGGCGCATGTGCTGGCGGTGTCGGGGCTGCATGTGATGATCCTATCCTCCATGGTGATGCTGCTGCTTCGTCGCCTGTCGCCTTCGCCCCTGGCGATGCTGTTTTTAACGCTGGCGCTGCTGCTGCCCTACTGCCTGCTGGTGGGTATGACGGCCTCTATCCTGCGCGCGTCCGTGCTGCTGACGGTATTGCTGCTGGGGCGCATGGCGCGAAGAAAGGTGGATCCTCTGACGGCGCTGGCGGCGGCGTTTATCGTGGTGCTGGCCGTGCGGCCGCTGGATTTCTTTGCGCCGGGGTTTCAGATGTCCTTTGCCGCCGTGGCGGGGATGATTCTGCTGGGCGATCGCGTGCGGCAGTGGACGCAGCGCATCCGCGGCAAGCGCTTGCGCGCCGTGGCGCAAGCCTATGGCATGACGCTGTGCGCCAGCCTGGGCGTGACACTGCCGGTGATCTATCATTATCACCGGGTATCGCTGATGGGGCTTTTGATCAATCCCCTGCTCAGCCCGCTGATTTCACTGCTGCTGCCCGCCTACATTGTGCTGCTGCTTGTGGGCGCGGTTTGCCCACCGCTGGGCGCGATATTGGGGCGGGCGCTGGCTTGGGTATCTGCGCGGCTGACGGACTGCATTCACCTGGCAGCGCAGCCTGCCTGGGCTTCGGTTCGCGTGCCCAGCCCGCCGTGGTATCTGGCGGCGGCCATTGTGCTGACGTTGATTCTGCTTACGCGCTTTGTGCTGCTGCGGTCCTGGCGGCGCGTGCTCATCGGCGCGCTGGCGCTGGCTGCGGCGGTGGGGACGATGCTGCTGACGCAAAATCGCCTGCCGCGTTATATCCAGCTTTCGCTGGGCAACGCGGACGCGGCGATCATTGAGGATGGCGCGCGCACGGTGGTGATCGATACGGGTGAGAATGGCCGCGAACTGGCCGCCTATCTGCTGGCTGAAGGGCGAGGAATCGATACGCTGATTCTGTCGCATTTGCACACCGATCATGCGCAAGGGCTGCGCGAGCTGCTGGACTATGAGGTGCCCATCGGCGAAATCTGCCTGTCCACCGAGGCGCAGGCGACGCAGGTATCGGACGCCTGCCTGTCCGTGCTGAACGCGGCGCGGGAGCAGGGCGTTCCTGTGCGGCTGATTTGCGCGGGGGATGAGCTGAAAACCGAGCGCGTCGGTATCCGCGTGCTGTGGCCCGAAGGGGGCAGCGCCAATGATCGGGGCGGGGCCAACGACTATGCGCTGGCGCTGCTGATTGATCTGGACGGCGCGCACATCCTGCATATGAGCGATGTGAGCGGCGCGTATGAGCTGTACGCCGCCCAGGAGGCGGACGCGCTCAAGATCGCCCATCACGGCTCGTCCTCCAGCACGGGCGAGGCCTTTTTGGACCGCGTAAGGCCGGCAATCGGCCTGCTCAGCGCGCGGCAGGCCAGCGCAAAAACGCTGGAGCGGCTTGCGCAGGCGGGCGTTATGGTATATGATACAGAGGAGCTGGGCGCGTTGACGCTGACCGTAAGAAACGGCGAAATGCGCGTGCAGGGCTATCTGCAATGAGGGGTAAGCATGGATCACCGCGCGTTTTTTGACGATGTTGCCAAGGGCAAAATTGCCCCGTGCTATGTGTTTGAGGGCACGGAGGAGTATATCAAGCGCTCGGCGCTGGCCGCCCTGCGCAAAAAGCTGCTGCCTGCGGGGCTGGAGGATATGAATGAGGCGCGCCTGACCGATCCTGACGCGAACGCGCTGATCGCCGCCGCAGAAACCCTGCCCTTTATGGCTGATAAGCGGCTGGTGCTGGTGCTGGAAAGCGGCATGCTGTCCGGCCGCGCCAAGGATTACGACGAGGCCAAAAGCGCCGCCGCGCTGTGCGAATATCTGCAGCATCCGCCCGAGAGCGCGTGCATCGTGTTCTATGTGCGGGACAAGGCGGATGGCCGCAAGAAGCTGTATGCGCAGCTGAAAAAAACGGCGCAGATCGTGCAGTTTAATCCCTTGGATGAGCGCGAAATGACGCGCTGGATTGCCAAGCAGCTCAAGGGCATGGGCAAGAAGATTGCCTCGCCTACCTGCCAGAAGCTGATCTTTACCGCCGGGAACGACCTGTATGCCCTCAGCGGCGAACTGGAAAAGCTGGCGGCCTGCGCAGGCGAGCGGGAGGAAATTCTGCCCGAGGATATCGACGCGATCTGCGTAAAGACCACGGCCTATCGCGTGTACGACCTGGCCAACACCCTGCTGCGCGGGGACGCGGGGCAGGCGTTCACCCTGTCGCGCGCGCTGATACGCGACGGCGAGGAGCCGCTGTTTCTGCTGGCGCTTTTGCAGGGCGAGTGCCGCCGCATGCTGGCGGTAAAGCTGCTGCGCGGGGCGGGCATGCAGCCCGACGCCATTGCGGGCAAAATCGGCGCGCCGCCCTTTGCCGTGCGGCAGATGTATCAGCAGGTGGCGCGATACACCGAGCGGCAGCTGCGCGATATGGCGCAGTGCTGCATGGATACGGAATACCAGGTAAAAAGCGGACGGATGGCGCTGGAGGGCGCACTGGAAAAGACCATGCTGCAATTGCTGCGCATCCGCCTGGAGGGAAAAGCATGATTGAAGATTTGCGCGCGCTGCTGGCGCAGGGGAATATTGTTTTAACGGACGAAGCGCAGGATCGGCTGCTGGCGTATCACCGCCTGCTGCTGGAATGGAATGCGCGCATGGATTTGACCAACGTGCCCGAGGAGGAGATGGCGCTGCGGCACTATGCCGATTCGCTGCTGCCGCTGGCACGGAAGGAATGGTTTCCGGACGGTGCAAGGCTGATCGACGTGGGCACGGGCGCGGGCTTTCCCGGCATGCCGCTGGCCATCGCGCGGCCTGATCTGAAGGTGACGCTGCTGGATTCCCAGCGCAAGCGCTGCGATTTTTTAAGCGCTGTGTGCGATGAACTGAAGCTGCCCAACGTGACCGTGCTGCACGCCCGGGCGGAGGACGGCGCGCGCGGCGCGCTGCGCGAGCAGATGAACGTGGCCGTGGCGCGGGCCGTGGCGCCGCTGAACGTGCTGGCCGAATACCTGCTGCCCTATGTGCGCGTGGGCGGCCGCATGCTGTGCTGGAAGGGCCCCGCCGTGCGCGAGGAGATGGCTGCGGGTGAGCGCGCCTGCAAAATGCTGGGCGGCCAGGCGGAGGGCTTGTACCGTCTGCCCATCGAAGGCCGCGAGCACTATGTGCACAGCGCGATCAAAATTTCAGTAACCGCTCGACGGTATCCGCGAAAATCCGGCACGCCCTCCAAAGATCCGTTGGGAATTTTGCCGCAAAAGCCCTGATTTCATCAAAAGCTGTCAAACGATTCTATGGCTTCCTGTTTGAAAAAAAGCAGGAGGCCGCTTTTTTATGGCGAAATCAACAGGCAGGATGCGCGGACAAGCCGGACGGGCGCAGAGGGAGGCGCTCCGCACGGCCCCGCGCGTCCCCTGCCGTACAGGGGATAGTGAGAGAAACGAGCATACAAAATGCAATACGCGGAGGCAATCTATGCGAAATCTTCAAGCCCTTCAAACCGCCGGACGGCAGCTATGCTGGCTGCCGCTATCCTCCATTCATCCCAACAGCCGCCAGCCGCGCACGGACTTTGACGAGTTTGCGCTGATGGAGCTGGCCGCGTCCATTCGCCAAAATGGATTATTGCAGCCCGTCACCGTGCGCCCCGCGGCCGAAGGGTATGAGCTGATTATGGGCGAGCGCCGCTGCCGCGCCTGCCGCCTGTTGGGGCACACGCATATCGAGGCCTTTGTGCTGCCTGCGGACGATCAGGAAAGCGCGCTGCTAGCGCTGGTGGAAAACGTGCAGCGCAAGAACCTGCACTTCTTTGAGGAAGCCGAGGCGCTTTCCCGCCTGTGCGGACAGGGCATGGCCCAGGATACGCTGGCCAGGATGCTGGGCAAAAGCCCCAGTGCCATCAACAATCGCCTGCGCCTATTGCGGCTGGAGCCCAGCGTGCGTGAGGTGATCTGCGAGGGACAACTGACCGAGCGACATGCCAGGGCGCTGCTTTCCCTGCCTGGGGAGGAGCTACGCCTGCGCGTGGCGCGCGCCGCGGCCGCGCAGCATCTTAGCGTGCAAAAGACAGAGCAGCTGATTGCCCGCACGCTGGAAAAGCTGCCCGTGCCGCTGACCTGCCGCCGGGTGGTATCGCTGGCGCGGGATTACCGGCTGTATATCAACGCCATCCGCGGCATTGTGGGGCAGCTATGCGATACGGGCGTGCAGGCGCAGTGCGAGGTGAGCGAATATGACAGCGCGGTGGAGGTGCGCATTGTGCTGCCCCGCAATGCGCGCAAAAAAACAAGCAACGCGGTGTAAATCTATTGACAGTTTGTTCAAGCTTTCGCCATATTTATGCGTTATGCTAAGGGTGCCAGGGGGGAAAAGCCATCTTCCTCTTGCCATCCCGATGGATGAACCCCTCCCTTTTCTTTTACACAGGCAGTGCCCGCGGAGATTTCCCCGCGGGCATTTGCTATTGCTCAAAACGCAAAAAAACTACGCACCGAGCGCTCCCGCGGCACATATCAGAGTGCGCTTACTGCTGCTGCCTTCCGGCCCTGACAGGGTTCACGCCGTGATATCGCACGGGACTCGATGCGTAGCAAATATAGTATACCAAACTTTTATCCAAATTACAAGCGCAAAATATATCGATTTGCAGGCATAATATTTTAACCCTCCGGACAGGACAGCGGCTTGGACGACAGGCCGATCAGATAATCGGCAGATAGATTATAATAGCGGCACAGCGTAATCAAATCTTCAATTTTCAGCTCCGCCCGGCCATTTTCAATATGGCTGTACCCCTGTTGCGATTTGTTAAGCACCTTGCCGACCTCTGCCTGGGATAAATCCCGATCTTCCCGCACATCGCGCAGCCGCTGACGATAATCCATGTATATCACCTCGCAGCTACGTTAACACACTCAATTTTTGAGTATTGACATTTACTCAAAGATTGAGTATAATCAGCTTGCGGAATATGGAAATAGATTACAGGAGGAATAGAACCATGACGAATTTTCAAGGCAAATATGCGCTTCAACTTGAAGGAATTGTAAGGAATGCTCTCCAGATTGCAGATCGGAAAGAGTGTGCGGAGTATGAAGCTGATGCTGATCAGATTAGCGGCGGTAAGTTTGTTGAAACAATGCAGAAGCTGCTTTGCATGAAGTACGGGGTAAGCAAAGAGCTTTCTCATTTTTGTGCTGAAAGTGATCCGTATTGGGGAGTAACTGGCTTTGAGTTTGATGAAGCGCAGGCAGAAAGGCTGTTTCACTTGTTTAATGATTACTATAACAAGGACTAAACAGGCGGAGGTATTTTCATGAGTCCCGAAGAAAAAAATAAACTGCTTGATTACCTCAAAACTGCAATCTCCGTAGAGACGGATATCGAAACACAGAATCAAATCAGAGCAGCGGCTATCAAGGAAAAAGAGGCCAGAAAGCCGGTGCTGCAACAAAAGAAATTGCCCAAAATACCGGATATGCCAGATGATAATTCTGTTGATCCTATTTCTATTAGTGCATTTTTTATAGCTTGCATGTCCTTTCTTGGATGTATCATTTGCTTGTTTCTTGATGCGGATGTCGGGCCCCGTATAACAGGCTTTCTCATCTGCGCAATAATAGGCGTTATTTGTCTGATTCCTATTTGGTCAGCAAGAAAAGAGGCAAAAAAGATTGAAGAATATTATTATAAGAAAAAAGAGCGGATTTCTTCTGATTACGAAAAGATAAAAAAAGAGAACGATAATCTTAAAGCACAATGGAATCAGCAGCTTGCAGAATGGAACAATTCCAATGATGCTTTGCTTGCAGAAATGGATCAACCTTATATCGAAACGCTTCGTGTCCGCGTTCAGCTGTACGCCATCGATGCAATTTATCCTAAATATCAGAATCTTCCGGCCTTGACCAGCATCTATGAGTATTTTATCACTGGTCGCTGCGATGAACTGACCGGCCCGCATGGCGCCTATAATATGTATGAAGACGAGGTGCGCAAGGATACGGTGATTTCTCAGCTGAACACCGTGATTGAAAACCTTGAGCAAATCAGGCAAAGTCAATTCATGCTCTATGAGCAGGTGAAGATGATTCAAAAAACGGCGAGTGCGATTAACGGCGAGCTTGCACAGATTAGGGGATACACCATTGCGCTGACGCAATTGACCGCGCTGAATACCTACTATGCCGCCTTGAACGAGCGCAATTCCAGAGCCACAATGTACTATCATCTGTTGCCCTAAAAATAACATCAAACCCAAAGAGTCCTTCCAGCTAAGCCGGAAGGACTCTTTACTATGGATTGCAGTGTGCTTATACCGCCGTTTCTCCGCCGGCGGGCAGGGGGGTGATCTTTTCATCCTGCTGCGACAGGATGCGCTGGAATTCCTCGCCGGAGATGTTTTCCTTTTCCAGCAGGTATTCGGCCAGGTCGTGCAGCTTGGCGGTGTTCTGCTTCAGGATGGCCAGCGCGGAATCATAGGCTTCCTTGATCAGGCGCATCACCTCGTCGTCCACGCGCGCGGCGGTATCGCCCGAGCAGGCAAGCTGCGCGTCGCCGCCCCCGGCGATCAGCACATCGCATGTATCCAGCACGGGCAGGGCGGATAGCTGTGCTGCGGTAAAAATCATAAGTGCCTCCAATCATTCTTCTATTTTCCAGATATTCCCTTTTCTGCGCAGGCAAATACGATTAACCTCCTGATCCTCTTTGTAAGCCACAACATAGAGAGGATCGGGGATTTCGTTGGTATACGAAGCAAATGAATCACGACAATCGTAGACTCTGTGGCCACGTTCATCTAAAACTTTGTAAGAATATATAGAATCATCCTTGCAATGATATCCGTTCGTTCGCAGATAATCGGCAAGTGGCGTAATCTGCAGGGACAATCCTTCAAGATACATGCAATCTTCTACCAACACAATGTCCTGGTCGATTGAACAGCGATCAATCGTCGCCTGAGGCCGCAGCTGAAAATGGAGCGGAATGGCTGGCTGGAAATCGTCTGCAGAATCGCTGAAACGCAGATAGAGCGCAAACGACCAATCATAACAATTGCTTAGATCATCTGAATTTATCCTCATAATATAATTTAATTTTTTTCCATCCTCGCTCAAGCCGTAGCTTTCACTCCAATAATAACATTCCTTACTGTTTACAGTTAATATAGTAACGATACAGGTAGGCTGTGGGTATTCTCCGATCGGGATGTAATATGGCGAATACTCATATAAACTATCAAATGGACGTACTTGGTATTTTTCGGAAGTAATTTCAATATTGAAAAAGCCCTGCCTATCATCTATCAGTACCTCAGTAATACGCGCATGAACGCCAGACGATTCGCCTTCACTTTGGGGATGGTAGATTCCCATATCGTAATCTGGCGCATAAGTAAAGCGCTGCTTAAGACAATCCCGAATGCTAAAAGTATACAGATATTTCCAGTATTCAACAAACGGGTCACCCGGAAGCGGCCCCTCTGCGAAAGACGAAATTCCGCCGCACAGCAGCGCCAGCGTAAGAAGCAAAGATAGCCATCTTTTTAACATGCCTGCACTCCATCAATCGGTAGAATGGGGGAGAATGACATGAAAATTGTATCGGCTCGCTGGGTGAATGTCAAGCAAAAATCCAAATTTTACAAAAAGCTCCCCGCAGGCTGCTTGCTTGCGGGGAGGGGAAAAGTGTGCTTATACCGCCGTTTCTCCGCCGGCGGGCAGGGGAGTGATCTTTTCATCCTGCTGCGACAGGATGCGCTGGAATTCCTCGCCGGAGATGTTTTCCTTTTCCAGCAGGTATTCGGCCAGGTCGTGCAGCTTGGCGGTGTTCTGCTTCAGGATGGCCAGCGCGGAATCATAGGCTTCCTTGATCAGGCGCATCACCTCGTCGTCCACGCGCGCGGCGGTATCGCCCGAGCACGCCAGCTGCGCGTCGCCGCCCAGGTAGGCGTTGGTGTTGGTTTCCAGCGCCACCATGCCGAATTTGTCGCTCATGCCGTAGCGCGTCACCATGGCGCGGGCCAGCTTGGTGGCCTGCTCGATATCGTTGCTGGCGCCCGTGGTGCAGGTGTTGCAGGCATATTCCTCGGCGGCGCGGCCGGCGGTCAGCACGGCCAGCTTGGCCAGGATGTCCTCGCGCTTCATCAGCACATGCTCTTCCTCGTCCACCTGCATGGTGTAGCCCAGCGCGCCCGAGGTGCGCGGGATGATGGTGATTTTCTGGACCGGCACGGCGTTTTTCTGATGCGCCGCCACCAGCGCGTGGCCGATCTCGTGGTAGGCCACGATGCGCTTTTCAGCCTCGGGGATGACAAAGCTCTTGCGCTCGGTGCCCGCGATGACGGTTTCCACCGAGCTTTCCAGATCATCCTGCGTGACGGCCTGATGCCCCATGCGCACGGCGCGCAGGGCGGCCTCGTTGACGATGTTGGCCAGGTCTGCGCCCGACGCGCCCACGGTGGCGCGGGCGACGGCGGCGTAATCGATATCCTTGACCGTGGTGATGCCGCGGGCATGCACGCGCAGCACGGCCTCGCGGCCGCGAAGATCGGGCAGATCGACCGTGATGCGGCGGTCAAAGCGGCCGGGGCGCAGCAGGGCGGCGTCCAGAATTTCGGGGCGGTTGGTCGCGCCCAGCACCACAATGCCCTTGGAGGCGTCAAAGCCGTCCATCTCGGCCAGCAGTTGGTTCAGCGCCTGCTCACGCTCATCGTTGGAGGACAGGCCCACCGCGTCGCGCTTCTTGCCGATGGCGTCGATTTCATCAATAAAGATGATGCACGGGGCCTTTTCATTGGCCTGCTTGAACAGATCGCGCACGCGCGCCGCGCCTGTGCCGACGAACATTTCAACAAAGGCCGAGCCGCTGACAAAGAAGAAAGGCACCTTGGCCTCGCCCGCCACGGCCTGCGCCAGCAGCGTTTTGCCCGTGCCGGGAGGGCCCACCAGCAGCGCGCCCTTGGGCAGCTTTGCGCCGATGGCGCGGTACTTTTCGGGCTGGTGCAGAAAATCCACCAGCTCGATCAGCGCTTCCTTGGCCTCATCCTGGCCAGCCACGTCGGTAAACTTTTTGCTTTCGTCGCTGACGGTGTACATTTTGGCACTGCTCTTGCCAAAGCTCATCGCGCCCATGCCCGAACCGCCTTTTTTGAACATACGCACCAAAAAGAAGATGATCAGCGCGTAGAAGGCGAGGGGCAGGATGATGCTGATCAGCACCCCCAGGAAGGATACGCCGGTTTGGCTTTCGCCGCCGAAGGTAACGCCTGCGGCCGTCAGGCGATCCACCAGATTGGGATCGTTGACCGGCACGGTTTGATAGCGCTTAATGCCTGTGGTGTTATAGAACCAGGTCAGCTTGTTTTCGGTTTTAAGGGTAAAGGTGATGACGTCCGTGCCGATTGACACCTGATCCACCTGCCCCTGCGCTACCATCTGCAGGAAGGCGGAGTATTCCACCTTTTCCGTGGAGCCGCGCAGATAGGAGCTGGTGGACAGGGTGGTGGAGATCAGCAGCAGACCCAGCAGCGCAACCAGCACCCAGAACAGGGGCGAACGCGGCATCTTGGGCTTTTCATAGCGTTTCTGCTTGTTATCTTCCATGCTTCATTCCTCCGTTGGATTCGGGGATGCGCGCTCCCCGTGGCGGATTATAAACGTTTGTTAAAAATAGTTAAACGTTTATGAATCGTGTATATTGTATCGTATCCTGTCCGCGTTTGTCAAGGACACGGAAAAAAGTTCACAACGCGGCCATAATATAGTATAATATCTACTATCCCAATTGAAAGGAAGCGGCGCGCGCGATGCTGAGCGAAAACCTGAGAACCAAGCTGGCCATGCTGCCCGACAGCCCCGGCTGCTACCTGATGAAGCATCAGGGCGAGATCATCTATGTGGGCAAGGCGGTCAACCTGAAAAACCGCGTGCGCAGCTATTTCCATACCAAGGAGCATACCCCCAAGGTAGCCGCCATGGTGGCGCAGGTGGATGACTTTGACATCCTGCTGTGCAATACCAATCTGGAGGCGCTGGCACTGGAATGCAACCTGATAAAGCTCCACAAGCCGCATTACAACATCCTGCTCAAGGACGACAAGCACTATCCCTATGTGCGAATCGACCGCCGCGAGCCCTTTCCGCGCGTCACCATCGCCCGCCGCATGCAAAAGGACGGCGCGCAGTATTTCGGCCCCTATATCGGCGCGACGGCTGTGCGCGACGCGCTGGAGGTGGTGCGCAGGGTGTTTCCTATCCGCACCTGTGATAAAAAGCTGCCGCTCAAAGCGCCCGCGCGCCCGTGCGTCAATTATGAAATTGGCCGCTGCAAAGCGCCTTGCGCGCATCTGTGCAGCCAGGAGGAGTATGCGCAGATCATCGACGGCGTGGTGTCCTTTCTGAACGGCAACAGCAAGGAAATCTGTGATCGACTTAATCAGGAAATGTGGGTCGCAGCCAAGAAAATGGACTATGAGCTGGCCGCCCAGAAACGCGACGCGCTGCGTGATGTGGAGGGCTTGATGGAGCGGCAGCGCGCCATCCAGACCAACGATGCGCAGCAGGATGTGCTGGCGCTGGCCCAGGATGGGCTGGAC
>ERZ1026884.601-NODE-601-length-23149-cov-4.505586_pt1 | contig 23149 bp, 20 predicted proteins | sample MGYA00380172_ERZ1026884 | MGnify/ENA primary metagenome ERZ1026884 (study PRJEB33269, sample SAMEA4719808) | human gut metagenome | biome: human-associated habitat; feature: organic feature; material: feces | place: Cameroon | collected 2013-10 ... | reverse complement strand
GGGGCGTACAAGGAAAGAAACGTAACCCCTCGCCTCCCGTCCTCCCCTCCCGCTCACCCCCGAAAATTTTCTATCCGCCTTGCTTGCCGCAGGACGGATTTTGATTTATACTGAAAAGGATTGCAAGCAAAAGAGGGGAGGCTGCGGCCTTGAAGTACATCCTGCGGTATATGAAGCCCCTGGCAGGAAGAATCATGGGGGGAATGAGCATCAAGCTCTTCGGCACGGTCATGGATCTGCTGATTCCCTACATTCTGGCGCACATTATCGATCAGGTAACGCCCCGGCACGATGTAAAGCTGGTGCTGCTGTGGGGCGGCATCATGATCGTGTGCTCCTTCCTGGCGTGGCTGGGAAACGTGCTGGCCAACCGCGTGGCGGCGGGCGTGGCGCGCGATTGCACGCGCAGCGTGCGGCACGATCTGTTTGACCACATTGTGCATATGCAAAGTCGGGATATCGACCGGCTGACCATCCCGTCCCTGATTTCGCGCATGACCACCGATACCTTCTATATTTATCGCATCGTGGGCATCACCCAGCGCCTGGGCGTGCGCGCGCCCATCATGCTGCTGGGCGGCATCCTCATCACCCTGACGATGGACTGGGTGCTCTCGCTTGTGCTGATTGCCATGCTGCCGCTGATGTGCGTGCTGGTGTACCTGATTTCCCGCAAGGGCGTGCCGCTCTACGCCGCGCTGCAGCGCCGGGTGGACGATCTGGTGCGCGTGGTGCGCGAGAACGCCTCGGGCGTGCGCATCATTAAGGCGCTGGGCAAGACCGAGCATGAAAAGGAGCGCTTTGCCCAGGTGAACACCTCCGTGGCGCAGCAGGAAACGCACGCCTCGGTGATCATGGCCATCAATAACCCCACCATGCAGTTTATCCTCAACGCGGGTCTGGTGCTGGTTATCCTGGCCGGCGCACAGCGCGTCAACAGCGGCCTGACCGAGCCGGGCAAGATCGTGGCGTTTTTAAGCTATTTCACCATCATCCTCAACGCCATGCTGTCCATCACCCGTTTTCTCACCATGTATTCCAAGGCGCTGGCCTCGGCCCACCGCCTGCAGGAGGTGCTGGATACCGAGCTGGAAGGCAGCACGCAGCCGGCCGAGCCGGCCGAGCCCAACGCGCCGCATATCCAGTTTGACCACGTCACCTTCTCCTATAACCATGTCAGCCCCAACGTGCATGATGTGTCCTTCTCCCTCAAGAAGGGGCAGACGCTGGGCATTCTGGGCCCCACGGGCGCGGGCAAGAGCACGCTGATTCGCCTGCTGCTGCGCTTCTATGACGCCGATTCGGGCTGTATCCGCATTGACGGGCAGGATGTGCGCAGCATGGAGCTGTCCTCCCTGCGCGGGCGCATCGGCGCGGTATTCCAAAACGACGCGCTGTTCCGCGGCGAGATCGGCGAGAACATCCGCCTGGGGCGCGAGATCACCCTGGATGAGGTAAACGACGCCATCCGCCGCGCACAGGCGGAGAGCTTTATTGAGGAAAAGGGCGGCGTAAACAGCGAGGTGCAGTCCCACGGCAGCAACTTCTCCGGCGGTCAGCAGCAGCGCCTGCTGCTCAGCCGCGCGCTGGCGGGCACGCCCGATATCCTGCTGCTGGACGACGCAACCAGCGCGCTGGACTTTAAGACCGAATCGGCCTTCCGCCAGGCGCTGCGCGAGCAAAGCAAGGCGACCACCACCATCATCATCGCCCAGCGCATCAGCGCCGTGATGCACTGCGATCAGATCCTGGTGATGGAGGACGGCGAAATGCTGGGCCTGGGCACGCATGAGGAATTGATGCAATCCTGCCCGCTGTATCAGGAGATTGCAGCGCTGCAGATTGGAGGTGAGGCGCAATGATGGGCGGCGGCATGGGCGGCCGCAGCAAGTACGGCAGCCCCAATCCCAAGGTGGAAGAAGAGCTGAAACGGCCGCGGCGCGGAATTCTTTTGCGCCTGGGCAAATATCTGTGGCAGATGAAGTGGTTTTTGCTGCTGGCGCTGGGGCTTACCATCGGCGGCAACACCTTCTCCCTGCTGGGGCCCACGCTGTCGGGCAAGGCCATCGACTGCATCGGCACGCAGGCCGGCGGGGTGGATTTTGCCGGCGTTCGCCACTACGCGCTGCTGATGGTGCTGTTCTACCTGGTTTCGGCCATCATGAGCTATTTCCTGTCGGTCACGATGGTGTATGTCAGCCGCAGGGTCACGCTGCGCATGCGCAGCGACCTGTTTAACCACATTGCCGATATGCCGGTGGGCTTCTTTGATACCCATCCGGTGGGCGATGTCATCAGCCGCATTTTCTATGATATCGACACCATCAACACCTCCCTGTCCACGGATGTGGTCAGCATCCTGGCCAGCTTTATCACCATCTTCGGCTCGCTTATGATGATGCTGCTCCTGTCCTCCATGCTGGTGCTGGTGTTTGTCATCACCATTCCGCTCAGCATTCTCATCACCCGCTTTATCACCACCCGCACCAACCCGCTGTTCCGCCTGCGCTCGCGCAAGATGGGCGAGCTGAACGACTTTGCCGAGGAAAAAATCTCGGGCATGAAGACGCTCAAGGCCTACCATCAGGAGGGCAGCGTCACCGGCCAGCTGGACGCGCTCAACGGCGAGGTGGTGCAGGCCTACTATAAAAGCGAGTATTATTCCAGCATCACGGGCCCCTCGGTCAGCTTTGTCAACAACCTGTCCCTGTCGCTCATCAGCGTGTTCGGCGGGCTTTTGTACATGTCCGGCGGCGTGCAGATCGGCGGTCTTGCCATCGCGGGCATGACCATCGGCGGCATTTCTTCCTTTATTATGTATAGCCGCAAGTTCGCCGGGCCCATCAATGAAATCGCCAACATCTTCGGCGAATTGCAATCCGCCCTGGCCGCGGCGGATCGCGTGTTCTCCCTGCTGGACGCGCCGCTGGAAAGCGCGGACGCGCCGGACGCGGTGACGCTTGCCGATGTGCGCGGCGATGTGGAAATGAAGGACGTGAGCTTTGGCTACGAGCCGGGGCGGCTGATCCTTAAGCACCTGAACCTGCGCGCGCGCAGCGGCAGCCTGATTGCCATCGTGGGCCCCACGGGCGCGGGCAAAACCACGCTGATCAACCTGCTGATGCGCTTCTATGATATCAACGACGGCCAGATCACCGTGGATGATCACGATATCCGCCACATCACCCGCAAGAGCCTGCGCGGCGCGTACTCCATGGTGCTGCAGGATACCTGGCTGTTCTCGGGCACCATTTACGAAAATATCGCCTACGCCCGCCCCAGCGCCACCCGCGAGGAGGTCATCGAGGCGGCCAAGGCGGCCAAGATTCACCACTACATCATGAGCCTGCCGCAGGGCTACGACACGGTGATTACCGACGACGGCGCCAACATCTCCAAGGGGCAAAAGCAGCTGATGACCATCGCCCGCGCCATGCTGGTCAACGCGCACATGCTGATCCTGGACGAGGCCACCAGCAACGTCGATACCCGCACCGAGGTGCAGATTCAGCAGGCCATGCGCCGCCTGATGCGCGATAAAACCTGCTTTGTGGTGGCGCACCGCCTGTCCACCATCAAAAATGCCGATCTCATCCTGGTGGTGCGCGGCGGCAACGTGGTGGAATCCGGCACCCACAGGGAGCTGATGGCCAAGGGCGGATTCTACCGCGAAATGTACGACGCGCAGTTCCATTAAAAAGAATTTGCGAAAAACGCGAATTTTCTTGAAATTCCAGCTTGACAATCCCGCCCCGCTGTGGTAATATATCTCTCGCAAGTTAAATTGCTTGCGGGAATGGCGGAATTGGCAGACGCGCATGATTCAGGTTCATGTGTTCGTACGAACTTGCAGGTTCAAGTCCTGTTTCCCGCACCACGGAACCCTTGAGAAATCAAGGGTTCCGATTTTTGTATGTTTGGAAATACCCAAACCGTACCCAAACGATACCCAATCATGCCATTTTCTCGATGAAGGTCTGCATTCTGTTTGATGATTCCCGACGCATCGTTTCCGTCACATGCCCGTACCGATCCAAGGTGAATGCCGCGGAATAATGCCCCATGTTTTCCTGCAGGGTCTTGATGTCGTCCCCTGCCCGAAGGCTGTTCACCGCGAAGGTGTGGCGCAGATCGTGCACCCGATGGTGTTCCAGACCGGCCGCTGCCAGGATGTTCTGGAATTCCTTCCAGATCGTCGGCTGGGAATAATGGCTGCCATCCGGATGATTGAACACCAGGCCGGGGAATTTACCCTCATCCCACAGGTCGCCCATCTCGCGTTTCTGCTCCTCCTGATCCGCTTTGTGCTTCTTCAGCACTTCCATCACGAAGGGGGCAGGGGCAATCACACGGGTTTTGCCGTTCTTCAGGGTTCCGAATACATAATCCTGACCCTTGACCCGCGTCTGTACCAGCTGCTTCTCGATGTGGATCACGCCGTGCTCAAAGTCCACACAGTCCCAGGTGAGCCCGATAATCTCTCCAACCCGCATTCCCGTGAAGACCGCCGTCAGGAACAGGGCCTCGAAGGGATTGCCTTTCAGTGCTATGAAGAGGCGCTTCTGCTCAGGGGCGTCCAACGGCGTCACCTGCTTTTCCACCACCTTCGGCAGAATGCAGGCGCTGGTCGGATTGCGTTCGAGATACTCTACCTGGACAGCCATGTCCAGCGCACGATGCAGGACGCCATGAATGTTCTTGATATATTTGGGGCTTCGTTGTTCAGCCCTGAGCTTGTTATAAAACTTCTGCACCATGGGGGTACGCAACTGACTGAGGGGAATATCTCCAAGTGCCGGCTTCAGATGCAGCCGAACAACTGACGCATAATGAATGCTTGTCCCCTGCTTTACATCTGCCAGGTATTCCTTCAGCCAGGTGTCCAGCCATTCGCCAACAGTCATTTCTTTTTGTTCTGGTTCGTTGGCTGCTTCCGAGGCTATTCCGGGACCAGCAGCAGGCGGATTGACCGCCTGCTGCTCTCCCTTCTGAAGTGCGTTCAGCTTTTCCCTGACTTCCTTCTGGGTTCTGCCGTACACGCTCTTGCTGATCAGCTTCCCGGTTTCTGGGTTCACCCCAACGGTGACCCTTGCTTCCCAGGTGCCATTGCTTCTTTTCCTGATTGATCCTTCGCCATTAGCACGCTTCCTCATAGGAATCTCCTTCCTTCAGCCAGTCCATCAGCGACTGCCGTGAAATCAGAATCTTTTTCCCGATTTTGACAGATCGCACCTTGCCGGCGCGTACCATCTCGTACATTGTGGGCTTGCAGATTCCGATCAGCTCAGCAGCTTCAGGAACTGTCAGAGTAACTTTTGCGTTCACAGGCGAAGATTTCTGCGGTATATCGTTGTCAAGGTGCTCCGGCTCCCGAATGGGAGCTTCTGTGTTATCCAGGGCGTTGAGCGCTGCCTCAACGACCTGAAGAACCTCGTCTTTAGTATAAAGCCTGTTTCTTATCATTTCAATATCCTTTCACGCTTTAAAGTGATAAAATGTTGCAAACTTTTTTTGAGTGCTCCTGCCGTTTTGTTACCGGTTAGAATCCGATTATTGACGGGGACGATGTATTTATCGTCCACCTTCAAAATCGCCCATTTCCGTGCCCGGAACCCCTTGAAAAATAAGGACTTTTTATGTCCTAAAGCGTTTCTATCGGTAACAAAACTTGTTTGATTTCTGTGGAAACCCATAATGCATAGAAGCTCTTTTTCTCCGTTTTGATGCGTCCATGCGTCCGGTGACCGTGGCTCAGGGTTGGTCTTTCTTCCTTGGTGTCCGGACGTATGGACGCTTTGTTTGAGGCAAAAGTTGCTTTATGCATCTTTGAACGGGTTGTCGTCAGGAGCGACCTTCTGCCATCCGCCTTGCATGTAACCCGACGGGCTGATGATGGAGCCGATCCCCCTGAAGCCTCTCACCTCGCGGCCTGCGCTGTTGGTGAGATGGGTGGTGTAGTGAATGCCAAGCTTCTCCTCATTGGCGCTCAGATATTCCACAAACGTCTTTCGCTTCATGGGCGGGTAGGCGTTTTCATCGCACCAGGTACAGTACACGGCGTACAGATCCTTAGAGCTGATGGAGCGTTCCGGATCGCGGACAATGTAGCCCTTCGATTCCAGGAACAGCTCGATGTTGTTGGCGTCCTTCTTCACCATCTCCCGGTTCAGCCTGGCGCGTCCGCTCTCTGTGAATTGGAAGTTGTTCTTCACCAGCCGCAGCAATCCCGCCATCGCCCAGAGAAAGATGCCCTCCATTTCTTCACAGAGCTTTTCCGAAAGGTTGGGATCATCGATTCTATCCGGCGGCTTTCGCTTGGTGGTCAGGATCAGCTGCCGGCGGAAGAAGCCGTCGCTGCGATCATACAGGGAAACCAGATCGCCGTTGGAGAAGGCCAGGATGCGGGCGTACATGAAGCCCTGATAGCTCTGCTTTCCTTTCCGTTCCAAATCCATTTTTCCCTTTGCTGTGACAATCGCTTTGATGTAATTCGTCTGCTTCAGCGCTTCCAGCCGCATGTCGTCGTCGATCATCAGGTGAATGTGTTCCAGGTCTGCACGGGCGAAAGGGTTTTCAGAAATCTTTCCGACGCTTCCGTCCTTCGCGTTGGGACCGAACATCCGGGACAGCACATGGCCGATCTGACTCTTGCCTTCGCCGCCGCTGCCCTTGATGACCATCATCTTCTGCCCGGCATTGCTGGGGATCAGGCAGTATCCGATGAACTCCTGAAGCGTGGGAATGTCTTCCGGCCAGAACAGCTCTGACAGAAATTTCAGCCAGCGTTCCGGCTTTTTCACTTTCGGATTGAACCGAACAGGGAACCGGCTGCGGACAATTTCATTCTTCGCTGCGATAAAGCTGCCGTCCAGAAACACCGTGCCATTCTGGACATGAACCCGATCTGTCTGCGGCAGCAAACCCGTCACCTGGGCTTTGATGCGAAGATCCTTCATGATGTCATCCACCTTTTTGCTCATCCCAGTGACGATGAAAGGCTCCATCTGCTGATAAATGGTTTGCCGCATGGCGTCCTCGTTGGTGACCCTGCCTTCCGTGGTGAAGAAGGAATTCTCGGTGTAGGCCAGCTTGTGACGCTCCAGAAATTCACGGCAGAAGATGGGCTCATTGATTGTTTTCCCCGTGAACCATTCCGGCCAGGTATCAAGCCGCTCGATCTTTTTCTGAGCCATCGTTCATCACCTCCTGACATCCTTCGTTGAGGATCGCTTCGATTTTTGCAACAGCGTCTATGCTCCTGATGTGATCCATGATCTCTTTTCGCTCGTCCGGGTCGGATGAAAACAGATGGTCAATGGCATCGTTCAGGGGTGGCAAGTGATGAACAGCATGCACGAATCGGTCATCAATATTTTCATCCGTGGGATCAGAGGGAGCATACTCTTCCTTCCATTTCTCCAGGAGCCGCTCGTATTCGATCAGGATTTTGAGTACGCTCTGTTCCTCTTTTCTTTCGATCACAGCAGCGGGTAGCTTCGGGATCGGCGCGCTTTGACCCGGCGGCAGCGGCTGAATGTTGAAATCATTCGCCAGTTTTTTCGCCGCGTCATACAGCGAAAGATCGAATAGTTTTGCCGTGAAGTCGATCACATCGCCGGTGGTGTGGCAGCCGAAGCAGTAAAACCGTTCGTCGATTTTCATGGAAGGATGACGGTCATCGTGGAATGGACAGCAGGCCATACCGCTGCGATTCACGGGAACGCCGTAGCGCTCTGCTGCCTGACGGGTGGTAACTTGGGATTTGACTTGGGTAAAAAGTAAACTCATTATTTCCTCCTGTTGCTGATGTTTCTGTTGTCCTTTCTGCTGTATGTCCGATCATACAGCAGGAGGACATCCCGCCGTCCTGCGTTCGGATCATGCTTCGCGACGGCATGACGCAGGACGGCTTTATGTGAACGCGCAGGATAGCTTTTCCTGCACGGGAAATCGAAGGGATGAAGCCTTACGCTCGGGCTTTCACTGACACCATATCACACGGCCTTCAAAATCGTTTTCACGTTTTGAAAACTTCGGAAAGCGTTGCGGCGTAAGGCTTTACTGGCATTTTTACGACCGCCTGATTTTCTGAAATGACGATTTTACTGGGCTTCCAGGGCCAAAAGTTTTCACGAAATGAAATTTCTTTTTTTCGGGAACACGGTTCCATGTTCTCCCGAAACCAGCCCCGGAGCATAGTAGCAAGCAGGGCAAAGGTAGCACCTTTTGCACTTTGCTTGCTGGGGAGCAGTGCCCCCAAGCCCCTTTTTACCAGCGCAAGCGCTGTGGTTGTTATGCGAATCAGCGGGATTCGTCATCGTGATGGGAAGTGTGTTCATCGTAGTGGTGATCTTTTGGTATGACATGTTGGTGACTATTTGGTGCGCTGTCTCTTTCAAGTACATCGTAGTTATACCGAATGTGCTTCAGGTCTGAGAGCTTTGGTTTCAGTTCGTTAAGCACTGCCTGATCGTTTTCTTTCCGCTCCTTCAGCCCGTCGTACTCTGCTGTCAGTTCTTTCAGCGTCGGTATCTTTCCATCGAGAGATGAGTAGACCGCCTGGGCGTTTCTGTGATCTTCGATCTCCTGCCGATGCTCCTGATAGAATTTCACGGACCAGCCGGATTCCCGATACTGGGTGTAAACCTCTTTCGTCCGGCTGTAATCCCGGATCGTTTGCCGCTGTCGGTTGATCTCCTTCATCCGGTTTTGCTTTTCCCGGATGGAGATTTTCAATTCTTTTTGCTGATCGGTCAACGTCTGAATCTGTTCATTCAATTCTTCCAGCGAACCGATGTGATGCTCTTTCAGGAAAATGACCATCTGTGCTTTTGCGTCGATGTTGTTTCGCTCAGCCCAGACTTGATAACCTTTTCCTTTGCCGGCGTGAAGCTTTGTTTCAATGTCGATCAATCGCTTGACCTGACTTTCGGTGAAATCGCCCCGCGGGATTTTCGGAATGTGCACATGATCATGTGCCAGCGTCCGGCGCAAAGATGCTTCATCATATTCCGGACCAAGAGTATCGAGCCGGATATACCTCTCTCCCTCCGGCGGCTTGATACTGATATGTGCGTCGCGCTTGATGCAGCAACCGGCATCTTCCAGCAGCTGCATCAGCGCATCGAAGCCATCAAGCTGCATTCGCAATGCGGCGTCGATGATCATTCGCAACTCGTCCCGATGGGTGAAATGCCGCTGATTGCCTTGCCACTTATCGTAGGTAACGGTTTTATCCTGCGGATTCTGAATGACTGACAAGCTGTGTTCCCGGCAAAGTGAATCGCTGATCTGCGCCAGATCCTTTGCCGATTGCTTCACATCCCGATATTTGTGTTGCCCCTCCAGATCGGTGGAACAAATGATGATGTGATTGTGAATATGGTGTTTGTCGATGTGAGTCGCAACGACGTAGGCGAACTGACCATCAGTCATTCGGGAGGCCAGCTCTTTCCCGATCTCGTTTGCTTCCTCCGGCGTGATCTCTTCGGGTTTGAAAGCCTGCCGGACATGATAGCCGATCACTTCGTTTTCCTGCGTGCGTCCTGTGTTCTGCTGGTACTCCTGGCGGAAAAGCATGAACTCATCCGCCGCCGTTTCGGGTGAGCAGGCGTAAGCTGAAATCAGAATTCCGCCGTCCGTCTTTTTCGGATTCATGATGTAGTCCAGCCGGTCCCCAATACACTGCCGTGCCGTTTTTCCTTTATTGATGTGAATGGATATGATGCAAGTAGCTGCCATGGGTACTCCTTTCAATGTTGAATTTGATCCAACCTGCGAAGAATGCTGCTCAGTATCGTCCGCAGCTCTTCCTGCCGATCTGTTATGTCATCGATTTCCGTTTCAAAAACGGAACCGTGCTCATTTAACCGTCTGGCGATTTGATTGACATTGTTGCTCAGGCTGCCCATCAGGCGAACCGCATCATGCAGCTCCGGCAGATCCAGCTTCAGCACATATCCGTTCAAGGCCATGGTGCGGATGAAGGCTGATTGGTTTTTGATCCCGAAGGTTTTCATCTTTCTCTGAATGATGGCGTCCTCTTCCGGCGTTGCTTTGAAGCTGTAGTGAATTGTGCGGTTTTTCTTTTCTGTCACTGTTCTTCCTCCAATCCTTGAAATTCGTTTATCATGTTGGCTTTTGGCCAAAATTCATTTCATTGCTGTTTGGTTCGGGCTTATTTTTCACTGCTGTCTCTGGCAAGAAACCTTGTTTGGCTCACTGCCGGTCCTTTCGGCGCTCCCTTCCGAAGAGGAAGATCTTCGCGGTTTGGACAGATCTGGAAACGTGGCCCTGGTTGTCAAGGTGCGCTTCGCTGGCGATGCCAGCGAATGATGAGGGGAAGCTCATCGCCTATAAATGGCGAAAATCAGCGATTTTGGAAACACCTGAGCAAATTTTTTTCCGGGGCGAAACTCACGCTGCACATTTAGCCAGACACCCCTCACCCCTACATGGGAAAAGTCGGGCAAATTGACACCGCCTCCGGGAAATTTTTCAGCACGTGATTCATCATCTAATGTCCAAAATCGGGCCTTTTGGAAACCTCTTTCGAAAAGTTTTTTCAAATTGCTTCGCACGAGTATCAACAGCCATTGATTACGCCCATGAATCATGTCAGCATCACCTCCTGTCAGCGGCTGCATATTGCCCGCTACCCTTCTATGTAAAAATCGAGGCAGAATGGAAACACTTTTTAAAAATTTTCTGATAAGCAGCGTTCAACATCGTCTTCAGAGGGTGCTGTCTTCATATGGACAGCGCGCCTTTCATTTGCCCCTCCATACCTACATGGCGAAAATCAGCGATTTTGGAAACGCCTGAGCAAAAAATTTTGCCGGCATGAAGCTCATGCTGAAATTGCCCTACACTTTTTAATGTAAAAATCAGAGCAAAGTGACACCGGCAAAATCAAATTTTGCAGCAGATGTGACCATGCGGGATTGCATGCGGAAGTCTTCGCATCATCCTGAATGAAGGTTGGCAGGCACAAAAATAGCCCTGCGGCTTTCAGACGCAGAGCTTATAGGGGAAACAGTTGGAGTTTTTTGCCAAGGGGATAAAAAAGCACCAGCGTTTTGCCGGTGCTCTCGATCCACTTTTACATGATACATTTTATCACTGATGCTGGGTGGCCTCAAGGTGTCTTTAGGGTGTCTATAGAGTGTCTTCCTTGTGATACAGCAGAAGGCAAACTGACAGCGCCTGAAAACGCGCCCCGGATGGAAAAGAGGACGATTCATCGCTTCTTCATTCTATCCGGGGCGCATTATAATTGTTTCCAGCGCATTTTTGCGGTCAGCGTTTTCGGCGGTATTCCGATGGCGTGCAGTCGTTGGCCTTGCGGAAAGCCTTGCTGAAGGCATAAATATCCGAGAAGCCGGTTTCCTCCGCCACCTGCCGGACGGACATTTCCCGGGAGAGCAGCATGCCCCTGGCTTTTTCCATGCGGGTGAGATGAATATAATGCTGGGGAGGCAGGCCGTAAATCAGCGTGAACAGCTTGCGGAAATACACCTCGCTCACGCCCGACAGCTCGGCCATGGTTTTGCAGTTCAGGCCGGGGTCATAGATATGCGCTTCCAGATAATCCAGCCCCGGCTGGATGCGCTTCTTTTTCTGATCGGCAATATAGGCGTTTTCCAGCTGGAGATCCATGTAATAAAACAGGCGATACAAGCCGCTCATGCAATAGGAAAGATAGCCGGCCTTGCGGAAGGTGTAGGCCTGCTCGATTTTATTGAACAGGGACAGCACCTCCACGTCGTTATGAATCAGAAAGCTCTGCAGCGTGTCTCCGGCCTGCCGCGCTTCAAATTCCAGCAGGATGCATTCGCCCTTTTCCTGGCAGTTGAAGGTATACGTAGCCCCGGCGGGAATGAACACGATGTGGTTCCGATCGGAAACATAGCTTTTTCCATCCTGCACAAATTCGCTGTGGCCGGAAATTTTATAACTCAGGGTACATTGGGGCCGGTCCTTCACCACATAATGGCCGAGCAGGCGGTTTACCCGGTTAACGGCCACAACCCGCTGAATCAGAACATCGGAAAGGCGCATGGAACCTCCTTAAAAACAGGCGTTTTGGGACAAAACCTGCATTCTCATTATAAACAAAATCACGGATTTGACAAGGCGGATGAGAAAATAAGTATCAAAAATGACAAATGTATCATGAAAACCATTTACATAGATGTCTCTTTTGCATAAAATAGGGGACAGATTTGCAAACACGAGGTAAAGAGGGTGGAAGGTGTGCATGCGGTCATAAGAACGGAGAAAAAGCGGTCTTTCCTCGACCGCCTGGGCAGGGATATGCGGCGGTACTGGCGGGTGTATGTGATGCTGCTGCCGGTGGTGGCGTTTTATCTGATTTTCAAGTATGGCTCGATGGGCTATCTGGTGATTGCCTTTCAGAATTTCAAGCCGGCTAAGGGCATTCTGGGCAGCCAGTGGGTGGGCCTGGACAACTTTGTGAAATTCTTTAACAACAGCTATTGCTGGCGGTTGATTCGGAACACGCTGCTGCTCAATGTGTTCGGCATTCTCTTTTCATTTCCTGCGCCCATTCTGCTGGCGCTGATGATTAACGAGGTGCAGCAGAAGGCGCTGAAGAAAACCATCCAGACCATCAGCTATATTCCCCATTTCATTTCGCTGGTGGTGGTTTGCGGTATGCTGCGGGAATTCTGCTCATCTGACGGGCTGTTCAACAGCATGCGTGCGCTGCTGGGCCTGGAGCGCTATAACCTGCTTACCGATCCGTCTCTGTACCGCACGATTCATATCGGCTCGGGTATCTGGCAGAGCGTGGGTTGGAGCAGCATCATCTATCTGGCCACCCTTTCCGGCGTGGATACGCAGCTCTATGAGGCGGCGTACATCGATGGGGCGAACAAATTCCAGCGGATCCTGCATGTGACGCTGCCGGCGCTGGTGCCGATTATCACGGTGCAGTTCATCATGCGTATCGGCCACATCATGAGCCTGGGCTATGAGAAAATCATCCTGCTGTATAACAGCACCATCTATGAGACGGCGGACGTGATCTCCACCTATCTGTATCGCTATGGCCTGCTGGGCGCGAAATACGGCATGGGCACCGCCATCGGCCTGATGAATTCCGTCATCAACATCATCATCCTGGTGAGCGTCAATAAAGCGTTTTCCCGGCTGACGGAGAACAGCCTCTGGTAAAAGGGGGGGAGAAAAACATGGCCATTGTGGAAAACAAATCCCGGGGAGAGCGGATCTTTAACGGGGTCAATATCTTTATTCTGCTGCTTCTGACGCTGATTTTCTTCTACCCGCTGTGGCATTGCCTGATGGCTTCCTTCAGCGATCCGGGCAAGCTGCTGGCCAATTCGGGCGCGCTGCTCTGGCCGGCGGGCTATTCCCTGCGGGGCTATGAAGCCGTGCTCAGCAATCAGAACATCCTTACAGGCTATCAGAACACGCTGTTTTACGTGATCGTGGGCACATCGCTGAGCACGGTGCTCACGCTGGTGGGGGCGTATGCCCTCACGCGGCAGGGCCTGATGCTCAAAAAGCCCATCATGGTGATGATCGTTATCACCATGTATATCGGCGGCGGCATGATCCCGGATTTCATGGTGGTGAGCAAGCTGGGACTGTTTGACAGCCGCTGGTCCGTTATTCTGGCCACCGCGATTACCACCTATAACCTGATGGTTATGCGCACGGCCTTTTTGCAGGTGCCCCATTCGCTGGAGGAAAGCGCCATGCTGGACGGGGCCAACGATTTTGTGATTCTCTGGCGGATTCTCCTGCCGGTGACCAAGGCCACGATCGCCGTGGTGGCGCTGTTTTACGCCGTGGGCCGCTGGAACGCATGGTTTAACGCCTCCATCTTCCTGCGCAGCCGCTCGAAATATCCGCTGCAGCTGTTCCTGCGGGAAATCCTCATTGCCAATCAGACCAGCGGCAACGATGGCGTGACGTCCGAGGACGGCATGTTCTATCTGGAAGAAGTTATCAAATACTGCACCATTATCGTTTCCACCGTTCCGATTCTGTGCATCTATCCCTTTGTGCAGAAGTATTTTGTCACGGGCGTGATGCTGGGCTCCGTGAAGGGGTAAGGAAGTGCTTTATGCGGATACCCGCATAAAAATATGAAAGGAGAGACCTCAATGAAAAAGATTCTGGCTCTGGCTCTGGCAGTGGCGATGCTGCTGTCCTGCGGCGCGGCGTTTGCGGAAGAAGAACGCATGACCGACCGCTTCATGCCGCCTCATGTGAATGAGGGGCAGTATCCCGTTCCCGGCAACAAGACCCTTTCCTGGTGGATGGAAATCAACAAGTCCGCCGTGGCGTTTATCAGCAGCTATGCGGAAAACACCGCGTATCAGGAAATTGAAAAGCAGACCGGCATCAACATCGAATTCATCCATCCCACCGTGGGCATGGCCAAGGAACAGTTTAACCTGCTGTTCATGGATACCGGCTCTCTGCCTGACATCATCATGCTCTCCAACGACACGTGGTATGAAGGCGGCCTGAACCAGATGTACGAAGATGGCCTGATTATCGACGTCGCGCCGTATCTGGAGCAGTATGCCCCCCAGTATAAGTCTCTGGTGGACGGCAATCGCGCCGCCAGCAAGAAGATTTATCAGGGCGACAATGCGGATCGCATCTACGGCTTCTATCGGATGGATCTGGGCAAGGCCATTCCCTTCAACCGCTGCATCTGCCGCGCGGACTGGCTGGAAGAATTCGGCATGAGCGTGCCCACCACCATCGCGGAATACGAAGCCTATTTCGACGCCGTGCTGGCCAATAAGCCGGGCGTGACCCCCTTCTATATGTCTCTGTCCGACAGCAGCCAGCAGGTGCTGCTCATGGGCGCGTTCGATATGTACTGCAACTGGTATCAGATCGACGGCCAGGCGCATTATTACGCCAATGAGCCCGCCTATAAGGATTATCTGGCCCTGATGAACAAATGGTATGAAAAGGGCTACATGAGCAAGGACCTGGCCACCATGACCAGCAACGAAGTGTACGCCCTGTTTGACGGCGGCCAGCTGGCCTGCTATACCGGCAACGTGGACCAGGCCTATGACCGTCTGCTCAGCGTGGAAGGCGTGAAGCAGACGCCCTGCCCCTACATGCGCAAGGAAGCGGATTCCAAGCTGCATACGGACATCTCCAACGCCCCTGTGAGCAGCGGCCTGGCGTATGTGTCCGTGATCACCACCAACTGCAAGGATGTGGAAGCGGCTGTGCAGCTGCTGAACTATTCCTACACCTGGGAAGGCGCTGTCATCGCCGGCGTGGGCGTGGAAGGCCTGACCTTTGAATGGAAGGACGGCGTGCCTTACTACACCGACTACGTTCTCAACAACCCCGACGGCAAGACCGCCGGCAACATCGCCTACTGCGACCGGATTCATCTGGGCAGCAAGATGTGGTGGGGCGACAACCTGACCGGCCCCTACACCGGCAAGGCCATCAACCGCAAGCTGTATAGCGACGACCCCAACGTGGACAACGCCTATGTGATGCCCGCCATCAACCTGAGCACCGAGGACACCGAACGCCGCAACGAGATCATGGCCGAGGTGGGCACTTATGTGGCCGAGATGAAGTTCGCCTTCATCACGGGCAAGGAGTCTCTGGACAACTTTGACAAGTACGTGGAAAAGGTAAACAGCCTGGGCCTGCCCGAAGCGATTGAAATCACGCAGCGCGGCCTGGATCGTTACTTCGCGGACTAATTTGAGCTTATTTGCAACGGTATCGCTTTATGCGATACCGTTGCAAATAGTGGATAGCGGAAATTGTCCCAAGGCGACGCCTGGCGGCGCTTTGGGACAGCGGCTGCTGTAATTTGAGAAAAGACGCGGAGGTGCCGAGCACATATGGATTTTGAAGGAAAAAATGTCTTTGTCACAGGCGCGGGCGGATATATCGGATCTTTTACCGCAAAAGAGTTTGCATCGCGCGGAGCGAAAGTGACTGTGTTTGACCAAAACGCGGCGGGCGTTAAGAAAACCGTGGATGAGATTAACGCGGCGGGCGGAACGGCCATCGGCGTGACGGGAGACGTGACTTCTTCGGCTTCTGTGGACGAAGCGGTGAAAAGCGCCGTGGAGCGGATGGGCGGCCTGGATATCATGGTGCATGCCGCGGGCGGCAGCGCGCGGGACGAGAACCGTCCGCTGGTGCAGCAGACAGACGAGGTAATCGACCGGATTATCAAGGTGAATCTGTACGGCGCGTTTTATACCGCGCGTGCGGCAGCGCGCATTATGATCGCGCAGGGCCGCGGCGGACGGATTATTCCGTTTTCCTCCGTTATCGGCTATAACGGCTGCCGCAACCTGGCGGATTATTCCGCCGCAAAAGGCGGCGTGATCGCGATGGTGAAATCGCTCGCCAAGGAGCTGGGCGAATATAAAATCACGGTAAACAGCGTCGCCCCCGGCATTGTGATGCGGCCGGAGGAAAAGGCCAGCGACCATCGCGCCCTGGAAACGAACGAACTGCATCAGAAATGCACCGCAGCGGACGTTGCGAAGCTGGTATGCTTCCTGGCTTCCGAGGATGCGGGATTCATTACAGGACAGACGTACGTGGTGGACGGCGGGCGCGGGCTGGCGCTGAAAGGGACTGATTGAGATGAAAGCTTTAACAGCGCAGGCGCTGCGGCAGGAAGCGGGTGCACTTGAAGAAAAGCTGACGGATATCTATCATCGGCTTCATATGCACCCTGAACTGGGTTTTCAGGAAAAGGAAACGGCAGAAATGATTCGGGCGGAGCTGACGAAACTCGGCCTGCCTTTTATGGCGGCGCAAACCGGGACGATCGTCGATCTGCCGGTAGATGGCAAAATGGAAAATGCCATTTTGCTGCGCGTGGATATTGACGCGCTGCCCATCACGGAGGCCACAGGCCTGCCCTATGCCTCGCAGAATCCGGGCGTGATGCACGCCTGCGGCCATGACAGCCATGCCGCCATGCTCCTTGGCGCGGCGCAGCTGCTGCAAAGCCATCGGGATGCGCTTCGCCGGCCGGTGCGCCTTGTGTTTCAGCCGGCGGAAGAAACGCTGGGCGGCGCTTCATTTATGATCGCTCAGGGCGTGATGCAGGATGTGGCGGAGGCCTATTGCATGCATGTGCGCTCGGATCCCCAGGTGGGTCTGTTTTATCTGGCGGATGGGTGCATCAACGCCTCCTGCGATAATTTTGATGTGATCGTCCGGGGCAAGGGCTGCCATGGGGCGTATCCCGAGGGCGGCGTGGACGCGGCGGTGATCGGGGCCCATGTGCTGCTGGCGCTGCAGGCGCTGCTGTCTCGGGAAACCTGGGCGGGGGATAACGCGGTGCTGACCATCGGACGCATGCACGGCGGCACGGCGCGGAATATTCTCTGCGGCGAAATGACGCTGGAGGGCACGCTGCGCACCATGCGGCCGCAGGTTCGCCAGCGGCTGTGCCAGCGGATTGGCCAGGTTGCGTCCGGAATTGCCGGCGGGCTGCGGGGCGAAGCGGAGGTTGTGTTCCGGGAAAAGTGCGCCTGCGTGCAGAATGATGCGGCATGCCTCGCCTATGCCGGGCAGACCATCCGTCAGCTGTGGGAGGATGATCGCGTTCGGAAGGCCTCGGGGCTGTCCATGGGCTCGGAGGACTTTGGAGAATTTACGCAGCGGGTTCCCGGCGCTAAGGTGTCCATCACCACCGGGTATACCGAAACCATCCATACGCCCCAGTTTCGCATTAACGAGGGCATGCTGCCGCTGGGCGCAGCGTTCTTTGCCGCGCTGTGCCTGAACCGGGAATAGGAGGAAAACGATGGTGAAGCTGTTTGCGCTGGCAGCGGTGCTGCTCACGGCGCTGCTGCTGCCTGCGGCCCATGCGGAGGAAGAAAAACAGCCGCTGGCGCTGCGGGAATTTTCTGAGGTGGAAAGTCTGTTCTATCGGAATCCGCATCTGAGCGGCGTGGCCGATCCCTTTGTTTTCTCCGCGGACGGCGTTTATTACATGGTCGCTACCACGGGCGGCGCAAACTTCGTGGGCTATCAGACCGATTCGCTGGCCCACTGGCCGCCCAGCGCCCGGTTTACGGCCATGCGCCCCGCCCCCTGGGCCGGATCGGATCATTGGGCGCCCGAGGTGTATGAATACAACGGCCGTCTGTGCATGTTCTTTTCCGCCCGGGGCAAGGGCGCAAAAGACTATTGCCGCCTGGGCGTCGCCTTTGCGGAAAAGGCGGGCGACCGCTTTATCTGCCAGGAAACGCCGCTGCTGGATCTGGGATACACCATCATCGACGCCAGCCTGCTGGTGGATGACGATGGCACACCCTACATCTTCTATTCGGCCAACCTGAATATGGGCGATCATTATGAAAGCATCACCTATGGCGTGGAGATGCAGCGGGATCTGTCCGGCATGGCCGGCGAACCGGTGAAGCTGATCGAGGCCACGGAGCCCTGGGAAACGCGCACCGGCCAGCGAGTGTGGGCCGAAGGCGGCGTGGTGCAGAAGCATGACGGCCTGTATTATCTGTATTACAGCTGCAATGTGTATTCAGGGAAGGATTACAGCGTGGGCGTGGCCACGGCGAAATCGCCGCTGGGGCCCTATGAGAAATACGCCGGTAATCCGATCCTGACCTATCAGCAGGCCGGGGATGGATCCATCCTGGTTTCCGGCCCGGGGCACAACAGCTTCTTTACCGTGGGCGAGGAAACCTTCTCCGCCTACCACACGCATTGTAAGCCCAATGCCCTGCCCTCCACGCGGCAGCTGTGCTATGATCGCAGCGGCTATCATGCGGATGGCACGGCGTATATCTGCGGCCCGTCGCTGGGCTGGCAGCTGCTGCCTCTTGCCGATCTGGGGCGGCAAAATCTCGCCCCGCTGGCGGACGCACCAGCGGCGCTGACAGATGGGGATACCTGCGTTTCCGCATCCTCCCGGCCGTATGCCTGGCAGGGGACGCAGGCGGATTTTGTCTGGGCGTCACCTGCGGAGGCGGAGCTGATTCAGATTTATCCCGCCGGATATCTGGGCAAGGGAACGCTGCTGGTGAACGGCTGCTATGAAGCCCAGCTGGATTTTTCCGCCTGCCGGGATGTGCCGGGCGGCTCGATCATTCTGCCGCTGGCGCAGCCCATGGCCCTTTCCAGCCTGCGCATTTCGCTGGCGGAGGAAGGAACGCTGGGCGAGGTGGTGGTGCTCAGCACCCAATCGGGAGCGAAGGAGAATAAAAGCAGATGAAAGCCATGCTGATTGATGAAAATAAGAATTTCGTCTGGTCGGACGTAGCGGAGCCGGTGGTAGGCGCGCATGACGTATGCATCGAAATCCACGCCGCGGCGCTTAACCGCGCGGATCTGCTGCAGCGGCAGGGGAAATATCCGTCCCCGAAGGGCTGCCCGCCGTGGATGGGGCTGGAGGTGGCCGGCGTTGTGCGCGAAACGGGCGCGGCGGTGACCAAATGGCGCAAGGGCGACCGGGTGTGCGCCCTGCTGGGCGGCGGCGGGTATGCCGAGGCCGTGGCGGTGGACGAAGGCATGGTGATGCCCATCCCGGGAAAGCTGACCTTTGCGGAGGCCGCCAGCCTGCCCGAGGCGTATGCCACCTGCTATCTGAATCTGTTCCGCGAGGGCGGCTATCGCCCCGGGGAAACCCTCTTTTTCCCGGCCGGGGCCAGCGGGCTGGCCAGCGTGGGCATTCCCATGGCAAAGGCGTTCGGCGCGTATGTGATCACCAGTGTGCTCACCGATGAAATCGCGGAAAAGATTGCGCCGCTGCGGGCTGACCGAGTCATCGTATCCGCAAGGGAGGATACGGCGCAGGTCATCCGCGAGGAAGCGGAAAAGGGGCATCCCATGGATGTGGCCATTGATTGTCTGGCCGGGGAGACCATCGGCCAATGTTTCCCCTACGTGAACGAAGGCTGCCGCTGGGTGCTGATTTCCACGCTGGCGGGCGTGACCACCACCGTGCCCCTGCGGGCGCTGCTGACCAAGGGCATCGTGTTGAAGGGCAGCATGCTGCGCAAGCGCTCCGTGCAGGAAAAGAGCGATATCCTTGCAGCGCTGGTGACGCAGATCTGGCCCAAGCTGGCGGACGGCTCCATCCGCCCCATCATCTATCAGACGCTGCCCATCGCCCAGGCCGAGGCGGCCCACGAAATTCTGGAACGGGGCGAAAACATTGGCAAGGTTGTGCTGAAAGTTAGGGATTAACCCAATGAAAAATACAAAGCTTCAGACCGTGCTTTTATGCCTGGTTTGCACCTTCTTCTGGGGGGCGGGCTATCCGGTCGTTAAATTAAGTTGCGCCTATTTCGGCATTCAGCCGCTGGATGTGCCCGGAAAGCTGCTGCATGCGGGATGCCGGTTTATGCTGGCGGGGGCGCTGCTGCTGGGCGTTTCCTGGGTGCGGGGAAAGCGCCCCGCCTTCCCGAACCGGCAGACGCTGCCCGCCGTGCTGCGGCTGAGCCTGTGCCAGACGGTGCTGCAATACGGGCTTTTGTATGTGGGCCTGGCCAATACCAGCGGCACCAAGGGCTCCGTGCTCAATCAGATCAACGTGTTCCTGCTGGTGCTGCTCACACCGCTGTTTTTCAAAAAGGAAAGGCTGACGAAGCAGAAGCTGCTGGGCTGCGTGGTGGGCTTTGCCGGGATCGTGGTAATGAACCTGAGCGGACTGCACTTTTCCATTGAATGGGGCGATCTGGTGGTGGTGCTGTCCAGCTGCTTTGCGGCGGCGGGCTATCTGCTGGCCAAGGCCATGCCGTCTGCCTGCGATCCCATTGTAACCACCGGCTGGCAGCAGCTGCTGGGCGGCGGAACGCTGCTGGTGATCGGGCTGCTTTGCGGCGGCCGGCTGCAGGAATGGAACGCCCTGGGCGTGGCCACGTTTCTGTTTCTGGTGGTGTGCGCGGCGGCGGCGTACAGCCTGTGGTTCTATCTGCTGCAGCGCAATGATGTGAGCTGCATCAGCGTGTTCAAATTCCTCACGCCGATTTTCGGCGTGGCGCTGTCCGGGCTGCTGCTGGGGGAAAATATTTTTACGCTGGAAAACATTCTGGCGCTGGCGCTGGTATGCGCAGGGCTGATGATCGCCAATGGCGCGGCCAGGCGCCATACGCCTGCGGCATGCACGGCGGAAGGAAAAAGCTGAAAGGGGAGAGCGGACATGGAACGGATCAAAATTGCCCAGCTGGGCATCGGCCATAACCATGGCGAAGAAAAAATGAAGGCGTTTCGCAAATTTCCGGAGATTTTCGATGTGGTCGGCGTATGCGAGCCCGATCCCGTCTGGCTGGAGCGGCGCAAGGATCTGCCGGGCTACGCGGGATTGCCCTTTATGACACAGGAGGAGCTGTTTGCCATTCCGGGGCTGCAGGCCGTTTCCGTGGAAACAGATGTGAAGGATTTGGACGCTGCGGCGCTGGCGTGCATCCAGCGCGGCTATCATATCCACATGGATAAGCCCGGCGGGGAAAACTTCCGCGAGTTTGAGCAGCTGATGCTGTTGGCCAAGGAAAAGCAGCGGGTGGTTCAGATGGGGTACATGTATCGCTATAATCCGGCCATTCGTTATGCCCTGGATCTGGCGAAGGACGGCCGTCTGGGCAAAATCTTTGAGATCGACACCCAGATGAGCACCTGCCATCCCGTGGCCTACCGGCAGTGGCTGCAGAGCTTTTCCTGCGGCACGATGTATATTTTCGGCTGCCATCTGCTGGACATGATTTTCCAGGTGCTGGGCCCCGATTATCAGAAGCTGACTCCCTATCTGCGCCAGACCAAGCCCGAGGAAGTGGCGCTGCGGGACAATGCGCTGGCGGTGGTGGAATATCCGGACGCCATCTGCACCGTGCGCACCACGTCCGTGGAGGTCAACGGCTTTGGCCGCCGGCAGCTGGTGATTTGCGGCACGGAGGGGACGGTGGAAGTGAAGCCCCTGGAGGGCCCGCCCACGGTGACGGTCTCCTTTGCGAAGGATAACCCGCCCACCTATCAGGATACCAAGCAGACGGTCGAGGTTCCTCCGATGACGGGCCGATACGATCTGATGGCGCAGGATTTTGCCGCCTATATCCGCGGCGAAAAGCGCAATCCCTTTGATCACGACTATGAAATCGCCTTGCAAAAGGCCACCCTTCAGGCCTGCGGTCTGCCCACGGATTGAGAAACGCCCTCGCGGATTTGCTGGCCATGCATGGCGATTAAGCCCCCTGCATGGCGGGCAAACGTGCAGAGAACATCAAAAAGCGCTGAGAAATCAGCGCTTTTTTGCTTGATACTTTTGGGCACGTATGGGATGTCTCAATCTGCTCCGAACCATTTGAATGCCCTTCTGAATCCTGACGCCTCTGCCTCTGCAACGGTAGATGCATAAAACTCGCCTTTGTTCCTGATTTTTGTGGAATCATATTGCTGGTCAAAAGGCAAATGATAAATTTTCGTTGCTTCTCCGTCTTTTCCGTGACCGATATTGCACTTAATGCAGGGATAGTCTCCGCTTTCATAATTTTCAACGTATACAACCCCAAGATAAGAAGCCATTTTCTTTGCCATGGGCGACAGCCTGGTATTTGTAATCAGGATAACCATTACTTTTTCCTTGGTCACTTGATGTTCAATGCAATAACTGACCATAGTGCCATAAAGCTGATTGATATGTTTTTCGTGAATCTCTGTTTGATCCCGTCAAGATTTATGCGCAAATTTGCTTGCAGACTCCGGCAGACCTGAAGTCAGCCGGCAATAGAGGCGTCGTCCAGAGCCGCCTCCAAGTGCTTCATGTTCATGTATTTCTTGCAGCCCCACTGGGTGCCCGCCACATGGCGCAGCCTCGCGCAGACCAGCATCAGGGCGGAGTTGCCGTCAGGGAACGTCCCTACCACTCGCGTCCGTCGGCGAATCTCACGGTTCAGCCGCTCGATCACGTTGTTGGTGCGGATGCGCGTCCAATGCTCGCTGGGAAAGTCACAATAAGTCAGTGTCTCCTCAATGCCGTCCTCAATCTTCTTGGCGTCCTCCTTCAGCTTCATGGCGCGCAGCTCGGCAACGACAGCCTTTGCCTTCTCGCGGGACGCTTTCTTGCTCTCCTGGGCGTGGATCGCCTTGAGCATTTTTGCCACAATTTTGACCTTGG
>ERZ1026884.600-NODE-600-length-23151-cov-10.822220_pt1 | contig 23151 bp, 17 predicted proteins | sample MGYA00380172_ERZ1026884 | MGnify/ENA primary metagenome ERZ1026884 (study PRJEB33269, sample SAMEA4719808) | human gut metagenome | biome: human-associated habitat; feature: organic feature; material: feces | place: Cameroon | collected 2013-10 ... | reverse complement strand
TACCATAGTCACCCTATCCGCCCCTGCGGGGCACCTTCCCCTAGAGGGGAAGGCTTGCGATACGAGAATACTATCTTCTAAAAAAAGGCGGCGAAGCCGCCACGAGAGCCCTGAACCTTGAACCCTGAACCAAATGAAAGTAAAGTAAAAAGGGGCTGTGAAGAAATGAGAATTCATTTCTTCACAGCCCCTTTTTCATCGGCAGTATTGTCCCAGAGCCTCGATGACACGATCGATCTCTATCGGTTTCGTCAGGTGAGCATTCATCCCGGCTTCCATGCATTTTTTCGCATCTTCATCGAAAGCATTCGCCGTCATGGCGATGATGGGAATGGTTTTCGCATCCGCTCTCGCAAAGCTGCGAATGACCCTTGTCGCGGTCATGCCGTCCATGACAGGCATCATGATATCCATGAGGATGGCATCGAAGGTGCCCGGGATCTTATTTTTGAAAAGATCCACGGCCTGTTTGCCATCGCCCACGACGGTGACGCGCGCCCCCTTATCGGTGAGGAGCATCTGCGCAATCTCTGCATTCAGCTCATTATCCTCGACCAGCATCAGGTGCAAACCTGCTATATCCACATGTCCCTTTTTCTCCGGCTTCTCTTCCTCAGCGGGCGCGATCTCGCAGGGGATCGTGATGACGAAGGTCGAGCCCTTCCCCTCTTCACTGGTGATAGAGATGGTTCCCCCCATCGCATCGATGAGTCTCTTCACGATGGCCATACCGAGGCCCGTCCCCTGATATACGCTGCGAGCATCCTGTCTTTCCTGAGTGAAGGGATCGAAAATATGAGCCAAAAACTCTTTGCTCATACCGATACCGGTATCCGAAGCAGTCCATCGATAGGTACAGCGATTCCCGCTCGTCCCCAGAAACTCCACCTTTGTCAGGATGCGGCCACCCTTTTTATTGTACTTGATGCAGTTTCCTAAAATATTAAGAATGATCTGCCTAAGATGCAGGGGACTGCCGTACACGAAGGGTACCGGGAACGAGTAATCCTTCACTTCATCGATCCACTCGAGCCCTGCTTCCACCACACGGTCAGAGAGGATGCTGCGGATGTCATCTCTCTGCTCAGAGAGAGAGAGCCGCTCGCGGGAGAGGATGACGCCGCCGGCTTCCAGCTTGCTCATCTGCAGGATGTCATTGATGAGAGAGAGCAGATGCTTCGCTGCCGCTTGCATCTTTTTCTGGTTTTCAAAGACCAGCTCCCTGTTATCGAAGTGATCTTCATTGATCTGCAAAAGACCGATGATGCCGTTCAGCGGCGTACGGATATCGTGGCTCATGCGGGAGAGGAATTCCGTCTTCACGCGATTCGCAGAGCTCATTTCATCCAGAGCGGCCTGCAGCTTTGCCTGCCGCTGTTCCTCCATTTCATGCATTTCTGTGGTATCTTTCAAAAGGACGATGGCCTGCACGACAGGCATATCTTGTCCGGCATCCGTATCATAGACGGTGATGCGCGCCATAAGGATCAGCTTACGGACCCAGCGGATCGTGCCATCCTTTTCCCGCACCCCGTACTCTGCTGAGAATTGCCGGTCACCCGCTTCGAAGCGCTTCAAAAGATCGGTCACACTCATGGCAATGCGGTAGCACCCCTGTGTCTGTCGTGTGATCTGCATCATATGGGCTTCGCAGTAGGCCTGATACGAGCATGGCAGCGAAGGTGCCGTAAAAAGACGCGCATGGGCTTCCTCCTTCCCCGGAAGCACGATATCCCTTTCCAGCCTGTCATGGGTCAGATCGACCATATAGATACAGTCCGCCATATCCAGCATGGCATCCACATAGCTGTCATTTTCCAGAATGGACTGCTTCAGCTGCTCATAGTAGAGGGAGAGCGCTTCCTTCGCCCCCAAAGGCGCATCCTCCGCCCGGCGAACGTGCTGAAACGCAAGAAGGACATGATGAAGCTGCCCCTCGCAGTCAAAGTCCACGGGAATGACGACGAGACGGCGTAATTCCGCCCCCTCCTTCGGCGTAAAGGCAAGGTCCAGCGCATCCTCCCTATGAAGGATCGACTTCTCGAGTGCCTCCTTCGAGAGTGCGCTCTGTATGCGTTCCCGGTCTGCCCCTTCGATCTCCTCCACGAGCTGCAGCACCGCACCGGAATAGCTGCCCTCAGAAGCAAGGGGAAAATCGCTCCTCGCACGGATCGTGCGATAGGCGTCCAACTTCAGATCACAATACAGACAATTTGCGAAATTCTTCCGATAACGGCTTAGCATTTTCAGCAGACGCAGCGAAAGACGCCTCTCCGCCTCTGCTTCCTTGCGCTTCGCACGGTTCTTCTGGATATACATATGCTTATCGGCCTTCGTGAAAAGCTCTCGCATGGACGCCTCAGGGTCATCCTTTGCCAGCACATATCCCGCCGCATAAGAAAGCGGCGTATCCATATGCTCTTTTGCCTCCTCTGCCAGCTTTGCACGCAGATCTTCCAGAAGCTCCTCCATGCCCGTCTCGGAGAGGCCATGCGTCACCATCAAGAATTCATCCCCGCCCAGGCGGCCGACGAAATGCTCCTCCGGTACCGCCGCCCGAAGAGCGGTCGCAAAACGACGGATGTATACATCCCCCGCCTCATGTCCCCTGCTGTCATTGATGCGGCGAAGATCATTCAGATCGAAGCTCACCACGCCCATATCCAAAGAAACAGGCGCATTCAGGATCTCTTCACACCGGTTCTTATTCGGAAGCCCCGTCGCCGCATCCAGATATGCCTTCTTCTGCAGCGCACGGTTCTCGATCAGCCTCTTCAGCGCCTTGAAAAACTCAAGACCGATCAGGATCATCAGCGCGAAGATCACCAGCGTGATGCCCTTCTCCAGCACAGCCAGATCCTTCGCCTGCTTCTCAGAGTACACTTCGGCAAGCGCGGTCGCCTCATCGCAGATTGCGAAGAACTGCTCAGTCGCAGCGATCAGGTAGGAGTCCGCCTGCCCCGTGCGGCGAAGTTGGATGATCTCCTGCTTGACCTGCAGATAGTAGCCGCTTAGCTCCTTCATCTTATCCTGGAAATCCGGATCCGACAGGCGCACCAAAGGCAGCGATGCATCCCCCTCTCGAAGCCCCTGAATATACGCCTCGATCTCGCGGCGCATCTCATCCTGCGGCTCACCCGCCATTTCCAGCTTCACCATCCGCTGCGTCGTCCCGCGCACCAGCCCGGCATAGTTCACCACGCGCGCCGTCCCCTGCATGTGCGACACGATGACCATCATCCAGACGATCAGCCCCATCAGGACCACTGCCAGCACCGCGATCACGATGTGACAGAGACTGTATGTATTCTTCTCATGATTCTGCATGTAGTTTCCCCTATTTGGCATAATAATTATCATATATTGCATTATATGATAAACCGCCAAAAAGGGGAAGAGACAATAGGGAGTGAAATGCAGCATCCCAAGAACCGCTCACAGGCCCCGCTCCCCTGCTCGAGCAATGCTATTAAGTTAAGCGGCGGAACATTCTTGGCTCCCCATCGGGGGAGCTGCCCGGAGGGCTGAGGGGGCAGCACTACGGTATATCCAACATTGTTCGATGGCCGCTGGCATGCCCCTATTGCCTTCGGCACTTCCCCCGAAGGGGGAAGCAAGACGTTACGTAGCTAACGATTTCCTTAACTTAATAGCATTACCTGCTCGAGGTACTCTCATGCCTCCCCTCTTGCGCGTCACCTCCCTGTCTTATGCTTTCCCACGCAAAAAGGCCAGGACTTTCGTCCTGACCTTCGAAAAGCTCAGTGAGCCATCAGAGAACACACTTTACAAAGCAGAAAATGACCTGACGAGCTCCTGCGTATATGGGTGCTGTGGGTGATGCAGCACATCTTCTGCCGCCCCGATCTCCACCAGCCTCCCTGCCGATAGGATGCCCACGCGGCGTGCCATCGCGGCAAGGACATCGAGGTCATGAGAAATGAAGAGATAGGCGATCTTCTGCTCCTCCTGAAGCTCTTGCAAGAGGGTCAGGATCTCCGCCTGCACCGACACATCCAGCATCGAAGTCGGCTCATCCAAGATGAGGACCTCCGGTGAGATGAGGAGCAAACGAGCAAGCGCCACCCGCTGGAGTTCCCCGCCGGAAAGCTCAGCCGGATAGCGCAAGAGCAGCTCGCGTCGAAGCTGGAGACGCGAAAGCATCTCTTGCATACGCTCCTCAAAGCGATCCATCTTCCCATATAGGCGTGAGGGCTCTTCGATACTCTCACGGATCGTCATACGCGGATGAAGCGCAGCCGCAGGATTTTGAAATATCATCTGCATCGTGCGGCGTACCGCGAGCATCTCCTTCCCGGAAAGCTCGCCAAGATCCCGCCCGTGATAGAGCACGACTCCTCCATCTGGCACGAGAAGCTGCATCAGGATACGGATGAGCGTCGTCTTCCCCGCACCGCTCGTCCCCGCGATCCCCAGCGTCTCTCCTTTCGAAAGAGTGAAGGAAATATCCTTCAGCACCTCCTTCTTCACTTTCCGTATATATCCGGTCGTGAAGGATTTCGAAATATGCTGTACGTCTAAGAGCATGGGCGCTCCTTTCTAAAAAGATGAATGAACGGTGATGCTTTCTCCACATTTCACAAAATGTCCCTCTCCCACTTTTCTCATCGTCTGCCTCTTCTCACAACCTTTTCCGCAGAATGCACATCGACTCCGAAAAATGCAGCCGCCGGTGAGACGGGAAAGATCCGGTGGATTTCCGGAGATGGGATGAAGACCGCGGGAAGGCGCCGCGGCGAGAAGTCCCCGCGTATAAGGGTGGTATGGATTCTTGAAAATATCCTCTGTGCTCCCCTGCTCGAGGACTTCCCCGGCGTAGAGTACCACCACACGATCGGCGAGACATTCTGCCAGTGCGAGGTCGTGAGTGATGAGCAGCATGCCCCTTCCTGCCATCTTGATCTGAAGAAACATATCTGCCACCTGTTTCCTTACAAGCGGATCTAGCCCCTTCGTCGGCTCATCCGCAATGAGCCACTCTGGGGAAGGCAAGGTCATCATCGCCGCTATGACGCGCTGCGCCATACCCCCTGAAAACTGGTGCGGATAGGACGCACACACACGGACAGGATCCCCAAGGCCGTACTTCTCCAGCTGCCCAAGAGCACTCTCCCTGCTCTTCTCTTTCCCCCAGCCCAGCCGCTTGCGCAAGACTTCTGTCACCTGCCGTCCGACACGCATCAGCGGATCCATGGCAGAGATCGGATCCTGCGCGATCCAGCCGATGCGATCGCCTCGGATCTCATTCATTTCTTTCTCGGAAAGCCGAGGAAGATCATTTCCATCATAAAAAATGCTTCCGGTAATTCTCGCATTTTCCGGAAGAAGACGCATGATGGCCGTGCCCAAGATCGATTTCCCGCTCCCCGACTCGCCAAGGAGCGCCGTGATTTTTCCCCCGTGAAAGAGAAGATTTACATCACGAAGCACACGAACAGCGCCCATCGGCGAAAGGAAAGTGACAGAAAGCTGCTTGACTTCGATATCCATAGAAAAGGCTCCTTTCAGGTAAGGGAAGTGTTACAGATTCTAAAGGTGCTGTGGAGAAGGGCTGCCTGCCCCATTAATTGAATGCTATTAAGTTAATCGGCAGAACATTCTTGGCTCCCCATCGGGGAGCTCCCCGAAGTGAGATGAGGGGGCTACTTAGCGGTATTGCATGAAAGTGTTGGAATATCGATAGCATCGTACTATTCAACATAGCACGCTATACCGCTGGCATGCCCCTATTGCCTTCGGCACTTCCCCCGAAGGGGGAAGCAAGACGTTACGTAGCTAACGATTTCCTTAACTTAATAGCATTACCCATTAATTGCGGTACAGTGAAAGGGCAGCCTATTCTTAGCTTCCCATCGGGGACGCGCCCCGAAAGAAGCTACGCTCCGATGAAGCTCTCCGTCATTTCCTTAAGAATATTGCCCGCACAAGCGGACATGCAAAGCCCATCCCCTTCCCCCTCTTATCTCCTTATTCGTTCTCTCATCGCATCTCCCAGAAGATTGATAGAAAGGCAAAAGAGAGTAATGCCTGTACCGGGAGCGATCATCATCAGCGGGTATGAGCGGAAATAAGTCCTCGCATCAGAAATCATGACGCCCCAATCCGCCGTCGGAGGAGAAACACCCAGTCCCAAGTAGGACAGCGCCGAAGCCGAGAGCAGCGAAGTCCCGATGCGGAGCGTCAATAGCACGATGACGACGGGAAGCACATTCGGAAGTACATATTTCCTTACGATGTACCCATGGGATGCCCCCAAGCTTTTGATGCTTTCCATGTAGAGCTCTCCACGAATACGTATGACCTCACTCCTCACGATACGTGAAAACCCCGCCCACGAGGTCAGAGTCAATGCGATGATGAGACGGAAATTGTTCTCCGGAAGGATCGCCGCGATCGCAATCATAAGACTCATCCCCGGAAGTCCCTGAAATACAGCCACAAGACACTGGATCCCCCGATCCACCCAGCCGCCAAAGTAACCGGAAAGGATCCCCAGCATAAGGCCAAGGACCATGGTACAAAACGCCGCCACAAAGGCAAAAGCCACTGACGTCCGCGCCCCATAGATGGTACGGGAAAGAATATCACGCCCCAGCGCATCCGTCCCCAGCCAGTGTGAGGATGACATGCCTTCCAGGATTTCCTCCGTAGATACCGCGGTGGGATCATAGGGCGCGATCCATGGGGCAAAAAACGCGAGAAATACGATCCCCATCGCCAGAAAAAGCGCCATTCCATAGATCCAGTGAAGCTCCCTCTTCATCAGCCCTCCCTCGCTTTCGGGCTCAGCAAATAGTAGCTGAGATCAACCAGATAATTAAATACGATGAAAACTGTCCCACTGACCAGCACATAGCCCTGAATCACCGGATAATCCCGTCCCCAGATAGCCGAAAGTACATAGCTTCCAAGACCGGGTATGGAAAAAAGATTCTCTATAATGACCGAGCCGCCTAGGATCGAGGCAAAAAACGTGCCCAGCATGGTAATGACCGGCATCAGCGAATTGGGCAGGACATGATAGATCTCTATATACGAAGCGGAGAGCCCCTTCGCCCGCTCCGTCAGAAGAAAGGGCTTCTCCATCACCGAAAGGACCGACGTCTGCTCCAGACGCAGCACCGCAGACGCTGTCCCTGCTGCCAGCACAAAAGAGGGCAATATCATGTGGAGCACATCGCCATACCCGGAGGAAGGCAGGAGCTGCCACTCTTCCGAAAAGATCAGCATCATCATGATCCCCAGCCAGAAAGACGGCATAGAAATAAAGAAGAGTGCCACGAGCTCAAGTCCGATCTCTGCCGCATGACCCTTCCTGCGCGCCGCCCATATGCCCGCAGGGATGCCGAGCAGGATCACCCATCCCATCGCCCAGAGAGCCAAGTGGAGGGTGACGGGAAATCTTCGCATGAGCTCAGACAGCACCGGTCTATGTGTCAGATACGATACACCCAGATCTCCCACTGCCGCATGTGTGAGCCAGCTCCCATACTGCATCCAAAAAGGCTGATCCAGCCCCATGCTCTCCCGCATCGCAAGAAGCTCCGACTCCGTCGGTTCTGCCGTCCCGTCCATCGTAAGGACAGCCATCGCCGGATCTCCGGGCGCAAGCACGCCCAGCAGGAACGCCAAGATCGTGAGTCCGATGAGAAAAGGGATCAGGAGAAAAATGCGCCGAACCGCATAGATCAGAAAAGATTTCATGAGATGGGCCTCCTTTCGTGAATCACTGACACCAGGGCCATACCAAGCGCAGAAGGACGGACTCATCCGTCAAGACGCCATACAAAGAAATTTCATAAGATGAAAGCCGCGACCTGCCGCCGATACTTTTCCTACTCCTTCCACGCCACCTTGTCCAGCGTAATGCCATAGACCGCCGCATGGTAGCCTGTGATTTTTTTCGAACAGACAGCGAGATTCTCATCTTCCAAGAGCGGGATGACCGCCGGATGGAGGAGCAGCTCTTCCTGGAACTCATGGTAGAGCACCTGCCGATCTTCGATCTCATAGGTATAAGTAAGCGCATCAAAGGCTGCATCTATTTTCGGATTGGCATAGCAGAAATGGCTGGCAAGATTCGTCGCACCTTCGCTATGAAAGAATTCTCTCAAAAGCGAAGTCGGATCGAGATTTCCGAGCCCCCTCGTCCCGATGGCGAGATCGTAATCCCCTTCCTTCATCATTTTCCTTGACGTCAGACCATCCACCATCACGATCTTGACATCCAGCCCGAGATCTTTCAGCTCCGCCTGCAGAAATTCTGAAATGACCTTGTAAGGGTAGCGCTCGGCACCATACTGTGGGAGGAGGAATTTCACCTCACACCGGGCATCCCCCAGCACTTCCCGCGCAAGTGCCTTCGCCTCAGCAGGATCATAGATCGGCGGCTCCGGTCGCGAAAAAGGATTCGTACTATTTAAGAAACTCCGCGTCGGTGTAGCGAATCCCGCAAAATAATACTTCACGATCTTTTCCCTATCGATGGCAAGATCCAGCGCCCTTCGCATTCGTTCATCGGAGAAAGGGAAACGGCCGCCATTGACAGAAAGATAGTGGGAAATCGTCGAGTGCGCACTGTCTACCGAGAAATCCCCCGTTCGCATGAGCTCCCTCACCATCATCGGTGTCAGTCCGCCTAGATCTAAGACTCCCTGCACCTCTCCCGAACGCATCGCCGAATATCGCGCCTCCGCCGAAGTGATCACGCGGATACGGATCCGCTTCGCCTTTGCTTTTTCGCCATGGTATCCATCAAAGCGCGAAAGTAGCGTATAGTCGTCCGCCTTCCTGTCAATGATCTGAAAAGGCCCTGTGCCCGCTGCGATTTTCGTGAAGTCTCCCGTTTCTCGATCAAAAGAAGCCGGACTGAACATCGCGCTCCCCCAGCCCGCCATGCGATAGATCAGCATGGGGACAGGCCGCTCGAAATACAGATGGAGCGTGTAGTCATCGTCCGCCTCATAACGGACAAGCCCCGGGTAAATGCGAGAGACCAGATAACCATAGAAGGAAGATGGCTTGTACCCCATGTGCGTTACGCGGTAGATATTCTCTCGCGCCGCATGTGCATCAAAGGAAACCCCGTCATGGAACTTCACCCCCTTCTTCAGATGAAAAATCCACTCTGTCTTCTCCGCATTCGACTCCCAAGACTCGGCGAGCATCGGCATGACTTTCCCATCATCAGAAATCCCGACCAGCGACTCCCAAGTCTTTAGGATCACGGTGGAGTAGTAAGGATCCTTCTCCCCCGGCGAAAGATCCCGCCCCGCCGCGAGTACGATCTCTTTCTCCTCTCCTGCTGTCTTCTCCGTCCCGCAGCCCGCGAAAGCGAGCGGGAATAGCAGGAGGAAAAAGAGAGATAGATAGCGAAAGAAAATACACATAGGGATTCACCTCTTTTCTTGTGGAAACACTTTTAGACAATAGGGGAATAGGCGGCCGCAAGGCCGCCTATTATTTATAAAACATATATCAGAAGTGGAGTTTAGCCGTGAAGGTGAAAGTACGCGGGAGTGACAGATAGACCTGATTGCCACGGGAAACCATCCAGTAGTCTTTGTCGAATACATTGTTGCACATCAGGGAGAGTTCCGCCGGTGTCTTGCCGAAGTGTGTCTTATAGGTTGCGCCCAGATCGAAAATGGTATAACCACCAGCCCAGACTTTTTCATTCATGACTGGAGTTCTGCCAGTATAGATGCCGCGACCAAGAATGCTCCAGGATTCATTCGGATTGTATTCCGCACCGAAGACAGCCGTCCACTGGCTGGTACCGTTGACACGAATACCGTCCAGCTGACCTTTTGTTGTTTTTTCCTGTTTGGCATCAAGGTGGGAAAGACCGCCAAAGACATTCCACTTGTCAGTCAGCTTGCCATTCACAGAAAATTCTACGCCTTTATGACGTGCTTCCCCGTCTTTAGACTGGAAAGGTTTGCTAAATCCCGGCTTATAGACGCTAATCAGATTATCCTGTTTCAGGTCATAGTACGCCAGTGTCCAGAGCAGATCATTCTTCATGTATTTGAAGCCGATTTCATTCTGCTTTGTCTTGAGAGGTGGGAGAACGTCTCCAAAGTTTTCAAATGTGGTGTTGACGCCCGTACCGCAGTCAAAGTTTTCGGAATGGCTCGCATAGATAGACATATTTTCGTTCGGATGGTAGATCAATCCGTAGGTCGGGCTGGTGTCATCCGTATTGATTCTTTCTATTCTAGACGCTTTAGAAGTATTGGACGCACTTCCTTCATACTTGTAAGCGTTGGAGGTAGCTTCATGTTTATGAATACCCAATATCACATTCCATTTATCATAGGTCATGTAGTCGACCAAAGAATAACTCTTGACGCGTGTCTTATTATTCCAGCGGGTATTAAACTTTGTCGGTGCAGCCAATGTCTGATGAATGCCTGTGTAAAGATCGCCAGTCCCAATATAGGTTTTACTTGCTCCATAAGCAGTCTTTCTATTGCGCCATGCCTGATTATACGACAGGGTAATGTCATGCTTTACGTCACCGGTATTATAATGTGCGGTCGTTCCCACTTGCCAGTAATAGTATTCCTGCGGAGTTGCGCCTGCACCGCCTTCAATTCCTGATAAAACTTCCTTATGTTTGTCTGGGTATGTCTTTGTGTATACGAAAGTACCGTTTTCATTCACGGTATAGCCGCTACCACCATTCGCCATGACGTTGCGATCGAGATTGTTTCTCTGCATACCGAAGTTGAAGAAACCATCCCAGTGTTCATTGAACTTCTGGTCATGGTTGTACGTCATCAGCCAGCCATGTGTCGATTTCACCATACCATCAAAGCTGTAATCGTTCGAGCCTTTCGGCACGGCCGGCAGTTTTGTCACACCGCTGTCAAGAATGAACCAGCGCAGCCCGCCCTGAATGTCCAGATTTCTATAGCCGATGAAGAGATTATCCTTCGCGTGTTCCGTGGTATGGTCGATATTGGCAAAAATACCCTGTCCATTGATTTTCGTCCCTTTGACAGACGTTCTGCCATTGAGGTTTTCTGTCGTGATACGAACGCCCCATTCCTTCTTGTCCCCGAAACGTTCGCCATAGTCAAGGTATTCTCCAAAGAGACCGCGGCCAGAAATCGTCTGCGTGTAGTCGAGTACTCTTTCATCCGGAGCCACCTTCGTCTTCACACTGATAATGCCGCCCGGGTTAGTGGTTTCATACTGTACACCTGTACCATAGATCCCTACGTTTGGTCCAGAAAGAACTTCCAGGGATTCGATCGGATACAATGGGGTATTGAACTGTGTAAATACGCCCGGTACATTATTTACATAGAAATTCGTACCATTTGTACGAAGACCGCGGAAGAAAAAGTCGCCATGCAGAATCGATCCCGACTGACGAACAGATGGCGAATTGGCGAGAAGCGCATCCATCGGTTTATCCGGACCGGTGAATGTTTCCATAGCTTTTTCGGTAAAGTTCATCTGCGTAAATGGGACGTCCAGCGTATTTTTTCCACTCAAAAAACCTGTCTGCGATTTGGTATAGACGAAATCGCCAGGCAGGACTTCACGTTCCTTATTTCTGTCACCAATGACAACGACTTCAGCGAGCTGCGTCACCGCAGGTTCTTCTGCAAAGACAGTACCCCCCCCTAAAATTCCGGCAACAGCCAGAGTTCCAAGGATGAGGCACGACAACATTTTCCCTTTTTTCATAAATATCTCTCCTCGATAAAAAACTCGCCAGCATATAGCCAGCATGAAATAATATATATTCCATTCCCGAAGCGCCGTGTATCCAAGTTTCCACGCGCAGGGAAAAGAAAGCAGTATAAGTGACTAGGGATTAGGGGCTAGGGGCTAGCCCCATTGAACCCATTAAACCCATAGAACCTATATTTCACGATTCCCGAAAGTACGAGATCACTTCCACGATTCGTTTGGAATGCCAGATGTAACCATTCCCATCATGGGCAGCACGCTCTTTGAAGAGCGGCTCAAGCTCGGTATTATAATTCAAGTACGACATTTCGCCCAGATCCTCCACCATTTCTTTCTCCGCCGCTTCCCAGTCGGCATAGCGGAGCACCTTATCATAGTGCGTGAAAGAGACTTCGGCATGGATACCCATATTCCAGAACATCATCGGCATCATCATGTAGTCGTTGTTTCGGCGATAATTCAGCGAAAGCTCATCATAGAGACTATAGAGATATGGCTTCAAGAGCGTGCGAACGATGATGAAGCCTTTCTTCCCGTAGCGGGCGATCTTTTCGAGCGCCTCTCTCATATAGCAGACACGGTACAAGGAATTGACAGAGAGGACGTAGTCCGCATCGTAAGGCTCCTCGAAGTCTTCCCACTTCGAGTGGACCGCTTTCACATTCGTGAGGCTTTCTCTTTGTAAGGAGATCGAGAGCTCGCGGAGCATGGCTGGTGAGAAATCAACCGCAAGTATGTCCCGGCTGTATTTCGCCATAGGAATGGTGAAATTACCGCATCCTGAGCCCACATCTAAGATGCGCTGATTTTCTCCGAATTTCTCATGGATCCAGTCTCCAAGCCCGTACACATCCCGATAGAGGTTGAAGCGCTCTGCGTAATGTGGGGCAAGCCCTTCCCAGAATCGCAGCTCTGCCTCGTCATCAAATTTACGTCCTGATTTCCTCTTCGCGTTCCAGCCTTGTTCCTTCTGCCAGATCTCATCCAAGTCGATCTTCTTCAGCTGCTGCATCTTATCACCGCCAATCTTGAACAAAATAAGTGTAATCTGTATAGTTTCTATAAAGTCAAGTACTTTTTTATAGAAATCAAAAAATCTTTCTTAATGAAAATGTCACCTCCCCCTTTCACATTCGCTTTCATTCCGCTACGTAGAAGGCTGCCCCTGCGGGGCAGTCTATCCTCCGCCTTCGTCGCGCCCCTTCTTCAAGGGGGCTGCTCAGCTGTCATGTAAAAGCTCCGCTAGTAAAAACAACGAAACGAGAATCCCCCGTATCGTCATTTCGAGCGGAGCGAGAAATCTTCCTTGCACACCCGTAAAACAACGAGAGTGGGATAACGATAAACGAAATACTCCGGGCGATGCTTCTGATAACGACACGAAAAAACGCTCCTCTCACATCACTTCTCCTCCCCCCCGCCTTGAACCCCTCTCCTCTCTATGCTAAGATAGAGCTATCTTTAATCAGTCTTTTAATAAAGTCTATAGCAGGTATAGGCTTTTCATAGAAAGGACTCATGTTTCATGAAGCAGGGGAAAAGTCACTACACGCCACAGGAATTTGCACGGCTCTTTCACATCGATAAACAGACCCTCATCTACTATGACAATCAAGGGATCTTCTCTCCCGCCTTTCGCAGCGAGAAAGGCTATCGATACTATGAAGCAGCGCAGATCCTCCCCTTTGCAGAACTCTTATCCCTCAGAAATCTTCACATTTCGGGCGCAGAGATGGGGGTATTCAATCAGCACCCTTCGCGCAGTAAACTTATCGAACTCCTGTCCGATAAAGTCATGGAGCAGGAAGAAGCGATCCGTGCCATGCAAAGCAATATCGAAAGCCTGAAGCGGAAAATCCGTCATCTGGCGGAAAGCCGCAGCCACCCCATGGAGCAGGTCATGCTGATTCCCAAGCCGGTACGCCTCATGCAGCGCAGTCCCCTCTTTCCTGCCAAAACATCTTTCCGAGATGCCTGTCAAAAGAGTGCCCTTCTCATCACGGAGTATGCCGCTCACCTTTTCGACAAAGATTTGGAAATCGCCGTCAGCCCAGCCGTAGACACGCTCTCCGCCTTGTGCGAACCCTACGCCTACCACCTTCTGCTGATCTCGCCCCATGCGCCAATCCGGGAAATGGAGAATCCCCTCACCCTCCCCGCCGCACTCTATCTGACCTACATCTTTCCTTCGCCGCAGTTCCCTCTTCCAAGTGCCGTCCTTTCAACCATCGAAAACACGATGCAGGCCCTCTCCCTTTCCCCCGACGCCCCTTTTCTCATCACACCACGTCTGGATGATGAAGGACGGGCTAGTTGCTATCGTCTGGAAATACCCGTCACAAAAAAAGCTTGAGACCTTTCATCTCAAGCTTTTTATTATGCCCATGATCAGTAAAACGAATAGCGAAGGGCAATAGGATTTTGTCGGTATGAAAAACAAATCTTCCAAAATAGAAAACGCCGTGATTCCTTACATCCCCGGAATCACGGCATTTCATTCTGATGGCTTCGAAAAAGCCAGACCGACCACTCATCTCACGAGATACACTTTGACGCGGCTCTTCGTCCCCCACTGGTAAGCCTGCGCGAGGGTATCGACACCGACATCGATGATATTCCCGTGGATCGCACCTCCGATATCATCGCAGATGGCGTAACCATAGCCTTCAATGAAGACGATGCTGCCGAGCGGGATGACGCTCGGATCTACGGCGGCATGCCCCTTGCCGGCGAATCCGCCCAGAGCGGTATGCCCTTCACCGCCCCCGTCATAGGGCGTGTAGGCGGTCGATCTCATGTGATAGGTCTTCGTATACTTGCCGCGGAAATAGGGCGCATTGTCCAAAGCATCCCAGACATCTTCATCTGCCACACCGGTGGTCTCAAGGCCTGTTTCATCCTGTAGCCTGCGGATGGCATCTGCCGTACCGGCGCCGAAGACCCCGTCAACGACACCGGGATCGTAGCCGTGCAGAAGAAGCTGATTCTGCAGATGGATGACTCTCTTTCCTCTGGCCCCCTCCGAGAGGATATAGTCTCCAGTCTGCGCCACATAGACTTCATTCAGTTTCGTGCGGGTCACGCTGTTCACACCGCCCGTGACGGGGATCCCCTGCTCTTTCTGGAAAGCCGTGACCGCATCCTCGGTCTGCCCGCCATAGATGCCGTCTGCCTCCCCGTCAAGATAGCCGAGGCGTTTCAGCTTCCGCTGGATGGTCTTCACATCACTGCCGCTGTCGCCGACGCCATAAGACTCCCCGCCGGAGGAGACCGCAGGCGCCGGCGTCCCTGCGCTGATATCCCGAAGCGCGCGGTAGGTCACTTCATCGATCGCACCGGATACAGGAAATCCACGGGATCTCTGGAAGTCCTTCACCGCCTTCACGGTATCTCCACCGTAGACACCATCGATGTTACCTTTGAGAGAGCCGGCCTCTTGCAAGCGCTGCTGCATATCGGAGATCACATCTCCGCGATTCCCTTCTGCATACACGACGCCCCCACCATTCCGATAGCCTGCGCCTTCGGCACGTCGAATGGCATCTCTGGTCGCATCATCGGCTTCGCCGGTCGCGGTCAGGCCTTTATCTTTCTGAAACAAATAGACAGCTTCCTTTGTGGTGGAGCCATAGTCTCCATCCACGGTGCGGGCCAGATAACCGGCCGCTACCAGGGAATTCTGCAGGGCTGTCACAGCATCCCCACTCATCCCTGCGTGCAATGTTTCTGCAGAAGCCGGAACCATGGCAAGTATCCAAAGCGCCAGGACCGAGCTCCATTTGTAGATAGCACGCATGAATTATCACCTCCATAAACTTCCTGTATTTTACCATTTTTCTTCAAATTTGTAAAAAATGAGGGGAAACCCTTTTATTTTTAAAGAAATCCATCGAGCTGCCGCGCGGTGCGAGGCGGTGTGAAAATGCAGACAGTATCGGTGGGGAATGGGGATTCCTAAGGCGTTCTTTTCTAAGGGAATGGGAGTGTTTTGCAGAAAAAGTGGGGGAGCCAAAAGAGAGAATGTCCTTCCCCGTATCACTGTCCTCCCGCCTCTCGTCATTTCGAGCGCAGCGAGAAATCTTCCTTGCACACGGGAAAACGGGGCTGTGGGATGGCAAGAAGCAAAAGCACCCGGGCGGGCATGAAAACAAATGAAAGAAAAGCATATCCCGTATCGTAAGCCTTCCCCCATGGGGAAGGTGGCGAGCGAAGCGAGCCGGATAGGGTTCTAGCGGGATAAAAAAGAGCAGGGAAAATCATCTCAAGTGCGCCGTTAACGAAAGTACCCTATCCACCGCTGGCGCGGTCCCCCTTCCCCAATGGGGAAGGCTACGATACGAGAATACCGCTTCCCCCATAGCCTCAAAGCGAATACACGCATATGTGGAAAAAGAATAACGACGGATAAAGCCTTCCCCGCGTGGGGAAGGTGGCGAGCGTAGCGAGCCGGATAGGGTTCTAGAGGGATGAAAGACAGATGAGGAAAGCGGAGAAGTGCGCGGCACATGTGGGGAACGCGTGAATCCCTGACCGCGAATGGCAAAGATCCCTCGGCTCCGCTCGGGATGACGATATGAGAGAACGCTTTCCTCATATTCCCTTTCATACCTCGGCGATTCCAACCTCCGCCCCTTCGGGGCACCTCCTTCCATGGGAAGGAGGGAGAATGGCGCTTCCCCATGAAGAAGACTTACGAAATGAGAATACCGCTTCCCCCGTATCGTCATTTCAAGCGAAGCGAGAAATCTTCCTTGCACACCGGTCAAGCGACGAGCGTGAGATGAGGAGCAGCACCTAGGCGTTTTTCTCTTTCCCTCATACGTGCAGTACACCGCCATGGCGTAAAGATCCCTCGGCTCCGCTCGGGATGACGATACGAGAGAACGGGCGATCTCACATTCATTTCCATCCCGCTGCGGGAGACAACCTCCGCCCCTTCGGTCACTTCAATAAAAAATACCGCCAAGTTTCCTTGACGGTATCTGATCTCTATCCCCACCATGTCGTTAAAGCCGGATTTTGAGTCTGCGTATTTGCAGGTGGGTGCTCTCATGTGAATTTCATCTGTCCCCGTGAAGGGCATAGATTCCATCCGCAGTTCTGAACTCCCTTAATAAAGGTATCGGTTCAAAATATGAAGCCGCACGTGCACAGCAGGGTTGTTACATGTAGTATAGCAAATTTGCATGAGATTTACAAGAAATTTATGAGAAATAGCAGGGATCCGGAGCGATCGGTGACGGATCACCGCCTGCCCCTTCAACCCCATGTTTCACTCATTCTCCTTTGGAGCTCTTGAAGGCTTCTCTTTTGCCGATGACGGTCACGCCATTCATGTACGGTACGAGGACATCCGGGACGCGGATGGTGCCGTCAGCCTGCTGGTAGTTTTCCATGATAGCAGCGACAGTACGGCCGACAGCGAGGCCGGAGCCATTCAGCGTATGGACGAATTCCGGTTTCGCACCCGGCGTTCTGCGGAAGCGAATATTCGCGCGGCGTGCCTGGAAATCGAGGCAGTTCGAGCAGGAGGAAATCTCTCTGTACTTATTCTGTGCCGGCATCCAGACTTCGATATCATAGGTCTTCGCAGAGGAGAAGCCGATATCACCGCTGCAGAGGCAGACGACATGGTACGGGATCTCGAGCAGCTGGAGGATCTTTTCCGCTTCTGCCGTCAGAGATTCCAGCTCATCCCAGCTGTCTTCCGGCTTGCAGTACTTCACCATTTCTACTTTATGGAACTGGTGCTGACGGATAAGGCCGCGGGTATCCTTACCAGCGGAGCCTGCTTCTTTACGGAAGCACGGAGTGAGCGCCGTCAGATGGACTGGCAGCAGCGCACCGTCGATGATCTCGTTGGAGAAATAATTCGTCAGCGGCACTTCCGCAGTAGGCGTCATATACATGCTTTCCCCTTCGACTTTGTACATATCATCGGCGAATTTCGGCAGCTGGCCGGTACCCTGCATGGACTTGCCATTGATGATGTAGGGCGGGATGACTTCGGTGTAGTCATTCTGCTGGGTATGTACGTCGAGCATGAAATTATATACCGCTCTTTCGAGACGGGCTGCCTGCGAAAGGTAGAAATAGAAACGCGCGCCAGAGACCTTCCCCGCTCTTTCTGCATCCAGGATGCCGAGGGTATCGCCGAGTTCATAGTGAGCCTTGATCGGGAAATCAAAGGTCGGGATCTCGCCCCATTTGCGGACTTCCGGATTTTCGCTGTCATCCTTGCCGACCGGGACGGACTTGTCGCACATATTCGGGATATGGAGAAGGAGCTCATTCAGCTTGGATTCGACTTCACCGAGTTCCTTATCGATGGCAGAGATCTTCTGTCCGACTTCTCTCATGCGAGCGATAGCATCTGCCGCATCTTCGCCATTCTTCTTCGCCATTGCGATCTTCTTGGATTCTGCATTCTTTTCGCTCTTCAGCGTTTCTGTATCGCGCAGGAGTTCTCTTCTCTTGCCATCGAGTGCGAGGACTTCGTCCAGATCGAATGGATTGTGACGGTTGACGAGGTTCTGCTTCACTTCGTCTGCGTGTTCTCTGATGAATTTCATGTCTAACATAGTATCGCTCCCTTTAGGAAATATAAAAAACAGGTTCAGGGTTCAGGTTGATGGGTTCAAGATGCTGGTGCGGCACATAATTATATGGAAACGCCGCAGAGTATACTTAGCCTTCCCCTCTAGGGGAAGGTGCCCCGAAGGGGCGGATAGGGTGACTATGGTATGAAAGATCAATGATCGGATGTCTAATAGTTCCTAATCCCTAGCTACCAGTCACCCAAACCAAAGCAAATAAAAAGACCTCTTCCCTCCATGGGACGAAGTCATCGCGGTGCCACCCAATTTGCATAAGCCAGCTCATGGCTGATATCGGCTGCCTGCCGTCCGATTCTTCACCGGCCGCTCCTGAGTGGAAACTTTCTCATCTGCCAGGGCTCTCACCAGCCGCCCTGTCTCTGAAAGACATCTGAAAAAGATTTTCTCTTTCCCTGCGTTATTAGTATTATAGCGAGTTCATCTGTGTTTTGCAATAGGAAAAAGGATGCAAGATGCAGGGTTCAGGGTTCAGGGGCGTGGTGGCGGCTTCGCCGCAAATATATATGGGGCGATGCCCGAAGGTTCGTGGGTAGCGGTTTTCCCGTACCGTCATCTCGAGCGTAGCCGAGAGATCTTTCTTGCAGACGGGGAAATGGTGTATGTGAGGAAATCCGTAGCACCAGCCTCAGCAAGACGTCATTTCCCCATCACCGCATGCATGCTGATAAGCGTCGTGCAATCAAGATCCCTCCACTTCGGTCGGGATGACGATGCGGGAGTCTGACGTCTAATGTCTCTTAGTCTCCTAGTCTTTTAGTCTCCTAGTCTTTTAGTCATTATAAAAGAGCGGCGCTCATATGCTGACGCGCCGCTCCTTCATTTCGCATTTCTAATTTCTCATTTCTAATTTTTTCCTCGCCATGGCGAGAGCCGCCAGTGTCTTCGCATCGTAGATCTCTCCGCGATCCACCATCTGATAGACCTTGTCGATCGGAAGGCGGATGACATCCAGAAATTCATCCTGATCGAGATGCTGATGAGACTTCACCAGATGGTCAGCGAGGTAGAGGTGGATGGTCTCATTGCAGAATCCCGGCGTGGTATAGACATAGCCGAGCTTTTCCATATGCTCCGTCTTGTAGCCGGTCTCTTCCGTAAGCTCTCTGGCTGCACAGGTATCAGGGTCTTCTCCCCCATCGAGCTTGCCGGCCGGGATCTCCAGAAGCGGCTGCTCGACCGCATAGCGGTACTGACGGACGAAGAGAATCTCTCCATCCCCGGTGACAGGGATGATGGCAGATGCCCCCGGATGCAGGACGACTTCTCTTGTGGTCTTGTGACCATGGATCTCTACCTCATCATCGAAGACGTGCAGCATCCGCCCTTCGAAGGCAGGCGCGCGATGGATCAGCTTCTCCTTTTCTATGCTCATTTCACACCTGTGCTTCCTACGCCGCCGGTGCGTACACCTTCAGCATGGTCATCGTCCGTGGTGAGGTATTTTGTGAAGATCCCCTGCGCCACGCGATCGCCTTTATTCACATGGAAGGGTTCATCCTTCGTATTGTAAACAGCGACCATGAGATGCCCCTCGTTGTCCTCATTATTGTAATAGTCCGCATCGATGATGCCGGTGCTGTTCGCAAGGAAGAGCCCTTTCTTGATCGCCATGCTCGAACGGATGAAAATGGCGAGGTATTCATCATCTTTCATATACGCCTTCAGTCCGGTCTTGATGAGCGTCACCTGATGCGGGATCAGATCGATGTCTTCCCCGCATTCGATGTCATAGCCGGCACTCTTTTCCGTCTTTCTTTCCGGCAGATGGATGTCTTTCCCCTGCCACGTGGACAGGATCTCAAAGCCTCTTGTTTTTGTCATAGAATGGATTCTCCTTATAGAAATAGGGCTTACGGTTAGCCCGTAGGGTGTGCCGCCCCTTGATCGGGGATGAAAGCTCGACCCAAATGAGGAATTAGGAATGATGGTGGCGGCTTCGCCGCGAGTATAAATAGCCTTCCCCTCGAGGGGAAGGTGCCCCGAAGGGGCGGATAGGGCACTGGCGGTATAAAAGCGAGTAGGGAAATGCGTCTCAAGCAGGCGATTTACGAGAATACCCAAGCGCCGATTTTGTAAATAGCGCTGCCCGATTCGGTCGGAATGACGATACGGGGGAACGGCATTCCCTTTTGCCACCTTCTGCGTGATGGGTTAAAAACAAATGTGAGGCGAGCGTTTTCCCGTACCGTCATCTCGAGCGTAGCCGAGAGATCTTTCTTGCAGACAGGGAAATGGTATATGTGAGGAAATCCGTAGCACAGCCTCAGCAAGACGTCATTTCCCCATCACCGCATGCATGCTTGATAACCGTTGTGCAATAAAGATTCCTCCATTTCGGTCGGGATGACGATACGGGGAAAAATGTCTCTTAGTCTCCTAATCTCTCAGTCTCATTCTGACCAAGCGAAAAAGCCCAGTGAGCCCCGGGGCTCCTGCTCTTTCGAGACGAACCACCAGAACCCACTGCGCTTTTGCATGATTCATGAACATCGAAGGTCGCGCGTATCGCAAACCTTGAGCCCCAAATCAACTGTATGACCTGCCCGCTAGCGCGAGCCGGTTTCCGCCATTATTTATTCTTCTTCTCCAGCAGCAGTGCTTTTCTGGAAAGATTGATACGGCCCTTGTCATCGATCTCCGTGACCTTGACCATGATCTCATCCCCTTCGTGGACGATGTCTTCCGGTTTCTCGACTCTCTGGAGAGCGAGCTGAGAAACATGGACAAGACCTTCCTTGCCCGGCAGGATCTCTACAAAAGCGCCGAACTTCATGAGGCGGGTGACACGGCCGAGATACGTCTCGCCGACTTCGACTTCCTTCACGAGAGACTCGACCATCGCTTTTGCCTTCTGGGCAGCTGCCTCATCTTCGGAAGCGATATATACGCGGCCGTCCTCTTCGACGTCGAGTTTCGCACCGGTTTCAGAGATGATCTTATTGATGGTCTTTCCGCCGCTGCCGATGACGACACGGATCTTGTCGACCGGGATGGTGAGAGAAATGATCTTCGGTGCATACTTGGAAAGATGTTCTGCCGGCTTATCGATGCATTCTGCCATCTTGCCCAGGATATAGAGGCGGCCTTCATGCGCCTGTTTCAGTGCAGTCAGCAGGATATCTCTGGAAATGCCATGGACTTTGATATCCATCTGGATGGCATTGACGCCCTTTGCTGTACCTGCGACCTTGAAGTCCATATCGCCCAGTGCATCTTCCATGCCCTGAATATCCGAAAGGATGGAGAATTTGCCGCCATCTTCGATAAGACCCATCGCGATGCCTGCGACCGGTGCCTTGATCGGTACGCCTGCATTCATAAGGGACATGGTGCTGCCGCAGACAGAAGCCTGCGAGGAAGAACCATTGGATTCCAGGATTTCAGAAACGACGCGGATCGCATACGGGAATTCATCGACACTCGGGATGACCGGGAGAAGCGCACGTTCTGCGAGCGCACCATGACCGATCTCACGGCGTCCCGGACCACGGGAGCCCTTCGTCTCACCGACGCAGTAGGACGGGAAATTGTACTGATGGATGTATCTCTTCTCGGTGATCGGGGTGAGGTCATCGATGATCTGTGTCTCCGACATCGGAGCCAGCGTGGTGATGGAGAGCGCCTGGGTCTGGCCGCGGGTGAAGAGCGCCGAGCCGTGAACGCGCGGGAGCAGTCCCACTTCGCAGGTGATCGGACGAATCTCCGTCAGCTTTCTGCCATCCGGACGGATGCCTTCATTCGTGATGGTGTGACGGACGATTTCCTTCGTCAGATGGTCGAGCGCATCCGCCACATCCGAGAGATGTTCTGGGTAGATCTCAGCGAAATGCTCCATCGCCGCCTTCTTCGCAGCAGCGATATTGCCATCACGGCGCAGCTTATCCGCATCGAAGATCGCCTTCTTCAGGGACTCGGTCGCAAACGCTTCGACATCCTTTTCGATCTCTGCCGGGACTTCCGGGAAGGTCAGCACGCGCTTTTCCTTGCCGACTTCTTCGATGATCTTTTTCTGGAAACGGCAGATCTCCTTAATCGTCTCATGACCGAACATGATCGCATCGAGGACTTCTTCCTCCGGTGCTTCCTGTGCGCCGCCCTCGACCATCATGATCGCCTCTTCCGAGCCGGCGACCGTCACATTCATCGTGGACTGTGCCATCTCTTCCTGTGTCGGGTTGATGACATACTTGCCATCCACACGGCCCACGCGGACACCGGCGATCGGGCCGTCCAACGGGATATCGGAAATGCCGATGGATGCGGACGCACCGATCATGCCGCACAGCTCCGGTGCATTGTCATAGTCGACAGAGAGCACCGTTGCTACGACATGGATATCATTTCTGCATCTTTTATCAAACAGAGGACGGATCGGACGGTCGATCAGACGCGCACAGAGGATCGCCGAATTTCCCGGACGGCCTTCACGGCGAAGGAATCCCCCCGGCATCTTGCCGACAGCATACATCTTCTCTTCATAGTCGACAGTCAGCGGGAAGAAATCCGTGCCTTCGCGAGGCTCCTTACTCGCCGTCGTAGCGACGAGGACAGCGGTATCCCCATATCTTACCAGTACAGCGCCATTCGCCTGCTTGGCCATTTTACCAGTCTCAATGATCAGTGGACGACCGGCCAGTTCCATTTCAAATGTTTTGAACAATTCCTGTTCCTCCTTAATAAATGCTTCTTTATACGACTACTTATTATATAATACAACTTTCATCTTTCACAAGGGGGGAATGAGAGGAAATCGGGTGAAGGGGAGTGGGTTCAGGGTTCAGGGTTCAGGGTTCAGGGTTCAGGG